>Ga0210385_10000093_pt1 | contig 99038 bp, 79 predicted proteins | sample IncBWH26OmetaG_FD_160107 | JGI IMG/M metagenome (GOLD analysis project Ga0210385, IMG submission 160107) | Forest soil microbial communities from Barre Woods Harvard Forest LTER site, Petersham, Massachusetts, United States - Inc-BW-H-26-O ... | reverse complement strand
GTGCGCCACCATGCCGACCGCGCCCGGGCCCAGCTTTAGCACCAGAAGGGAGAGAATCAACCACCGCACCATCCGGCCGCAAAATACGGCGAACATGTACGGCAACACCCGCATCTCAAACACACCCGCCGCAAACACAAAGATCTTCCACGGAGTCGGCGGCGGCAACATCGAGGGAATCATCACCGCCATAAACTCCTGGCGCTCAAACCGGTCCCGCAGCTTCTCGTAGCGCGCGCGGTTTACCCGTTTCAAAAGAAATAACTCGCCGCCGGCCCGGCCAATTCCATAAGGAACCAGCCCGCCGATCGCCGAACCCGCCGCGGCCAGCAGGCAATACAGCCAGAAATGGCCTTTGTCATTCCAGATCCAGCCCGCAATCAGCAGGTCCATCGGAATCGGAATCGACGAAGAATCCAGCAGCGCCGCCGCTCCCGCGCCCCAGAACCCCAGCTTCACCATGGCCGGAAGCACAATGAACTTCCATTTCGCAGCCAGCTTTAGAAAAAACGCCTTCAAGCAGGTCTCTTTCTCCTACAAATCCGTCCATCCAAAAGACTCATTGTACGTTTCCATCCGCCCTCGTACCGTCCTTGCGCGTTTCCAAGAGGATGAGAGAATAGACAGGAAGGACCTGAAGCAGAGCTGGCGGGGCGCCCCTCCGGTTCCAGTTGGACGAATGCCCATCACCGAGACGCCATCCAAGGCGAACGAGCCCAGCGACAGCAGCGGTACCGGACCCGATCTGAGCGGTTCCGGGCAGGGCGCGCCTTCTCCCGGCGAAGAACCACGCAGCGGCCGCCGCTCCACTTCCCGCTGGGTCGACTACGATACCCACGAACTCTTGCAGATGATCAGCGAGCTCGAGGACGAGCGTCGCTGGGCCCGTTTGCGCGAAGGCATTCTCTGGGCGCTGCTCTTTCACATCCTCCTCATTTCGATGGCTACCTGGATTCCCCGCTACGTGCTTCGGGTGCCCCCGGTGATCGATCCGTTCGACGCGATCAAGAAACGTAAGGACCTGAGCTACCTGGACTTACCTCCAGATGCCCTGAAAAATCTTCAGCCACGGGTAACCATCAAGCCCGTCCCCGAGAGGCAGTCGCATGTCGACAAAAAGACGCTGGAAGCGCTCAATAAGCCGACTCCTCCTCCGCCTCCAACGCCCACGCCCGAGCAAACCAAGCCGCCTGAAATTCAAAACCCGGTCCAGCCCAATCCCATTCCGCCAACGCAGAAAGCGCAGATTCCGGACGAAGCTCCGCATCCGCAGGCAGTCCCGGCAAAGCCGAACTTTGCCATGGGTTCCCAAAATCCTGCCGATCAATTGAAAGATGCCATGCGCGGCGCCTCGCGAAGCCAAGGCTACGGCACCACTCCGTCCGCACCATCAGGCGGAGGCATGTCGATGCATCCCGGTGCAGGTTCCGGCGGCGTCGAAGTCCTCTCCGATACCCAGGGCGTCGACTTCAATAACTGGCTCCAGCGCTGGCACCGCGAAACCGAACGCACTTGGGACCCGCTGATTCCTGACGAAGTGAATCCGCCCATTCTCAAATCCGGCGTAGTCGTGATTCGCTTCAAAGTCCTGCCCAACGGCCGCATCATGGATGGCAGCATGGTCCTCGAAGGCCGCTCAGGCGACACAGGCCTCGATCGTGCAGCATGGGGCGCGCTCACGGGATCGAACTATCCGCCGCTGCCGCGCGAGTTCCACGGACCCTACCTCGAACTCCGCGCCATGTTCCTCTACAACATGCAGCCGAAGTAGGTCTCTATCACGTCCTACGCGAGCACACTTTGCACAGTCGCATCGGGTTGTTCCGGTTCCGGATCAACGGGTATTGCGGGCAAGTGAATACCATCCTGCTCGAGCAACGCTTCATAGATTGGTGTATGACGCCAGTGCCTCGCCAGCGCAAACGCGCTCATGTTGGCAATCATCAGCGGCAACACGAGCCCATATCCGCCCGTCATTTCGAAGATGATCAGCACCGATGTCATCGGCGCGCGCACCACACCGGCAAACACTGCGCCCATGCCAACGACGGCGAATGCGCCGATTGAATCCGTCGAATGGTGGAACACCGTCACATCGAGGTACCCCACTGCGCCGCCCAGCATTCCGCCCATGAAGAGAGCCGGCGCAAAAATGCCACCCGCTCCTCCGCTGGAATACGACGTGACCGTTGCAGCCAGCTTCAAAACGCACATTACAGCCATTACTTCGAACGGAAGCGTCCCACTGAAGGCCAGCGTGAGCGTTCTGTAAGGGTCCCCCGCGATGCCATTGAGATGAAAGAACAGCAATGCAACGACCGCCAGGCTGCCAGTTGCCGCTCCGCCAATCGCCGGCTGCACCCAGCGCGGAATTGCCGTCAGGCTCCGGAACCAGCCGCGCAAACCGAGCAACGAATCCGTAAATGCGATGGAAACAGCTGCCGCCAGAATTCCCAGCAACGCATACCAGAGCAAAGAGGACGGCTTGTCGAAAGTGAACGCCCGTGGCACATGAAAGATTGGGTTCGATCCCAATACCTTGTTTTCGACAACGGCTGCCAATGCGGCCGCAACAATCACGCCGGAGAGCATGGCCTGGTCGAGTGCTCCAATCAGTTCTTCGAGAGTAAAAGTTACCGCCGCGATTGGCGCATTAAACGCCGCAGCAATACCAGCGGCCATGCCCACCGAAGTAAGTCGGCGCGCATTCTGCGGGCTTAGCTTGGTGATCCGTGCAATCAAGTTGCTGACCCCGGCGCAGATGTGGACCGTTGGCCCCTCAACTCCGAGCGACGCTCCTGAACCGATCTGTACGACGCAGAGGACGAATTTGCCGACGGTCTCCTTGAACGACACGAAGCCCTGGCGCATCATGAATGCTGTCTTGACCTGCGGAATGCCGCTGCCGGCTGCCGCGGGAACGAGGTAGTAGAGCCCGAGGCCGGCCCCGAGTCCACCGAGAGCCGGCGACAGGATCGTGCCCCAGATCCAGAGATGGCCGGGCAGCCTGTTTGCGCGTTCAATCAAAAGAGATTCGGCGCCGCCCACGCTCATGTGAAAGGCGACAGCGGCAGCCCCGCAAACGCCGCCTGCGACGATGGTGATGAGGGGAAGTCGCTGTCGCTCGCTGGGCATTTTCAGCATCAGCCAGGCGACAAATCGCGAATAGAGTCGCTTCAACCCATCCCAATAAGTCAATGTTTCAATGACCTCACAGAGTAAGCCGCGCTTCTCCAGTATAGGTGTTCCCAAGTTGTTTTCAGGCGACTGCAAAGCGCGGTAGAATATTGGCGTTCCTTTATGCGCGGTTACTCACTCCATTCTGTGCCGCCTTTGCTTAGGCGGTTCCGCCACGGTCGACCCGATCGGGGACGCGGCCTTTTGAACTGAGTCGTCTTATCCCAACAATTTTTTCGCTGCTGCGACGCATGTGCTTTCGGCTGCGTACAGACAGAGCGCGTCATTCCGGTTTCAATGCCGTCTGCGATTGTGCGGATAGAAAGGTCCCCGATGAATAGCTTTGCCAGCAAATCCCAACTGACCTCAGGCAACAAGTCTTACACCATCTATCGGCTTCCGACACTCGAATCCAGGGGATTCAAGCTGAGCCGTCTGCCCTTCAGTCTCAAGATTCTGCTCGAAAATCTGCTGCGTCGGGAGGACGGCGTCAATGTGACCGCTGGAGACATCGAATTCCTGGCGCAGTGGGATGCGAAAGCCGAACCAAGCCGCGAGATTGCCTACATGCCTGCCCGCGTGCTCATGCAGGACTTTACCGGAGTTCCGGCGGTGGTAGACCTGGCGGCCATGCGGGATGCCATCACGACACTGGGCGGAAATCCGGAACGGGTAAACCCGCTGGTGCCGGCGGAACTGGTGATCGACCACTCCGTGCAAGTGGATGAATTTGGCACGGCCTCAGCGTACGACGCGAATTCCCTGCTCGAATTTCAACGTAATCGCGAACGCTACGCTTTCCTCAAATGGGGTCAGACTGGCTTTAGGAATTTCAGCGCTGTGCCGCCGGGCATGGGCATTTGTCATCAAGTCAATCTCGAATATCTGGCACGCGTGGTCTTCACCGCTGCGGTGGATGGCGAAGAAATTGCCTATCCCGACACGCTGGTCGGAACCGACTCACATACAACGATGATTAACGGTCTTGGCGTTCTGGGATGGGGTGTTGGCGGCATTGAGGCCGAAGCGGCCATGCTGGGCCAGGCTGTTTCGATGCTGGTGCCGCAGGTGGTGGGCTATAAGTTGATTGGCAGGTTGCGCGAAGGCGCCACTGCTACCGACCTTGTCCTGACAGTGACGCAGGCACTCCGCAGATTGGGTGTTGTCGGTAAATTCGTCGAGTTCTACGGGCCCGGCATTGCGGAGCTGCCGTTGGCTGATCGCGCGACCATCAGCAACATGGCGCCGGAGTACGGCGCGACCTGCGGGATCTTCCCAGTCGATGCTGAGACACTACGCTATCTGCGCCTGACCGGGCGGAGTGAAGTGCAGATTGCTTTGGTCGACGCCTACTACAGGGAACAGGGTCTTTTCCACACGTCGAGTTCTCCTGAAGCGGAATACACGCAGACGCTCGAGCTGGATCTGAGCAAAGTTGAGCCGAGCGTCGCTGGCCCCAAGCGTCCTCAGGATCGCGTGCTCCTGAAAGATGCTGCGACGAGCTTTGCCCAGCAGTTGCCGTCTCTGCTTGCGCCGACGGCAAAGCCGCTCGGCACCCGGACTGCGGCGGCCTGGGAGCGCACGACGACGGTGACCGACACTGCTGTTGCCGAGAGGGCGCCGTTGCATGTGACCACGACCGTGAAGGAACGGTTCGATGTCGATCCGGATAAGTATCTCGATCACGGTTCGGTGGTGATTGCGGCCATCACTAGCTGCACGAACACATCGAATCCTTCGGTCATGATTGCCGCAGGCTTGTTGGCCAAAAAAGCGGTCGAAAAAGGATTGACTGTTCCGCCCTGGGTAAAGACTTCGCTCGCCCCTGGCTCGCGCGTGGTCACGGACTATTACCAGAAATCTGGCTTGCTGCCGTATCTCGAAAAACTGCGCTTTAACGTGGTGGGTTACGGTTGCACAACCTGCATTGGCAATTCCGGCCCGCTGCCCGCGGATGTGTCAAAGAGCATTGATGAGCATGGACTGGTTGCAGTCAGTGTTCTCTCCGGCAATCGTAATTTTGAGGGTCGCGTGAATGTCGATGTGCGGGCAAATTACCTGATGTCGCCGCCGCTGGTTGTGGCTTATGCACTGGCAGGCCGTATCGGACACAACTTCGACAACGATCCGCTGGGCAAGGATCAGAAAGGCCAACCGGTATTTCTCAAGGACATCTGGCCGACGCAGCAGGAAGTGGCCGATGCGATCGAGGCGGGAGTCAGCAGCGAAGGGTTCCGCAGGGAATACGCAACTGTGTCGGACGGCGACGCGAATTGGCAGGGTTTGAGTTTCCCTACTGGGGATGTGTACAAGTGGGAACCGGATTCGACCTATATTCGGCAAGCGCCCTATTTCGACGGAATGGCGAAAACGCCTGCCCCGATCAGCGACATTCTCGGCGCGCGCGTACTTGCGGTCTTGGGTGATTCAGTGACGACGGATCATATTTCTCCCGCGGGTTCAATCAAGGTGAACGGGCCGGCCGGCAAATATCTTGCGGAACATGGTGTTAAGCCCGCGGATTTCAATTCCTATGGCTCGCGACGCGGCAATCACGAAGTGATGGTACGCGGAACTTTTGCCAACGTGCGGCTGCGCAACAAGCTCGCGCCCGGCACCGAAGGTGGCGTTACGCGCCTGCTGCCCGAGCGTGAGCAGATGTCGATCTTTGACGCCAGCGTGAAGTATGCCGAGCGTAAAGTGCCGCTGGTAATTCTTGCCGGCAAGGAATATGGCTCTGGATCCTCGCGCGACTGGGCAGCAAAAGGGCCGAACCTTCTGGGTGTGCGCGCGGTGATTGCGGAAAGCTTCGAGAGAATTCATCGCTCGAACCTTGTGGGCATGGGCATTCTGCCGTTGCAGTTTGAAGACGGGCAGAATGTCGAATCGCTGAGCCTCACGGGCGAGGAAGTGTACGACTTTCCCGGCCTGACGACGATGCTGAAAGCAAAATTTGCCGACGGTCGCACGCTCGCGGTGAAGGCGGCAGCAGCAGACGGCACCGTGAAGCAGTTCAATGCAAAAGTCCGCATCGACACGCCGCAGGAGATCGAATATTACGAGCACGGCGGAATTCTGCTGTACGTATTGCGGCAACTGGCAGAGAAGTAGATTGCGACTCTGCAGTCAGCAAATGAAAACGCCACTCTTCGCGGAGTGGCGTTTTTGTGATGTTGGCCTCCCGGCTTGATTTCTACTTTCGCTTGACCAATGGGCGCGGAGACTTGACAGCGGCTCGCTTCGGCTTCGCTTCTCCATCGTCAGAGGCCGGTTCGGGAGCGGGTATCGTTTCTTCGTGTGGTTGAGCGAAGAAACGAACGCCTTCCTTCTGTTCACCGAGCACATGGAGGCGCAGGAAGTTGGTTGATCCGGACTTGGTGCGGGTCCCGGCAACGATTGCGATGACTTCGCGATTGCGCACGTAACCGTGTTGCTCGAGAAGGCTCTCGGCCACATCGACCAGCGCTTCGGTCGAATTGACCTTGGGGCAGCGTACGGGCGTGGTTCCCCAGAGCAGATTCAATCGGTTGATCGTAACTTCGATCGGGCTGAGCGCAAAAATTGGGGACGTTGGATGATATTTCGAGAGCTGCCGTGCCGTCGCGCCCGATTCCGTGAAAAGGGCGATGCCGCGGAGGTCGAGATCGTCGGCTGCGTGTGCCGTCGCTTCGCAAATGGTCTCGGCAATGGAGAGATGACTTTGGCGAACGCGAGGTTCTGCATTCGTCTCGGCCTTGATATGGCGCTCCGCTTCACTCACAATGCGCGCCATCATCGCGACAGCTTCCACGGGATATTTGCCGACCGCCGATTCGCCGGAAAGCATGACGGCATCAGTGCCGTCGTAGACGGCGTTGGCCACGTCAGAAACTTCTGCGCGCGTGGGGCGCGGATTCTCAATCATTGATTCGAGCATTTGCGTCGCGGTGATGACGGGCTTGAAGTATTCGGCGGCACGGCGAATGATGTGTTTCTGGATCGCCGGAACTTTTTCCGGCGGAACCTCAACGCCGAGATCCCCGCGGGCGACCATGATGCCGTCGGCAGCCTGCAAAATGCTGTCAAGATGCTCAATCGCCTGCGGTTTTTCCAACTTGGCGATGATCCAGGTTTCATTGCCGTAGGCCGAAACGCGATTTCTTACCAGGCGCACATCTTCAGCAGTGCGAACGAACGAAACCGCAACCGCATCCACTCCGTTCTGCAACGCAAATTCAAGATCCTGAGAGTCTTTGTCCGTTAGGGAAGGAACGCGGACGTGAATACCCGGTAGATTGATGCCCTTGTTTTCGCCGAGCATTCCACCGTTGATGATCTCGCAGACAACATCAGCGCCAACCACTTCGTGCACCCGCAGTTCAATCAACCCATCGGAGAGCAGGATGCGCGAGCCTTGTTCTACGTTTTCAGCGAGAGTTTTAAACGTAGTGCCGACCAGTGCAGCGCCACCTGGCACTTCACGGGGAGTGATGGTGAGCCGCGCACCAGCCTTCAAGAGTACTGGTTGATGATCTTTCAACTTCGAAGTGCGGATTTTCGGTCCCTGGAGGTCGCCGAGGATGCAAAGCGGCTTGCGTTCTTCGCGGCTCACCTTGCGAATCATCTGAATCAGGGCCAGCTTTTCTTCATGAGTTCCGTGGGAAAAATTCAGACGGACAACATCGATCCCGGCGCGCACCAACTCGCGGAAAACCGGTTCGGTATTAGAAGCCGGTCCAAGCGTGGCAACGATTTTGGCGCGTCGTTGCGCAGGTGCCTCGGACACGTTCATATCGGCAAACGGCATTCACGTAACTCCAATGATTGTTTTGATTTCTGTATGAAGGTCGATTAAGGGGCAATCCCACTTATTGTACACAGCGAGGATGGGCGCAATCAGTTGCATTGCGCATGCGGCGCTGGATGTCGAGGGAAAGGAAAGTGCTGCTACTGTAGGCTGGAGAAGCTTTCTTCAGTGCTTTCTGTTACTTCGTGTCCTGTGCGCTCGCGAAAAAGGACGCCATTCAACTCGGCGCCGAGAAGCGCACTGAAAGAAGTGATGTAGAGCCACACAAGCGTGGCGATGCCCGCTCCAAACGATCCATAGACGCGCGAATAATTGGCGATGCGCGAGACATACCATCCAAAGGCGAGCGTCGCGGGAAACCAGACCAGGGTTGCCGCAACGGCTCCGGGCATCACACGCAGCCAGTGCTCGGTACGCCGAGTTCCGAAGTGATAAAGCGCGCCAAGCACCGTGACGCTGGTGATCATGGCGATAACCCAGCGAGCCATGCGCCAGAAAATCAGGACCGCGAAGCGAAGTTCATGCGCGGCATTTTGAATCATCCAATGCTCGATCTGATGGCCGAAAACCAGTACCAGAGTTGCCAGCGCGAGGGGGACGTGAACCATGGGAACGAGAAGCAGAGCGCGCAGCCGCCGCTCCCAGAATCCCCACTCTGCGCGAGGCAGACGATATGCACGGCGGAAACCTTCCATCAGCGTCAGCATGGTGCCGAGACCGGCGAAGATGCTGAGAACCAGGGCTGAGAAAACGAGTTGAACCGATTGCAGGCGCCGGGTTTGAATGGATGCTGTCAGGAGTGACATGGTGTCAGCAGGAAGAAAGTGCATGAAGGTGAATCGAATCTCGCCGATGAGGGTCATGCCCTCGGGAACCAGTACCAGAAGCGTGGTGACGACCACCATGGTGGGAAAAATCATGAGCATTCCCGAGTAAGCTGCGGCCTTGGCCGTGTTAAGCACATCGTGCTCGATCGCCAGCCACAGAGCCCTGCGGAATTTTGACGCGAAATCTACCATGTGAATCCTTTGCAAGAGTAGTGCATTACCCAGGGCTTGCGCGACGCCGCCGGATCGGCTGGCGCGGCTGGATGATTGTCGCCGCTTCGCAGGGCCACACTCCAGAAAGCGGAGTTGGCGGGGTTAGCGGAGTTTTCCAAAGCGGGCGCCGCTGCTCCTGTCGAATTCTCGCAGCCCGGGGCAGCGGTTATTTCTTTTTGGTCGAGGTGCGGGGCTTCGGAATTGGAGAAGGGCGTTTGCTGGCGGGCTTCTGATTTTTCTCGACTCGGAGTTTCCACGCGGTGCGGAGGGCACCGCTGAGCAGATCCTCGCTGGCGGCAGCGAGGCGAATGTGCGTGGCGCCGTTGCGGCCCCAACCACCGGCGATGGGTAAGAAGACGCCGGGCTCTTCAGCCACGAAGGCTGCCTGCTGCTCAGGCGTGATCATGAGATTGCCATAGCCCTGTTTTACTGCGGCGAGCGTGGCGAAGATGCGTCCGCCAACGCGGAAGTCAAGAGCGCCCATATGCGAGCCCTCTTCTGCGCCTTCGAAGCTGAGAGCGATGCGGCGAAAATCGGAGGAAGTCATGAAAAGACAGTGAACAGCAAGGGGTGGAGCACTAGGAGACGGCGGTTAGGTTTTCGTCGAATTCTTCGTTGAGCCATTGGCTGAAGGCGGAGAACTCTTCGTCGCGGCCGAGGAAATCGCGAACCAGCTGACGACCAGGTTTGGAGCCCCCCTGTTCGAGCACAGTCTTGCGGTATTTTGCGCCGGCATCGCAGCCGAGGAGATCGTTGGCATCGAACTGCGCGAAGAAGTCGAGCGCGATGACCTTGTCGAAGGCGTAGGTGTAGTAGTTGGACGAGTAGCCGGTGAGGTGGCCGAAGCTTGCGTACATGCGGTTGCCTTCGCGCCATGTCCAGGGCTGAAGGCTTTGGTAGAGGCGCTGCGTGATCTCGTCGAGGTCGAGGTTGGCAGGGTTCTGATCATGGAGATCGAGCGAGAGGGTGGTGTAGTAAAGCTGCGCGCGCACCCAGTCTGCCCTGCCGAAGGCGCCCGCGCCTTTCATGTTTCGGATGAGATCGGAGGGCAGGATGGCACCCGTCTCGTAGTGGCGAGCGAAGGACTGGAGCAGCTTTTCATCGCGGAAGAACTCTTCGAGCATCTGCGAAGGCACTTCGATGAAGTCGCCTTCGGTGGCGAATCCGGAGAGGCCGGCCCACTCGGTGTGTCCGCCGAGGATGGCGTGCATGAGGTGGCCGAACTCGTGGAAGAAAGTGACGACGTCGGAATACTGCATGAGGCCGGGATCGGAGTCGTCGCCGCCGGAGAAGTTGCAGATGAGCGCAGCTTCGGGCAGGTACCGTCCGTGCACGCCAGTGACGATGGGGGCGGCGGAGAACCACTTGTCCTTGCCTTCCCGGGGATGCATGTCGAGATAGAAGCGGCCGACACGCGCTCCTGTTTCGAAGACATCGAAGACGCTGACGGCGGGATCCCACGCGGAGTCGGTGGAGGGACGGAACTCGACTTTGAAGAGACGCGCGGCAGTGGAAAGCACCCCGGCTTCGACCTGCGCGTAGGGGAAGTATGGACGGACAGACTGTGAGTCGAAGTCGAGCTTGGCGCGGCGGTATTGCTCGTACCAATAGCCGCGGCTGACGATGTCGATGGCTTCGAGGCCGGGTTCGCGGCTGCGGGCGAAGTCGAGGATGAGCTGGTGCTCGTGGCGAGCGCCATTGCGGCTGGCCTGGTTGAGTCTCTCGAGGAAGGTGCGCACGTTGGCGGCGGAGCCCATCATCTGGTCGGCAGTGGCGAGGTCGGCCCAACTGCGGAAGCCGAGGACGTCAGCAATTTCCTGGCGAGTGACGAGGAGCTGAAGCAGCAGATCTTTGTTGGCCGGATAGGCGCGCGTGTTGTAGGCGAGGAACATGCGCTCGCGAAGCCCGACGTTGGCGGCGAAGGTCATGACAGGCTGCATGTCGGGCGGATCGGTGGTGAGCGTGACGGTGCCGTTGGCGTCGGCGGGATGACGCGCAAGGTAGTCGGGAGGCAGGCCGTCAAGCTCGACGACGGTGGCGGTGATGGTCTTTGCGCCTTCCTGAATATTGCGACCGAATTCGAGGGCAATGCCGGTGGCTTTTTCGTGGAGAGCCTGGAGGCGATCGCGTGTGGCCTGATCCTTGTCGACGCCGGAGAGCCGGTAGCTGAGCAAGGTGCGCTCGACGTAGTGGCGTGTGGCCGCAGATACGCCGGATAGGTCGATGGCGGAGAGCGCGTCGTAGACGGCGCGGTTGAGGCTGAGAGCGCTGCCGGCCATGGCGATGCGCTGTGCTTCGAGCTGGGCTTGGTCGCGCACGGACTTTTCGGCAGCGACGGAGTTGAGGACGCCGGCCTGCGAGCCGGCGAGGCTGAGCTGCTCGATGGCTGCGTCGTAGAGGCGGAGCGTGTTCTGAGGAGTGCGTGGGCCTTGGACGGCGAGGAGCGCGGCGAGAGCGGCGTCGTGGGCTGCGAGGCGAGCGTCGACCCAGGCGGCGAGCGCTTGGGGCGAATGGGCTCCGCCAGATTCCCAGGCGTGCAGATCGGAGGCGAGGGCGGAAGGGGCGGACGTTTGCGCAGATGCCATGTGAAGTACGATCCTCAGTTTTAGAGTGCCACACCAGGCCCGGGTGTGGCATCGAAGAGTAGACGAGCGGGAAGGGAACGATTTGCTATGGCCGGGCGTATGTTGATCTATACCAGGCACGCGATTCCGAGACCCTGAGGATACCCATGGACAATTTTGCGCAGAATCTTCGCTTTGCATTGCGGCAGTTGCGTCGGAATCCAGGCTTTACGGCGACGGTTGTGATCACCCTGGCGCTGGCGATTGGCGCCAACACTGCGGTGTTCTCGATTGTGAACGCACTGATGCTGAAGAGCTTGCCGTATCCGCAGCCGGAGCGGTTGGGGACCATTTTTCGACTGGTCCGAGGAAGCGCGTCGTTTGATGGACGCCACTCGATCAATGGCACGGTATGGGAGCAACTGCGGGACAACGTTCCGTCGCTATCGTCGGCTGTTTCAAGCGGGCACGCCGAAGGCGTGAATCTGCAGGCAGGACAGCAAGTCGAGTATGTACATGCGGGACGGATTTCGGCGAACTACCTGGATGTGCTTGGAATTCGCCCGGCGATCGGACGCAACTTTACTGCAATCGAAGATCGTCCGCATGGGCCGAAGGCGGCAGTGCTGAGCTTTGCGTTGTGGCGCGACACGTTTCATTCCGATCCGGGACTGGTGGGGCAGGCGATTCACCTGAAGGGCGATTCGTACACAGTAGTTGGGATTCTGCCGGCGAGAGCGACAACGCCAATGAATGCGGATCTCTATACCGATATCCAGGCGAGCCCGGAAGGCGAGGGCGCTGGGTCGAATTTTGAGGTGATTACGAGGCTGCGGGACGGCGCGACGTGGCAAGAGGCGGATGCGGAAATCAATCGCGCGTGGCGCGGTTGGGCACAAAAGCTGGCGCAGGAGGATGGACCGGGTGCGCGTGTCTCGTTCTACTTAGTGCCGCTGCAGAAGGGCGAAACGGCAAAGCTGCGCCCGCAGGCATTAGCGCTGATGTTTGCCGCGGCGATCATTCTGCTGATTGCCTGTGCGAACCTTGCCGGTTTGACGCTGGTGCGGATGGTACGGAGGACGGCAGAGATGGCCACGCGGCTGGCGCTGGGCGGGTCGCATTGGCAGATTCAGAAACAGTTGTGGATGGAGAACCTGGTGCTCGCCTGCCTGGGCGGCGTTGTAGGTGTGGGCGTGGGGTTTGTGGCATTGCGCGGATTGTTGTCGCTGCTGCCGAAGAATTATCTGCCGGTGGCCGGTGTTGCGCTGGATGGGCGCGTGCTGCTGTTCACGCTGGTGGTTTCTCTGCTCACGAGCGTTCTATTTGGAATGCTGCCGGCGCTTTCGTTGCGCAAAGTAGATCTGCGTTCGGCGATTGCCAGCCGGAGCCTGGGAGGAGTGGAGCGGCTGCGATTGCGGCAGGCTTTGATTACGGGGGAAGTGGCGTTGACGGTGGTGTTGCTGGCGGCGAGCGGCCTGCTGATTCGCTCGCTGATTCATTTGCAGACGCTGCCGCCTGGATTCAATCCGAATGGGGTGATGGCGGCGAAGGTGTCGCTGGATGATGCGCGGTATCACGACCCTGCGGCTTTCAGGAAGTTGCTGAACGAAAGCACCGCAGCGATGGAGGGAATTCCCGGTGTGCAGAGCGCGGCCGTGGGACTTTCGCTGCCATACGAACGTGTGCTGAATTCCGGGGTTACGTTGCGCGATGGAAAGGAGGCCGGACAACAGGTGGGAACCGACTTTCTTTATGTGACGCCGGGCTATTTCGAGACGTTGCAGGTTCCGCTACTGACGGGGAGGGATTTTCGCGCTGCGGATGGTCCGGACACGCAGCGAGTGGCGATCGTAAACCAGAGCTTTGTGCGCAAGTTTTATGGCGGTGTGAACCCGGTGGGGCGCGCGATTGGAAGCGGATCTTCGAATGCTGTGGTGGTGGGCGTCGTGGCCGATGTGCAGATCTCGTCTGGACTGAACCCGATTGCGCCGCTGCAGAGCGAGGAGATAATGTACATTCCCGCGGCGCAGGTGACCGAGCCTGACAATCTTGCCCTGGTGCACACGTGGTTTCAGCCGAGTTGGATTGTGCGGAAGGCGGGGCCCATTCAGGGGCTGACGGGACAGATGCAGCGGGCACTGGCGAGCGTCGATCCCGGGCTGCCCTTTTCCGGTTTCTACAACATGAGTGCTCTGCAGGCGGAAACGCTGGCAACGCAGAGAGTGGAAGTGGCGCTGTTGGGATCGATGGCAGGGCTGGCACTGCTGCTGAGCGCGATTGGGATTTTTGCGCTGGTGGCGAGCCTGGTGACGCAGCGGACGCGCGAGATCGGGATTCGCGTGGCGCTGGGTTCGACGATTGGGCAGGCGATCCGGCATTTTGCGGGAGCCGGAGCATGGGCGTGCGGAGTCGGGCTGGCGTTGGGGCTGGCAGCAAGCTTGGGGGCATTGCGGGCGATGGGTAGCGTGCTCTACGGGATAGGCGTCTACGACGCGCCGAGTTTGATCGTGGTTGTGGGCATCCTGGGGCTCGTGAGCGCGATGGCTTCGACTCTGCCCGCGCTTCGCATTGCGAGGATTGACCCGGCCCGGACGCTCCGCGAAGAGTAGTTGCTTACCTTGGCGGGCGCAAAGTGGGCAAAAATAACGTGATGGGAGTCATGGAGGGGTTGAATCCGGCCTTGCATTCACCCCGCAAGCCATCTACTATGCGGCAATCGAGTTATGCCGCGTTCCGCAACACTTACGACCGCACCGGTTCCGATTGCCCCGGCCAATCCAAAGCCGCGAGTGGGGAAGGTGTGCATTGCGATCGAGGCGGCCTCTCCGACAGAGATGCTGGAACGAGCGGAAGCAGCGCTTAACGACTCTCGTTTCTTTGAGTTCCGGTTGGATTCTCTGCCCAAGCCGGCGGCTGTTCTGCCTTATTTGAAGCAGTTTTTGGCGGAACGCAAGGATGCTACTGCCATTGCAACCTGCAGGCGGAAGTCGCATGGCGGACATTTTGTGGGTGCGCTGGCGGCGGAGCTGGACGTGCTCGCGAACGCTGCACAGGCCGGATGCCAAATTGTTGATTTGGAACTGGAATCGGCCGAAGAAGCAAAGTCGGCGCAAATTGCAAAATTAAAGGCGTCAGGTGCGTCGCTGCTGATCAGTTTTCATGATTTCAGCCGAACACGGGGACTGACCCAGGTAGCGGAGCGGATCGAGAAGTTCAAGCCCGATTACGTGAAGGTAGTTTCGACGGCGAGATCGCTGGCAGACAACCTGGCGGTACTGCGGCTGATTGAGGATCATTCGTTGTCGTCGCATGTGGTGGGAATTGCGATGGGCGAAGAGGGGATTTTGAGCAGGGTGCTGGGCCCGCGGGCGGGCGGCGCGTTTACGTTTGCGGCATTGTCGGACGGGACCGAGACAGCGCCGGGTCAACTGTCTGCGCGCACGCTGATCGACACCTATCGCATTGAACAACTGGACCAGGCGACGCGCATTTTTGGCGTGGCGGGGAATCCGGTTGCGCATTCCCTTTCGCCGATGATGCACAACACGGCGTTCCGGCGGGAGATTGTGAACGCGGTGATGCTGCCGCTGAAGCCGAAGTCGCTGGACGATTTGTTGACGGTTGTCCGCGATCTGCCGGTGGCGGGCGTGGCGGTGACCATGCCGCTGAAGCAGGAAGTGTTGCCGCACCTGGCGAACATGGACGCGCTGACGGCGAAGATTGGCGCGTGCAACACGCTGCGGACGGGAGCGGACGGAAAGCTCTACGGCTTTAATACAGATGTGGCCGGCGTGGTGAGACCACTGGAGAAGCGGCTGACGCTCAGGGGCGCCCGGGTGGCGGTGCTGGGCGCGGGCGGCGCGGCGCGAGCAGCGGTGTTTGGGCTGGTGGAGCAGGGCGCGGAAGTGTACGTGATCAATCGGACACACGAGAAGGCGGTGCAGCTTGCGCGGCAGGCGAAAGCGAAGTCGCTGAAGCACGAGGTCTTTGCGAGACAGCGATTCGATGTGCTGATCAACACGACGCCGTGCGGGATGAAGGGATTCAAGCAGGCGCTGCCGATTGCAGAGAGCGAGCTGAATGCGTCGCTGGTGTTCGACATGGTGTACAACCCGCTGGAGACGCCGCTGTTAAACCTGGCGAAGTCGCGGGGCGTGGCCGTGATCGGCGGGCTGGAGATGTTTGTGCAGCAGGGAGCGCGGCAATTCGAAATCTGGACGGGCAAGCCTGCGCCAGAAAACGAGATGCTGCGCGTTGTGGAGCACGAGCTGAAACGCCGCGGCTGAGAACTAAGGCCTGTTCGACAATCAGGATGACAAACGAACACGGTTGGTCTGGCTACTTTAAGATCAGCCGAACTCGAGGCGTGATTGTCGAAGGAAGGGACGCGCCGCTTGTTTTACTGCTGGCCGAGAACATGCTTTTTAAATAAGTCGACCGCGCCAAATTCGCGCACCAGGTCGGTTCCGAAACGAACGGTTTCCTTGATGCCGATGCCTTCCATGGTATGACCGAAGGAAACATTCTGAGGGGGCAGGTAAGCATTGCTGAGCGCAGTGGACATGGCGAAGCCAAGCGTCTGCGAATAGTTGGGCATGGGCCGGCCCTGGTCGTTTACAGCAACGAATTGGCTGCGCAGCGCCCACCACACGCGCGAGGTCTTGGAGCCTCGGGCCTTGCGGAAGTAGCGCGGGTCCTGGTGAAAGACGACAGGCAGCAATCCATCGGTGAAGAAAAAAGTGGATGCGAGGTTGGCGGCGTTGTAGCCATAGAGTTGGGCTACGCCCTTGGGACCGCCGTTGTAGCGCGGCCCGACGAGGAACATTTCGTCGACGGCCGTGTCGATGCCGGCCCCGATGACATAGGAAGGGTCGAAGGTTTTGCGCCATGCCATTTCGAATTTCTGATGGGGACGGAGAACGGGTACGGGTGTGTCGGGGTCGTAGACAGTTTCGTAGCCGGGGAAGAGGATGAGCGCCCGGTGCTCGGGCAAAGGAGCTTCAGGGAGTGAAGGATCGACGCGAGCTTGCGCGTAAAGGGCGGGCGCGAAAAAAAACAGCGCGCATCCGGCACAGAAGAGTGCCTTTGTGGGGAGTGATTTCAAAGGCCACCTTCACGCAGAGTCATCGTGAATTGTTGGAGGGCCAGAATCTTCGTGGGGTTGCTGGACCGCCGGCGATTCCGTTCGCAAAGTGGTACATGAAGAACGATCCCGCGGATTCAGACTCCGCGATGGTCGCATGTCATGCTTAGGCAGGAGCTTAGGCATGGCGAAGCGGAGCGCTGGAATTCTGCTCTATCGACTGCGCGGGGGCGGGATCGAAGTGTTGCTTGTCCATCCGGGCGGTCCTTTCTGGAAAGCGAAGGATGCTGGCGCGTGGTCGATTCCCAAGGGCGAATATGACGAGGGAGATGACGCACTGGAGGCGGCACGACGCGAGTATGCGGAAGAACTGGGCATTGCGCCGGGAATCGGCGCGATGCTGCCGCTGGGCGAAGTGAAGCTAGCGTCGGGAAAGATCGTGATGGCATGGGCGCTGGAGGGCGACTGCGATGCCGGCGCGGCGAGAAGCAATTCTTTCTCGATGGAGTGGCCGCCCCGCTCGGGAAAGATGCAGGAGTTTCCCGAGGTGGATCAGGCCGCATGGTTTTCGATTGCGGAGGCGCGGGAAAAGATGCACCCGGCGCAAGGAGAGTTTCTTGATCGATTGACGAGTCGTGTGCGGAAGGCTTGAGGGCGAATTCACTCGTGCTTTGGTTTCCTGGCGGGCTTTTTCTCGCCCGGTTCATGCATGGTGGGAATGGAGGCCATGTCTGGTCCAACGCGTTTGACGGTTGTGTCGCGAAGTGCGTAGGAGATGGTGCGCACTTGCGCGGGCTTGGCGATGCCGGTATTGGGATTGATGGAAACATCGGGCGAGTTGGCGATCTGGAAGCTGAAGACCGGCTCGGTGCCGTTCTGCGCGGGCTCACTGGATATGCGAACCGGCAAAAAGCCCTGGATGGGATGAACGCGGAATGCAGTCTCGTAGCGGTGGTGCTTGAGACTCCAGGTGAAGACGCGGATTTGGTCGAAGTCGAAGGGTAAGCCCGATTTTGGCGGTGAAAGCGCGGTGACGTATTCGGGGACGAGGTTGTTGGGAGTCGTGGATTGTTCGTCGTGGACCTTGGCGATGATGTAAGCGCCGACGATACGCTGACCTTCGGCATACTGCGCCACGTCATCGGGTACTTCTACATCGACACGGTTACCGAGAACCCATCCAGCACGGCCCTGGCTATCGCGCACGAGCCACCAGTCTTCCATGGAGACCGGCTCGGTAACGGGTTCGCTTGGGGTTGCTGGTATGTCATCGGAATCGGCTTTTGCAGGCGGCCTTGGCTTGCCCGGGGGTGGGGCGGGGTGCTTGACCGAGTTGGCAGGCGCACCAGGCGCAGCGCCTTTGGCGATGGAAGCGCGAACCAGCATCTGTACCTTGGTACTGCCTGGAAGCAGATAGAAGCGATCAGTGTCGCGTCCGGGCGAGACGTGGAGGTAGACGTCGTCGCGCAGTGTGCCCGTGGCGACTACGGGACTATCTTTGTGTTTCGCGGCGAGCTGGACGAAGGTGTCGTAGGTTTTGCTGTCGATCACGGCACGCTCGGGAATCCAGCCCATTTCGTTCTTCTCGGTCGTGACACGGAGGAAGCGGTGGCCGCGTTCATGGACCTCGAGCGGCTCGCCGTTTGTGACTTCGGCGACGTGATTTGAGACCGCGGCGACGCGATCGCGGAGGTACATCTGGCGGGTCCAGACGTAGACCATCTCGTGCTGCTCGTTGTGAAGCTTGAAGCGGTTGCAGCCCGCGAAGAGGACGAGAAAGGAAAGTAGGAAGACGCGCCGAAGAGACAGTCTGAGACGCTGCTGAGGGATGCGGTGCGGGGGCGGAAATTGCGTGGGCACGGCCAAGTCGGTCACTTTCGAGGATAGCACTGCCCACGTGTGGGTTTGGGGGGATGTGCCGGGCACGGGAAGAAGCGGGCACCAACAAAAGGCTTGGCGGCGAGTTCAATGAACAGGATTGTGCAGGAATGCCTAGTGAGTCGCGGCGATTGCACTGGCCTGCACGGGGTCAGTCCCGGTGGATGAAGAGACGACCGCATCGAGATAGCCGGCGTTGGTGGTGTCGAAGGTGTAGCCCTTGAGATCGGGGCTGCCAGAGTAGTCGACTGCAAAGACGAAGGTGTCTTCGCTGTCCTCTGCCAGCGCGACCGGATTGGTGCCGACGGTGAATGTGCTGCCGAGCGCGGTGAGGGTGTAGGTGCTGTTGCTGCTGGCGATGGAGAAGCCGGCGATGACGCCCGTGTTGCTGCCGCTGACCTGTCGATTGACGACGTAGACGTAGTCGCCGGAGGAGATGGGAAGGATGGAATAGGGAGCGAGGCCCTGGGTGCCAAATGGCGAGCCGGAAATTTCGGTGAGATCGGTGAAGTTGAATGCGCGTAGGCCACCGGTGTTGGAGCCGGAGGTGGCAGCGGTCTCTCCCACGTAGAAGAGACGATTGCTGGGGTCGACGGCGACGGAGATGGCTGCGCCTGCGGAGTTTTTCAGAGCGATATTTCCAACCGAGCCGAAGGGATTCGTGTTTCCGGTAGTGAAGGGGATGGTGGCAGTTCCGCCCGCCCCCATGGCTACGAAGGCGTAGGTATTGTCGGGCGAAAGGACAACCTGCTGCACGGTGCTGACAGGAAGCACGGCGTATTCCTCGGTCTTGGAAGTGACGACGCCGGTGGACGAGTTGATTGGAACGGCATAGACGTAGGGCGCGCCGGAAGCGACTTCAACCAGCCAATTGCCGTTGGCGCTGACCTGCATGCTGATGGCCTGATCAGAAGTGATAGGTCCGGAGCTGTTACCCAGGGCAAGTTCGCCGTTGGAGGCGATGGTGTAGACGTAGATGCCGTCGGCGGTGCTGATGTAGAGAAAGGAATTGTTGGGAGAGACGGTAATGGCAAGCGGCGTCGCAGGAACTGTGTATGGGCTTCCGGGAAGCGCGGTGAGTGTTCCTGCGTTGACGTAGTAGCCGGCAACCTGCTTGGTCTCTACGTTGAGCACATAAAAGTCACCACTGGTTGCGGTGGTGGTGCCGGTACTTGAACTGCTGGGAAGATTCCAAAAACCTTTGCAACCGCCGATGAGCAACAGCGGCGTCACCAGCGCCAGCAGCCCCCAACCCCATTTCTTCATCACCAATCCTCCGCAGCGCCGGTTTGTGTCTGAATCAAGGGTACTGCCTGGGGCGATCGCCTGTCGCCAATAGTAGATGAAAGCCGACACACGAACACTGCTGAACTCTGTTGACATTGACGCGGCGAGGCGGGAATTCGCTTGCACAGTTGAGCGGGATGACACGGTCCACTGTTGGTGAAGCTGTCAGGTCAGGCGCGGGAGGATTGAGACGCGTTTATGGCCTGCCAGACGATGCGCGCGGCAGTGAGGTCTTCGATGGCCATGCCGACGGACTTGAAAAGAACGCGACCCGCACGAGGGATGGCGTCGAGGTTGGGGTTGGCCAGGATTTCGCCGATTTCGGCACTGACCCTGGCGCCGGAGAGACGGAGGTCGCCGGATTCGCGCTCAACGCAGGAACGCGATTCGGCAACGATGAAGGAGGAATGCATGACATCGTCATCGAGCTCGCGGAGGGTGTTGCCGGTGGCGCCCACGGCGAGGGTGAGGGCATGCGGCGAGAGCATGTTTCCTTGGAGCACTGGGACGGCGGCGGAAGTAGCGGTGAGCACAACTTGAGAGGATGCGGCTTCTTCGATGGAAACAGCGCGAGCGCTCGTTGCATCGGCGAGGCGTTGGGCATGGGCCGTCGTGGGACTCCAGATGCAGATGTCATTCAATGTGGGCCACACGCGGCGAAAAGCCTCGATGTGTGCATGCGCCTGCACGCCGGAGCCGAGGATGCCTAGAGTGGTTGGAGGCATGTCGAAGTGGAGCGGCGCGAGCGCTGCGAATGCGACGGCGGAGACGGCGGCGGTGCGCATTTCTGTGATGCGGCGTCCGTCCATGACGGCGAGGGGCTCTCCGGTGGAACGGCTCAATACTTCGACCATTGCCATGTGAGTGGGAACGGCGAGATCGGCATTGCCGGGATAAAACGTGACGGTCTTGACGCCCATGACATCGCCGGCGATGACGGGCATGACGGCGAACCAGCCATTGGCGGCGCCCTCGGCATTTCCCGCACGGAGGATAGTGCGGGGCGGCTGCTCGACGCGCCCGGCGGAGTAGTCAAGGAGAGCCTGGCGGATGGCGGGGATGAGTGCGTCGTAGGTGAGGTGCGCGCGGACTACAGATTCCGAGACGTACATGGGAGCCCAGAATATCCTGCAGCGAGCGATTGGGGAATGAGCGCGTCTAGTTGGGACGGCCGCCCTGCGCGGAGCGGCGGCGGAAGCGCTCGTCGACAGGTTGGCGGCCTTGGAAGCCGGAATCGAGCGTATGCCAGTGTTCGATGGCAGTTTCGCCCATGCGCCAGCAGAGCAAAACGATTTCGTCGTCGAGCCGGAACGGGAAGTCGAGGAGGCCGATTTCGATGTCTTTGACCTGAACGCCTATGGAATCGATTTCGGCGATGGATTCGCGCACGCGTTGCATCTGGGCTTCCACCTCGGTGCGCTGCCTTGTGACTGCAGCGACATCGATATGCATGCCGCCCGCGACATAGATGCGCTGGGAAAGGGCGGAAAGTTCAGCCTCAACCTTTTCCGCCGCTCGCTTGCTTTCGAGCGCACGCTTGATCAGCGACTCCAGGACTGGAAGGAGCGACTGTGCTTCGTCGAGAGTAAACGTCTTCATACCCATGCTTCTTACAGATTACTTCCAAACGAAGTGACTCGCCAGAGTGAATTGGGCGGTCGGGCGGTACGAACGGGCAGCTTGCGGGGGCGGGTTGAAACTACAAGAACCCTTCGGCTGAGCTCGCGCGTCTAACTCAGCAAGCAGGCCTGCAAGCCCATAGAGTCTATTCCCCCACTGAGGTGTCAGGTTGCGCATTCAGAATGTCTTAGAGTCCTGGGGCAAGGTCCTCAGCGGCCATACCCCCATTCTTTCTATTGAGCTGACGCGTGAATGCCCGCTGCATTGCCCTGGTTGTTATGCCTATGGCGACAATCATCTGGGTGGCGAGGTGACGCTGCGCGAGCTGAGCGACAAACGCGGCGACGACTTGGTGGAGGGCGTGCTGGGGCTGGTGAATCGGCACAAGCCGCTGCAAGTGACGCTGGTGGGCGGCGAGCCGATGGTGCGGCATCGCGAGTTGAGCCGTATAGTGCCGGAGTTGTGCGCAAGCGGCATTCACACAATGGTTGTGACGAGCGGCATCATTCCGATTCCGATGGAGTGGATGACGCTGCCGAATTTCACGGTTGCTGTATCGATCGATGGGTTGCCCGAACATCACAATGTGCGGCGCGCGCCGGCTACCTACGAGAAGATTCTGGCGAACCTTGCGGGGCGCAAGGTGAATGTGCACTGGACAATCACGGCGCCGATGCTGGATCGAACGAGCTATCTCGAGGAGTATGTCCGCTACTGGAGCGAGCGCGAAGAGGTACGCAGCATCTGGGTGAGTCTCTATTCGCCACAGCGTGGAGAAAAGAGCGCCGAACGCCTGAGCAGGGCGCAACGCGAATTCATCGCGCGTGAGTTGCCGCGATTGAGGGCGTATTTTCCCAAGCTACTGACTGGCAAAGGCTATGCGCAGGCATTACTGCATCCGCCAGGATCACCGAAAGACTGCACATTTTCACGGCTGTCGAAGAACTATTCCGCCGATTTGCGGACGCATGTAGAGCCATGCGTGTTTGGCGGGGATCCGGATTGCTCGCAGTGTGGTTGCTCGGCCAGCGCGGCGGCACACTGGATCAGCGAACATCGGGTACTGGGTCCGCTGAAGGCGAAGCACATCATGAATGCATCGATGCGGATTGGGAGCGCAGCGGCGCGCCTTCAAAACGTAGCGATGCCTGCCTGGCACGAGCGGAACGTTGTCGCGCCGGCGAGGGACGGGAGCCTGGTACAAATTTCGATGGATTGAACAGGCAGTAAAAGGCAGGGAACGGGGAGGCAGAGACAGTGAATAGAGAGCAGGAACGAAGGAGACTTGGAATCTGGTTGAGGGGATCAGGGATGCGGGGTAGTATTGCCTTCTCCAGTGGAGGACATTGCCAAGGATGCGATCGCGCAGATGGCAAGTATTGAGCCGATGATGACCAGCGAGAGCGTGATGGGGATGTCAAGCCAGCGCGCGGCAAGCATCTTGAGGGCCACAAAGCAGAGGAGCGCTGCGAGGCCGTAGTGGAGATAGCGCAGCCGTTCGAGCATCGCGGACAAGGCAAAATAGAGCGAGCGCAAGCCGAGGATGGCGGCGATGTTGGACGTGTAGACGACGAAGGGGTCGTGGGAGACGGCAAGCACGGCGGGAATTGAATCGACGGCAAAGAGCAGATCAGTGAATTCGACGGCGAGGATGACCGGAAGCAGGGAACCCTTGGCGGGTTGCAGGCGGCGAATCCACTCGGGAATGACGGCATGCGCGGAGCCGCTGGTCAAGAGCCGGAATGCGGCGTAGAGAAGAAATAGACCAAAGATCCAAGTAATCCAGTCGAAGTGGGAGATCAGCGTAACGCCGGTGGCGATGAAGATGCCGCGCAAGACGACGGCGCCGCCGATGCCCCATAGCAGTGCGCGATGCTGCCTGCGCTCATCAATCTGAAATCCCTTGAACAAGACCAGGAAGACGAAGAGATTGTCGAGGCTGAGGGTTGTCTCGATGGTGTAGCCGGCGGCAAATTCGAGCGCGCGCTGGCTGCCCTGGGCGTAGCCGATCCAGATGGCAAACGCGGCAGCGGCGAGGACAAGGACAAGGGTCCAGAGCCAAAGCGATTTTTGTGTGCGGGATTCACGCTGGTGAGTGGGCAGGAAGGCATCGATGGCAAGAAGGAGGGCCACTGCTGCGTGGAATCCGAGCCACCATTGCCACGATGCGCCGGCGATCATAGAGCCATGCTAGCGCATGTCAATCAGGCGAATCGTCTCCATGAAGACGTCGCCGTCGATGGCTAGGCTGCGGGCGCTGATTTTGTCGAGGGTATCCTGCGCGGTGTGGTGGTAGCTGTCGTTAGGACCGTAATCGAGGTCAATGATGTCGATAGACGGGACGCCACGCTTGACGAAGGCTATGTGGTCGTCATCGACGGCTTCTTCGGTCTGAAAGAAGTAGTGTTCGTAGCCGCATATTTTGGCCGCCTGGCGGACGAGGCCGACGAGCCAATCGGTGGAGCGGGTTTCGCGCTGGATGTCGAGGTCCTTGTCGCCGATCATGTCGGCGAGGAGGAATGCCTTGATGCGGCCGAGGGTTCCGTCGCGGCCCCATTTGGCGGCGAGATGGCGGCTGCCGTAGGTGGAGTCGGAGTCGGACCAGGTGCGGATGGCTTCTTCGCCGTCGAAGAAGACGAGCCATACGGAGTAGCCGTCGAGTTTTTCGCCACCGGCAGTTTGCGCTCGAAGCTGGTCGGCGATGGCCATGAGCAAGCCGGTGGTGGCCGCGCCGTCGTTGGCGCCGACAAAGTTGATATTGCGAAGCCAATAGTTGGTTTCGTAGTGAGTGGAGAGGACGATGACGCCGTCTTTTTTTCCTGGATAGCGCACGATGAAGTTGCGCATGTTCACCGGGCCGATGGGCGTGTCTGCAGTGAAGGTGTCTTCTTCCACCTGATCCTGCTTGAAGTGATCGCGCAGGAAGGCTTCCGCTTTGACGTGGCCGGGACTGGTGGGCCAGCGTGGCCCGATGGCAACAAAGTCGCGTGCGTACTCGTAGGCGCGACCGCCATTGAAATGTTGCGCGGAAGCAGCGAGCGCGGCGGAGAGAAACGCGGCGGCCCAGGCGCATTTGTGAAACGTTGAAGAAGCGGACGACACTAGGATTTCGCCTCTTTTGCTTTACGGCGCGAAGGATGGAAATACCACGAGACGCCGATGCCGATGAGGTAGAGGCAGAGCATCGGAATGGCATAGATGCACATGGTCCATGGATCGGGGCTGGGAGTAATGATAGCGGCGACCAGGAAGACGGCGAGGATTGCGTAGCGGATGTTCTTCCAGAGAAAGCTCGGGCTCACGATGCCGAAGAGTGACAGGAAGAAAATGAGGATGGGCATTTCGAAACTTATGCCGAGGCCAAGAATGATGGAGAGAAAGAAGCCGGTGTACTCCTCAATGGTGACCATGGGATTGAATCTGCTGCCGAATCCCACGATGAGAATCTTGAGAGCACCGGGAAGCACGAAGAAATAGCCGAAGCCGGCGCCGAGAAGGAACAGGCCGACTGTGGCGCACATGAAGGGTACAACGAAGCGGCGTTCTTTTTGATAAAGGCCAGGTGCGATGAACAGCCAGACTTGATAGAGGATGAAGGGCGAGGCAAGAATGGCGCCGCCGATGAGAGAAACCTGAAGATACAGGTTCAGCGGATCCATGGGGTGGGTGTAGTTGAGTTTGATGTGGAGCTGGTCAAGAGGCTGTTGCACGAACCCGTAGAGGCGCTCGTGGAAGAAGTAAGCGACGAAGAAGCCCACGGCGAGATAGGCTGCGGAATGGACGATGCGGCGGCGCAACTCCTCGAGGTGCTCCATCAGGCTCATGCCTGGCAGCTCTGCGCGCTCGGTGACAGCCTGCCGCGCCTTACCGATTGCGTCCCCGGGATCAACCATTACGACTTACTGCCTCCGTTGCGGGAGCATTCGCTGAGGGCGCTGTAGAAGGGGTTCCATCGGACTGTGGGGACCCGGATGGCTCTGCTGACTCGTAGTTGCCGCCCGCCGCGACAGTCTCGCCGGTGGAAGGGGGCTGGACGCGGAGCACCTCGTCATCGGGCCGAGGTTCGTCGGCGGGGGCGGTGACGCCGAGTCCGATGGCAGCCGCGGTGGCTGTTTCGCCGGGATTGGACGGCTCAATGGCCTTTGTAACCACGGGGGTGGCTGAGACAGACTCCTGCGCGGCCTGTTTGCGTTGCTCGTCTTCTTTCTTGCGCCGCTCAGCTTCCTCAGAGAGGCGAAGCTCCTCTTCCATTTGGAATTTGAAGTCGTTGGAGGCTTTGCGGAACTCGAACATCAGTTTGCCGATCTGGCGGCCAATCTGGGGCAGACGTCGGGGGCCGAAAACCACCAACGCGAGCACCATGAGGATGAGCGAATCGGCCATCCCGATGCTATCGAGTTGAATTGGCGGCGGTGTCCCCATGAAGGTTCATGATAACCGTCCAGCGAGGGGGACGACAAAAGTCGGCCATTCGATGCGACGGGCTGTTTTCCGTACGGATCTCGCCCCTTCCCGGATTCTTTCGAAACCGCGGCCACCCGGAAGCCATCTATACTTGGGAAAGGCCTGCAACAACCCCGTGGGCGGTTTTTACCTGATTTGTAAGTGAAGGTGGATCAGGAGAAAGCGCGTTCACTGCAGAGCCGGAGCCTGAAAGGCTCATGCTTTCAACAACCCCGTTCGGCGTTTCGTTTGAAATGACCGGACTGAAGGCGGAATACAGTGAATCCGATACTGGAAGAACAGGTTGCGGCCGCTCCGGCTGCAGAGAGCGCTTGCAGCCTCGAGAACTATCTCACATTGCCCGATCACACCATGGACGCGCGCATTTTTGCGGCGCGGGAAAGGCTTGGAGCGACAACGGTTGTTCTGGGCCATCACTATCAGCGCGACGAGGTGATTCGCTTCGCGGATTTCACGGGAGACAGTTACAAGCTGTCCAAGGCTGCGTCGGAGACGGAAGCGAGGTACATCGTCTTTTGCGGCGTTCACTTTATGGCGGAGAGTGCGGACGTGCTGGGTCGCGAGGGCCAGCAGGTGATTTTGCCGGATTTGAATGCCGGCTGCTCGATGGCTGATATGGCGGAGATATCGCAAGTGGAGGATTGCTGGGAGACGCTTGAACGCACCGGGCTTGCGGGCGAAACGATCCCGATCACCTACATGAATTCGACTGCGGCGATCAAGGCATTTTGCGGGGAGCGGGGTGGTTTGGTGTGCACGTCGTCGAATGCGGGAGCAGCGTTCCGGTGGGCGTTTGTGCGTGGCAAGCGTGTCCTGTTTCTGCCCGATCAGCATCTGGGGAGGAACACGGGACATTCCATGGGGATTCCGTTGGAAGAGATGGTGGTTTGGGATCCGTGGGGACTGCAGGGTGGCCAGGCGAAGGCGAATCTGGAGATGAGCCGCGTTGTTTTGTGGAAGGGGCATTGCTCGGTACATCAACGCTTTTTGCCGAGTCATGTGGACACAGTGCGCGCGAAATATCCGGGAATTCGAGTGATTGTGCATCCTGAATGCCGGATGGAGGTTTGCCAGAAGGCGGACGCTCTGGGGTCAACCGAAAGGTTGATTGCGTTGGTCGAGCAGGCTCCACATGGAACCATGTTTGCGATCGGCACGGAGATTCACCTGGTAAATCGCTTGGCGAAACGGTTTGCTGCGGAAGGCAAGAAGATTATCACGCTGGATGACACGGGCTGTCTTTGCACGACGATGTACCGCATCAGCCCTCAGCACATGGCCTGGGCACTTGAAAATCTTGTGGAAGGACGTGTGGTGAACCGCATCCAGGTGCGTCCAAGCGTGAAGCATTGGGCCAGGGTGGCGCTGGACCGAATGCTCGAAGTGCGATGAGGGAATGCGGAGCTGCCAACGCCGGATCGCTGTTGGGGAGAATTTTTCCGGCGGAAAAAACTCTGAGCAACCTTTGGGCCCGATCCGGCGTCCTATCGTTTAACAAGCAGAGGCTTCCCCGAATTATGACCCTTCCAAGCAAGGTTCACACCTCTTTTGAAGGTCCGGCAACGGACCCCATCTCTTGACCCCCTCAGGACCCCCTCCCAAGAATGCCTCTCGAGCGGGCCTACCGGAAGGTAGGCCCATTCGCTCTTTTGGGTCCAAGTATTGGCCCGATACAATCAAGCAGTGACCCGTTCCAAGCCCATCCCAAAAACTAAATTTGTTTCGGATTTGACCGAAGTCGATGCAATTTTGCGCGCAGGCGGACTGGTGCGTCGCCGACGGGGTACAGCGCCGGGGATCACTCGCGAACTGCGAATGAAACGGACTGGTCCGGAAGAGCTGAGCGTGAAGGCTCCGGTGCCACTCGTGGCCAAGAACGGCGTGGAGTGGCTGGCTGTACCGGAATGGGAAAAGCTGAGGTGGCTGTGGCACGGGTTCAGCACGCGACGCGGTGGAGGCAGCCGTGCCTACTGCCCGGAAGATGCGCAAGGAGAACTGAATCTTGGCTTTACCGCCGCTGATGACAGGGAAATCGTAGAGAAGAACCGTCACTTGCTGGCAGAGGCGATCAGTGGCGATGCAGGATCGCCGTTGGTGACGCTGCGCCAGATCCACTCGAATTTAGTGGTTGTGGCTGGAAAAAAAGATGTGGGACGCGAGCGCCCCTGGAAAGGTGATGGGGTGATCACGGCCGATCCGGGGTTGCTGTTGGCGGTGCAGACCGCCGATTGCATTCCAGTGCTTGTGGCGGACCGCAAGCGCAGGGTGGTGGGGGCATTCCATGCGGGATGGCGTGGAACGGTGAAGCGGATTGTGGAGATGGGCGTAGGGAGAATGCGGCAGGAGTATGGTTCGCAGCCTGGGGACCTGATTGCGGCGATTGGACCGGGGATTGGCGCGTGTTGCTATGCGGTTGGCGAAGAGGTTCTCTCAGAGTTCGAATCGCAATTCACGTATGGCCGGGAACTTTTCTACGAGGTGTTTGATTCCGAGCCGGTGCGGACGAAGTATCCGATGTTGTTTTTGACGCAGCGAGCGCCGGGACATTCGCCGATCGGGCCCAGCCTTCATGTGAACCTGGCGGAAGCGAACCGCAGGCAGCTGGTGGATGCAGGGGTGAATGCAAAGGCTATCCGCATGATCGGGGGCTGCACTCAATGCCAACGCGACCTGTTTTTTTCACACAGAGGTGCGCAGGGGCATGCTGGACGGATGATGAGCGTGATTGGCATCCGTCCGCTATGAAATAGCGCTGTGGTTCATCGCGAGAGCTTCTCATGAGCCGGCACTTGTGCCGGAGTGCTACACGGCATGAGAAGTCTAAGCTGCCGAACTGGGCGCGGCTTCAGCCGGATTGACCAGGTCGCGGAGTTCCTTGGAAGGCTTGAAGTAGGGGACGCGCTTGGCGGGGACTTCAACCCGCTCGCCGGTTTTGGGGTTGCGGCCAATGCGTGGATTGCGCTGGCGGATGCGGAACGACCCGAAGCCGCGAATCTCGATCTTGTCACCACTTTGCAGGGCTGAAATCACCGAGGCAAAAACGGTTTCCACGATAACTTCGCCGTCGCGGCGGGTAAGATCGCCCAGGCGGGTCACTTTCTCCACCAGATCTGCTTTCGTCATTGTCTTAAGACCTCCGCACCTAACATATACAGATTTTGGATGCGGGAAACCGAAAAATCAAGCGGCGCGGCGACAATTTCGCCTTTTACATCAGCAAGTTGGCGGAAATTGGGGATGCAATGGGGGGTGGCGGGGTTGGCAGCGCCTCAAAGGGTTATGATGTGCAGAGTCAATTCCCGACAAGTAGGCCCAATGTTGAAAGGGAATAGGTAGTGAGCCAAAAACCTCAATACAGCATCGTGATTCCGGCTTATAACGAGCGGTCGCGCATTCCTGCGACGCTCGAAGCCGTAATCGCCTGCGTACGGGAAAAGGGCTGGGACGCAGAAGTGCTGGTGGTCAACGACGGATCGACGGACGATACCGCACAGGTGGTGCGCGAGTTTGCGGCACATGCGGCGGAGGTCCGGCTGGTGGAGAATCCCGGGAATCGCGGCAAGGGTTACAGCGTACGGAACGGGATTTTGCAGGCGCAAGGCGACGTGGTGATGTTTACGGACTCGGACTTGTCGGCCCCGATTGAAGAAGCAGAGCGGCTTTTTGGGGCGATCGCAGAGGGAGCCGATATCGCTATTGGCTCGCGGTGGCTGGAAAGCGGGCGTCAAACCCACCGGCAACCGCTATACCGGCAGTTTTTCGGCCGATGTTTCAATGCCGTGACCCGGCTCGTGATGGGACTGCCGTTTGTGGATACTCAATGCGGGTTTAAGGCTTTCACCCGCGCCGCGGCGCAGACTGTCTTTCAACTGCAGACCATTGAGCGCTGGGGATTCGATCCCGAGATTTTGTTTATTGCGCTGAAGCGCGGCTTCAAGGTGAAGGAAGTTTCGGTGAGCTGGGCACACGATGAGCGCACGCGCATGAGTTATTTGAAAGACGGCTTGCAGATGCTGGAAGAGCTGTTGCTGATCCGCTGGAATGCAATCACCGGCCGTTACAACCGCAGGGTTGAGACGCAGCTGAAGGCGGGCGAGAGCCGCTGAACGAGCACGAGGACTGCTGCCAAGGAGTCCTTAGGGCGCAGACTCGCTGCGCATTCCGAGCTAATGAGAAATTTTGAGGCGGCTATCCGGTCTCACGGGCATCAGGCGGTTGCGGTTTTGGCGACGGCCTGCAGGCCGCGGGCCTCAATTTCGAATTCGCGGATTTTGTACTTCTGAATCTTCCCGGAAAGCGTTGCGGGGAATTCGTCGACGAAGCGTACGTGTTCGGGGACTTTGTAGTACGCGATCTGGTCCTGACAAAAAGCGCGAATCTCTTCTTCTGTGGTGGTTTGGCCGGGGCGCAGGCGAATCCAAGCAACAACGATTTCGCCGAGGCGCTCGTGGGGAATGCCGACGACCTGAACCTCGCCGACCTTGGGATGGGTATAGAGGAATTCCTCAACTTCGCGGGGATAGATATTTTCGCCGCCACGAATGATGACATCGCGCGAGCGGCCCGTGAGGTGAAGGCAGCCGTCTTCGCGGAGGATGCCGAGGTCCCCTGTACGGAGCCAACCGTCGGGCTGAATGACCTGAGCGGTGCCTTCGGGATCGCCGTCGTACCCCTTCATGATGGCGTAACCGTGTGCGCAGATTTCTCCCTGCTCGCCGCGGGGAATGGTTGCGCCGGTAATGGTGGAGATGATTTTGATTTCGGTCTGAGGCATGGCGCGCCCGACGGTTGTGACGCGAATGTCGAGGGGATCGGCGGCATCGCTCATGGTGACAACAGGTGAAGTTTCGGTCTGTCCATAGGCGATGACGAGCTCGGCGATGTGCATTTCATTGAGTACGCGCTTCATGAGTTCGACGGGGCAGGGTGCGCCGCTCATCATGCCGGTGCGCAGGCTGGTGAGATCGAAAGCAGCGAAATCGGGAAGAGCGAATTCTGCGACATACATCGCGGGTACGCCGTAGACGGACGTGGCACGTTCGTCGTGGACGGCCAGCAATGTGGCGCGAGGATCGAAGGTCCAGTTGGGCAAGATGAGCGCAGCGCCGGAGTTGACGGCAGACATGGTGCCGATGACGCAGCCATAGCAGTGAAAGAGGGGCACAGGGACGACGACGCGGTCCTGCGCGGTGTAGTGAAAGCCCTGGGCAAGGAATTGGCCGTTGTTGACCACGTTGTGATGCGTGAGCATGACGCCTTTGGGCATGCCGGTGGTGCCGCTGGTGTACTGGATGTTGGCGATGTCATTGGCAGCAACTTGAGCGGGCAGGCGCCCTTCGGCGTCGAGAAACGCCGGCCACTCGGGCGAATCGAAGTAGATGGTGTGTTCGAGATCGTGCGAAAGTCCGTGGCAGGCGCGGCCAAGGATTTCCTGGTAGTCGGCGCGCTTATCCTGGTGCCAGAGAAAGAGAGCCTTCATGCGCGAGCGGGCGAGGGTAAAGCTGAGCTCATGTGAGCGGTAGGCGGGGTTGACGTTGACGAGAGCGGCGCCGGCACGGGCGCAGCCCATATGAAGCATGACCCATTCCATGCAGTTGGTGGACCAGAGGCCGACGCGGTCACCGCGGCGGATGCCCAAGCTCCAGAGGCCGCGAGCGACCCGATCAGCAGCATCGCTGAGCTGGGCCCAGGTCATGCGACGGGATTGATGGCGCGAAGCGACAGCAAGGCGCTCGGGATAGCGGCCGGCGGTGCGATGGAGCAGGTCGCCGATGGTGAGCTCGAGCAGCGGACGGTTGGGTCCGCGGGTGTGGCTGCGTTGGCCAGGCTGATCAGCAACGGGCATAGGTCCAGACGAGTGCGATGAAGGGAAGTGTACGCCCGCGAGCGAAACTGAAGTGTGATTTGGCACACACAAAAAGGGGGCGTTTGGGGTCTAGTTCTGATCGGATTTCTATTGTTCAGGCTGAGGTGGATTGGCTGGTCGAGTATCAGCGGGAACGCAAATGCATTTCGATGCAAGGGCGGGATCGCATGAATCGCAGCATGCATGAGGCGAGACTTGCACAGCGAGGATCTCGGCCTGTGTGCGATGGCAGAAGACGGTGCGGTCTCTGCCTGAATTTTTGGCATGGTAGAGCGCGACGTCGGCGATGGTAAGAACCTCAGAGACTGTTTTGGTGCCGGGAGCGGCAATGGCAGAGCCGATGCTGAAGGTGATTTGGATATCGTTTGTGCCGACGCGGATGGGTTGGGCTGCGAAGGCTCGCCGAATCCGTTCTGAATGGCCGCGCAGCTGGTCTGCATTGCAAGTGGAGAATGCGACGATGAACTCTTCTCCTCCGTAGCGGCCCACGAAGTCGTAGGAGCGGACATTTTGCCGGAGCATGTGTGCGGCCTTGCGAAGAACGATGTCGCCGATGGGATGGCCGTAGGTGTCGTTCACTTGCTTGAAATGGTCGAGGTCGAGGAGGAGGAACCCTGTCTCTTCGTTTTTTCGGCGCGCGCGATCAAGTTCGAGCTCGAAAAGCTCGCTGAAGGCAGCGCGGTTCCAGAGGCCGGTCAGCGAGTCTTTCATGGCCTGGATGCGTATTTCTTCGCGTGCCTGAATCAGCTGGTCCTGAAGGTCGAGGATGCGGCAGGCGACGCTGAGACGCGCCTTGAGTTCCGGTTCCTCAAAGGGCTTGGTGAGGCAGTCGTCCGCGCCCGATTCGAGCGCATGTAAAACATGGTTCATATCGGACCGGCCAGTGATCATGAGGATGTAGTGGTAATAGGGGCGGCCCGGATCACGAAGTCGATGACAGAGTTCGATGCCGTCAAGTCCGGGCATGACCCAATCCATAACGACGAGCTCAGGCGGTTGAGGCTGCTGAAGGATCTCCCACGCCTCGAGGCCGTCGGAGGCCGTCGTCACGTCGTATCCGAGTACGGTGAGCCAGTGATGGAGGATGCGGCGCGTGACTGCGTCATCCTCGGCAACAAGAACACGGCGCGCGCCTTGCGCGATGGGCCCAATTTCACGAGAGTGCATGTGCTGAACCTTCGTAGACGATTGCGGCGGGGAAGGCGCACCGTAACCCGCGCATATCGTTTCGCATGAATGTTTCACGGGCAAGAGATCTTTGCCGGTGATCTCAGTCACGAGGTTTCCGGGAATGAGCAGGAGACTGAAAGGGCGGCTACAGCAAGCGCCAGCGGGGCACTCGGGAGGGGACGACGGTCATGATAAGGGGTGGCAAAAAGAGGCGCAAGGTGTGCGCTAAACTGGTCAGGGTCAGAAATTTGCGGCGTTTTGGTCGATGCCAGGCGGGACTCGGGACGCGGCTTATGGGCATGATTGTTTTCGAGAGAGGGAATGTATGTGCGGGATGACGCGGGCAAAGGCCGTACTTGCGCTGATGGCGATTCTTTCTACGGTGAGCCTTGCGAACGCTGCCAAATCGAATGCCGATGAACGGGCGACCGCGAGTGTGGAAAGCGGGCGCTGCTTACTGGAAAACGGGGTGATTGGCGCGGAGTGGGTGGTGAAGGATGCGAACCTTCGAAGCCTGACGATCACAGATCGTCTGCACGGGAAGAAGATTGGTATTGCTACGCCGTTTTCTCTAATGCTGAAGGATGGATGGGTCTTTGACGCGGGCGATCTGAACGTGGTGGCCGGACCGGAACGGCGGGAACGAACGCCGCAGACGGATGCATCGCGCATGGCCGAGCGGATGAGTGGTGTGGAGATCGACACGACGCTGGAAACTGTGGATCATGCGCTGCAGGCCCGCTGGGCAGTGATTGTGCTGGATGGCTCAAACTATCTGAGGCAAGAGGTCACGCTGACAGCAGCAGGGAAAGATGTGGCGATTCGGCGCGTGCAACTTGTGGATGTCGATGCGGCCGGGGCGCAGGTGAGTGGATCGGTGGCGGGATCGCCGCTTGTTGCGGGAGATGTGTTTTTGGGATTCGAGCATCCGCTTTCGCAGAGCAAAGTGCGTGGGGATCGGGCGATGGCATGGATCGATAGGGAGCTGCCGCTGCGAGCAGGGCAATCGATCACTTATTCGTCGGTGATTGGAATCGCGCGACCGGGGCAGATGCGGCGGGACTTTCTGGCTTATCTGGAACAAGAACGCGCGCATCCGTACAGGACTTTTCTGCACTACAACTCGTGGTACGACCTGGGCTACTTTACGCCGTACGACGAGGAGGGGGCGGTGAGCCGCGTGAATGCGTTTGGGGCGGCGTTGAAGCAAAAGCGCGGTGTAAAGCTGGATTCGTTTCTCTTTGATGACGGATGGGACAATCACAAATCGCTCTGGAAGTTCAATGGAGGGTTTCCCCACGGGTTTATTCCGGTGAAGGAGGCGGCGGAGAAATACGATGCGCGGCCGGGAATCTGGATGTCGCCATGGGGAGGCTATTCTCAGCCAAAGCGGGAGCGGATTGATTTTGGCCGGGGATCGGGATATGAGATTGTCGATGACGGCTATGCGTTGTCGGGTCCGAAATACTACGCGGCATTTCGAGATGTTTGCCTGGAGATGATCCGCAAATATGGCGTGAACCAGTTTAAGTTCGACGGAACAGGGAATGTGGATTCGGTGGTGAAGGGCAGCGAATTTGACAGCGATTTCTCCGCGGCGATTCACCTGATTGGGGAGCTGCGCGCGGCGAAGCCGGACATCTACATCAACCTGACAACGGGAACGTGGCCATCGCCCTTCTGGCTGAAGACCGCGGACTCGATATGGCGCGGAGGCGAGGACGATGAAGCGACGGGGGTGGGGAGCTACCGCGAGCGGTGGATTACCTACCGCGATGCGCAGACGTATCAGAACGTAGTGCTGGGCGGCCCCCTGTATCCGCTGAATTCCCTGATGTTGCATGGAATGATCTATGCGCAGCATCATCGGTACCTCAACACGGACCCCGGGAACGATTTTCGCAACGAGATCCGATCGTATTTTGGAACCGGAACTCAGTTGCAGGAGATATACATTACGCCGGCTTTACTGTCGGAGGCGAATTGGGATGATCTGGCCGAGGCGGCAAGATGGTCGCGCGCGAATGCGGATGTGCTGAAGGATACGCATTGGGTGGGCGGCGATCCGGAGTGGCTGAAGGTTTATGGGTGGGCATCCTGGTCGCCGCGCAAGGGGATTCTGGTCCTACGCAACCCGAGCGACAAGGCGCAGACCATTGAATTGACGCTGCAAGACGCGCTGGAGCTTCCTGAAGGCGCTGTTCAGGCGTTTGTGGGACGGAGCCCATGGAAGAGCGATGCGGATAAGGCTCCGATTCCATTGCGGGCGAGGCAGGCCCACACTTTTGAACTGGCTCCGTTTGAGGTGTTGACGCTGGACCTGACACCGGTAGAATCCAACGATCGAGGGATGGGACGATGAATGAGCGAGTGAAGCCGACTCTTCTTGTATTGGCGGCGGGGATGGGAAGCCGTTATGGCGGATTGAAACAAATTGATCCAGTAGGGCCCAATGGCGAGGCGATCATGGACTATTCGGTCTTTGACGCACTGCGTGCAGGGTTCGGCAAGCTCGTTTTTGTGATCCGCAAAGACATTGAGACGGCGTTTCACGAGGCTATCGGTTCCAGATTTGAGAAGCGAGTCCCGGTGGAATATGCCTTTCAGGAACTCGACGATCTGCCGGCGGGTTTCACTGTGCCGGCGGGACGGACGAAGCCATGGGGGACGACGCAGGCGCTGCTTTCCGCGACGAAGCTGATTCGCGAACCGTTCGCGGCAATCAACGCGGATGATTTTTATGGTGAAGAGAGCTATCGCGTACTGGCGGAGCATTTGACGTCGGGAACCGGGGAATACGCGATGGTGGGATTTGTGCTGCGCAAGACGCTCTCTGACTTTGGCTCGGTGGCTCGTGGTGTTTGCCAGGTGGATGATGGCGGGTATCTGAAGGGCGTCGTGGAGATGACCAGCATTGAGCGGGATGGCGAGGGAGCGAAGAGCGTGGATGGAACGGGGGCGGCTACGAAGCTATCGGGCGATGAGCCGGTATCGATGAACATGTGGGGATTTACGCCGCAGATCCTAGAACAACTGGGTGCACTATTTACCGACTTCCTGAAGCGGGGCGGAACGGAGCTCAAGTCTGAATGCTATTTACCGAGTTCAGTGAATGAACTGGTGCAAACCGGTGAGGCGAAGGTGAAGGTATTGCGCTCGAGCGACCAGTGGTTTGGGGTCACATATCGCGATGACCGACCGCGGGTGGTGGACAGCATTCAACAACTGATTCGTGCGGGGCGCTATCCGGAGAAGCTGTGGGCATAAGCACTGCACAGGAAGCCTTCGCGGTTGCAGGCGAGTTTGAGCTGAACAGCGAGATTGCGAGCGCTATGCCCTATGGCAGCGGGCACATCAACGACTCATATTGCGTGACGCTGAAGGGCTCGCAATCGGCGAGGCGTTGTATTGTGCAACGGATTAATCACCATATCTTCAAGGATCCGGTGGCAATGATGAAGAATATTGAGCGGGTGACCGGGCATCTCGCCGAGCAGGTTGCAAGTGAACCGGATCGCGAGCGAAGAGTGTTGACGCTGATTCGAACGCGCGAGGGCCGGGCGTGGCATGAAGATGCCAAGGGCGAGTTTTGGCGAGCGTACGAGTTCATTGAGAATGCGCAGACATACGATGCCGTTGAATCGAGTCAGCAGGCGTTTGAAGCGGCCAAGGCTTTTGGGCGGTTTCAGCAGATGCTGGCAACCATGCCTGCGCCGCGGCTACACGATACCATTCCCGACTTTCATCACACGCCGAAGCGATTTGCTGCGATGGAGCAGGCGGTGAAGGCGGACGCGGTGGGGCGAGCGACCGGTGCGCAGCGAGAAATTGAGTTCGCATTTGCGCATGGCGCGATGGTCGATGTGCTGTTGAAGGCAGGATTGCCGGAGCGCGTGACGCACAATGACACGAAATTCAACAACGTGATGCTGGATGACGCGACCGGCGAAGGGATTTGCGTGATTGACCTCGACACAGTCATGCCCGGCCTGGCTCTTTACGATTTCGGCGATATGGTGCGGACGACGACGAGTCCCGCGAAGGAAGACGAGCAGGATCTGGCCAAAGTGTCGATGCAGTTCGCCATGTTTGAGGCGCTAACGCGGGGATATCTTACGGCTGCGGGGTCTTTTCTCACCAAAGCGGAGAGGGATCTGCTGGCGTTTTCGGGCAAGCTGATCACGCTTGAAATCGGGCTGCGTTTCTTGACCGATCACCTTTCCGGCGATACCTACTTCAAGGTGCGTCGCGAAGGGCACAATCTCGACCGCTGCCGTACGCAATTCAAGCTGGTGGAGTCGATTGAGGCGCAGGAAGAGCAGATGGTGCGGCTGGTCGCGTCCCTCGGTTGACGCTTTTCGATACAGACAAAACGAACTAGACAGCCATGACCTCGACGCCAGCGGCCTTGAGGGCAGCAGCGGTCTCCGGCGCGATGCCGTCGTCGGTAATCAGCAGGTCGATTTCGCGGGGCTGGCAGATAATGGACGGGCTGACCATACCCATTTTGCTGGAATCGGCCACGACGATGACTTCACGTGCCTGGCGGACCATGACGCGAAAGACGGCCGCTTCTTCGGGCTCGATCATGGTTGCGCCTCGCTCGGGATGCATGCCGGTGACGCTGAGGAAGAGGCGATCCATGACGAACATGTTGAGGGTTTCGATGGTGGCGGGACCAACCAACGAGAATGCGCCTGCCCAGCGCATCGCGCCGCCGGTGAGGGTGGTGTCGACGTTGGTGGTGGAACTGAGCTCCATGCCAATGTTGACTGCGTTGGTGATGACGTGGATTCCGCGGCGATTCTGAAGCTGCTTAGCCACGAGCGTGGTGGTGGTCCCGGCAGAGAGACCGATGGTGTCGTGCTCCTTGACCAGTGCGGCAGCTGCCTGGGCGATGCGCTGTTTTTCTGCGGCGAAACGGTCTTCGCGCACATGGAACGAAGCGTCGAAGCGGAAGGGCTCGTAGACCGCTCGGCCCGTGAGCATGGCGCCGCCATGGGTGCGGTGCACGAGGCCCTGCTCCTCGAGGCGGACAAGGTCGCGACGGATGCTTGCAGCCGAAGCGGACAGCGCGGACGTGAGCTCGTCGACGGAAGTTTTGCCGTCACGGAGCAGTAGCCGCACAATTTCTTTGGCGCGTATATCGGTCTTTGAAGACATTTCGACAGAGATTGAGTGGTTTTCTGAAAGCTTTTTGAACGCTGTTGCCGCTATTGTACGAGAGACGCGCTCGGATGCTCGGTGATCTTGTCCAATGCTTTGCGCAAGCGCTGGACGTCGGCTGCGCGCACGGCGCTATGCACCACTTCGCCGCCGAGATCCGTGAGCACTTCTTCCTCTTTCTTTGCGCGAGCATTTGGTGTGGAGCGGGCGCGAAGGGAGGTATGAATCTCTGTGACACCGGTGGCCTGCACGAATTCGCTTACGTTGGCGAGGCGAATTCCGCCCGCGCCGAGGATTGTGATCCGGCCCTGCCCTGCGTCGACAAGGCGGGAGACACGGGTCGCTCCGCGCATGCCGAGCTTTTCGCCGCCCGAAGTGAGGATGCGGTCAGCGCCGGTTGCGACGACATCTTCGAGGGCCTTGTCGAGATTGGCGGAGACGTCGAAAGCGCGATGAAAGGTGACTTGCATGGGACGCGCTGCGTCGACCAGTTTCCGGGTGCGCTCCACATCGACCTTGCCAGCCTGTGTAAGGATGCCGAGGACTACGCCATTGGCGCCGAGGGCCCGGGCGGATAGAACGTCTTCGAGCATGACCTGGAATTCGCGATCGGTGTAGCAAAAATTTCCGCTGCGCGGCCGGATCATGACGAACACGTCGAGGGAGACTGCGTTGCGGACGGAACGAATGAGTCCGGCGCTGGGGGTGATGCCGCCTTCGCGCAGAGTGCCGCAAAGTTCCACGCGCTGCGCGCCTCCGGCCTGGGCCGCCAGCGCAGATTCTACCGAGTCAACACAAACTTCAAGGATCATGATTGCCGAACCCACATTCACTCGACTCTGAAAGACAAACCGAGCCTTGTTGTCTGCTTCAAAGACTGCCAGCGCCTTCTGAAAAAGAAGAAGCAGGCTGCCGCGGAAATCCGCGACAGCCTCGCTGCTTAGAAGGAGTACTTTACCGAGAACTGCAGGTGACGTTCGGTGGAGCGAATCGCATTCTGTTGAACAATTTCGCCAAATCCAGAATCGTTGATCCCGGTGTCAGGGTTGCCGTAGCTCACGATGTTGAACGCGTTGAATGCGTCAAACTGGAAGCCAATGTAGTGTTCACCAACGATGCGGAAGTCCTTCATGGCAGACATGTCCACGTCATGGAATCCCGGGCCGCGTACTGACCCATTGCTCGAAGTGCCAAACGTGTTCTGCGCCGGAGCGCCGAAGGCGCATATGCCGTTGTCGACTCCGGCTGTGGTGCAGGGTTGCGCGGACGGATCGTCTCCAAACCAATTATGCAACGACCGGTTGTGGATGCGGAGCGGGCGGTATTGATTTGCACGCTCGGTGCCGTAGCTATTGGTGTTACTGCTTACGCCGGCGGTCATAGATTCTGGGAATCCGGTATAGGAAACACCCGCCGCGGAGATTCTCCACCCTCCCACCGCTTCGTCAATCACTCGATTGGAGCCCGAGAGATACTTCTTGCCGTGGCCAAACGGAAGCGAATAGACCGCAGTGCCGGAGAAGTTGTGCTTGATGTCGTAACCTGCCGGACCGTAGTCTGCAGCGCTGTTGTAGTAATTCTGGAACGCACCGCTGAAACCGTTGACGTTCAGTGCGTAGTTGCCAAGGCTGTTGGTCATTGCCTTACCGTAGGTGTAGTTGATGGTGTATTCCAGGCCGGTGTTCGATACGTGCTGACGGAGGATGGCCTGTAGCGCGTTGTAATTCATCATCGCGCGCGATTCAGTCACAAGCAGGCTATTCGAGCAGATCTGGGTTGCTGCAGCCGTCTGGCAGCCGATGTACTGGTTGCTGTAGAAGGGCGCAGAAGTCGGATCGTTGGGAGTCTTCCACTGGTTGATGTTCCCGTAATCCTCGATATGTTGCCCGCTCTCGCCCACGTAGCCAACCTGCAATGAGAGCAGATGCGTGAGCGCATACTCAAGCGTCAAGTTGTAGTTGTGAATGAAGGCGGGCTGGATGTTCTGGGGATAGACGTTGTAGGTGCCGCCTGCCTGCGCCGACTGTGAAAAGGCATTTTGAGTCGTCAGAGGAGTGGTGATGGATCCCTCAGTCGGCTGTGGAACGTTGACGTTCATCGCCTGGATGAACGGCGTAATGGAGGTCAGGCGCTGGTTGGACGAGTTGCCCTCAAAGAAGCTCGTCGCGCTGTATCCCCCGCGAAGTACGGTGCGCGGATTTGCCTGCAAAGCAAAGCCGAGGCGCGGCATGAATTGATGGAAATTCCAGTCGTAGCAGCCGCGGTTTGCGCAGAGTCCGGCGCCGGCTGGGGCTCCTGCGGGGACCGCGTGCGCATAGATGACCTGGCCGGTCGCCTCGTCGATATTGCCCGTCTTGTTGTTCTGTTCAGCCCACGGCTCATCAAACTCGTAACGGAACCCATAGCTCAGGGTCAGGCTGGGCATGACCTTGAAATCGTCATTGAAGTAGATGCCCGAACGCCATTGCCTTTGGCCCACATTGACGCTGGCGAAAGTGACTGCGGCGCTACTGACGCGATCGAGCAAAAAGTCCGCGCCGCCGTAGCCGGAATTGGTATTCACGCCGGTCAGGTCCTTCGTGAAATTTCCGTTGTACGACAACTGGCCCAGGTAGCCATTGTTATTGGCTGTTGGATAGTTGTTCTGATAGCGCAGCATCGACAGCCCGAAGGTATAGTAATGCCGACCCGACTGCCAGCTGAGAGAATCGATGTAGCTGTAGGTGTTGTCGATGAGGCCGCCGCCATAGACAGGATTGCCGCCTGCGAAGATGCCACCGGAAATGCTCTGGCCCGAATATCCGGGCAGCGTCTGATTGGGAAAATTAATGCCGACCTTCTGATCTCCGCTGGTTCCGAACTGCCCCGTCGAGTCTACAGAAAAGTTCTGTGCCCATACGGTTCGGGTAAAGCCGACCCGCACTGAATTGATCAGCGACGGGTTAAAGGTGTGCACCCAATTCGCGCCACTGAGCTTTGTGGGATAGAGGTTCGGACCATTGAAGCTGATGGGCAGGACAGGCGTTGATCCATCATAAGCGGTGGACATCGCATAGAACCCTGACAGCTTGTCGCGTCCGCTCATCTGGTAGTCGATTTTGATATCGCCCTGGTTATTCGCCTTGAAACTGCGCGTGTGGGCCTGGTAATTGTTCGCTGCAATGCCATCCGTGGGTGTCGCATTCGGTTCGGGATAGAGTGTGGGGTTGCCAATCAGGAACTGCGCCACCGGATTCACGATCGGCACGCCAAGGTTGCCCACGTAAGGAGCGTTATTGTTCAAAGGGTCATAGAGCTGAATCGGGGTACTCGCAGACAGCAACTCCGAGAAATCCCCTGTGCGCATCTTCTCGGTCAGCACGCTTTCCGTGCCGATGCCGCCCTTGTGGTACCGCGAACCCAGGTAATCCACAAAGAAGAAGAGCTTGTTGTGTAAGATCGGTCCCCCGAATGTGCCGCCGAATTGATCCTGCGAAAAGGGGTTGATTCGAATTCCCTGGTTGTCGTTCTGCCAGCTATTTGCATTGAGCCGGTAGTCCTGGACATATCCATAGGCGGATCCATGAAAGGCATTCGTGCCGCTCTTCAGAACGCTTACCACGCCTGCACCATTCACGTTGCCGAATTCTGCCGGCGTGTTCGCCGTCAGCACTCTCACCTCGGCGAGAGAGGCAGGAGCTGGGCTGTAGGAAATGAGATTGTTGAAGGTCTCGTTCATATCGATGCCTTCAAGGGTGTAGTTGTTGGCTTGCGCGCGGTTCCCATTCATGTTGACCGAGTCGCTGTAATACGTGCTGCGCTCGATGGAATTGGTTCCCGTGTTTCCATAGGTGCTGGCCGCGCCTGGGACATACAGAGTGAGTGCGCTGAAGTCGAGTCCATTGAGGGGAAAATTGGAGATGGTGTTTTCGGTAAACGTACTGCCCACCGTGTAATCGCTCGCATCCAGAATTGGCGCCGCAGCCGAGACTTCAACATTTGCTGCTACGCCCCCGACAGTGAGCTGAATGTTGAATTTGATGGTCTGCAGAACTTCCAAAGTGAAGGGTGGCACTGTCGACGATTTGAAACCGCTGGCATCGACTGACACGCCATAGTGTCCAATGGGCAGAAACTGAATGGTGTAAGCTCCGGCCGAATCCGTAGTGGTTGCCGTGTCCACTCCCGTGTCGAGATTGTGGGCGACGACGTGCGCGCCTGGAACGACTGCGCCGCTGGGGTCAGTGATTTCGCCGGTGATCGAACCGGTAGTGCTTTGCGCCAGCGCGACGGTCTGAGCGAGAGCCCAGGCGAACACGCATCCAAAAACCAGCCTCAAAAGTTTCTTCTTCATCAGATCCTCACTTCGTTTTGTCGGTGATGTCGGTAATCCGAGAGGGGGCATGAAACAGCACCCAGGCGCGGATCCTGGAGGAATCGGCGTTCAACAAGCGTGACAACACAGTAACCGAAAAATGATTGCTTTTTCCAGAAAAATGATTATTTTGATCATAATAGTTTTAAAAGTATTCATTTTCTTCGATTTGAGGGCTGATTGAGTGCGGGCGGCTCTGGGACAGGAGGCGCCTGACTAGGCTGGGAGGGTCGGGCGGGAGCCGTCCCGATCGCCATGTAGGATCGAACCAGTCAGTCGTTGGCTTGTTTGCGGATCGTGAATTTTAACGGTTGTGCCGAGGAGGCTCATGTCGCGCTTTATTGGTTGGTTTGCCTTGCTGGTTTGCTGCGGTTCTGTCGCGAGTGCTGTACCTTCGGCGTTGATGTATATGACGGAGGGTCCCGAATCGGTGCGCTCGTTTGTGGCGCACGCGGACAAGATTGATGTGATTGTGCCGACGTGGTACCAGGTGGATGCGAAGGGATTGGTGACGGGTTCGCCGAATCCGCTGGTGCTGGAAACTGCGAGGCAACATCATGTGCCGGTGATGCCGATTCTGGCATTGTTCGGCAAGAAGGAATTTCACGACCTGGCGGGGGATGTTGCAGCGCAGGACACCATGAATGGGGCGATGGTGCGCGAAGCGAAGCTCCATGGCTACTCGGGATTTCAATTCGATTTTGAGAACCTGGAGTGGACGGATCGTGATGGATTGACAGCGACGGTGAAGCGTTCCGCGGAGGCTTTGCACAAAGCGGGGTTTCAACTCACGATTGCGACGGTGCCGAACGCGCCAGGCTATCCCGGCGGCCAGGGGTTTGCGAAGTGGATCTACACGGACTGGCGGGGGGCGTACGACTTGGCGGAGCTGGCGAAGTCGGTGGACCTGATCTGCCTGATGACGTATGACCAACAGACGCGTTGGACAACGCCGGGCCCGGTAGCGGGCTGGCAATGGACAGTCGAGAACATGGAGTATGCGCTGGCGGTGGTGCCGAAGCAGAAGCTTTCGCTGGGCATTCCGTTTTATGGGTATCACTGGTATACGGGTGCGCCACGGGTAGACAAAGCAACGGGTGTGGAAAGCTCGAATGTGACGGCGGACTACATCAGCGCGGAGGATGCGGAGCTGCTGGCGAAGACCTACAAGGCGAATGTGGAATGGGATGCGACGGATCGCGGTGCATTCTTCTTCTTCTATCGCGACCAGATGCGGGAGTGGGTGTTCTTCACCGATTCGCACACCTTTCGGGAGCGCTATGATCTGATGCGCGATCACGGGCTGCAGGGCTTCTGCAGCTGGGTGCTGGGAACCGAGGATCCGGCAATCTGGGATGCGTTGCCGTCGCATCCCTGATCAACTTGCGCAGAGTTGTCGCACACAAGACCGGAGAGATGGATGGGCTATTTTCTGGCGGTGGACGCCGGCGGAACGAAGGCGGAGTTCCTGCTTGCCGATGAATTGCGCGAGCTGAGCCGGGTTACGGTGAGCTCCATCAAGCGGCTGAATGCGACGGCGGAAGATGCGGAGCGGGCGCTGAATGAAGCGACAGAGCGGCTGAGCGCGTTGACGGGCGTGAACCTGGACCAGGTGGCGTACACCTGCATAGGCACTTCGGGAAACACAGTGCCGCTGGTGACGGACTGGTTGCGCGAGAATTTCAAGCGCAGGATTGGTGGTTCGCTGCTCATTCTGGGCGATGTAGAGATTGCGCTGGATGCGGTGTTTCCGGGTGCCCGCGGTGTGCTGGTGCTTTCGGGGACAGGATCGAACGTGGCGGGCCGCGGCGAGGACGGAAAGATTGGGACGGCCGGCGGGTGGGGACCGAACCTGGCGGATCAGGGCGCGGGCTATTGGATCGGACTGGAAGCGTTGCGCCGCGGCTTTTTGGCGATTGATGAGGGGAAGACGACGGAGCTGCTGGAAAAGGCGCGTGCTCTTTGGGGTTTGCCGACGATCAAGGCGCTGATTGAGGTGGGTAATGCGGAACCCAAGCCGCGATTTGCCGATTTGACTCCGCTGGTGGTGGAGTGCGCGGATGCGGGCGATGCGATCGCAAGAGAGATCCTGGAGAAAGGCGGCCGCGACCTGGCCTATCTCGCGGGGTTGGTGATTGAGCGGATTTTGAGCGCGGAAGGCGCGCGGCTGGGATTGCCGCCGGTTGCGATTGCGGGAAGCGTTCTGGGAAAGATTGCGCGGGTACGCGAGACGTTGATGAGGGCGTTGAGGGAGAAATATCGAGCGATCGAGTTTGTGGTCGAGCCATCCGATGCTGTGGCGGGCGCGCTGTATCGCGCGAGGCGCGGGCATTGAGCGGCGATGCGGTCGAGTGACTCGAACGTGAAGAGAGCGGCGGGAATGAAAGGCAGAGTTATGAAGTTGATACGGAAGTTCGTTCTGACTGCTCTGCTGGCGTGCGCGTTTGTCTGGAGCGCACAGGGCAATGGGCAATCGTGGTCGCAGATGACACCGGCACCCTACCAGGTGGCGTGGCAGGACATGGAATTCGGCGTGATTCTGCATTTTTCGACGAACACGTTTCTCGATCGCGAGTGGGGCGATGGAACGGCGAGTCCGACGGTGTTCAATCCGGCGCAGTTTGATCCGGACCAGTGGATGAAGGCGATCAAGGCGTCTGGCGCGAAGTATGTGGTGCTGGTGGCGAAGCATCATGATGGCTTTTGCCTTTGGCCGACGGCGCAAACCGATTACAGCGTGCGCAGCAGCCCGTGGAAAAACGGCAAGGGCGATGTGGTGGGCGATGTGGCGCGCGCTGCGCGGAAATACGGGCTTGGATTTGGCGTCTATCTTTCGCCATGGGACAGGCACGAGCCGAAGTACAAGGACTCGGCAGCATATGACGTGTATTACAACGCGGAGCTGGAAGAGTTGGCATCGAGTTATGGGGATCTCGTCGAGTTCTGGCTGGATGGCGCGGGTTCGGCGGGGCATGTTTACGACTTCAAGAAAATTATTGAGACCTTGCGCACGTATCAGCCGAACGCAGTTGTTTTTGCAGATACGGGATTGTTTGAGTACGGCGATGCGCGCTGGGTAGGCAACGAAGCGGGCGTTGTGGACTACGAAAACTGGAACGTGATTGACCGGCACGGATATCTGCGATGGCGGCCGGTGGAGGCGGATACTCCGCTGCGCAAAATGCACTGGTTCTGGCACCCAAACGATGAGGGCTCGTTGAAAAGCGTGGATGAGTTGCTGGCGACCTACGATGCAACGGTGGGACGCGGAGCACAGATGATGCTGGGCGTGGCTCCGGACAATCGCGGACTGCTACCGGATTCCGATGCGAGGCGGCTGGAGGAATTTGGCGCGGCGCTGCGGATGCGCGAAGAACATAACCTTGCTTTGCATCACGCGGCGATGCAGAGCGATGAAGCAGCGGCAGTGGACGGCGATGCGGATACCTTCTGGTCGGCGCCGCCGAGTTCGCATCATGCGGTACTGGAAATGAAGTTCGATGCGCCGATCACCTTCGATCATGCGCTGACGATGGAGTGGCTGAACGACGGACAGCGTGTGCAGAAATATGCGATCGAGGCCTGGGATGCGAAGGCGGCCAAGTGGGTGAGGGTAGCCGGCGGTCAGGCGATCGGCCACAAGAAGATCGATGCGTTCGCGCCGGTAACGGCGTCGAGGGTGCGGCTCAATCTTCTGTCGAGTACGGAGGCGGCGGAGATTCGGGAGTTTCAGCTGTATCGCTGGGACTGAGAGAACCAGGGATTGAGGGCACAGTTTCACAACTTCACAGTTTCACAGGTGCTGTCCGCACGGGCGCGAGCGCCGCGCACCGTTCAAAGTTCCACAGTTTCACCGCCGGGACAGCGGAGTGACCGCGGTTGGCGGTGCTCGTCGAACCGGGCGTGCCGTTGATCGGGTGAAATATTTGCAGGCCGGAATTGCGATTCGGTCAACATGCATGTCCATCGGGTGGAGGGGGAGGGGGGGTACCACTTTTTCGCCCTCATCCTTAACATTCTCGGCGGGTTAGCGCGAAATAAAACGGTTCTATACCGCACTTATGTGCACATTTGCTGCATTGGCTCCAACGGAGATTTGCCGCAAAAGGAAGCGGCGACCCGGACTGGGATCGCCGCTGTTCATTTTTACTGCTGGATCCAGTTTACGCGTTCGACAGGTATTGGACTGCAAGGGTGCGCGCGGGATTGGAATCGTTCGTCATGTGCGAGTTCCGTTTTGGGAAATGGGAGAGCGAGTCAGCGATGCGTCAAGGACAGGGCCGCCCCGCGGTTTGCCAACAGGAAAGGTGGGTCATAGAGACGGTACGGATCGGAAGATTTGCGGGATTAGCGGACGGCTGGGTGGAGGGTGTTGCAGGCGTCGAGATCGGCGAGGAGGTTGCGCATGGCGCGCACATCGGATTCGCGGACGACGAAAGGTGCGGGAGTATGGGAGGCGCCGTTGCGGGAGGATGCGGTGGGTGTACCGTCTCCATCGCCAAAGCCGAGCGACGTGTGGACCTCGCAGACGCCGGTGGCGAGGACGAGGTCGCGTACGTTGCTGCTGCGCACGCCGCCACCGGCCATGATGTTGACGCGGCCCTGGGCTTGCTCGACGAGACGGGCGATGCGGTGGGAGGCTTCGGATGCATTGGGCGCTGCGCCGGAAGTGAGAATGCGGTCGGCACCGGCTTCGATGATCTGATCGAGAGAGCGCTCGAGGCTGGAGGAGACATCGAACGCGCGATGGAAGGTGACCTGCATGGGCCGTGCGGCAGTGACAAGAGCGCGGACGGCGGGTACGTCGATCTTGCCGTCGGGAGTGAGGACGCCGAGGACGACGCCGTTGGCACCGAGAGCTGCGCACTGCGCGATCTGGGCGTACATCTGATCGAGTTCGGCTGGGGAACAGACGAAGTGGCCTGGGCGAGGACGGACCATTGCGAAGATGGGGATGGAGACTTCGTCTCGCACGGCGCGGAGGAGATCGGCGGGTGGGGTGAGGCCGCCGACTTCGAGAGACGAGCAGAGTTCAATGCGGTGGGCACCGCCGGCAGCAGCGGCGCGGGCGGATGCGACTGAGTCAACACAGACTTCAAAAACCAGCGATCTCATGCGGCAGGCAGCTTCAACTTTCTGCGGAGCGAATTGGATTTCCTGCGACCCGGGGCCGTGTGTCTCAAAGACGCTCGAAAGAATGAAAGCGTTTACGGGACGAGGGGAACAAAACTCCCTCATCATACGCAAGAAGGGGGAGGACGGTTCTTAACCTGTGAGATTTGCATGTGAAGAAATGGTGAGAAATACCGGGGCGGCTTGAAGTTGTTGGAGCCGGGACGAAGATTTTTTAACCGGAGTGCATTAACCGGAGTACATGGGGGAGACGGCAAATCTGCGGAAGAGTTTCCACGCAGCCCAGCCGCAGACAGCAGCGGCAGCGGCGACGCCGATGCCGGCGCAGACGAGAGCGGGCAAAGCAGAGCCGGCATGTTCGCGTCGGGGGTTTTTGGGCGTGGGCAGAGGGCGCACGTGTTCTGGAAGGGCGCCGATGCCGACTGCGTAGCCGAGGGCGCGATGAATGCGGGGGATATGTTGAACCGCATGGAACTGCCAGGGAGCATGGATGGGGCCCGGGTTTTGAAAGATTTTTGCCATGCCGCGATGGGCAACGAGCTGAACGCCCTGGGTAATGCGCGTGGGGAGGGTGCGCCGCCTTTGCACGGCAGCAAGATGGAATTCACGCAGGCGATTTTGGAGCAGAGGCTGCGCGAGCAGATTGGCGGTAGCGACGGCGTCCTGAATGGCGAGGTTGATGCCGACGCCGCCTGCGGGCGACATGGCATGCGCGGCATCGCCGATGCAGAGCAAGCCGGGCAGGTGCCAGCGGCGGAGGCGATTGATCTGGACGGTAAGGATCTTGACCTGATCCCAATCTTTGAGTTCGTGGACGCGATCGCCGAGCCAGGGGGCGATTTGAAGAAGATCGGCGCGGAAGGCATCGAGGCCGCGGGCGCGGAGGGTGTCGTAGGAACCTTTGGCGATGATGAGCCCTGCCTGAAAATAGTCGGCCCGATCGATGAGGATGAGGGCTCTGCCGTAGTTGATGTTGCCGAGGACCTGGGCCGGGTCGCCGGCATTGCGACTGATGCGGAACCAGAGGACATCGATGGGCACGCCGTGCTCGATGACTTCGAGTCCTGCGGCGCGGCGGGTAACGGAGTGGCGGCCGTCGCAGCCAATGACGAGGTCGGAGCGGATTTCGACGTGCTGGTCGTTGTTGTGGGCCAGGACGCCAGTGATGCGGTGGTTGTCGCGGCAGAGGTCGACCATTTCGTGCTCAAGGAGGAGCTGGAAGGTGGGGAATTTTTTGGCGTGCGTCGTGAGGAAGTTGAGGAAGTCCCACTGGGGCATGAGGGCGATGAATTTGCAGTGAGTGGGGACATGACTGAAGTCGGCGACGGGGAAGGTGGTGTCTCCGAGGACCAGGCCGAGGGATTGGATTTGCTGATGGGGCAGCTTGAGGAATTCCTCGAGCAGGCCGAGCTCATGGAGCACTTCGAGGGTGGAGGGGTGGACGGTGTCGCCGCGGAAGTCGCGGAAGAAGTCCTGGTGCTTTTCGAGGACGGTGACGGAGACGCCCTGGCGTGCGAGGAGGTAGCCGAGCATGACACCGGCGGGGCCGCCGCCGACGACGCAGCAGGTTGTTTGGACGACAGAAGGCGGCATGGTGGGGGATGACCTCCTAATCTGGTCAGGAACGGGCGTGCTCAGGAACTGAGATGCGGAAAACTAGAGGTGGGGGTGGGGTGGCGGTTACGGCTCTGGAAAGACTTGGAGGGGCGGGTAGCGAAGAAAAGAATGCGTCGTAGCTGTCACAATCGCTAACGAAGGTGGTATTGCACATCACTGCTCGGTCTGCGAAAAGGTTGGTATGCTCGTTCGCAACAAATGGAGCGTACACATCTTGAAGTCTCTTTTTCCGATAGCACTTCTCTTTTGTCTTGCTGCGCCCGGACTCTGTCAGGCTCACGTCGATAAGGGCGCAAAAGTCTTCATCGAACCCATGTCTGAAAGCTTCAATACCTACTTACAAGCGGCCTTCATCAAGAAGGATGTGCCGGTCATTATGGTAGACGACGAAGCCAAGGCCGACTTTGTGATCGCGGGAACAGCTGAAACCGTGAAAGCTGGATGGGCGAAAACAATCTTCGTAACGCCCAAAGGTGATGCAGATGCCAGCATCACGGTAAAGGACGCCAAAACCGGGAATATCGTATTTGGGTATGCGGTTGACAAGTTTGCAGCACGGCACGGCCAGCAAAGCACAGCTGAGGCATGCGCAAAGCACTTCAAAGAGTTTATCGAAAGAAAATAAGACGAATTGCAGTAGGCTTACCAATAGAGTCTTGTACTGGTTTGCCGCGATGAGGGTCCGAGTCCCTTGTTTGGGTGTTGTAGCGGCGACAGTGTTACGGCTGGGTGCAAACGCCAGAATCGCAATTGAGCGGCACACCCACGCATAGACCCAAGATCGGCGGCACCTCAAACCAAGGGGTCGTTCATATGGTATTTCCTAAACTGCCCCTCAAAGAAGCCCACACGACGAATGAAATTAGGGCAACTGCCTAGTCGTTTCCTACAGTTCCCATGCCTCACCGAGAAGGCTTCAATAACTCGCTAAATTGTTGTATGGCATGGTGGGCGCTGCAGGATTCGAACCTGCGACTTCCACCGTGTGAAGGTGGCACTCTACCGCTGAGTTAAGCGCCCGGTTGGAGGGCGGTGCGAGGGGCGACCGCGGGGCATCCTGTAGGTTAGAGTAACACCAGCGGGGCCGCGAGGCGAAGCCGTGGAAGGCCATCTCGTTGAGCCGTGTGCGAGGGTGCCGGTGAAGGGAATTGGGCGGATTTTTGAGTGGCGAAAGGCGCGGTCGGTCGGGGGCTAAAGCCCGGCAGGGGAAGCGGGTTGGATGTACAGGGGAAAACCTGTAGCCTGCAACGAAGAGGGCCAACTTTTTGCCGCACGTGGGTGAAGGAGCGGAGCCCCAGCAAGGGCCGTACATGCGCTGGAAATTCAGAGGCAAAGACAGGGCTGAAGCGCCGGCGCGAGACGGTTGGGGATGGGTGCGTCTTTCAGGGGCTCAAGCCCTTCGCATCTGTGCGAGGTTTACAACACGCGCCCCACTCACGGTGTGGGTTCCCCGGTCGTGCCCCGACGCTTCGTGCCCTGACACTTCGTGCCTTCCTGGCAAATCTGGGCAATCTGGACTTTGGAAGCCGCAGCTGGCGGAGGGTTTGGAGCAGTTTGGCGCGGTTTTTTGCTGGGGACCGGAGCCGGCGGTGGCCGGGGCAGGTGGCGGCTGGGCGGAAAAGGCGGTTTTCTGGGCGCGGAAGGACGGGAAAACGCAGGGGGATGGACGCCGGAAGGGGTCGCCGAACGGGGTGCCGGAAGATACGGATTCTGAGGAGGAAACCGGGGATTTAGCGCAACCTTCCGACCCGGACGGGGTTGGTGAAGATATGGCAACCCTGGTCCTGGACAGTCCGGCGCTGGGAGCGAATTCGGCCAAACAGCCGGGTTCAGCAAACGAGCCCAGAGTGGTGCCCAATTGCGGGGCGGATGAGTCGAGTGATGCGGCCATCATGCTGCGTGTGGCGGCGGGGGATGAATCGGGCTATAACTATCTGGTAGGAAAGCACTACCGGGCGATGATTCATTTCCTCTATCGGATGGTGCACAACCAGGCAGTTGCCGAGGAATTGGCGCAGGAAGTGTTCCTGCGGGTATACCGCTCGCGCGAGAGCTATCGGGCCGAGGCCAAGTTCACGACGTGGCTTTACCGGATTGCGACCAACCTGGCGGTAAATCATGCGCGGGATACGCGGCATGAACGGAGCGCGCAGACCATTTATCTGGACGCGCCGGATGAAGAGACGGGGACGACGCCGGATGTGGCAGATGACGATCCCTCGGCGGAGCAGCAGTTGCTGCGCGACGAGCGGATGGCGGCGATCCGGAAACATGTGATGGCGTTGCCGGAACGGCAACGGATGGCAGTGCTGATGCACAAGTACCAGGGGATGGATTACAAGCAGATCGGGGACGTGTTGAAACTGAGTGAGTCGGCGACGAAGTCGCTGCTGTTTCGCGCGTATCAGACGCTGCGGGAACGATTGAAGGAATTTGTTTAGGGATTGCGAGCCGGGAAAGTACCGGCGGGGAGCGGGGTGGTTGAGATGGAACGGACGATGAAGAGTTGCGAAGGAATGGAAGCGAAGCTGGCAGAGATGCTGCTGACGCCTGAGTCCGTACCTGCGAAGATTGCTACGCATGTTGCCGGATGCGCGGCGTGCAGCGAGGATCTGAAGGAACTGCGCGCGACGATGGCGCTGATGGACACGTGGGAAGCGCCGGAACCGAATCCGTTTTTCATGACGAGACTGAACGCGCGGCTGGCGGAAGAACGGAAAGCTGCGCCGGCCGGCTGGCTGGAGCGCATGAAGGCGCGCTATCTCTACGGACCGCAACTGCATGCGCGGCCGCTGGCAGCGATGGCGCTGACGGTGGTATTGCTGCTGGGCGGCGGAACGTATCTGAGTCTGTCGACGAATGATCAGCCGCCTGTGGCTCCGGAAGCGGTGGTGCACGATTTGCAGGTGCTGGATAACAACGCGCAGGTGCTGGATCAGCTGGAGTCGATGACGAACACCGACGATAACAGCGGCAGCGCAGTGAACTAAGCAGCAGAAGAACGGGGATTGGGAGCAAGGCAATGAAGGGCACAGCAAACGCGAGCGTCGCACCTGGGACGCGGCGGTGGAGTTTCGCCGCTACGGTGGCGATGGCTGTTTGCCTGACAGTGCCGATGTATGGGCAGCGGCGGCAAGCTGCGGCGCGACCCGCGGCACCGCACTACTCTGCTCCGCGGGCGCAGGCGAGCAAGCCGGCAGCGGGGCGGCAGAATCTGAATCGCCCGGCGCAACAGGCTCCGCAATATCGGGGTGGGCCAGCACAGAATCCGCAAAATAATCCGCAATATCGGGGTGGACAACCGTCTGCGACGCCGCAATATCGGGGCTACACACGGCAGCCGAATGGCGGGGCATCGCCGTATGCGACGCGGCCGGTGAATCCTGCAACGACGTATCAGGGGCAGGGCTATGCGCGGCCGAACTATGCGGGGAGCGGACAGCAACCGGGCTACGCACCGCCGGGGCATCTTGGCTCGTGGCTGAATGCGCATCGCAGCGCGACGCCGCAGGCGCAGGAGCAGATGCTGAAGAGCGACCCGAGTTTTAACAGGCTGCCGCAGGCGCAGCAGCAGCGGCTGGTGCAGCAGCTGAATCGCGTGAACCAGATGCCGGAAGGGCAGCGGGAACGCACGCTGGCGCGCGCGGAGAACCTGGAGCGCTTGTCGCCGCAGGAGCGGGCGCAGGTGCAGGATTCCGCACGGCGCTGGACGACGATGCCGGCGGACCGGCAGGCGTTGATGAAGGGCGCGTTTCGCGATCTGCGGTCAGTGCCGCCGGATCAGCGAGAGACGGTGCTGAATTCGGCGCGATACCAGAACACGTTCAGTCCAGACGAGCGCGGGATTTTGTCGAATATGCTGCGCGTGGAACCGTACGAAGCGCCGAAGTGAAGAGGCAGCTTCCAGCGACTAGCCACTAGCTTTCGGCTCTCAGCCGTCAGCTTTCAGCGACAAGCCATCGTATCTCAGCAGTACAGAGCCAGAATGAGGCGCGGGGGCTGTGTTGCAGCCTCAACAGATAAGTTGTTCGATGGCTCGCAGAGTTCCGGACGCGGCTCCGGCAGACCGTGCATCCATTGAAATCGCGGCAGATCGAGTGCGGCTAGAACAGATAGCGTTGGATGAACAGCACCTCGGCATCGAAAAGGAAGTCGCGATTCTTCTTCTTTGCGTAGCCGTGTCCTTCATCGTTGGCCATCAGGAACCAGGTTGGGGTGCCCTGCGCATTGAGCTTATCGAGAATCTGCCGCGATTCGGTCCAGGGAACGCGCGGGTCGTTCTTGCCGACCACAGCAAAGATGGGCATGTGCATCGCGTCCAGGTGGTTCATCGGGGCAATTTTTTCAAGGTAGGCGCGCATCGCAGGATCGCGCTCATCGCCGTACTCTACCCGACGCAGATCGCGACGGTAAGCCTCGGTGTGCTCGAGAAAAGTCACCAGGTTCGACATTCCAACAATCGGCAACGCGCAGCGGATCCGGTCGCCATAAAAGGCGGCGGTAGCCCAGGTCATGTGGCCGCCATAGCTGCCGCCATAGGCCATAACGCGCTTTGAATCGAGCCCGGGCTGGGTCGCGATCCAGTCGAGCAGAGCGCCAATGTCCTTGTACGAGTCGTCGCGATGAAAGCCGTTGTCCAGCTTGAGAAAACTCTTGCCGTAGCCATCGGAGCCCCGCACGTTGGGGAAGATCATGGCCACACCCAAGACATCGATGAAGAAGTTTTCCTGGGCGAGGTAGCCGGGGCGGTATTGCGACTCGGGACCTCCATGGATGGCAACGATCACTGGCCGCTTGCCAGGAAATTTCCGGGCGTCCGGCTGGTAGAGAAAGCCGCTGATCTCGCGACCATCGAAGCTCTTCCACTTCACTAGTTCCGGCTCGACAAAATTTGCCGGATTCAGGCCGCCGGTTTCGCCTTCCGTCCAGCGCTCGAGCTTCCCGGTCACGATGTCGATGGAGTAAGCGTCAAGCGGCGACCTTGCAGAATCAACCGTAAAGCCAAGGTCGTGTCCATTGGGGTGGAAACTCAGCGCATCAATCACTCCGGACGGAGCGTTGCTCAGCGGCCTGTATTTCTCTGTCCTCGTATCGAGCAAATAGAGTTTGCTGATGCCGTTCTCGTTGGTCGAAAAGGCGATGGATTTTCCGTCTTCGCTGGCTGCCATGCCGTCTACGTTCCATGGGATAGCCGTGGTAAGAAACTTCGGACTCATGGTAGCGATGTCGAAGCGAGCCAGCCGTTGAAATTCGCTGTCGCGGTCGCACACAACATAGAGGTCTTGTCCATCGTGGCTGAAGCTTGCCGCAGAGTAGGCCACCGTCTCGCCGGAGCCTTTGGGGGTGAGCAGCTTTTTCTCGCCGGTGGCCGCATCGACCAGCCAGAGATAACTCTCGTTGATTGAAACATACTGTGAAACGATCAGGCGGCGATTGTCGGGCGACCACGCGACAGGCGCCCATCCTCCGCCTTCCAATTGAAGCAGCATGTGCGCGGTTTTCGGGTCGGCCGCATCCATTGTCCAAATATCAGTGTCCTTGTTGTTGCGCTGGGTCGAACTATAGGCAATTCGCGTGCTGTGGTGCGCCAGAAGATACGATTCATTGCGGCTTTTGCCGTCGGTGAGCAGCGTGCTGGCTCCTGTTGGCACATCGTAGCGGAAGATCTGGTAGAACTCTCCGCCGCCAATGTCCTTTTGAAACAGGAAGGAGTCGCCGCTGGGCAGCCACTTCGCGCTCAAAACGCGGTCCGGATAAAAGGTCATTTGCCTGCGTGCGCCACCCGGCATGGCTACAGAGTGCACCTGCAGAGTGTCGCCAAATCGGGTTCCAATCAGGATCTCCCGGCGGGTGGGGTGCCATCCAAAAAGCGTCGCGCCGCGCGACTCGCCATACCGCGCCGTTTGTTCGGCAATATCTACCGGGATGGGAGGTATGTTTTCGATCACCAGGTTGTCGGCGGGTTTCAAGAACTGGGGCTGAGAAGCCGGCTGTTGCGCGGCGATCGGGAGCACGAGCGAAGCACAGAGACTGGCAAAGAGAGCACTTTTCTTCAAGCGGACCCCCTGATGGAATGGAAGATGGCGGGAACGAAGAGAGTCTATCGTCCGCTGACAGTCTACCGCTTCAACTCCACGTTTTCCCGTAGCAGGATGTCGCGTGACGAGGCGCCGATCTGGATTTCGAAGGTGCCGGGATCGAGCTGCCAGGCCTTGGTGTCGGGATTCCAGTAAGAGAAGGCGTCGCGGCTCAGCAAGAACTCGACGGTTTTGGATTCTCCAGGCTTGAGTTCGACGCGCTGGAATGCCTTGAGCTCGTGTGCGGGCCGGTCGATTTTGGAGTGTCCGTCGTGGATGTAGAGTTGGGCGACTTCTGCGCCGGCGCGAGAGCCGGTGTTACGGACGTTGGCTGTCACGCGCCATGTTGAAACTCTCCCCTCGACTGAACGCGCCTTCAGGTTGCTGAAATCAAACTTCGTGTAGCTGAGGCCGAAGCCGAAGGGGAATTGCGGCTCGACGTTCTTTGTGTCGTAGTAGCGATAACCGACGTAGATGCCTTCCGCGTAATTCACTTCGAGATTCGCGCCGGGGTAGTTGGCGAAGGCGGGATTGTCCTCGTAGCGTTTGGGCAGCGAGATGGGCAGCTTGCCGGATGGATTTGCATCGCCGAAGAGAATGGAGGCGAGTGCGTGTCCGCCTTCTTCGCCGCCATAACCCATATCGAGCAGCGCGGGCGTGTGGTCGAGCCAGTTGGACATGGACACGGGATCGCCGGTATTGAGAATGACCACGGTGTGGGGGTTGGCCTTTTCGACGGCGGCGATGAGGTCATCCTGGCCTGCGGGCAGGTCCATGGTTTTGACATCGAAGCCTTCGGACTCGAGCTTGTTGTAGCGACCGACCACGAGAATGGCGATGTCAGATTTGGCGGCGGTATCGGCTGCGGCATGGATGGATGCGGTGCGCGCTTCAGGCGTGTCCTGCGCGGGGTCTTCGCCTTCCATGCTGACGCCGAGTGCGTAGTTGACCTGGACGGAGTCTTGGGCGGCGCGTTCGCGGATGGCGTCGAGAGGGGCGATGGCGGATTTGGGGCGGACCATGGAACTGCCGCCACCCGCGCGCACAACGGCGGCGTTGGGACCGATCACGGCGATGGAGTGGATTTTTTCTTTGGAGATGGGAAGAAGGGCGCCTTCATTTTTGAGGAGCACGATGCCTTCGGTGGCTCCCTGAAGGGCGACGGCCCGTTCGGAGGGTGTGTCGACTTCGCCGCCGCCGGTGTGGGGATGATCGAAGATGCCGCTGAGGAAGAGGACGCGCAGGATGCGGCTGACGTTGTCGTCGATGGTGGCTCGCGTGATGTTGCCGGCTTTGACTTCGGCGAGAACTTTCTCGGGAACGAGCCAGCCGTCGCCGTTGCCTGATTTCTGTGGCGCGGGGCTGTCCATCCATTTCCTCATGGGTGGGCCGCCGGGCATTTCGAGATCCATGCCGGCGTTGACGGTGGGAGCGGTGGAGTAAGTGCTGCCCCAATCGGAGACGACGAAGCCTTTGAAGCCGAATTCTTTTTTGAGGATTTGATCGAGAAGGTAGTTGTTCTCTGCGCAGTGGATGCCGTTGACCTTGTTGTAGGCCGACATGACGTTCCAGACATTGGCCTGCTGGACAGCGGCTTTGAAGGCGGGCAAGTAGATTTCGTGGAGCGCGCGCTCGGAGATGGTGGCGTTGACGCGGTGGCGTTCGTATTCCTCGTTGTTGACGGCGAAGTGCTTGACGGAGGGAATGACGCCCTCGCTCTGCACGCCCCGAATGTAAGCAACGCCGAGCTGTCCGGAGAGATAGGGATCTTCGCCGTAGCCCTCGAAGTTGCGGCCCCAGAGAGGCTGGCGATTGATATTGACGGTGGGACCGAGGATCATGTCGCGGCCGAGCGCTTTGACTTCCTGCCCGATGGCCTGCCCTTCACGCTGGACGAGATCGGTATCCCAGGTGGCGGCCATGGTGACGCCCGAGGGAAATGCAGTGGTTTCGATCTTCATGGGATTGGCGGCGGAGCTGGTGAGCGCCGATGGGCCGTTCCAGGAACGCACGCCCATCGGACCGTCGGCCATTTTGATGGCGGGAATGCCGAGGCGCTCGATGGGCGCGGATTCCATCCAACCGGAACCGGAGAGCATTGTGGCTTTTTCTTCGAGCGTCATGCGGCCGAGGAGGTCGGTGACGCGCTGGTCGACGGGGGTCCTTGGATTTTTGTAGGGCGCGTTGGCGGGGACGGCGTCTTGCGCGACGATTCGCTGAGTCGTCACGACGTCCGCGAAAAGAACAAAGGCACACAACAGGCACTTCAGACAAAGGCAAGCGATGCGCATGAAAACACTCCAGGGCACGAGTTGACGATCATGGACGGCGTTGGCGGAACCCCGCAGCGTCGTCATTTTTCAGGAATCACAAGATTGCGGAAGATCTTCCAGCTTCCGTCAGGCTGCTGGTGCCACACGGTCAGGTAGTTGTCGACCAGTTTCTTGCCGCCGGCGTATGTGGCCTGAGCACGGCCCCATTCATAGACAAAGTCTGCTTGTTGTGTCGATCCCCACGAAGCTACCTGGGCTGACTCTGCCCGTCCCAGGCTTGCGAGTTGCGCCTTCATATGTTGCTCGATTTCCCGGCGTCCCTTGAAGCACTCTCCCGAGGGCCCGCAGTCGACTGCGTCGTCGGCATACGTTGCGAGGACCAGCGGGACATTGCCCGCCTTCACTCCGTCGATCCAGGCTTGATTCCCGGCATCGATTCCAAGCTTGGCCGACGCAGAAGTCGGTCCGCTCTGCGCAAGACTTGGAGCGGCACACAGAATGCCCGCGACGAACAGTGGGAAGGATCTCATTTCTCTGTCTCTCCTCGCTCTCCGAAGGGCAGGATGTACAGGAAGGAATCAGCCCTGGCTAAGCCCGGGGCCATGGTACTGGATGGGCAACGGACGGGACAATGAAAAAGCAGCAGTGCTCAATCGTTTTCGCAGGACATTTGGGGATGATGGGTTCTGCCATGGAGCGGCGGGAGAATTATTGGTTGGGCAAGTTGAGTTGGGAATTGCCGGAGGGTGGGGATTCGGGAGGCGTGAGAAGGATGGAGCCGGAAGCGAGGATGACGAGAACGAGACCGAGGAGTTCGCGCAGGTCGATGGGTGGGCGGAAGAGTGCGAGCGCGAGGAGATTGGTAAAGAGCGGAGCAACGAGAAAGCGCGTGGTCATGCGCGTGGCGGAGAGGCGCGGCAGAAGCCAGAAGAGCAGAGCGAGCGAGGGAAGATCGACGAAGGCGGACCAGAGGAGCGTGGGAACGAGAGTAAGAGGATGTGTCGGGACAGGCGCCGAGAGGAGCGCGTTCATGGAGAAGACGAGGCCAGCCGCGCCGGAGGCGAGAGCGGCGAAGGGTAGAAGCGCGGCCGGGGGAAGTTCTGAGGCGATGCGCACGGCAAAGCAATTGGCGGCGGCGACAGAGACGACGGCGAGGAGCACCGCGGCGAAGGAGCAGGCAGCTGCGATTGATTGAGGAAGGTAGAGGGGAAACAGGCAGAACGTTCCTGCAACCGCGACCAGCGGAGCGAGAAGCGAGGTGCTGCGTTGCAGAGCGTCGGGCCGGCCGAGGTGCGGTTCGAGGACCGCAGCAAAGACGGGCGCGAGGGAATAGAGCGCCACACGGCTGAGGTCGGAGATGCCGTCGGCGGCGAGGAAGAGCAGGACGCCGGGCGCGACGAAGAGGCCGAGACTCACGAAAAGCGTGTCGACGAGGGAACGGCCGCGGGGCCAGGGACTTTTGCGGATGAGAGCAAATGCGGCGGCTGCCAGAGCGAAGAGGATGAGCGGCAGAGCGAGACGCTGGAAAAAGGGAAGCTGGTCATCTGGCGGAAAGAACTGGGGCAGAAGATCAGAGCGCAGAGAACCGAGGGCCCAGAGGAGACTGAGCAGGCCGAGGGCGGCGAGGGCGCGGGGCTGGGTCGATTTTGGAAGGGGCTCGGGGACGGCCATGGTTGGTTGTATCTATATATGTGGACGGTTGTCGATAGATTGAGTGGGTTGGGGCCGGCAGCCGGACGATGCCGTGGCGCAGACACCGCTCATTTACAATGAGAATTGGTCCAAGGCCAATCTTTTTTGCGCAGGAAGCGCAAGCACAGCAAGGAGTTTTCCTCTTATGGCGATTCCCGCCACCCAAATGCGTCCGGGCATGATTATCAAGCACAACGAGCAGTTGCACCTGGTCTTCAAGGTAGAGCACCGCACCCCGGGCAACCTGCGGGCCTTCATCCAGGCCAAGCTGCGCAATCTTAAATCGGGCGCCATGTTTGAGCACCGTTTTCGTTCTGCCGATGCCATTGAAAAAGTGGTGGTGGATGAAATCACGATGGAATTTCTCTACGCGGACGGCGATGACTACTACTTTATGAACCCGACGGACTATGAGCAAACGGTTCTGAAGGGGTCGACCCTGGGCGATGCGATTGAATACCTGACGCCGAACCTGGAAATCAAGGTGAGCTATCACGACGGGCAGGCTGTGGGTATCGAACTGCCGAGCTTTGTGGAGCTGACGGTGGTGGAGACGGAGCCGGGGTTGAAGTCAGCGACAGCATCGAGCGTGACCAAGCCGGCGAAGACCGAGACCGGGCTGGTGGTGCAGGTGCCTCCGTTCATCAACGAGGGCGAAAAGATCCGCGTAGACACGAGCGAAGGCGCGTACATGAGCCGCGCGTAGTTCAGGATGAATGCAGCACGATGCGCCGGGGAGGGGTCCCCGGCGTTTTGCTGCCTGAAAACGGAGGTTGGGGCGGCACGGGGTCGGGTCAGGAACGTCTAATGGAAAGCCATGCAAGGTTCATTGATTCGTTTTGCACTTGTGGTGTTGATGGGGCTCGGATCCGCGGTGATGGGAGCGGCGCAGAAGGCGCATACGCTTGTGTACGCGCCGGGCAAGCAGATCACGTTGACGCTGCCTGAGGAGTTCGACATCAATGTGGCGGCGAGCGGTCTGCGCCGGGTGCGCTTTTTTGCGAAGGCCCCGGACGGGCGGATCTTTGCAACGGGGATGTACGATCTCTCAGACAACAGGCGGGGCTCGATTTTTATTCTCGATGGGTGGAATGCGCAGACACACACGTTTGCGCATGTGACGCACTATCTCGACCACCTGCGCAATCCAAATAATCTTGCGTTCTGGACCGATCCCGCGACGAAGCAGAGCTGGCTCTATGTGCCGCTGACGGACAAGCTGGTCCGCTACAAATACAACACGGGTGAGAATGCGCCGCAATCGCAGGCGGAGACGCTGATACGGTTTCCGGATTATGGCCTGAGCTACAAATATGGCGGCTGGCATTTGACGCGCACGGTGGCGATTGCGCGGATAGGCGGCGTGACGCGCGTGCTGGTGGCAGCGGGCTCTTCGTGCAACTACTGCCGTGAACGGGAAGTGCTGCGCGCCGCCGTTGTGAGCATGGACCCGGATGGAAAACACCAGAGGCTGCTGGCGCAGGGATTGCGCAATGCCGTGGATTTACATGCGGTGGATGCGATTGATGGCGGCGCGGTGTTCGCGACGAACATGGGCGACGATCACCTGGGCGACAAGCTGCCGGAGGACACGTTCTTTGAGCTGGATACTTCGGCCGCGGCCCCAAGGAATTATGGCTGGCCAACGTGTTATTTCGGCGGAGGCAAGGCGGCGCATGACACGACGACACTGCCGGCGCAGGATGATCCGGGCAAGTTTGCACCGACACCGGTGAGTGAGGCGGCGAAGGATTCTGTCTACGGAAAGCAGGGCGGCGTGGCTGCTGCGGGGACGAATCTAGGGGCGGGCGGCGGTCATGCGAAACATGCCGATCCGAATGCAGAGCTGGGGACGGTACCGGAACCGATGCGATCCTGCGAATCGGTGCCGTCGGCCTACACGACATTTGCCGCGCACAGTTCGCCGCTGGGATTTGCGTATTTTGCGGAGCAGGACAAGGCCCTGCGCAATAGCTTTCTGGTGGCGCTGCATGGGGCGAGTCGTCCGCATATCGGAACCGGGTACAGGGTGGTGCGGTTTACGGTGGGAGATCGGCAGCCACACGACTTCATCACGGGATTCCTGACGCGGAAGGATGGCAAGCCGGTGGTGCATGGGCGACCGTGCGGGATTTTGCAGGTGGGGCAGGACAGCTTTCTGCTGACGGATGACTATCTTGGGCTGGTGTATTTTGTGCATCCGCGCGGCTAGGGGTAGGGAGAACGGACTAAGGCCCGGGCCTGACTGGGTTTCTTTGGGGCAGGACTGCGACGGTCCTTAACGCTTCGTGCCCGATCGAGGCGTCTTCCGGTTCTCTCGGCGCAGGGACCCTAAAAAAGCCAAAAATTCACTTGCGTGCTCACGGATTTTGTGTGTTACAGTCAGTAACACTATGGTGAGTAACACTCCTGCACATCACGATCCCGCGGAACTCGGGGAACTTGAGCGAAACATTCTGGTGATTGTCTGGCGGCTTGGCTCCGGGACGGCGGAGATGGTGCGCGAAGAACTGGAGCGGCCGCTGAAAGATTCAACGGTGCGAACGGTGCTGCGCCGGCTTGAAGAAAAGGGCTACCTGGCGCATTCCGTCGAAGACCGGACGTTTGTCTATCGGCCTGCGGAGTCACGGCAGCGAGTGGCGGGGCGCGCGGTGAAGCGCATTGTGGACTGGTTCTGCGAAGGGTCGGTCGAGGCGCTGCTGGTAGGCATGGTGGATTCGAAAGTTTTGGGGCGCGACGAACTGCAACGGCTGGCGGATCGTATTGCAAGCGTGCAGAAGTCGGAAGCCGCTGCGAAAAAGGAGGCCAGGAAATGATCTCCCTTCTTGTGGAAAGCGTGTGCCGTTCGTTGCTGGTGGGACTGGCGGTGTGGGTAGGGCTGCGCGCATTCCGCGTGCGGCACGTAGTGGCAGAAAAAGCGGCATGGGGGATGGTGCTGGCCGCGGCATTGCTGATGCCGGTGGTTGCGCCGTGGGCCGCGCGCTGGACGGCGCTGCCGGTGGGGATTGGCGTGGTGTTGCCGGCGGACTCGCAGACACTGCTGCAGGAGTTGCAGGCAAGGATCCAGGCAAAGAGCGGATCCGGACAAAAAGCCGCGCCGGTTGCGGCAAAGCCGGCAGGGGAGACGGAGACGCCACGGTTTACGACACCGACCGAACGCGCGCCCCAGGCGAGAGAATCGCGGTTCGTTGCGCACGCGTCTCCTGCGTCCCGTGTGAAGACATTCGCGGCGCGGCAAGTGAGCGCGATTGATTCTGCGGAGACAACGAGCGAAATGGCTGCTTCGGTCCCCACTGTTTCACCGCAACCGCAGCCGAGGACTTTCGTGCTGTCGCCGTCGCTGCTGTTGCTGCTTTATTGCAGCGTAACTGCGGTACTGATGACACGGCTGCTTTTCGGACTGTTGGTGGCGTTGCGCCTGTGGTATTCGGCGCGGCCGATTGAAGCAGGCAGGGGAGCGGCATTTCCAGCTTTGCTGCGGGTACGTGCGAGCAGCAAGGTCGCGTCGCCGGTCACGATTGGGTCGGGAGTGGTGTTGCCGGCGGATTATGCGGATTGGGACGAAGAGAAGTTGCGCATTGTTCTGGCCCATGAGAATTCGCACGTGCGGCAGGGCGATTTCTATTTACAAATCCTCGCCGGATTGTATGCGGCCTGCACCTGGTTCAGCCCCCTGGGGTGGTGGATCAAGGAGAGGCTTTCAGAGTTGGCAGAGGCAATCAGTGATCGGGCGGGCCTGGAGCAGGCCGTCAGCCCAGCTTCGTATGCACAGGTGCTTCTTGAATTCGCGGCAGCGCCGCGCCCAACCATGATCGGAGTTGCAATGGCACGCAGAGGAAGTCTGAGCCGGAGAATTGAACGGCTACTCAATGAATCGAAATTCAGCCAGGCATTTGTCGGCGGCCGCAGCCGCATTCTCGCGGCAGTATTGCTGGTGCCCGTGGCGTTGTTTGGAGCGACGGCGATGATTCGCGTGCAGGCTGCAGGGCAAGCTCCGCAATCGGCTCCCGCTGCGCAACCTGCACCGAATGCTACGGCGGCGCCGCGGGCCAGCACTCCCGCACCGGCGCCCGAGGCGACTCCGGATGTCGAAGAAACGCCGGCCGAAACGCCGGAAGCTGAAGTCACTCCGGCACAGAGCGACGAGCAGGCGATGCCGGGTCCAGTGAATGTGGTCGTAGCGCCGCTATCTCCAGGAGCTGTGCCCGTGCTGCCCCGGGTCCGCGTTCTCGTACCGATGCCAGAAGTGGCGCCGCTTCCGCCGATGCAGGTAGTTGCTGCGATACCGCGCTTTCCTGCGATCCCGGAAGTGAGCGTGCTGCCGGAATTGGCTGCGGTGGCGCCGGTTGGCACGATGCCTCGGGTGCTGGTGATGGCTGCTCCACGGGGGCAGGAGGAGCAGGACAAGGCGGGACTGAGCTTTGAACGGACACTTTCTGTGAGTGCCGGTGCAGAGCTTTCGGTTTCTACCGGTTCGGGCAACATTCATCTCAAGCATGGTTCGGACAGCCAGATCCACGTGCATGGCCGCATTCATGTGAGCCATGAAGGGAGCATGGAAGAAGCAAAGCAGATCGCGGCGAACCCCCCGATCGTGCAGAACGGAAACGTGGTGCAAATCGGCCAGCACCAGGATCACCAGGAAAAATGGCACGGTATCAGCATTGACTACGATATCGAAGCTCCGGCAGGGATCGTGCTGCATGCGAATTCGGGCTCGGGCGACATCGTGGACGAAGGTGTGGGGCAGAACTCGAAACTCGAGACCGGATCAGGCGACATTCGCGCCAGCGGACTGCAAGGGGCGTTCGTGGTGCAAACCGGTTCGGGAAATATATCCGCAGAGCAGACAGGTCAGGGGGATGTGAAAGCCGAAACGGGTTCCGGCGATATTGAGATCAAGGACATCCACGGCAGCTTCAAAGGACAAACGGGTTCGGGCAACATCAAGGCGAATGGAACTCCGTCCGCTGCCTGGATTCTGCAGACGGGTTCGGGCAATGTGGAGTTGTGGGCCGGGAATGCACCGATGACACTGGATGCCTCGACCGGATCAGGTTCGGTGACGACCGATCATCAGATGATGGTGCAGGGATCGATGAACAACCACCACATCACAGGCACGATCAATGGAGGCGGTCCGACGGTGCACGTTCAAACTGGATCGGGCGATGTCGTGGTTCATTGATGGATGAAACAGGTTCGGCACTTTTTGAGAAGCGCTGGAACAGAAAAAGGGAATGCCCGTCAGCCGAGGCCGGCGGGCATTTTTGTGTCTCGAAGTGGAGCGCCGACGCGGACGTTACAGCTGTACGTGCCTGGCTTCGATCAAGGCCTCGATGGTGCTGAGGGCTTCGAGAACCTTATTGGAGACGGGTGCGTCGACTTGCACGACGGCGAGGGCCATGACCGGTTTGTTGCCGGATCGATCGCGGCCGAGAGCGAAGTTGGCGATGTTGACGCCCTGTTCGCCGAGGATGGTGCCGATTTTTCCGATGACACCGGGGACGTCGTAGTTGCGGCACACGAGGAGATTGCCTTCGAGCGGCGCTTCGATGTCGATGCCGTCGAACTCGAGCAAGCGCGGTTGTTCACCGTGAATCACGGTAGCCGTGGCGTGGCTTGTGCCTCCAGCGGCGTGCAATTCGATGACGAGCACGGTGGCAGCTCCGCCGCGATGGCTGCCTTCTCTGTCTTCGTGCACACGAATGCCACGCTCTTGCGCTACGGCAGTGGCGTTGATGCGATTGACGTTCTCTGAGCCTTGCAGAAGGCCTTCGATGGCAGCGTTGCGCACGAGGTCGATTTTGGCTTCAGCCAACGCGCCGCCGTAGGTGAAGTGAATGGCTTCGATGCCGCCTTTTCCGGCTTGGGCGAGAAAAGCGCCGAGGCGTCCGGCCAGATCGATATAGGGCGCGAGCTGCACGTATTCTTCGTGGCTGAGCGAAGGCAGGTTGACGGCATTCTGGGCGACGCCAAGCTTGAGGTATTCGCGGACCTGCATGGCGATCTGAATGCCGACGGCTTCCTGCGCTTCGGCAGTAGAGCCAGCGATGTGCGGTGTGAGGATGACGTTATCGAGGCCGGCATAGGGCGAATCTTTGGGCGGCTCGACCGTGAAGACATCGAGCGCGGCGCCAGCGACGTGGCCGTCTTTTAAAGCAGCAACGAGGGCAGCGTCTTCGACGAGCTCGCCGCGGGCGCAGTTGATGATGCGCACGCCTTTTTTCATGGTGGCGATGGACTTGGCATTGATGATGTTGGCGGTCTGCGGCGTGAGCCCGACGTGGAGTGTGAGGTAGTCGGATTTTGCGAGGAGCTGATCGACATTAACGAGGGTGATGCCGTTTTCCCGAGCCACGGCGGCGGAGACGAATGGATCGCTGCCGATGATTTCGAGACCGAAGCCGCGCGCGCGCCTGGCGACTTCAAGACCGACGCGTCCGAGGCCGAGAATGCCGAGGGTTTTGCCGCGCAGCTCGGCGCCCTGGAGATTTTTTTTGTCCCACTTGCCGGCGTGCATTCCGGTGTTGGCAGCGGGCAGCTTGCGGGCAAGGGCCAGCATGAGGCCAATGGTGAGTTCGGCAACAGCAACGGCATTGGCGCCGGGAGTGTTCATGACAACGATGCCGCGGCGAGTGGCCGAGTCGGCGTCGATGTTGTCGACGCCCACTCCGGCGCGACCGATGACACGCAGCCTGGGCGCGTGCTGGAGGAGTGCGTCGTCGACTTGCACGGCAGAGCGAACGACGAGCGCGTCGGCATCAGCCAGCGCAGCGGGCAGGCCGTCGGTGAGCTTGTCGTGCGTCAGGACTTCCCATCCCGGCTCGGCGGCGAAGACGGCCAAGGTTGCCGGAGACACTTTTTCTGCAAGAACAATCTTCATGGTTACTCCCTGATCCTGCTGCCCGGACTGATAGGCGTCGAAGCGAATGCCTTCCTGCTCGCAGAGCAGGTCGAACATGCGCATGGCGGCGGCATGGGGCTTGCCTTCGCCGCGCTCGTACTTGGTGATGGAGTTGGGGTGCACGCCAAGCCGCTCGGCCATCTGGTACTGATAGAGGTCGAGCTGGCGGCGCGCGATGATGAGTTTTTCGCCAAAGGAAAGTTCGGCCATGGCGCTAGCTCTTTGCCGCTTCCGCGTAAACTTTTTGCGCGGCAGCGACGGCGTGGCCATATTGCACGGGCAAGCCCAGCGTGTCCCGGGCGATGTGTTCCATAGCGCCGAGGAGGGCTAGGGTGTCGAGGTAATCGAAGAAGCCGAGGTGAGCGACGCGGAAGATTTTGCCTTGCATCTCTCCCTGACCATTGGCTGTCACGAGAGCGAACTTCGTCTTGAGAGCCTTGACGACGTCGCCGGAGTTCATGCCGTCGGGTACCGCGACGGCTGTGGCAGCGGCGCAGGGAGCGGTGGGCGCGAAGAGCGTGAAGCCGAGCGTCACGAGGCCGGCGCGGGTGGCGGCAGCGTTGAGGATGGCGTTGTCGATGAGAGCGATGCGACCCTTTTCGAGATCGCCACCGGCTTGACCCGCGATGTAGTCGAGAGCGGCGCCGAGACCGGCGACAAGGGCAACGGCGGGCGTGTAGGCGCTTTCGCCCTTGACGGCGTTCTTGCGTTCCTTGCGCAGGTCAAAGTAGTAGCGCGGATTCTTGGAGGATTCCATGGCGTGCCAGGCTTTGTCGCTGACGCTGAGGTAGGCGAGGCCGGGAGGAATCATGACGGCCTTTTGCGAGCCGCCGATGAGGATGTCGATGCCCCAGGCGTCGACGTCGATGTGGGTGGTGCCGAGTCCGGTGATGCCGTCGACGAGGAGGAGAGTTTCAGGCGCGACCTCGTAGAGCAACTTGGCGATAGCCTGGATGTCGTGCTGCACGGCGGTGGAGGTTTCGGTGGCCTGAACGAAGAGAGCCTTGTGTTGAGGTTTGAGGGCGGCGTGGATTTCGTCGAGGTTGAAGGTCTGGCCGTAGGGCGCCTTGACCACATCGACGACACAGCCGAAGGCCTTGGCGAGGTCGATCCAGCGTTCGCCGAATTTGCCGGCGGTGAGAACGAGGACGCGGTCGCCGGGCGAAGTGAGATTGGAGACAGATGCCTCCATGGCGCCGGTGCCGGAACTCGCGAGCAGGAGCACGTCGTTTTGGGTTCCGACGAAGACTTTGAGCTGGGCGAGGACTTTCTGGTAGAGGGCCCGGAACTCGGGGGTGCGGTGGTGCATATCCGCAGCGGCCATGGCGAACTGAGCTGCGGGGAGGAGGGGGGTGGGTCCGGGGGTAAAGAGGCGCGTCTTGCGGAACATGGTTTCCTCGATTTGGTGGAGGTTGGCGGTTCGGACAATCACAGAATACACACTTTTGTGATTTATGTGAATTGTTGATGGGAAAAAGGCCAATTTCTTTAGAAACTTTAGTACCGAGCGGCAAAAGCCCGTTACAATTCATCCGATATAGAGCAGGCGTAGATCGGCGCCGTGGTAATGGCGTCGGCGGAGTTAAATGTATGTCTCCGTATGAATTAAAAGCCAGGATCAAGAGAGATCCAGAGGCCGAAGAGCAGATTGCGGGGCCGGAGGCGCCAGGGGCGGTGGTGTGCCTGGCGTTGTATCAAGTGGTGAAGGCGGCGGTTTTTCTGCTCATCTTCCTGCAGATTTGGGCGCAGCACGAGGCCGAGTCTTCAGCGGGAAATTCGACGTATGATCCGCTGCTGTTGCAGCCTGGATTTTTTCTATTTCCGCTGGTGTCGGCGATGTTTGTCTTAATTGGCTGGGGCATCTGGAAATTGCAGGGATGGGCGCGCGTGGCGCAGGTCGTGTTGTTTCTGGCTCTCGGCATTTACTGGTGGCGGATTGGCACGCAGGATTTATCGCTTCCTTTGGTTTACAAGGAGCCGACGATTGTTACGGCGGTTTTGTTGGTGGAACTGACTTCGCTGGCGGCGCTGTTTCTACTCGAAAATGTGACGGACGCATTTGATCGGGCGAAGAAGACAGGGCTGGCATAGAAAAGTCTGTTGCGGGGACCAATCTACATCTAAAAGCTGACGACGCAGAAGAATCAACCTTGAAAACCAGTGATGAGCGGACGAGCGCGCGCTGCATTCGCGTGGAATGCGGTGGCACGAATCGCCATTTTCGCGTGCATTAAAATTGAGGTTTGGAAGGGGAACCATGATCGATCCTGGAGCACTGGCGGCGCAGATTACGAAACTGACGGTTGTGTCGATGAAGGCGCACGATGCGGAGCGGACTGGAACGCTGCGCCTGATCAAGACGGCGTTGATGAACAAGGCGGTCGAGAAGAACGCTCCGCTGACGCCGGCAGAAGAGCAGCAGACGCTGGTAACGATGATCAAGCAGCGGCGGGACTCGATCGAACATTTCACCAAAGGCGATCGTCCGGAACTGGCGGCAAAGGAAGCGGCAGAAATTGTGGTGATCGAGGAGTTTTTGCCGAAGGCGCTAGATGAAGCGGGATTGAAGTTGCTGGTGGCGGAAGCAGTGACAGACTATGCGACAACGGCGGGCCGGACGGCCACCCCGAAGGATATGGGAACCGTGATTAAAGCGGTGCAGGCAAAGATTGGAGCTCAGGGACTGCGCGCCGAAGGGCGACTGGTGAGCGAAGCGGTAAAGCAGGCACTCGCGGGTTAAGGCCGCGTGAATATTGCTTGTGCGCGTAGACCGTCAACACGGTGCGGCAATACCATTTGCAGACAGCAGGGCGAGTTTGACCCGGAGCAATGATGAAGCTTTTCAAGAGCCTCTCTTTTGCCGCCGTCCTTCTATGTTTGTTGAGCAGTGCGCACGCAGGAGCGCAAGGACCGCCGTACCAGACCGATGATCCGGTGCCGGTGGATCTGCACCACTACGAGTTCTACATCTTTGGAACGGCGGTCGGAACGCCGGTGGAGATGGACTCGCAGGGGCCTGCATTCGAGTTCAATTGGGGTGCGATTCCGCGGCTACAGGTTCACGCGATTTTGCCGTGGGGCGGAGTCTTTCCTTCGAATAATCCGATCTATCTGCCGGCCGGGACCGGCAAGAGCGCGTTTGGCCTGACGGATATGGAACTGGGTGAAACTCGCCATCATCAAAGAGACGAAGCATTTTCCGCAGATCGGAACGTTCACCATGTTTGAGTTGCCGACGGGCAACGCAGACAAAGGGCTTGGCGTGGGCAAGGTCTGGTACAAGCTGCCGGTGTGGCTACAGAAGAATTCGGGGAAGTGGCTTTTTGACGGTGGTGGTGGGTATCAAGTGGTGCCGCAAGTGAACTACCGCGACTTTCCTTACACGGGCTGGCTGGTGAAACGCGAGCTGAACGAGCGGCTGGAACTGGGAGCGGAGGTTTTCGCACATGGTCGCGAGGGAAGCGCTGCAGCGCAAACGGGGAAGTCGGTCATGATCGATCTGGGCGGCTATTACCATTTCAAGCATCCCGAAGGAGAACAATTTCTGTTTGCGTATGGGCACTCGATTGCGGGCCAGACAGAGAACTACGCGTATGTGGGCATGTACTGGACGTGGGGCAAGGACGATACGAAGCCGAATGCCGCGAGCCCGTTTCAATCCGGGTTCGTGGCGAGGAGTCAATAGCGCGGCGAGTCAATAAAAAGGCCGGGACAGAGTGACTCTGCCCCGGCAAGTTGCTTGCCCTGGTGAAGACTTAATCCAAGTCGTCGCAGTAGTGGCCGACGAGGACGGCCTTGCCGGAGGTGGGATCCTTGAGCAGCAGGCCGACGACGCGTACATTGGCGTTGTCTGTGATGTCTGCCATGCTGGACCAGCCATCGCGGAAGACGGTTTTGTCGGTGATGTAGACCGTGACGGTTTCAGGAATGAGCACGCCGGCGAAGCCGTTGATCTGCATCTGGAATGTATCGTTGCCGGCATTCTCGCTGCCGGGTACGACGGTGCCGTTAAAGCCCCAATCGCGGAGAACCACGCGGTTCACGGTGACGGCCGATCCATTGGCTGCACCGCTTGCCGGTCCTCCCACTGCCACGTGCTGGCCGGCGAGCAATCCGCTCGGGTTGAAGAGGAACTGTGCCAGCGGCCCGTGCATCCAGTAAATGGAGTACTTCTCGCTGCCAGTGAGGTCGATGGTGGCAATATTGCCGTCAACGACGCCGGTGCCGGTGGGCAAGGTGCCGCGCACGTAGAGGTCGAAGCTATTGGCCGGTCCGCTGGAGGGATTGACGTAGGTGACCTGGCCGGCGGCATAGAAGCCGTTTTGCGAGAGGATAGCGACTTCATCGGCATCGATGGTGCGATCGGCGCGATCGAGATTACCGGATACCTGGACAATGCTGCTGGTGCTGAGACTGCTGAGCGTTGCGCTGCCGTCCCATTCGGTCTCACCGTTGGTGTTTACGGTGAACTGACGCCCATGCGGGCCCTGGATGGTGAAGGAGTCGGTTGCGGTGTCGACGCTGAGGACTGCCGCATCGAATTCATCGATGTAAGCGCCGGGATCGGAGTTATTGACTGCTTTGATATTGAAGGTGGGATCGACGGTGCCGGTGATTTGTCCGTTTGAATCGACCTGGATGGACTTACGCAGATCGAAATCGAAATGAACACCGACGGGCGCGCCATTCTCGGCAACTTGCATGGGATTGGCGAGAGGCGCATTCACGCTGGTTGTAGTAAGTGTGGCGGGCTCGGTTTGAAGCGCGGGCTCGCCTCCGCCGCTGGTGTTGAGGTAGCCAATGGTTGCGGTTCCGAACGAGACGGAGACGCAATTGTAAGTGCCCGCGGTGACGTCGTTCATATCGAGCAGAGTCTGCAGGCCATTGAAGCGGGCGAAGTCGACAGTGGGACTTCCGCTGATGAGAGATACGCCGGTTCCACTGCAATCACTGGAGGTGAAAGCCTGCATGCCGGTGATTTGCACGGAGAACGACGTGACGCTGGCCATGGGCGCGTCGGTGCCGATGACGAACGATGCGCCCGTGGGTGAGGTGGAGTTGGAGTTTGAGCCGGACATCGTGCCGCTAGTGCAGCCTGTAACAAAAAGTGCGCCAACGGTGACGGCGAGGAGTGATGTGAGCAGGGATTTCCCGTGGAGTCTCGTGTGCATCTGATGTACTTCGCTTTCTGCGGTCGTCCGTGGCCTCACGGACCCATCGCTGGGTTTGTGACGGCCAAAGGAGGAGGGCTGCGTACATGGAAACTTCGGCCGTCGCTCACCTACAACCCGAGTGGGAGTCGATTAGTTTCGCGAGATTCAGGAAATTTTAAGGTTTGCCGGTACACGGGTAACATTTCGGGAAAAACTTAGTAACTCAAAAAGAAAAACGAGATAAGTGTCAACGTGGCGCGGAGATAACCCGTCCAACTGCCTCGCCCAGTTTTGAAGAGGAGTTACCGGGCGTTGTTTTGATTGCTGTGAATTGTCTTCTTTCGAGGGGTTAGAAAAGGCCGACGTAGCCCTCAGGGATGGGGGCAAATTTGAGCAGGCCGAGTTCGCCGACGAGGCGCTCGAGTTTTGCGCGGGTCGCAACTTCGGGTGGGACCAGCGGCAGGCGGACGGTGTCGGAACAGCGGCCCATGAGATTCAGGACGGTCTTGACGGGGCCGGGATTGGAGTCCCAGAAATTGGCTTCGAAGAGGCGGCTAAATCTGCGCTCGATGTCGCGCGCGAGCGTCCAATCTCCGGTGATGGCGGCGCGCACCATGCGACCCACTTCTGCAGGCGCCTCGTTGGAGGCGACGCTGATGAGGCCGTTGGCGCCGATGCCGATGGTGGCGAGGGCGAGGTTGTCATCGCCGGAGAAAACCTTGAAACCGCCGGGAGCGAGATGCAGCAGCCTGGCGATCTGCGTGAGGCTGCCGCTGGCTTCTTTGACTGCCTGGATGTTGGAGGCTGCCTCTGCGAGACGGGCTACGGTGGCGGGTTCGAGATTGGCCGCGGTGCGCCCGGGAACGTTGTAGAGGCAGAGCGGAATGGGGTCGACGGCGCGGGCGAGGGCGAGGAAGTGCTGATACTGACCTTCCTGGCTGGGCTTGTTGTAGTAGGGGTTTGCGGAGAGGATGCAATCGACGCCGCGAACCTGGCGCAGGAGAGCGGCCTGACGGAGGAGCGTGCGGGTGGAATTGTGAGTGCAGCCAGCCCATACGGGGACCCGGCCTGCAGCAGCCTGCACGACGATGTGAACCGTGTGCAGCCACTCGTCTTCGTCCAGAGTGGCGGCTTCTCCGGTGGACCCGCAGGCAACAAGAAAATCGATACCTGATTGAATTTGCCAGTCGACCAACGCGCGCAGTGCGTGCTCGTCAATGGATCCGTCGGCCCGAAAAGGGGTGACGATTGCTGTACCGCATCCTTGCGTGTCCATCATTGGGAAGTGTATACCGCGCGGGGCTGGAAAATTGTGACGGAGGGCCCACAGGCGAGAGGGGTTTATGCGGGTTGGGGAGTGCCGGTTTTGCGGCGATCGGCCTATTCGCGGTCGAGGATGGACATGAGATGCAGGCTGCAAAAGACGCCGTTGCGCAGAGCGGCTTCGCGCATCAGGCCTTCGTACTGGAAACCGAGGCTTTCGTAGACATGGCGAGCGCGAGGATTGTCGTCGAAGACGTCGAGGAAGAGGCGATGGGCGCGCAGGTCGTGGAAGACGATACGGAGGATTTCTGCCAGCACCTGGCGGCCGAGACCGTGGCCCGGTGAATTGACGACGATGCGCTTGAGTTCGACGGAGCCACTGGACTCCGCGAGGCCGCGCAGGATGTCATAGGCCGTTGGAGTGCCGTTACTGGATTCGGCGACATAGTAGCGGGCGTCGGGATCGGAGAGGGTTCTGCGGTGCCGTTCCTCGTCCCACTGGCCGACGAAAGCAAGGGCGGCCGGGGTGCGTTCGATGGCAACAATTTGGGGCAGATCGGATGGGACGGCTGTGCGAAGGGTCATGTCTAGAAGGTACGGGAAGGAAGGGCCTTCGGAGGTTCGGCCGGGCCGAGACGGATGATTTCGTGGGTGATGTTGTGGGGCGTATTGCCTGGGCGGGGCTACCGGCGGTCTGGGGTGACGAAAGATACTTTTTCGAACGCGTAGATATTCCATTCGTGAATACTGTCCGTATATTCTTTGGCTTACATACACAGATACCGGATGGGTGGTGGGTTCGTCCGGGGTGCGAGATGGATTGCACATCGTATTGAGGGAAATAGATTTACTCCGTTTTGAGCCGCGGAAATGAACGCCAGATCTGGGGGATCGGACCAGGGGAACAGGGGCGCACGCGTTTCGGCAGGCGGCTGGTGAAGCAAATTTCGTTGAGTGCCGTGAACGATTGAGCTGGCGAAGACCACGGCGCCGTTTTCAACGACTCGAACCGGTTGAGTCGGCAGGCAAAGGGACCGGGGAATCATGAACGGCAGAGTGGATATGTCGACCAGCGTACAGGAACCAGTGAGCGAGCCAAGCAGTTCCCGGGTTGTGTCGATCGCCTTGATCGGCCCCAACGAGGCACACCGCAAGGTGGTAGCCAGCGCACTGGCAGGCGCGCCCAATCGCCGTTTCCGAGAATTTATCGACTATCCTGCGCGCCTGAGCGAGATTCCGAAGATTCTCGAGCAGGGTTTCAGCGTGGTCATGATCGACGTGGACAGCGATGAGAGCTACGCGCTGAAGATTGTTGAAGGCTTTGCTGCGGCCGGCAACGTGATGATCATGGCTTACTCGCAGCGAAACGATCCAGACCTGGTGGCCAATTGCACGCAGGCCGGTGCGCGCGAGTTTTTGCCGTTGCCCGGTGGAACGCCCAGTTTGACCGGACCTGATCCCGTGCAACCGAAAGCGCAGGCTGCAGCAAGACCAGAAGCGCCGAAGCCTGCCGCAGAGCCGCTGGCCGCGACACGTCCGGCGCAAGCGGTTCCCGTGACCGAGCCGCCGCAAGAGGCGCGACCGGCGCGGCCTACTCTGGTTCACGCGGAAGAAACGCCTGCAATTGAGAGTGCTTATAGGCCACAATCGCCGTTGCCGACCTACGAGATGCACGCGCCTGTGCCGGAAGCGGCGTTGCCGGAATCCGAGGCGCGCGAGCCGTTGACGGAAGCGCCATGGCAGGCACCTAGCCGATTCGACGAACCGGCGCCGCAAGCGCCAAGGACTGTGCCGTCCGCACCCGTCATTGCGAATCGGCTTCGAGCATCGGCTGAACCTGAGGCTCTCACCAAGGCTCAAGAAGCGGGGGCCTCGCAATCGCCCGTGACGCCGGGCAGCGAACCTGCGAACGAATTTGAGGCCTGGGACACGGCGCACCTGCGCTTTACGCAGGCTGCGAGCACGAAACAGCCTGATTCACGAATGCGCCCAACCAGCCCACATGAGTTGTTTGCGCGGAGCCGCAAGAACGAGGAAGAATCGCCGCGTCCGGAGTCTCTGGCGCCGGGGCGGCAACCGGAATTGCTTTCGCGCGCGCAACTGCCGCCGGATCTTGTGTCGAGAAGTGAGCGGCCAAAGCCTGAAGATGCGCTGCGTATCACTCCGCCAATGGAGAGCGCCCCGCCGCGAGCACAGAAAGAACCACCTCCGCTGCCTCCCGAGATGTTCCTGAAGCACGGGGCGGATACGTCGGCACCGGTAGAGCCGGAGAGCGCGCCGGGAGAGATTTTCGAGACGGCCAAGCGGCAGGTATATAAGCCGACTCCGCAGGAGATGATGTTTTCGTCTCTTGCGACCGAGGAAAGGGATGACGAGGGGAAGAACAAGCGCGGCGGCATGATCTGGGCAGTGATGGCGGCGACTGCAGGGATGCTGGGATGCGTGGCCTTTCTATTCTTCTTTATGCACCCCGGCAAACATGCTGCCGCGGCTCCGGTTGCGCCGGTGCAAACGCAGCCGGTTGAAACGCCGCAGCCTGCTTCGAGCGAACCGGATGTTTTCGACAAGGAATTTTCGACGCCGGATCCTGCGACGGCTACGGGCAAACCGTCGGCGGGCGCGCGTGATGATGATTCGGCTGATGCTTCTTCGCGAACGCCCCAAGTATCTTCGCAGATGATGGACCAGCAATTGGCCGCACAGGCCAAACTGGGAGCCAATATCAAGAAGCCGGTTCCGGTGGAAGAGGCGCCGCCTTCGGGTTTCACTCCGGGAGCCATTGAAAGCAGCAACGGTGTTCCAGGCTCGGTGTTTTCAGGCGCGTCGGCCAAGGTGGTGCCGGGAGGCGCGGCGATCTCAGGCGGTGTTGCCGAAGGAATGCTTCTGCACCGCACGCCGCCGCAGTATCCCAACATTGCGAGGACGGCGCGCGTGGAAGGCAACGTGGTTCTTGGGGCGACGATTACGAAGACCGGTACGATTACCAATCTGCACGTGATCAGCGGACCGGGCATGTTGCGCGAAGCCGCGGAGGCTGCCGTGAGGACCTGGCGCTACAGGCCCTACATGCTGGATAACCAGCCTGTGGATGTGGACACGACCATCACGGTGAACTTCACCCTGGGCAAGTAGGAAGGCTGATCGGCGGAGAGCTTTGCCGGCCGCCGCGAAGTTTCATTCAGGCGTCTTAGCGGGTCACAAAACTACAACTGATCGAAGATATCGCGGAAGTCCCATGCGCCGGATTTGCCGGCCAGCCATTCTGCGCCTCGGACTGCGCCGAGCGCGAAGCCGCGCCGCGAATCCGCATTGTGACGAAGGGCCAGTTCGTCGTGTTCACTCTTTGCGATGACGACGTGTTCGCCTTTTGCATCGCCGATGCGATGCGAGGTGACGGAAACCTCGATGCCGGGGTGAGCGGCGAGAAGGATTTCCTTGAGGGTAAGAGCCGTGCCGGAGGGCGCGTCGACCTTGGTTGTGTGGTGGGTCTCTTCGACGGAAAAGGTATAGCCCTCGAGAGTGGCCAGCTCAGCCGTGAGACGAAAGAGTTTTTGCACGCCCATGGAGAAGTTGGTGCTGTAGAGCAGAGCGCTACCGCGCTTTTCGGCGAGAGACTTCATGTCGGCGAGGCGGGAGTACCAACCGGTGGTGCCGACAACGATGCGGCCGCCGAGAGCCAGGACGGCGCGCATATTTTCGATGGCCGCCTCGGGCGCAGTGAAGTCGATGACGACGTCGACGCCAGCGAGATTGGGCGCGGTAAGGGCGGAGGCCTGCTGGTTCTCATTGATGTCGAGGGTGCGAACGCCGTGGCCGCGCTCGCGGGCAACCTCAGCGACGAGCGATCCGGTTTTGCCTTTACCGAGTACGAGGAAGAGCATGGTGCGGCTCCTGGAATTCAGCTTCTAGCTTGGAGCCCGGAGCTGTGTTTCGTAAAGGGGGATCGCACAAGACTGTGCACACGGTTGTCCCGGAAGGCGCAGTTGCGCGGGCAGAGGGCGGTTAGGAAGTGGGGACGACGAGCTGTTTCTTTTGAGCGGCGATGTCGAAGATCAAGGGGTCAGGGTCTTGAAAGAAGGCGGCATGGAGCGAGCGGACCGCTTCGTCGGCATCGTCTTCGTCGATCATGAAGCTCATATTGATTTCACTGGCGCCCTGGGAGATCATGCGCACGTTGATGTGGCGCACGGCGTTGAAGACCTGGGCGGCAATGCCGTTCTGGCCGCGGATATCTTCGCCGACCATGCAGACCAGGGCTTTTTTCCCCTCGTATTTCACGTCTGCGAGATGGCTGAGGTCGGCGGCGATGAGCGGCAGCTTGTCGTTGGAGTCGACGGTGAGCGAAACAGAGACTTCGCTGGTAGAGACCATATCAACGGGGCACTGGTGCTTGTCGAAGATGGTGAAGATCTCCTTGAGGTAGCCGTGGGTCATGAGCATGCGGCTGGCGACCACGTCGATGATGGAAAGCTTCTTTTTGACGGCGATGGATTTGAAGGGGCTCTTGCAATGGGGTGCGAGAGAAATGATGCGCGTGCCCTCGTTGGTGGGATTCCTGCTGTTGAGCACGAGGACCGGGATGTTCTTTTTGACCGCGGGAAGAATGGTGGCGGGGTGCAGGACTTTTGCTCCGAAGTAGGCAAGCTCGGCAGCTTCTTCAAAGCTGATGACTTTGACGCGCAAGGCATCGGGACAGACACGCGGATCGCTGGTCATGATGCCGTTGACGTCGGTCCAGATTTCGATGGCCTCGGCGGTGAGAGCGCCTCCGACGAGCGCGCCGGTGAAGTCAGAACCGCCGCGGCCGAGGGTGGTGGTGATGCCTTCCTCGTTGGAAGCGATGAAGCCGCCCATGACGGGGACTTTGGAATCGTCGACGAGGGGACGGAGTTTTTCGGCCGCGCGCTTTTCGATGATGGTGTCTTGAGGAATGGCTTTCTGGAATTGCGAGTCAGTGATGATGACTTCGCGCGCATCGACGTGGGCGCCGGCGAGACCGTGCTCGCAGAAGGCGGCAGCGACGATGCGGCTGGAGATGCGTTCACCGTAGCTGACGACGAGGTCGGAGATGCGCGGGGTGAGCTCGAGAATGGCAGCCAGACCGCGAAGGATTTCATCGAGCGAATCGAATTTCTGGTCGATCCAGGTGACCAGGGTCGCGGATTCTTTCTGATCCTTGAGGAGAGCGCAGGCGGTGTCGCGGTGACGGGAGCGCAGGCGCGAGCTGATGGCAAGGGCACCGGTGCGATCTCCTACGGCAGCCGCCGCGGCGGCGCGGAGGAGCTGATCGGTCACGCGGGCCAGCGCGCTGACGATGACCACGGGCCGTTTGCCCATGGCAACGCGACCGGCAACGATCGACGCGGTGCGGTTGATGGCGGCGGGATCTTCCACCGAGGTGCCGCCGAATTTCATGACTACAACGCTCATGCAGGCAAATCCGTCGTTCTTAGGATGTTTCAGATGCGTGCGGTTGCTTCGGCGATCTGTTCAAGCTTACCGAGGTTGGCGAGTAGTTCTGCGTTCAAAATGGTGGCACCCGCAGCGCCGCGCACCGTGTTGTGCGAAAGGAGAACGAACTTCCAGTCGAGCAGGCTGCAGGGGCGGAGACGACCCACGGTCACCGCCATGCCGCGCTCGCGATTGCGGTCGAGACGAGGCTGCGGACGATCGGGCTGGACGGAGAATTGCACGGGTTGTTTTGGCGCGAAAGGCAGGTCGCGGCCGGCAAGCGGATTGTATTGATCCCAAGTTGCGAGAATTTCTTCGGCGGAGGCCTTTCGGCTCAATTTGAGCGACACGCACTCGGTGTGGCCATCGACGACGGGCACGCGATTGCAATGGGCGGTGATGGCGGCACGGAGGGGCGTGACGTGGTTTCCTTCGAGATGGCCCAGCAGCTTGAGCGTCTCGGCTTCCATTTTTTCTTCTTCGCCGCCGATGTAGGGGACAACGTTGTCGAGGATGTCCATGGAGGCCACGCCGGGGTAGCCGGCGCCGCTGACGGCCTGCATGGTGGTGACGAAGATCTGTTCGATACCGAAGCGTTCTTCGAGCGGTTTGAGGGCCATGACGAGGCCGATGGTGGAGCAGTTGGGATTGGTGACCAGGTATCCGCCCGACTGCTTGCGCGAGGGCTGCTCTTCGATGAGGTGCAGATGGTCGGCGTTGACCTCGGGAATGACGAGGGGAACGTTGGGCGTCATGCGGAAAGCGCTGGAGTTGGAGAGCACGGCGCAGCCGGCTTCAGCAAATTTGGGCTCGAGTTCGCGAGCGATGGGCGCGTCGATGGAGGAAAAAATGATGCGGGGCGCGCCGGATGGATCGGCAGGCGAGACGGGCATTTTGGCGATCCGTTCGGGCAGCGGGGTATCGAGGCGCCACTTGGCGGCGTCGCCGTAGGATTTGCCGCTGGACCGGTCGCTGGCAGCGAGCCAGGCGATCTCGAACCACGGATGGTCTTCGAGGAGCTGTATGTAGCGCTGGCCCACCATTCCGGTCGCGCCGAGGATGCCAATTGGATGTTTGTTTTGCATGGGACTAAACACTCCAGTGTACCTGATGGAGAGACAAGGAACGGGGAATAGGGAATAGGGAGAGCAGGGAACAGGAAAGGGGAACAGGGGAGTGAGCGTCGAGGAGCGAGGGCTGAGAATGAAAATCCTGACAGAAGCGCGCACGGGGTTTGCGGCGGGGAGCAGTTCTCTTGCGAATTTCGAAGTGGGGGTTGAACCGGACGCGCGGAGTTTCGAAGCTTCCGCGGAGTGAGGTCGCACGAATCACTCGCGAAGTAGTTTCTCGAACACTTTCGATGTTTTTGTGACTTCGAACCCGTTGCGAAGATAAAAGCGGTGTGCATCGTCGCGCGTGGTGCGGGAAGTTACTCGCACTTTCTTGAGGCCACGTTCGCGGGCCCACTGCTCGGCAGCGGCGCAGAGAAGCCGGCCAATGCCGAGGCTGCGGGATCCTTCGCGCACGACGAGACCGCCAATGAGTGCGAAAGGCGCGCTCTGGAGGCGGGATTCGGCGGACACTTCAATCCAGCCGAGGAGATTTTCGTTGAGACATGCGACGAAGGCGGCCTGCATTTCAATGGTTGACTCAATGCTTTGAATCCATTCGCGAACGTCGTCAACCGAGCGCTCATAGCCGAGCTGAGCAATGAGCTCACACACTGCGGGGGCGTCGTGCATCTGCATCGGGCGGATGGCGATGGCATTTTTTGAGTCTGCCGTCTGCGTGGTCAAGTTTTTCTCCGCGGGTCGCAAAACGGTCTCTTAAACCGGGTTCACCCCATGGCGGCCAGGACCGCGTCGGCAAACTGGCTGGTGCCTGCGGTGCCGCCCACATCGCGAGTGAGTATTTTTTGTTCGGCGTAGACGGTTTCGAGAGCGTGCTGAACTTTCTCGGCTGCCGCAGTTTCATTGATGTGGTGCAGCATAAGAACTGCGGACTGAAGCAACGCAGTAGGGTTGGCGAGGTCTTTGCCGGCGATATCGGGAGCGGAGCCGTGGACGGCTTCGAAGATGGCGCACTCGTGGCCCAGATTAGCGCCTGGGACAAGGCCGAGGCCGCCGACGAAGGCTGCACAGAGATCGCTGACGATGTCGCCATAGAGGTTTTCGAGAAGCAGCGTGTCGTACTGATAGGGATTCATGACGAGCTGCATGCAGGTGTTGTCGATGATGTGCTCGCCATAGAAGATTTCAGGAAATCCTTCGGCGACCTTGCGTGCGCAGCGCAGGAAGAGGCCATCGGAGAGCTTCATGATGTTGGCCTTGTGGATGGAGTGGATCTTCTTGCGGCCATGTTTGCGTGCGTAATCAAAGGCGAATTTGGCGATGCGGGTGGACCCTTTTTCGGTGATGACCTTGATGCTTTCGACGACTCCGGGAACGACTTCGTGCTCGAGGCCGACGTATTCTCCCTCAGTGTTTTCGCGCACGATGATGAGATCGACGTCGGGATACTTGGTGATGAGGCCAGGGAGATTTTTGATGGGGCGGAAGTTGGCGAAGAGGGCAAATTTTTTGCGCAGGGTGACGTTGATGCTCTTGAATCCGCCGCCAATGGGGGTGGTTACGGGCCCTTTGAGGGCGATCTTGTTGCGCTCGATGGATTCGTAGAGTGCGGTGGGAATGTATTCGCCGTAGATTTCGAAAGCTTCTGCGCCGGCGGCGAAGCGCTCCCACTCAAAGGAAACGCCGGTGGCTTCAAGGATGCGCAGGACGGCCTGGGTGACTTCAGGGCCGATGCCGTCGCCGGGGATGAGGGTGACTTTGTGGGTCATGAGGAGCAGCTCCTAGCAATGCGCGTTCAGCTTTTGCGTGCAGCACGCGCGCACTTTCAACTGGTTTGGACTGGCGGGAATGAGCGGCAGACGGTGTGCATCTGCGGAAATCATTTCTTACCTTTGGGGGTGCGATGTGTGTCGAGCAAGCCTTCGAGCTCTTCCTTGAATTCGTTGACGTCTTTGAAGTCGCGGTAGACCGAGGCGAAGCGGATGTAGGCGACGGTGTCAAGACCTTTGAGATGCTGCATGATGAGTTCGCCGACTTCGCTGGTGGTGCGCTCGCGCTCCGGTGCATCGATCAGGAAGCTTTCGGTGGCATCGACGACTTTTTCAAGCTGGCTGGAGGATACGGGGCGTTTTTCGCAGGCGCGCAAGAGGCCGCTGAGGATTTTCTGGCGGTCGAAACGCTCGCGGCGGCCGTCTTTTTTAACGACCATGTAGGGGATTTCGTCGATGCGTTCGTAGGTGGTGAAGCGGCGGTTGCAGCTTTCGCACTCGCGGCGGCGGCGGATGGAGTCGGCCTCCTTGCTTTCGCGCGAGTCGACGACACGATCCTGGGCAAAGCCGCAATAAGGGCACTTCATTCTGAATCGATTCTAAATGCAGGGGCGGAGAGTGCAGGGAACGAGGGAGTAGGGAACAGGGAACAGGGGAAAATGAGCAGGAAGGAGGGGACGGCTCAAGCACGATTGAGTTGAAGATTGCATCTACGCATAGAGAAATGTTTATGCGAGTTGCAAGCTTTGGGCTGGGTTTGATTTGCGCGGCGTCCCGTGGAGACGCCGGAAGGGTGGACGAGCGTGGCGAAGAAAGTGGCTGAACTCTTTGTGGAAGTGCTGGCAGCGGCCGGCGTGGAGCGCATTTTTGGCGTGGCCGGCGATTCACTCAATGGCATTACCGACTCGGTACGCACGCGCACCGGCATGGAGTGGGTTGGGGTACGCCATGAGGAGACTGCTGCTTTTGCAGCGGGAGCTGAAGCGGCTCTGACGGGAAAGCTGGCAGTGTGTGCGGGAAGCTGTGGACCTGGGAATCTGCACCTGATCAACGGCCTTTACGACTGCCACCGCAGCCGGGTTCCGGTGCTGGCGATTGCCGCGCATATTCCTTCGCAAGAAATCGGGAGCACGTATTTCCAGGAGACGCATCCGGAACTGCTGTTCAAGGAGTGCAGTGTATTTTGCGAGCTGGTTTCGCATCCTTCGCAGATGCCGCGCACGCTGGAGATTGCGATCCAGACGGCATTGGCCAAGCGCGGAGTGGCTGTCGTGGTGTTGCCCGGCGATGTTGCCCTTTCAGAGGCGGTGAACGTTGACCGACGCGTTAACTTTTCCGCGGAGCGGCCGGAGGTCGTGCGGAGTGCCAACGGGCTTGCGGCGCTGGCCGGGGAGCTGAACCGCGCGAGCAAGGTGACCATTCTTGCCGGCGCGGGATGCGCGGGAGCGCACGATGAGCTGATTTCACTGGCGGGTAAGCTGAAGGCGCCGATTGTCCATGCGTTGCGCGGCAAAGAGTTTATTGAACACGAGAATCCATACGATGTGGGGATGACGGGGCTGCTTGGTTTTTCGTCAGGCTTTCAAGCCATGATGAGTTGCGAGACCCTGCTGATGCTGGGAACGGATTTTCCGTATCAGCAGTTCTATCCGAAGGACGCGCGGATTTTGCAGATTGATCTGCGGGAAGAGCAGATTGGGCGCCGGAGCCATGTCGATTTGGGAATTGTGGGCGGAGTGAAAGAAACCCTTCGCGGCCTGCTGCCGCTGATTGACGACAAGCAGGAGCGAAAGCATCTGGATGCGGCGCTGAAGGACTACGGTGAAGCGCGCAAAGGACTCGATGACCTCGCAGTTGGCAAAACGGGAGAGAAACCGATCCATCCGCAGTATGTCGCCAAGGTGTTGAACGAGGTGGCGGCCGAGGACGCGATTTTCACCGTGGATGTGGGCACGCCCGTCATCTGGGCTTCGCGCTACTTGAGAATGAACGGCAAGCGGAGACTGCTCGGATCGTTTAATCACGGGTCGATGGCGAACGCCCTGCCCCAGGCCATTGGCGCGCAGATCACGTTTCCGGACCGCCAGGTCATCACGCTTTCCGGCGATGGGGGGGTGTCGATGCTGATGGGTGACCTGCTGTCGCTGCGCCAGCTCAAATTGCCGGTCAAGATGGTGGTGTTTAACAACGGATCGCTGGGCTTTGTTGAACTGGAGATGAAGGCGACTGGATTCCTGAGCTATGCGACAGACTTGGAGAACCCGGATTTTACGAAGATTGCCGAGGGCGCGGGGCTTTTCGCGCAGCACGTGGAGACTCCCGAGGAACTGCGTCCGGCGCTGGAGAAGATGTTGGCGCATCCGGGGCCGGCAATGGTGGATGTTGCAGTCAATCGGCAGGAACTCGCAATGCCACCATCGCTCAAGATGGATCAGATCGTGGACTTCAATCTCTACATGATCAAGGCGATCTTGAATGGACGCGGCGACGAGATTGTGGAGCTGGCGCGGACGAATCTGTTCCGGTAATCGCTAGCTGAGAAAATCAGCGATGGCCTGGACGACAGTCTGTTGCTCGTCTTCGCGAATCTCGGGGAAGATGGGCAGGGCGAGGACTTCGCGAGCGGCGCGCTCGGACTCGGGGAAATCGCCTTCTTTGTAGCCGAGCGGCTTGAGCGCATCCTGCAGGTGGAGCGGGACGGGGTAGTAAATCTCCGAGCCGATTTTGCGTTCTGCCAAGAAGGCGCGCAATTCGTCGCGACGGGCAGTGCGGACCACGTACTGGTGCCAGACGTGGCGCGAACCGGGAACTTCGTGCGGCAGAATGAGGGCGTGTGCCGGATAGGGGCCGGATTCGGCGAGGCCTGCGGCGCGAAAGAGCGCATCGTATTTTGCTGCGACAGAACGGCGGGGGTCGTTCCAGCCGGCAATGTATTTGAGCTTGACCTCGAGGATGGCACCCTGGAAGCCGTCGAGGCGCGTGTTCCAACCGAGTTCGTCGTGATGATAACGGCGGCGCATGCCGTGCTGGCGAAGCATACGGGCGCGTTCAGCGAGATCGGCAGAGTTGGTGGAGACCATACCGGCGTCTCCGGCGGCGCTGAGGTTTTTGGTGGGGTAGAAGCTGAAGGCGGCGATGTCGCCAAGGGCTCCGGCGTGCACATTGCCCCAAGCGGCGCCCCAGGCCTGAGCAGCGTCTTCGATGATCCTTATGCCGTGATCGGGACCCATTCGGGTAAAGAATTCCTGGGCTGCGGGCTGGCCATAAAGATGAACAGGTAAAACCGCGCGGACGTTTCGCACGTTCTTACTACGGAGAAGTGTGTCGACGGCCTGGGGATCGAGATTGAAAGTAGCCGGATCGATGTCGGCCAGGATGGGGGTGGCTCCGGCACGGAGGATGCAGCTGACAGAGGCGAAGAAGCTGAAAGGAGTGGTGATAACAGCATCGCCATTCCCAATTTGGGCCGCGGCCAAAGCGAGCCACAACGCGTCGGTGCCTGACGAGCATCCAACAGCGTGCGAGACACCCAGCTGCCGGGCGGCAGATTTTTCGAAGGAGTCGACCTGCTCACCGAGGATAAACTGTTGCGTCTGAAGCACATGTCCCAGGGCCTCGAGCAGCTCCTGGTGCAGCGGCTGGTACTGGCGCTTGAGATCGAGCATGCGAACGGGCTGCGGATTGACGGGCTTGGATGCGGAGGAGTCGGCCGGGTCGTGCACGGCAACATGGTAGCAGCCGGGATTGCAAGGGCGTTTCGAGGCATCCAAGGGAATGTGTGACATCGAAATCCGGGTGTGACTGGAGTTGAAAAGGTGAGTAAACCTCGATATTGTTGAGTCACTGCGGGCATTGACGGCTTCGGGAATTCCGACGCCGTGCCCGCCATATTGTTTTTTCACAAAAGTGCGGATGAAACGCACTGCAACGCCAAACCACGGAAAGCAGGAGATCGGCACATGGACAACAAGCCGGCACAAAACATTCAGGACACTTTCCTGAATACAGTTCGCAAAGACAAAACCCCCATTACGATTTACCTGGTCAGTGGCGTAAAGCTGACCGGCAAAATCCGCTCCTTTGATAAGTATTCGGTGCTGTTGGAGAACAACAGCCAGGAGCAGTTGATCTTTAAGCACGCCATCTCAACCGTGGTGAGCAATCGCAGCGTGTTGCACGCCGAACATCGTCCGGCGACCACGCATACGGGATTGGGTCCGGCGGCAGTTCCGGCTCCAGCACCGGCTGCGGTGAACGCAGATCAGCGGTAGGATCTGGCGGGAGTAGTCCCCTTGAAATTTGCGCAAGACGGCGTACGTCCGGATTCCGGCAATTTGGGAACTCGGCCGGAAAGGGCTGTCCTTGTAAGCGTCGACTTTGGCGTGCGCACTCGCGCGACGCGGGCGGGGCTTGCGGGCGCGCGCCTGGCGGCGACGGTCCAAGTCGATGAACGACAAGGCGCCGAACCGACGGGATCGAGCCAGGAGCCGCGTGTAAGGCAGAGACCGGAGAGGCGTGCCGCGGCGTTGGATGCGCCAGGCCTGGACTGCGAAGAATCGCTGGCGGAATTCCGCGAGCTGGTGGCCAGCGCGGGCGGGGAAGTGTGCGCCGAAGTGATGCAGCGTAGGCCGCGACCAGATCCCGCGACGTTGATTGGCGCGGGCAAGGTGGAAGAGATTGCGGGGATTGCCGCATCCACCGAAGCGAACCTGGTGCTTTTCGATCACGATCTTTCACCCACACAACTGCGCAATCTGGAAAGCGCGATGCCGTGCCGGGTGCTGGATCGAACGCAGCTCATCCTAGACATTTTTGCGCGCCATGCGCGGACCCGCGAAGGCCAGTTGCAAGTGGAGTTGGCGCAGCTGGAGTACATGCTGCCGAGGCTGACGGGGCGAGGGAAGGCCATGTCGCAGCTGGGCGGTGGCATCGGCACACGCGGACCGGGAGAAACGCAGCTCGAGACGGACCGGCGGCGAATTCAACGGCGGATCGATCAGCTGAAGTTGGATCTGGAAGCGGTCAGGCGCGTGCGCAGGCAGCAGCGGCAGCGGCGCGAGGCGGTTCCGGTGCCGACGGTCGCGCTGGTGGGCTATACCAATGCGGGCAAGAGCACGCTGTTCAATCGGCTGACAGGTGCGCATGTACTGCAGTCGTCGAAGATGTTCGCCACGCTGGACCCGAAGCTGCGCGCGATTGAATTGCCGAGCCGGCGTAAAGTGCTGCTAAGCGATACGGTGGGGTTTATTCGGAATTTGCCGCATACGCTGGTGACGAGCTTTCGCGCCACGCTGGAAGAGGTGGAACAGGCGGAGGTGTTGCTGCATGTGCGCGACGCGTCGTCGAGTTATGGCGCCGAGCAGAAGGCGCAGGTGGAGAAGGTGCTGGCAGAGCTCGAAGCACTGAAGAAGCCGCGCATTGAAGTGATGAACAAGGTTGATCTGCTGGACAAGCAGGAGCGCGAGACGCTGGGTGCGCGGGAAGATGTGCCCGTCTCAGCGCGGACGGGCGAAGGCACTGAAACTTTGTTGGCCGCGATTGATGCGGCGTTGCGTTCCGATCCCATTGTGGAAGCGGAGTTAAGAGTGCCGCAGCAGGAAGGCGCTGTGCTGGCGGCGATTGACGCGGGCATGGTGGTGCACGAACGGGTGTATGACGGCAATCTGGTGCTGCTGAGGGTGAGCGGACCGGCCTCGCTGGTGGGCCGGCTGCATGCGTATAGGCTGCGCGAGAAGTAGCGGTAAAACCTTCGCGGACATTTGAGATTGCCGGATTGCCGGGAGAGTGCAAACCCCGTGAGGCCAGGTGTGCCGAGGATCATCGCGGTGACTTGCCGGTGCAGAGCTGACCGTCTAGGTTGAAGGGATGAGGGGACTGCATGAAACAGGAAGCGGCCGAACCCGAGAAATCGATCACGACGCTGACGAGCCGCGAGGTGTATCGCAATCACTGGATGCGTGTGCGCGAGGACGAGATTCTGCGCTCGAATGGTCAGCGTGGCGTGTATGGCGTCGTCGAGAAAGATGATTCAGCGATTATTCTGCCCATCGACAAGGGGCAGGTGTGGCTGGTGGAGCAGTTCCGCTACACGATCCAGGAGCGCGCGCTGGAGCTGCCGCAGGGCGGCTGGGAGATGGAGATTGCCGATCCCGAAGAGCTGGCTCGGGGTGAATTGCAGGAAGAGACCGGCCTGCACGCGGCGAGCATGACACTCCTGGGCAGCATGTGGATCGCCTACGGATTTGCGCGGCAGAAGCAGTATGTTTTTCTTGCGACCGGACTGACAGAGACGGAGACGGATCGGGATGCCGAGGAGCACGACCTTACGGTGCTGAGCGTGAGTGTGGAAGAATTTGAAGCGATGATGCTCGATGGGCGGGTTCGCGACAACTGCACACTGGCGGCGTGGGGGCTGTATTTGCTTTGGATGAAGAAGCAGGCGCGCGTGTGACGCGACGCCTGAACCGCCGAGATTTGCGGCCCAGCGAAGGGTTTCAAGCGGCTAACTTCGAGTAAATTTCAGGCATGTGCAGCCGCGCATCTTTATTCCCCTTTGGGCGTGAGCGGGGTATGCTATTGCCACCGCAGGAGATCTTTCCCCATCTGTTCTTTCTGCTCCGCGAAGTGGAGGCGAAGCGTGATTTCGAGAGGGCATTCCCGTGTTTTAGACGGAAGAACGGCGAAGTTTTGCCTGGTCGCATGCCTGCTGCTCTGGGCCGGCATTTCTTCCGCCGGACAGGAGCCCTTTAGAGCGAGGATCGGAAAGTCCGTCGTGGCCCTGACAGGACCATGGAGGTTTCAACCCGGGGACAATCCTGCGTGGGCACAGCCGGGTTTTGACGATTCGCAATGGGCGACTCTGGATCTGACACCGCCGGCGGATTCCTTCGATCCGATCACAGGGTCGAGTGGATTTGTGCCGGGATGGACGACGCATGGTTATCGGAAGGTCACGCGGTTTGCGTGGTACCGGCTTCAGATCCGGTTAGAAAACGGTACGGGGAATGAAATACCGCCGGCATTGGCCATGACCATGCCGCTGAATTTCGATGATGCGTACCAGATTTTTGTGAATGGGCAAATTGTGGGGCAGTTTGGCCATTTCAATGGCGAGTCGGTGCTGTTTTACAACTCGCAGCCGCGAGCGTTTGCGCTGCCGCCGAGCGTTGGTAATGGCCTGGTGACGATTGCGATTCGTTTCTGGATGGATCCGGGCACACCTTTGGCAAGTCCGGATGTAGGTGGGATGCATGGGCCGCCGATTCTGGGTGAAGCGACCTCGGTGGACGCGATGTTGCGGCTGGAACAGGATGCAGTGAATCGCACGCAGGTGGGAAACCTGATGAGCGTAACACTAATGCTGCTGGGGACCTTGCTGGGGTTGACGCTCTATTGGTTCGACCGGCAGGAGCCTGCGTATCTGTGGCTCGGGCTGGCATGCCTGGCGGGTTGCAGCGAACGCGCGATTGTGATGTTCGGCTACTACACCACGATTTTGCCGATGAATCCGGAGATTTTCATTTTGGATGTCGTGGTGACGCCGCTGCGGTTGGGACTTTGGGCTTTGTTCTGGGCGTACTGGTTTCAGCTTGATGACATTCACAGGATTGCGCGGGCGACGTGGATCCTGGTTATTCTTCTGGCCGCAAGCATGAGCCTGATTCGAGAGCCGCTTTATGGGTGGATTATTCCGGCGGGCGCGACGAGTTGGCTGATTCCGCTGACGCTTGTGGTGAAGCTTTTACTGGGCGCGCTTTTGCTGTGGGTGACTTATTCGGGCATAAAAAAACGGGCAGGCGGGGGATGGCTTGCGCTGGCGCCTGTTTTGATGACAATTTTCTGGGCCTATCAAGAAGAGCTTCAACTGGTGCATGTGCAGACGATTCTGGTGTTCTGGGGATTGACCTTTACGGAAGGGACCATTGCGATTCTCTTTATGCTGGCGATCGTGTCGGTGCTCATGCTGCAACGGTTTGTGCAGGGTCAGCGCGAGCGGGAACTCTGGCGGCAGGAGATTGAGCAGGCGCGCGAAGTGCAGCAGGTACTGATTCCGGAGGCGCTGCCGACGGTGTCGGGGTTCAGGATGGCGAGCGAGTACAGGCCGGCGCAGCAGGTGGGCGGAGATTTCTTCCAGATTCTGCAGACGAAAGACGGCGGCGTGCTGGCGGTGATTGGCGATGTGAGCGGAAAGGGTATGCCTGCCGCAATGACGGTGAGCCTGCTGGTGGGCACGGTGCGGACCCTGGCGCATTTTACCGACAGTCCGGGCGAGATTCTGACGGCGATGAACTATCGCATGCTTTCGCGCAGCCATGGGGGGTTCACAACCTGCCTGGTGTTGCACGTTGCGGCGAACGGAATGGCGACCGCAGCGAATGCGGGACATTTGATGCCGTATCTCGAGGGGAAAGAGCTGGTGCTGGAAAGTGGGTTACCGCTGGGGCTGAGCGCGGACTCAAAGTATGCAGAATCCGCCTTCCGGCTAGGAGAAAATCAGCAGCTTGTGGTGATGTCAGACGGGGTTGTTGAAGCAGGGGCAGGTGCGGGCGAGTTGTTCGGATTTGAACGAACAGCGGCGATTGCAAAGCAGTCTGCCGAGAACATTGCGGATGCGGCGCAGAAGTTTGGCCAGTCGGATGATATTACCGTGCTGACGGTGACACGTGTCGCGGCAGGCGAGGAGCCGGCGACGAAGGTAGCGACGCGGGTGCTGACGCTGGCTGAAGACGCGGTGTGAAGACAGCTATCAGCTATCAGGCGTCAGCTTTCAGATAGGCGTGGTTCCGGGAAAATTCTTGCTTTAGTTTGCGCCCACCCGGGTGAGCTACGGGCGCTGGTCGACGGCGATCCAGTGCGTGGGATATTCGGGGCCGATGTAGTCTGCGCGGGGGCGGATGAGGCGGTTGTCGTCGAGCTGCTCGATGACGTGGGCGGACCATCCAGCAATGCGGCTGACGGCGAAGATGGGTGTATAGAGGTCGATGTCGATGCCGAGGGTGTTGTAAGTGGATGCCGAGTAGAAGTCGACGTTGGCGTTGAGCTTCTTCTCACCTTTGATGTAGAGCTCGATGGCGCGCGACATTTCGTACCACTTGGGCTGGCCGGCATCTTTGCCGAGTTGCTCGGACATGCGGCGTAGATGGGTGGCGCGGGGATCTTCAGTCTTGTAAACGCGATGACCGAATCCGGAGATTTTCTGCTTGGCCGCCAGCATGTTCTTGACGTAGTCGACGGGGTCGGCGCCGGCTTTGTCGATCAGGAGTAAAAGGCGCATCACAGCTTCGTTGGCGCCGCCGTGGAGCGGTCCCTTGAGTGCGCCGATTGCGCCGGTGATGGCGGAGTGAATGTCGGAGAGTGTGGCGGCGATGACGCGGGCCGCGAAGGTGGAGGCGTTGAGTTCGTGGTCGGCGTGAAGGATGAGGGCGATGTCGAGGGTACGGGTGGCAGTTTCAGAGGGCTTGACGCCGTTCAGCATCCAAAGGAAATTGCCTGCGTGGGAGAGCGACCGATCGGGAGGGATGATTTCCTTGCCTTTGCGGATGCGATCGTAGATGGCTACGATCATAGCGATCTGGGCGGTCAGGTTGTAGCTCTTGCGGACATTGGCGTCGTGCGTATTGTCCTTTTCGTCGGCGTCGTAGAAGCTGAGCGCCGACACGGCAGTTCGCAGAACTTCCATGGGAGTGGCCGAGGAGGGGAAGCTGCGGAGCAGGTCAATGATGCGCTGATCGAGTTCACGGGCCAGTGCGAGTTGCGACTGGAATTCGCGTAATTCGAATTGGTTGGGGAGGCGGCCATTCCAAAGGAGGAAGGTGGTTTCCTCGAAGGTCGACTTCTCGGCCAATTCGTGGATATCGATGCCCCGGTAGGCCAATACGCCGGCTTCACCGTCGATCCAGCAGATGCCGGAGTTGGCGGCAACAATTCCTTCCAGTCCCTTTCCAGCAACGGCGGTCGACATGGCCTTTAGTTCTCCCTTTTTGGCATAGTTTCTGGCGTGATTCCGGTCACCACAGCGGCTCTGAGGGATGTCGGTGTGGAAAGTGCGGCAAAGTTCTTTATAGCGTAGCGCTTCAAGGGTTGTCACGGAGGGCGGTCAAAAGCACATTATGTAGGGCAACCTTGAGTACTGTGGGGTTGGGAATTCGTCTAAATTGTCGCGCGGAAAGAGGTTTCATTCTATATTGGGTGGAATCCCCGCAAGCCCAAGGCGCAGAACCGATACATTGCCAGGTTTCGGGTTGAGCAGGTAGGGTTACGACTCTGCCAAGACAATTCCGCAACGGTCTGAAACGAGATAGGATTGCGCCAACCGATCAGAAGCGTCCTGTGCCTTGTGGCGCCGGCGCGCAGGAGGAAAGGCAAACAATGAGTGACGAACTTGAGAATGCACCAAGGACACATTCCGGCGCTCTGCTTGGAGCGCTCGCGGTCGCGCTGCTTGTAGGCGTGGGCGGATTGATCTGGACGTACACGCTGAACGGTCGGCTTCAACACCAGGAAGCGGCTTTAACCGAAGCGAACCAGCAGAATGCGAAGCTGGCGGCCGACCTGCGCGAGACGAATGCGCGGTTGACGGTGGCCACCGATGAACTGGGCAAATCGCTGGGATTGACGCAGAAACAGATGGACGAGCGGGCCCAGGCGCTGGTTGCCAGAGAACAGGCCGACAGCAAACGATTGGAATCTGCGCAGAAGCAGACCGCGCAACAGGTGACTGCAGTTGCGACCGATGTTTCGACCGTGAAGACGGATGTAGGCGGGGTGAAGACCGATCTTGGCAAGACGCAAAACGATCTGGCCAGCGCTGTTGCTCAACTGACTTCGATGAAGGGCGACCTGAGCGACCACTCGAGCCTGATTGCGCGCAATGCCCAGGAACTGGAAGTGTTGAAGCACAAGGGCGACCGGAGCTACTACGAGTTCACCTTGAACAAGGGCGAAAAGAAGCCGGTGGGCACGGTGAGCCTGGAGTTGAAGAAGACGGATATCAAGCGCAGCAAATTCACGCTGGTGGTTTACGCGGACGATCGCAGTTACGAAAAGAAGGATCGCAACGTGGATGAGCCGCTGCAGTTCTACAGCGGGAAGGATCCTGCGCTCTACGAGATCGTGGTCAACAATATCGGTTCGAAGAATCAGATTTCGGGATATCTTTCGACGCCCAAGGGCGCGCCCGCGCCGCCTACCGGTCAGTAATGGCGACCTTCGGGGTCAGCTTCATGATCGGCAGATAGCGAAATCCGAAGGAATAATCGAGGGCTTTGCGCCCATCCCATTGATCCTTGGCCATGCGGAAGGAGGAGACGAAAGTCCCCTCCACCGTCTGGTCAGGATTGATGGCAAGCTCGTCTGTGGACAGTGGGGTGGTTTGCCACTGCGCCAATTCGGGATAGGCCATAAAGATCCGCTGATATTGGGAGGCCGTGGTGGCGAAGCTGGAGTCGATGCTGCCGTCGGGATGCGTGATGTTGGTGAGAATCTGATGGAGAATGATCGGCTGCTTGCTCTGGTTGTGCAGCCGGACGCGCGTGAAGACTAGAACCTGATCGAAATTCTCCTGGGAGATGCTTGCGCCGCTGGCATCAAAGGCCGGGGTAACGGTGTGCATCGGATGCGCCCAGACTTCGAGGATTTCACCGGTCGCCGCCGGAGGTTTTTCGCCGGCAATCACATAAATGGCGATGGCGATGGAGACTACTACGGTGGCGACAATGGCCGCAATGGCAATGTGGCTCGATCCCTTGGTCAGGGACTCGCCTTTGGCTGCGTCGTCCAATGCTTGGGGTGATTCCTGATTGAGGAGACTCATGGCGCCCCTATCTTAGCTCCAGACTCGCGGGGGAAGCCACGACTTCCTTTTTGGCGAAAGCGAGCCGGCCCCAAATCCGGAAGATTTAGGGCCAATTTGGGCTCAGGGCCGGGGACGCAGGGCGGCAAGGAACTGCTTGGGTCCCCTAGTGTTGAGGATGTCGTCGGGACCGAGCCATGCGCGCTTGAGCTGGCGTAATCCATAGACAATTTTGGCCATGTGGCGGGTGTCATGGGCGTCGGTGTTGACGACGATCTTGCAGCCTGTCTCCTTGGCAAGGCGGAGATCGCGGTCGCTGAGGTCGAGGCGCTCGGGCGCGGCATTGTGCTCGACGGCTACGCCCAGTTCGGCGGCACGGCGGAGGATGAGGCCAAGGTCGATCTGGAAGGCTTCGCGACGGAGCAGGAGGCGGCCGGTGGGGTGGCCGAGGATGCGGGTGTAGGGATTTTCGAGGGCACGCAGGACGCGGGCAGTCATCTCCTCGCGCGATTGCTCGAAGCGGGTATGGACGCTGGCAATGACGACGTCCATCTGGGCGAGGACGTCATTGTGGAGATCGAGAGCGCCGTCGGCAAGAATGTCGACTTCGATGCCGGAAAATACGCGGATACGTCCTTCGAGCTGCTTGTCGACTTCGCGGATGCGCTCAATGTGCTCGAGGGCGCGTTTCTCGTCGAGGCCGTTGGTCATGGCCAGGTTTTTGGAGTGGTCGGTGATGGCGATGTATTGATAGCCGCGGGCGAGAGCCGCGTCGGCCATTTCACGGATGGAGTTGTGGCCGTCGGTGGCGGTGGTGTGCATGTGCACATCGCCCTTGATGTCGGCGAGCTCAATGAGGCGGGGCAGGGAGCGGGTGGCAGCGGCTTCGATTTCGCCGAGATTTTCACGAAGTTCGGCCGGCATCCAGTCCATGCCAAGAGCGGAGTAAATTTCTTCTTCGGTTGCGGCGGCGACGGTTGATCCGTCATCGAGGCGAGCGAGGGACCACTCGCTCAGGGTGTAACCCATTTTGAGGGCTCGCTGGCGGAGCGAGACGTTGTGCGCCTTGGATCCGGTGAAGTATTGCAGCGCGGCGCCGTACGATGCGGAGGGCAAAAGGCGCACGTCGACCTGGAGGCTGTTGGAGAGATAGAAGCTGACCTTGTTCTCGCCCTTGGCGATGATGCTGTGGATACCGGGATAGGCGGCAACGTATTCGACCGCAGGTCCGGAGTTTTCGGGGGAGCAAGCGGGGCCGGTGACAAGCAAATCGAGATCGCCGGCGGTTTCGCGACCGCGGCGCAGAGAACCAGCGGGAGTGACACGTTCGATGCCTTGGAAGGCTAGAAGATATTCGGTGATACGCTGAGCGGCCTCCTCAGCTTCGTCGATGCGGAAGCGGCCGGCGGATCGACGATAGTCTTCGATTCCCTTTTTTAGTTTTTCAAGCTGCTTGGCACCCATGCGCGGCAGGCTGGAGAGACGGCCGGCGTCGATGGCCTGCGCGAGCTGGTCGATGCTGGTGATTTGAGCAGCGGACCAGAAGAGGGCGATGGTTTTGGGCCCCATGCCGGGGAGTTTGAGCAACTCGAGGATTCCGGTGCCATATTTGACGACGAGTTCGTCGCGGACCGGCAGACTGCCTTTTTGGACGATGGCCTGAAGATTGGCAGCCATGCTTTTGCCGATGCCGGGGATCTCGAGGAGGCGCGCGGTGTCGCCTGAGGCAGCGACCAGGTCCACCGTAGTTTGTTCCACTGCTTCGGCTGCGCGGCGGTAGCTTCGGATGCGAAAACTGTCGGCTCCGTCGATCTCCATGAGGTCGGCGGTTTCTGCGAGCAGATGTGCCATGGTTGGGTTGTCCATGGAAGTATTCTCCGCGACAAGTATCAACGAATGCACGGAAATGTATGAGTCGAGAGAGGGAAGTTAGGAATGGGATCGGGAGTGATCAAGGCACAGGACGACTGGCGTGAATGGTCACATAAGGGTTCGAATGGGCTTTGAAGGATTTGACTGTCTAAGTACATCCCGTGGCACAGATTCAGGCTGCGGGCTCGCACGCAACCCGGACGGGGGAAGATAACGTAGCCGATCCAAGGCACCCACCACCAGCGAGTGGACGCCTGTGGGCTGGGTCAACTATGCAGCGTTGTGGGCGGCTGCGTCCCGCATTCGGACGACGCCATCGGCCTGGGGACCCTTCTGGCCCTGGACGATGTCGAATTCCACGTCATCGCCCTCTTTCAGAGTCTTGTAGCCATCCAGCTGAATAGCCGAGTAATGCACGAATACATCGGGGCCGTCTTCGCGCCCGATGAATCCGTAGCCTTTGGCGTTGTTAAACCACTTGACTTTCCCTTTGTACTGAGCCACAGGCTTGCCTTTCTTGCGTGTTGGAATGGAGGCGACTCACGAAGAAAAAATAGGGAAAGTGAGCCCCCTGCTGGATATGACGATTCTGCGACGCGAAAGGTTGAGTGAATTTTGCGGGGAGTGGTCACAAAGTGAGACGGCCGGGTACGCTGGTCACGCATTTGCCGGGAAGTGACTCAATCTGCTCGTTCAAGTTGTGGACTGAAGTAACATTTTCTGGCCGATTTTGGGACTGAACCCGGATGAAATGGCGGCGCAAGGGCTATCTCGCTGGCAGAGTCCGCGTGTGACAATCCTTCGACCCGACGGCGCGTGAATTTTGTTGCGGGATACGCATTTTCGATTGGGAGCGGGGAAGCCCGGCTCTCTTCGAAGGATGCTTCAAACGCCGAGTGGCCCTGGGGATGACGCACGCAATCCGTCTTGCCGGCGCTGACCGAAGACATGATCTTCAAAACCGAGCAAGTACCACATTCCTTTGCCGGAGAATTGGCCGGTGAAGAGCCGCTTGAGTATGCGCTTGGCGAGCTTGACGATGTCGGCGAGGGTTGTGAAAAAGCCCTCGCGCGAATGGCCGGCATGGAGGATGCGTACCTGGTTGGCGAGAAGGACATTTCCGATTTCGCGAATATCGGGGATGTGGATGTGGGTCGAGTCATCGCAGAACTGCAAAGTTTCGTCGCAAGACGATGGGAGTGACAGGCTGCGTAGAGAGGGGAACGCGATCCAGATGTAACCGCCCGACCTCAACTTGGAACAGAGTTTGGCGAGGACGGGCGCGGGGTCGGCCATATGCTCGACAACGTGATTGAGGATGACGAGGTCGAAGGAGTCGTCTGGGATGGAATCGTAGCCCGATCCGTCGGGGGCGACCGGATAAAAGTGATCGATTGCCGCGAGGTCCTGATCTCCGTTGTTATACGTCTGGATGTCGGCCCCGGCGTAATAGCAGCCGGGAAACCAGCGTTTTGTGAGTGTGGGCGAGTGGTTGCCGCAGCCAATGTCGAGCACGCGGGGAGGGTGCGCGTGGAACTTGTCGCGGACGAATTTGAACTTCATGGGGCAATGGGCCACGAGAGCTCTCGAAAGGACTACTTCTTCTTCTTTTTGCCGCCGGTGCGTGCATAGAGCAGGACGCTGGTGAGGGTTTTGCCATCCTGAATCGCGCCCTTTTCGATCATCTTGAGGAGGTCGGAGAGTTTAACCAGGCGGAGTTCGATGTCTTCGTCTTCTTCTGGGTGGGCTTCGCCAGCGATGAGTCCTTCGGCCAGGAAGACTTTCATAGATTCGCCCAGGAAACCGGGGCTGGCGTAGTACTCGACCAATGGGCGCCATTTTTTGGCACGATAGCCGGTTTCCTCTTCGAGTTCGCGCTGGGCACCGGCCAAGGGGTCTTCGCCTGGTTCGAGTTTGCCGGCGGGCAACTCCCAGAGGAACTGGTTGGCGGCGTGGCGGTACTGGCGTTCGATGACGACCCAGGGATTCTTTTTGCTTTTCGAGGTGTCGAGCGCGAGGATGACGACGCTGCCGTTATGGCGGATGATATCGCGCTCGCTCGGTTTGCCGCCGGGCTCAATGAGCTTGTCGTGACGGACCTTGAAGAGCGGGCACTCGAACACGACCACAGAACTAAGGAGCTGGGCGGTTTCTACAGCGACGAGCCCAGGCGCCTTGGACTTTTTGACTTTAGTCTTGCTGGAGTTTGGTTTTGCGGCCTTGGGTGCCTTGGGCTTCTTCGCCATTGAGGGGGTCTCCTGGAGTTGAAAAGTCAAAGAAGAATCAGAATACGGCAACGCGCCGTTCTGCATCGATTTGGTCCGGCGTGGCATCCTTAACAGAGCCGAATCCCCGCGAACTGCGAATTGTGTTTCGCGACGTCCCATTTTTCTGGAAGAGACGACCTTGCCCACTGCAGACTGTCACCCTTTGACGCAAGCGCCCGGGTTGCACCGGCTCTTCGCGGACTTTTGCGCCGGCGACGCTTCGGTGCGGCCGTTTTATGGCTTTACGCCGTTTGATTCGGGCTGGCAGACACGGCCAGCTTTGCCGGCGCACTGGATGGAGCTGGTCGAGTTGCTGGCAGAGCAAAATCCTGGAGCGCCGGGAAGCGCGACAGCGGACAATCTGGAGACGTTGCGAGCAGGCGCGGGGATTGTGGTGACAGGGCAGCAGGTGGGTTTGTTTGGCGGACCGCTGTTTACCCCGTTCAAAGCGGCCACCGCACTGGCCCGCGCGCGCAAGGCGAGTTTGTCGGGCAGACCCCATGTGGGATTGTTCTGGCTAGCCACCGAAGACCACGATTTTCCTGAGATCGACCACGTCACGTTTCCCTCGCGACGGGAGCTGGAAAAGCTGGTTTATGGGAAGACGCCGGGGTTGCCGGTTCCGGTGGGCGGCGTGAGGATGGACGAGACGATTGCACCGTTGATGGAGCGGGCATGGGAATTGCTGGGCTACAGCGACGCGATGGAGGCGCTGGAAGCGGCATACAATCCGGGACGCACGTTCGCGCAGGCTTTCGCGGATTTTTATCGCAAAGTTTTTGCCGCCCAGGGTTTGTTAATCCTCGATGCCGGAGGGCGAGCGGTGCATCGGATGGGGGCGCCGGTCTTGCGCGCTGCAATTGAGCGGGCTGATGAGCTGCATGCGGCGCTGGTGGAACGGAACGGTGCGCTGGAAGCAGCGAAGTATCACGTGCAGGTGGCGGTGGCTCCACAATCGAGCCTGCTGTTCCTGATCGACACAAAGACCGGCGCTCGGGTCGCGCTGAAGCGGAATGCGTCGAGCGCGGCGGAACCGAGCGGATTGTGGCAGGCGGGCCGCGACAAGTTTTCGACGGCGGACCTGTTGGGCGTACTGGAGGCCGAGCCGGAGAGGATTTCGCCTGCGGCATTGCTGCGGCCGGTATTCCAGGATTATCTGCTGTCGTCGTCTTTGACGATTGGCGGCCCGGCGGAGATCGCGTACTTCGCGCAGTCGGCGGTGCTTTACGAGAAAATTCTTGGCCGGATGACGCCGGCAGAGCCGCGATTCAGCGCGACACTCATTGAGCCGGCCATCGGCGAGCTGCTGCATAAGCATGAGCTGACGCTGGATCGTGTGTTCCAAGAGAGCGCGGACTCTCTGGCGCAACTGCTGGCGGCGCGGGCGATGCCGATGGAGGGTAAGCGGAAGCTGGCTGCGGCGGGGAACGCGCTGGATGCCGAACTGACGCCGATGCTGGAGTGGATGCATATCCTGGATGAGGGACTGGGCCGGTCGGCGGATACGGCAGCGAGCAAGATGCGCTATCAGATGAACCGACTGCGGCGACTATCGGCAAATTTTCAGCTGCAAAAGGAAGAGTCTTTGAAGAGGCACGCAGAAGCGATCTGCCGGTCGCTTTACCCTGGGCGCGTGCTGCAAGAGCGGGTACACGGCGCGGCGTTTTACTTTGCGCGTTACGGCTTTGAGTTGGCGGAGCAACTGACCGTGCAGGCGATGGAGTCGCAGTGCAATGGACACGCTTCGATCTGGTTGTGAGGTCAGAGATCAGGTCCATTTCGCGAGAGCATGAGCGAAGCTAGCCGCTATAATCGCCGCGAGCGGAATTGGGGGCTTGGATGCGGCGGCTTTCTCTGGCACTAACCATTTCTCTGATGATGAGCGCGGCGGCGCTGGCGCAGAACGAGCCCTGCGCGCGAACAAGTGAAGACAATGCCTTTCTTGGTATCCAGACGGTGCGGTTGTGGGCGAACGATGCGCCCCAGGCGAAGGGCAAGTCCTGCGAAGACATTCCGACTCTGACAATCTTTGAGCCGCAGCACGGGCACGACAACGGTTCGGCGGTAATCATTTTTCCCGGCGGCGCGTATCGCGGGCTTGCAGGGAATCTGGAAGGTCGGCAGGTGGCCGACTGGTATGCGGCGCGGGGATTTCGGGCTTTCATTCTCAGCTATCGGCTGACTTCGCACGGATATGTGTTGCCGGTTCCGCTGCTGGATGCGCAGCGAGCGATCCAGACGGTCCGTG
>Ga0210385_10000092_pt1 | contig 100812 bp, 96 predicted proteins | sample IncBWH26OmetaG_FD_160107 | JGI IMG/M metagenome (GOLD analysis project Ga0210385, IMG submission 160107) | Forest soil microbial communities from Barre Woods Harvard Forest LTER site, Petersham, Massachusetts, United States - Inc-BW-H-26-O ... | reverse complement strand
TGGTCGAGGACGGCGCCATTGCCGTCGACCACGATACCGCCCATGGTGTTCGTAATCGCCGCGCAGATCGGCAGAGCAAAGAACGGCGCGGTCCTGATCGGCCAGGCTCTGTAGCGGTCGCTGCGACGCGGCGGCGAAAGCCTGTGCAGCGTGCCGGCGTCGACGGCGGCGTTGTATTCGCGGACAAGTTCTTCCAACTGCTGCGGCGCGATGCCGATCAGTCCGGCCAGCTCCGCAATCGTGCCGGCGCGATGCAGCGTGCCGCCGGCCTCGGGCAGCAGCGGATTGGGCGGCTGTGCATGGCCGCGGCCGGGCGGTCCGTCCCAGATCGCCTGGTCGAAAACGATGCTGGCGCCGAGCGGATCGGGCAGGCGGGCCACGACATTGGACAGATAGATGCCGCCGAGCCCCTCGTCGGCGAAGCGGCAGCCGTCGGTGTCGATCACGATGCCCGCGGCCGCGATCTCGTCCGTATAAGGCCGCGGCCACAGCCGGTCGGAATTCATCGCGTCGCGGCTGTGCAGATGGCCGTAAAACACGCCGAGGCCGGTGCTCGCAGCGCCGACTGCCTGCGCCATGCGCAAGCCATCGCCGGTCGCGGTTCCGCCGTTGCGCGCCAGAAGTTTTTCGGGCGCAGGCGAAATGTGCGCGCGGATCAAATCGAAGCTGGCCTGGAACCCACCGTCGGCGATGACGACGGATGATGAATGGAATTTGGCGGCGCCTGCGGCCTCGTCCGTCTCAACCTCGATGCCGTCGGAAACAAACTTCAGTACGCGCGCACGCATGCCGCGCAGAATCCGACCCTGCCGCTGCGCCAAGTTTTGCTCGAGCCGCGTCAGCGCAACGTCGCCGGCAAATCCCCGCCAGGTCAGGCCAAAGCCCTTTCGCCACGGCGGGGCAAGCACGTTGGTCTGGTAGCCGCCGAGATCGACGAGATCGATGCCCTCGCTCTTGAGCCACTGCATCAGCCGGCGGCCGTCCTTGGCGATGGCGCGCGCCAGATCGTTGCGCGAAAGGCGCTCACTGCAGGCCACGATCTTGCCGAACAGCACATCTTCGTCAGCCGCCACATCGGTGAAATTGATATGGAACGTGCCGTATGTGTAGCGAGAATTGCAGAGGTATTTTTCCTCCTGGCTCTTCTCCAGGACGATGACGCGCTTGCCGAGCTGCGCGGCGCGGTTCGCGGCGACGAGGCCCGCGATGCCAGCCCCGATCACGATCACGTCGTATTGGACATTCGTTTTGGCCATCGCACCATGGTCCGGATCGATCTGCCGTGCATTAGTCCGCTTCTGACCCCGAAGCGGACATTCGCTTGGCGGTCCACAGAGCCGCACCGCGAAACGAAATTCATTGCACGGTGAGAAAAATAGTTCAGAATCGAGCCTCGATCCACCTCTTGTCGACGCAGCCGGAATTTCTCGATGACAATCAACCTCGCAACCGCGATCGACGACTTCTGGACCGCCCGCTTGCGGGGCGAGTTTTTTCCGCAGGCCTATTTTGACCGGCTTACCATGGACGAGGCCTACCGCATTCAGCTTGCGTTGATCGACCGTCGGGTGGCTGCCGGCGAGCGCCATATCGGCTGGAAGGTCGGCCTGACCGCGAAGGCGATCCAGGAGCAGTTCAAATTTCACGAGCCGCTATTCGCCTGCATCCTGGAAACTCAGCGCAGCGGCCACGTGTTCGGCGCTGCCGAATTGATCCATCCCGGCTTCGAGACCGAGCTATGCGTGCGCCTTGGCCAGGGCCTCGAAGGCAAAGTCACCTTGGAGCAAGTCCGCGACGCGGTCGATGTTATCCACCCTTCATTCGAGATCATCGAAACGCGCGGCGACCCGGTGAACCAGATGGAGCTGGTTGTGGCCGACAACGGACAGCAACGCTCTGTCGTCATCGGCGCCCCGGTGGAGCTTGCGCCAAATATCGACGTGGCCCAGGTCGCCGCGCGCGTTGCGCTCAACGGCCGCGACGTGGCGACCGGCTTGGGTTCCGCGGTGCTCGGCAATCCGCTGAACTCGATCAAATGGCTCGCCGAAAAACTCGGCGAATACGGGCGAAGTCTTCGCCCCGGCGACATCGTCATGACCGGGTCGTTCGTGCGCCAGTTCCCGCTACACCCCGGCGACACCGCCGTTGCCGAATTTTCCGGCATCGGCCGCGTGGAGGTCGGCATCGCCAAGGCCTGAAAGCGGCCATCGACTTTGGGTATTCGCAACGGCATCGCGCCCTATGGGAGGGAAGCAGGCGGCGCAAACAGATCGTGGGGCGTCGCCAGCCCGCGAAGCTCGTGACGGCCGAGCGGACGCAGCGGCTCGCCGTAGGCGCGCGCGAAATCGTCGCTGACGACAATCGGCTGGTCCAGCGCCTTGGCCACGGCCTCGATCCGGCTGACCAGATTGACGGCAGGGCCGATCACGGTGAAATCGAGCCGGTCGGCGGCGCCGATATTGCCGTAGATTGCGGTGCCGATGTGAAGGGCGACGACGATCTCGAGCGGCGGCTCGTCCACAAGAGACGGATCATGGATGAGCTCCCGCGCGGCCGCGACGGCCTGCATCGCCGCATCGAGCGCGCAGCGCGCGGCCGTGGCGGCCTCGTCGGCATGCTCGATCGGAAAAATCGCCAATAGGCCGTCGCCGATGAATTTGAGGATTTCGCCGCCGTGAGTTGCGATTGCGGTGGCTTGCGCGTCGAACAGCGCGTTGAGCAACGCGATCATCTGGTTGCCGGGAAGGCGATCGGAGCGCGCGGTAAAGCCGCGTAGATCCGACGACCACAGCACGGCGGTGATTTCCTCGCCGGTGCCGCGGCGGATTTGGCTGGCGAGAACTTTTGGGCCGGTTTTGGGGCCGAGATAGGCGTCAAGGATGTTGCTGGCGATGCGGCGCTGGCTGCGCAAATCGGCAAGCAGCGCCAGGCGTTGCGAGACTCGCGTCAGATCGGCGATTTCGCGTGTGGTGAAGCCGCCGGTGCGGTCGGTGACATAGGTCACCATGTGATTGGTGCCGAACGAGCTCTTGACCGGCAACGCGAAATAGTCGGTCGCGCCCTCGGCCTTGAGGTCATGCAGGATCGGAAAATCGAGCGCATCATCGGCGACATCGATCCGACGCCGCACCGTTTCGCCGGCCACCAGCACCCTGCGAACCGGATTGTCTTCGTGGCCGTACACATCCTGCACTTCATGGGTGATGAGCCTGAGCACGGTCCGGCCGGTGGTGCGCCACCAGACGAAGTTGGCGCCGAGATATTGCGGATGCAGCGTGCGCAGCTGCAAGGTCGCCCGCAACAGCGGAAAACCCGCCGCCAGCATCCGCCAGGCGAATTCGTCGAACTCGCGAGCCAATGTCGGAAAATGCTGCGCCGGGCCCGCCAGCCAATCGACGATCGCCTCGACGGTGTCGTGCCGCGGCCGCTCGGCAAGCGGCCGCTCGACAGTCTCGGCGATCTGAAAATACCGCGGATCCAAGCCGTCAATCGGATCGCGATCTGTCACGGTCATCGAAAGCTCCAGTTTAAATCAAGACCGCGCGGCCGATTGCAACATTGCCGCACGTCCGGGCAAAGTACGACAAAACAGCGCAAATGTTTAAGTGGGGGCGCTATCCAGGAATTGTACCCCGACCTTAGATCAAATCAGCGCTGTGGTTGCGCTAAAAATTAAAACGGCGCTTGAGGCGAATATGCCAAAGAGTAATCTCCTCCATGCGCCTGCAGTGCCGTCGCGCTGCGCGGCTCCAACTGGAGGATAATTCATGCGCCTGCCTCTTATCGCGCCGACCGACCTCACGCCGGAACAGAAGGCGCTTTATGACGACATGCGCAAAGGCATTGCCAGCAACTTTAATGCCTTCAAGGCCGTGCGAGACGACGGCGCCCTGATGGGCCCATGGAATCCGTGGCTGCATGAGCCCGGCATCGGCAAGGCCATTTGGGACCTGACCCTGGCAATGACCGCAAACGCCACCTTGGCCGATGACGTTCGCCAGATTGTCATCCTCGTTGTCGGCGCACGCTTCGACGCGGCCTACGAGATATACGCTCATATCGCGGTCGCCGAGCACGAAGGGATGCGTCTTGACCGGCTGGCGACGCTGGTCGCCGACCTGAAACCGACCGATCTATCGAAGGAAGAGAGTGTCGCCTTCGATGTCGCTTATAAGCTCGTGCGCGGCGGGACATTGCCCGAGCCGCTTTATCGGCTTGCCCTCGATACTTTCGGTCAGCAAGGCACCAACGAGATGATCTATCTCGTTGGCTTGTATAGCCTGGTGTCGATGACGCTGAACGGGTTCAACGTACCCGTTCCAGAGCGGGAATAGGCCCGGAAAATAGTTGAGGACCTGACGTATGTAGCTCGCTCACTCCTTGGTAAAAGGGTTCTGGCGCGAACGTTTCGCCGGTGCCGCGCCGCAGGTCGCGCGGATCATGTCGATGAGGGCGCGCAGGGTGGCCGGGACCTGCCGGTGCCCGGGATAATACAGATATAGTCCTTCGAACGATGGCGACCAGTCTTCCAGCACACGGACCAACTGCCCGGAGCGCAGGAATGGCTCGGACATAGCTTCGATAGTGTATGCGATCCCCAGCCCGTCAACTGCCGCGCGTACGGCCAAGTCGGGATCGTTGACCATCACGCGGCCATCTACTGAAATCCGCCGCGTTTTGCGGTTCCGCTCGAACGGCCACGCATAGACGTCGCCATCGGCTGCCCGCCGATATTGAACGCAGGTGTGACGGGCGAGATCATCGGGCGTGCGCGGCGGCGGCTGCCGCGCAAAATAGGTCGGCGCACCAACGACGGCGATCTTCATCGGCCCCGTCACCCGAACCGCAATCATGTCGGCCGGCGCCCGGTCCTGCGGCCCGATACCTGCGTCGAAGCCCTTCGCCACGATGTCGAGCGGCGCCTCGCCGACGGCGAGCTCAAGGTGGACTTCCGGGTAGGTCGACAAGAAGCGCCACCAGATCGGCGCGACGACGGTGACGGCCGCCATATGGCTCGCATAGATCCGCAGCCGTCCCATGGGTCGTTGGCGCTCTTGGTTCAAATTCTCGAGCGCACCGGCGATCTGATCGATTGCCGGCCGCAGCCGATCGAGCAGACGCCGTCCGGCGTCGGTCAGCGACACGCTGCGCGTCGTGCGATGCAACAAGCGCACCCCGAGACGCTCCTCCAGCTGCCGCATCGAATGGCTGAGCGCCGATGGCGTAACGCCAAGCTGTGACGCGGCCGCGCGAAAACTCAAACGATCGGCAACAGCGACGAACGCGGTGAGATCGGCGAGGTGGTTGCGATCCATTGCTGAATTCCTCTCAACAGCGAATGCAATAGATATGGGATTTTCATTGGCTTCCTGCATCAACACCTAACTGCCTGAGCAGTGAAGGGGAGTCGTCCATGCCTGCTGAGGCGAAACTGGCTTTGCGGACCGCGGAAACGGCCAAGGCGCCGCATCCGAGTCGCGGTATGCCACCGGAGCAATCGGAGCGGCCGGCCGATACGCCGGTGACGAGACGCGATGCCCCATCGGAGCTGCCGGAGCGTCCGGCCGAGAAGCCGCCCCAGAAAACGCAGTCTGCACCGCGGCCGTGGCTACGCCGGGCGTTGTTTGCGCTATTGCCGCTCGCCCTTATTGCCGGAAGCTATTGGTACGTCACCGGCGGCAAAGTGATGTCGACGGACGACGCCTATGTCGAAGCCGACACGGTCGGCATCTCGACCGACGTACCGGGCATCGTCAAAGAGATCGACGTCACCAACAACCAGCACGTCGATCCCGGCCAGGTTCTGTATCGGCTCGATCCCCAACAGTTCCAGATCGCCCTCGACAACGCCAAAGCCAACCTGGCGCAGACGGCGCTGACCATCGACGCGATGAAGCAGGACTACCAGCGCATGCTCAGCGACGCCGCCGCCCAACAAGGGCAGGTCGCGCTCGATCAGACGACCTATGACCGCAATGCCGCGCTGTTGCCGAGCGGCAGCACCTCCAAGGCCACCTACGACCAGGCGCGATACACGCTCGAAACCGACAAGAGCAAGCTGCAATCGCTACGCCAGCAGGCCGCGGTGCAACTCGCAAGGCTCGCCGGCAACCCGGATATTCCGGTGACGCAGCACCCGCAGTACCTCCAGGCCAAGGCACAGGTCGACGAAGCGCAGCGCCAGCTCGACCACACCGTCGTCAGGGCGCCGTTCGCCGGCACAGTGACCAACGTTCCCTCGATCGCGCCGGGCAAGTATCTCGCCGCTTCGATGACCGCCTTCTTTCTCGTCGACGGGGATCACGTCTGGGTCGACGCAACGCCGAAAGAGACCGAGTTGACCTATGTGCAGCCGGGACAGGCCGTCACCGTGACGGTGGACACCTATCCGGACGCGCAGTGGCACGGCACCGTCGAAAGCATCAGCCCGGCGGCGGCGCAGCAGTTCTCGCTCTTGCCCGCGCAGAACACCAGCGGCAATTGGGTCAAGGTGGTGCAGCGCATTCCGATGCGCATACGCGTCGACACCAGCGGCAAGAACTTGAATGGCAAGGACTTGAGTGGCCAGAACTTGAGTGGCCAGAACTTGAGTGGCCAGAACTTGAGTGGCCAGAACTTGAGTGGCCAGAACCTGCCGCCGCTGCGCGCCGGCATGAGCGTCGAAGTCGACGTCGACACCGGTCACGCGCGCGGCTTGCCGCACTTCCTGACCGCGCTGTTCGGCCATCCGCACCGGAGTGCGTGATGGCTGCGGAGCGCACGGCAGCTGGCGGCAATCGGTTGGCGATCACCGCCTGCGTGATCCTCGCCACGCTGATGCAGGCGCTCGACACCACCATCGCCAATGTCGCGCTGCCCTACATGCAAGGCAGTGTCTCGGCGACCCAGGACCAGATCGACTGGGTGCTGACCTCCTACATCGTCGCCGCCGCGATCATGACGCCGCCGACCGGCTTTCTCGCCAGCCGATTCGGGCTCAAGCGCCTCTTTCTCGTCTCCGTCGCCGGCTTCACCGTCGCCTCGATGCTGTGCGGCATGTCGCAGTCGCTGACGCAGATCGTGCTGTTCCGCATCCTGCAAGGCGCATTTGGGGCGGCGCTCGTGCCACTGTCGCAATCCGTACTGCTCAGCATCAATCCGCCGGAGCGGCAGGGATCGGCGATGGCGATGTGGGGCGTCGCGGTGATGGCCGGTCCCGTCCTCGGCCCGGTTCTCGGCGGCTGGCTGACCGAGGATTATACGTGGCGCTACGTCTTCTACATCAATGTGCCGATCGGCATTCTCTGCTTCCTCGGCCTGAGGACCTTTCTGGCCGACACGGCGAGCAACGCCAGCGAAAAACTGGACTGGTTCGGTTTCGGTACGCTGAGCCTCGCCATCGGCGCCGCGCAGGTTCTGCTCGACCGCGGCGAACAGCTCGATTGGTTCGGCTCCGGCGAAATCATCATTGAGGGGGTCGTTGCCGCGGCGGCGTTCTATCTGTTCATCGTCCATACTTTCACCACGGCCGAGCCCTTTGTGCGGCCAGCTCTGTTCCGCGACCGCAATTTCACCGCCGGCACGATCTTCGTCGCGATTGTCGGCCTCACTTATTACGCCTCGCTGGCGCTGCAGCCGCCCTATCTGCAAACCCTCATGAATTATCCGGTGGTCACCGCCGGCCTGGTGCTGGGTCCCCGGGGCATCGGCACGATGGCGGCCATGCTGGTCGTCGGCAGGTTGATTGGGCGGGTCGACACGCGGCTCTTGCTCGGTTTTGGCCTCGCCCTTACGGCCTGGGCGTTCTATGCGATAACCGGCTGGACGCCGGACGTGTCACAAACGACGATCGTTTTGGTCGGGGTCGTCCAGGGCATCGGTCTCGGCTTTCTCTTCGTGCCGCTGAGCACGGTGACGCTGGCCACGTTGTCTGCCGAGCAGCGCACCGCGGGCGCCGGCCTCTACAATCTCTCGCGCAACATCGGCTCCAGCGTCGGCATTTCGGTTGTGAACGCTCTGCTGACCCGCAACACGCAGGTCAATCACGCCGACATCGCGCAGCACGTCACGGCGGTGAACCGGGCGTTCGAGAGCTCGGCGATCACGCAATTCTGGGATCCCGTGACCGCCGCCGGGCGCGCCGCGCTCGACGCCGTGATCACGCAGCAGGCGCAGATCATTGCTTACATCGACGATTACAAGCTGTTGATGATCGCGACGCTCGCGGTGATCCCCCTGCTCATTGTTTTCAAGAAAACGTCAGGCGGCGGTGCGGGTCACGCGGCGGCCGCCGAGCTATGAGGAAACCACTCTATTTGGATGGGGGTCGGGATGCCTAACCACGCAGCACGATTTGTTTACTGCCAACAAGCAAGTCGAGTTCGACGGCGGTTCAGTACTCGCTGCGGCGACTCGCCAGAAAATGCTGCTTCAGGAGGATATCATGACGAAACTTGCCACCCGGCAATCGTTGCCGGAGGGACAATTGCTGGTGCACGAACTGACACACAGGATCAATAATGAAATAGCGTCGATGATCGGCGTCGTATCTCGTGCCGCTGCACGTTCCGGTAATCGAGACGTCGAAATCGCTCTGACCGGTGTCACCGAGCTGCTGCATCATCATGCCGACGTGTATCGCGCTCTGCAGATGCCGGAACACCGTACGCGAATTGACGCGGCCGAATATGTCAAGCAATTGTGCCTGTCCATCAGCCGATCGAAGCTTGATGACATGAAGATAAGCCTGGTGCTCGCGGCTCGTCCATTGTCGATGCAATCGGACAGATGTTGGCGGCTGGGAATGATCGTATACGAGCTTGTTACGAACGCGGCGCGCCATGCGTTCAATGGCAAAGGTGGAGAGATACGGGTCGAGTTATTGCGCTCAGGTCCCTTCGTCGAATGCAGGGTGCTGGACAACGGATCGGCTGCGGCAAATATTCGGCCGGGACATATTCGGCAAGGACATGGGCTCAAAATCATCGAGGAGCTGGTCGAGGGTCTCGATGGAAGATTTGAACAACAGTTCGGAGCGTGGGGGTCCACGTCGACTGTAATCATTCCTGGCTAGCGATAAATCGCGAAGGCAAGCCGGTGACGAACAACCGCCATCCGGCAACTTTGATTTGTGAGTATACGTCTTAGTTATTTCCCAACCGCTCGATCAGCGCCATCGCCGCCGCCGGCGCGCGCACTTTGCCTTCGTGGATGACATAAGCGTAGACATCGCGCGGCGCGGTCTTCGCTTTCTTCGCCGCTTCGACATGGGGCAGGTCGTCCGGCGCCGCGCCTTGTGCCCACGATTGCAGACGCCCGGCCCAGGCCGCCATGTCTTTCGGCGGATAAGCGGTCGGCACCGTATCCTTGCCGCGCTGCAGGCGGGCATAGACGAAGTCGCCGGTGAGGTCGGCGATATTGGGATATTTGGCGTGGTCGGTGAACACGACCGGCATTTTGTGTTCGCGCAGCAGCGCCATGAATTCGGCCGTGCAAAAACTGTCGTGGCGGACTTCGATGACGTGACGTAACGCGCGGCCGTCGAATTTGTCCGGCAGCAATTTGAGGAAGCCGCCAAAATCGGCGGCGTCGAACTTTTTGGTCGGCGCGAATTGCCAGAGCAGGGGGCCGAGATGGTTGCCAAGCTCGGTGATGCCGGAATCGAGAAAGCGCTTGATCGAGTCGCCCGCCTCCTTGAGTACGCGCCGGTTGACGGCAAAGCGTGGACCCTTGAGCGCGAACACGAAATTCTGCGGCACCTCGCTCGCCCATTTGCGGAATGTCGCCGGCGTCTGCGAGCGGTAGAACGTGCCGTTGACCTCGATCGAGGTCAGCCGCTCGGCGGCGTAGCTGAGCTCCTTCGCGTGCGCTAGCCCCTTGGGATAAAACACGCCGCGCCACGGCTCAAACGTCCAGCCGCCGATGCCGATGCGGATATGGCCTGATTTTGGAGTCATAGGAGTGTCACCGAACGCTGCTAACTTCCAATTGTTACCGGCGATGGTCTGTGAGAGTAAGCCCCCATCGCCCTGACGGCCACGACGATCAGGCGACGCCGGATGAACGCGCGCCTGCCGTTCGTGGTCGTTGCCGTTTTTGGCGCACGCCCCCACGACATTATCATCCCGGCCGGCTATAAGAATTGCGCGCGGATCGGCCACGCAACAGCGCCGCCGCCGACGAAAAGCCGTGGGAGAAACTATGCAGCGCAAGGTGATCATCTCGTGCGCAGTGACCGGCTCGGCCGACACGCCCGGCCGCAACCCGGCGGTGCCGGTGACGCCCGAACAGATCGCCCGGTCGTCGATCGATGCCGCCAAGGCCGGTGCTGCCATCGTGCACATCCATGTGCGCAATCCGCAAACCACCAAGCCGAGCATGGACAACGCGCTTTATCGCGAGGTGGTCGAGCGCATCAGGGCGAGCGGCACCGATGTGCTCATCAACCTCACCACTGGCCCGGGCGCGCGCTTCAGCCACGACGACAACGATCCCACAAAACCCGGCCCCGACAGCGTGCTCAAATCCCCGGAAGACCGGGTGCGGCATGTGGTGGAGCTCAAGCCGGACATTTGCAGCCTCGACATGGGCAGCCTCAACATGGGCGACCGCGTCTTCGTCAACACGCCGAAACATCTGCAGGCGATGGCGGCGGCGATCACGGCTGCCGGCGTGATGCCCGAGCTTGAAGTGTTCGAGACCGGCCATCTGTTGCTTGCCAAGCGTTTTATTGAGAACGGCTTCGTCAAGCCGCCGGGCATGTTCCAGATCTGCCTCGGCATATCCTGGGGCCAGCCGGCAACGCCCGAAGCCATGACCTATATGCGCAACCTCCTGCCGCCCGATGCGCCGTGGTTCGCCTTCGGCATATCTCTGCACCAATTCCCCATGGTGGCGCAGACCGTGCTGCTCGGCGGCCACCCGCGCGTCGGTCTCGAGGACAACATCTATCTGGAAAAGGGCAAAATGGCGCCGAGCAACGCGGCGCTGGTCGAGAAGGCGGCAAGGATCATCGAAGTCTTGGGCGACCACGTCGCGACGCCGAACGATGCGCGGCAGATTCTCGGATTGGCCTGACATCCGCCCCCGCGATAGCGAGGGTAAAGTGATGTCCTCAGTTTTCATGGTGAGTGTCAAACCATGTTCGCTTTGCCCCGAAAGCGGCCGATTGTTGTGCGACAGCAAAATGACGCTTTGTGCCAATGAGCGACATGGTGAGATGCACGCGTTCGTGGCTAACCGCCGACAACGGCCGACAAATGTTCGATAATCCACTTGCCTGCGGGGCCTAGCCGATGGTCGGCGAGGTAGGCGCCGCACATCACGAGTTGCGCAACTTTCGAGTCGAACTCCGTTGGTTGAATGACCTTTAGTCGCCCCTGCGCAATATCGTTTTGGACCAGATGAGAGGGCATGTTGCCCCAGCCAAGACCCGCCAGCAGCATCGAGTGCTTCGCACCGAGATCGGCCAGGCGCCACGTGCGGCTCGACAGCACGCCGTAATCACGTCCTGCGGTCAGCGACGAGCGATCGGTGAGCACAAGCTGGACATGCTGCTGCAGCGTGTGCGGATCAATCGGGCCTTCGAGCGCCGCCAGCGGATGATCGGGTGCCGCCACCGGGATGAGATCGACGGTAAGCAAGGGGAAGCGCTTCAGGAGCGCCATGTCGCTGAAAAAAAGCGGCAGCAATCCGATCATGCAGGTGCCGTCGAGGACCAGTTCTGCGGCCGCGCCAAGCGACTGCACGTAGATACGCGGCGTAACTGTTGGAAACTTTGCAGTGAAAGCGCGTAACGCTTCCACGACCGCGCGCATCGGGAACATGGAATCGAGCACGATCGTCAGCTCAGCTTCCAATCCGCTGGCCAGACTCCGCGCCGTATCGCGAAAAGCGTTTGTCTCCTCGGCGATCCGGCGCGCCCGCGACAACAGCGCTCGCCCCGCTTCCGTCAGCGCGGGCCGATAGGCGGTGCGGTCGAACAACGAAATCCCGAACTGCGCCTCAAGCTTCTGGATTCCATACGTCACCGCCGACTGGGCGCGGTTCAGCTGTTTCGCAGCCCTCGAGAAGCTTCCGGTGTCGGCGACCGCGAGGAATAGCCGAATTTGGTCCAGCGTCAGCGAGTCGATCATAATCGGATATATAGATTATCTCTATCGAAACTTCATCTCTTTTATCGATCATCCGCAAGTCGTAGGTTGTGCCTTGAATGATTAGGCCTATTGGAGGTCCAAATGCCCACCCTGCTCGCTATCGAGGTCAGTCCTCGCCATGGGTTCTCCACGTCCCGAAGGCTCACCGCGCATTTCATCGACGCGTGGAAAGCCGCGCACCCCGGCTCTGCTGTCGTCGTCCGCGATCTGATGAAGACGCCCCCGCCGTTCGTCGATCATGCCTGGATCGCCGGTGCCTTCACGCCGCGTGAGCAGCATTCGCCGGAAAACGCCGCCGCCATAAAGATCTCGGACGAGCTCGTCGCCGAGATCAAGGCGTCCGACGAGATCATCATCGGCACGCCGATGTTCAACTTCTCTATCCCGGCGGTCCTCAAGGCCTATATCGACCAGATCGTTCGGGTCGGCGTGACGGTGTCGCCGAATAATGTCGGCCTGCTCACCGGCAAGAAAGCGACCGTTATCCTGGCAAGCGGCGGTGACTTCAGCCCGGGCTCGCCCGTAGAGAAATACAATCAGGCCAGCGGCTATCTTCGCCAGGTTCTGGCCTGGATTGGGATCAAGGACGTCGAATTCATCCTTGCCGGGCGCGCGCGTGCCGGCGCCACCGGTGAAACGGCAGTCGAGGAGTTCGGCGCCGCCGTCAGGTCGGCCGCGGTTGCCGCGCCAGCCATCGCCGCGTGACGGCACGCCTGCGCCGTCAAGGAGAGAGCACCATCATGCGAATCCGCTTCATTGGCGCTGGAACTTTGACCGAGACTTTCGGGCGTCATGCACCATGACGTTTACACTTTACAACGCACCGCAATCGACCTGCAGCCAGCGCGTGCGCTTCGTGCTCAACGCCAAGAATATTCCGTTCGGCGAGATCAAATTCGACCTGCTCGCCGGCGATCAACTCAAGCCGGATTACCTCGCATTGAATCCGAATGGCGTGGTACCCACCCTCGATCATGACGGCGCGATCATCATCGATTCTTCGGTGATTATCGAATATCTCGACGAAATTGCACCCGAGCCTTCGCAATTCACGCCAGAGAATCCCGTGTTACGGGCCAAGATGCGGGCGCTCATGCATTTCATCGATGAGATGCCAGCGGCGGCGGTGCGGGTGCCAACGTTCAATCTCGCCTTTCTGCCGCGTTTTTCAGCAATGAGCGAGGACGCGTTTCAGGCCTTCGCCGAGTCGAAGCCGCTGCGGCGCGAATTCATGCTGGCAATGGGCCGCACGGGCTTTCCGCAGAAGGACATGGATGAAGCACTGGCCCGGCTGCGCCGCACTTACGAGCGCATGGATTCCGAAATAGCCAAGAGTGGTGGACCATGGCTTCTCGGTGTCGATCTTTCGTTAGCGGACGTCATGCTCATGCCAGCGATTGTTCGCATGGCCGATCTCGGCCGTGCTAGCGACTGGCGCGATCTGCCGCGTGTTGAACGCTGGTACGAGGCAATCGCCGCCCATCCGGCCTTCGCCCCAACCTATTATCCGGGGTCGCTTCTGACCGAGCGCTTTCCGCATTTGCGCGAGACTGCCTCTCGAGGCTGGCCGCTTTCGTAGGAGCATACCGTGGAAAAGATAACTGCTAAGCTTGGCGCAGTGCTTTACGTATGTTGGGGACTCCTGCACTTCACCGCAGCCTACGGTGTTTACAAGCTGGCGCAGAATTCGCTGGCAACCATGGCTCAAGGACGCCTGATGCAGACGGCGTTTTATTTGACGGCGTTTGCTGCGACCGCGATCGTACTCGCACTCACGCTGAATTGGCGCAACGACCGGCTCGGCTTCTGGGTCAACGGGGTCATGGTCGGCATCGCCGACATTCCTTTCATTCTGTTTGTCTTGATCCCCGGATACGCACCGTGGTGGCCGGGCCTGCTTGGTCCGGCGCTTTGGATTGCGGCCTTTTCAATCACAGGCCTCGCCCGGAAGTACGCTGCAAAGTCTGTTGCGATGGAATCCGGGAGCGTTGCCCATCTAACCTGATTTTCCGCCAAGAGAAAATTGCTGATTTGCTTTTTTGCACGATGTGCAAAAGGCCCGGGATTGCTCCCGGGCCTTCCGTGCGCACGTCGCCTGAAACGTAAACTTAGAAGTCCATGCCGCCGCCGCCGCCCGGCATCGGGGGCATTGCGTTCTGCTTCTTCGGCAGTTCGGCAACCATCGCCTCGGTGATGATGAGCAAGCCCGCGACCGAAGCGGCGCCTTGCAGCGCTTGGCGCACGACCTTGGTCGGGTCGATGATGCCCTTCTTCACCATGTCGACATAGTCGCCGCCCTGGGCGTCGAAGCCATAGCCGTAGGTCGAGTTCTCGAGGATCTTGCCGACGATGACGGAACCGTCCTCACCGGCATTCATGGCGATCTGACGCGCCGGAGCCGACAGCGCCTTGCGCACGATCTCGACGCCGGTCTTCTGGTCGTCGTTCGCGGTACGCACCTTCTTGAGCGCCTCGCTGGCGCGCAGGAGAGCAACGCCGCCGCCCGGCAGCACGCCTTCCTCGACCGCGGCGCGGGTCGCATGCATCGCGTCGTCGACGCGATCCTTGCGTTCCTTGACCTTGACCTCGGTGGCGCAGTCCACGACATCAGCACCGGAAGTGGCGTTTGGGCGACTTTCGTAACAGGTCACTTGGCGGCGCCTGAGCAATATTGCTCATACGGATGCAGTTCCGTGGCGTTTAATGCATTCATCTGCCGCCGGGACCTGTCAGGGGCTGAGCGACGGGACAGCGCAGCGGTCAGGAAATCCTGCAAAATGGTAAGTCGTAAAACTGGAAACCGAAGTGGCCGCGATGCGCCAAAATCCGCCTCCGCTCGCGGGCTATCCGCTGCCGGCCTCCAAGAACAACTCGACCGTCGAACGCACGAGGCGAGTGAAGCGCTGGAGCAGCAGACGGCGACGGCGGAGGTCCTGCGTCTAATCAGCGTATCGGCAGGCGACCTCACGCGGATATTCGAGGCGATGCTCGCCAATGCAAAGCGAATATGCGAAGCGAATTTTGGGAACGTGCTTTTATACGATGGAACGGGTTTCCACGCACCGGCTTTGCCGGAGGCCCCTGCTGCTTTAGTCGAGATGTATCAGCGCGGACCCATTCGTCCGGGGCCGATGAGCGTCCTTGGCCGCCTCATAAGTACGAATCAGGTCGTCCATATCCTCGATACGATGGCCGATGAGGTTTACGTCGAGCGGGACCCATTTCACACGGCCGTGACCGACTTGCTCGGAGCGAGGACTCTGGTCGCAGTCCCCATGCTAAAAGAGAGCCAACTCCTCGGCGCCATCGTGATTTACCGAAAAGAGGTTCGGCCTTTCACCGAAAAACAAATATGGCTACTGACGAGCTTCGCCGCACAGGCTGTCATCGCTATAGAACATACGCGACTACTCGACGATGTACAGAAGCGCACGGTGGAGTTGACCGAGACGTTGGAGAACTTGCGAACTGCCCAGGACCGCCTCGTCCAGACCGAAAAACTCGCCTCGCTCGGTCAACTGACCGCCGGAATTGCGCATGAGATCAAGAATCCACTCAATTTCATAAATAATTTCTCAGTCGTCTCAATGGAACTTATCGAAGAATTACGGGAGGCGATTGGCAACGCGCACCTCGACGGCAAGCTGAACACAGAGATCGCTGAGATTTCGGAAATGCTACATGGCAATCTCCAAAAAATCGTACAGCATAGCAAACGCGCCGACTCGATCGTCAAGAATATGCTGTTGCATTCGCGCCAAGATTCCGGAGAGCATCGGATCGTCGATATCAACGTGATCGTTGAAGAGAGCCTCAATCTCGCATATCACGGAGCGCGGGCCTCAAAGCAGGACTTCAATATCGCTTTGAAAAAGTCATTTGATCCTGCCGCAGGCGAGATCGACCTGTTTCCCCAGGAGATTACACGAGTACTGCTTAACTTGATTTCAAACGGTTTCTATGCGGCGTCCAAGCGCAAATCGGAAGCGGGTGCCGGCGATTATGAGCCAGTTCTCGCTGCCACTACTAGAAATCTTGGCGACAGCGTCGAAATCAGGATCCGCGACAATGGAACCGGCATCCCGCTCGGAGTTAAGGAGAAGATGTTCAACCCGTTCTTTACGACAAAACCTGCCGGCGAGGGCACGGGCCTTGGCCTTTCACTCAGTTATGACATCATTGTCAAGCAACATTCCGGTTCGATTGAGGTCGATACGCAGCCGGGTGAGTTCACCGAATTTAGGATTATTCTCCCGCGCGGTGCTGCAACTGTCGCTAAATCGGGAGCGAGCGCGTGAATCTTCTCATCCTCGTGGTCGACGATGAACCCGACGTCGAGTTGCTATTTCGCCAGCACTTTCGGTGGGATCTCCGCGAAAAGCGATTTTCGATGGAGTTCGCCCAATCCGTCAACCTGGCGCTTGAGCGCATCCAGGCTACGTCCGACCGGGCTCTTATTTTAATTCTATCCGATATCAACATGCCGGGGATGAGCGGACTCGAACTCCTGTCCAAAGCGAAAGTTTTGCGGCCCGATGTTCCGATCATCATGATAACCGCCTATGGCGATGCAGAAACCAAGCGTGAGGCGTTGGAGAATGGCGCGGAAGCACTTCTGACAAAGCCTCTCGATTTTGCGGTGCTCCGGAGCGAAATCGATAACAGAATTGAACGCTCTGCATGACCGCCAGAATTCTGGTTGTCGACGATGAGCCGGATCTGGAAGTGCTCGTCCAGCAGATGTTCCGGCATCAGGTCCGTGAGGGCATGATGAGGTTTCTTTACGCTCGTGACGGAGTTGAAGCCTTGGCTATGCTTCAGACGAACCATGACGTTGACATGGTCGTTACCGACATCAATATGCCGAGGATGGATGGGCTGTCGCTTTTGCAGAGGCTGCAAGAAAACGAAGAGAAATTATCCACCGTCATCGTCTCAGCGTATGGCGACATGGCCAATATTCGTACTGCTATGAACCGCGGTGCATTCGATTTTCTGACTAAGCCTATCGATTTTTTTGATCTCGAGGCGACGATCGCCAAAACAATTCGGCACGTCGAGTTGTTGCGCGAAGCTCGGCGTCGCCAAGCAGAGGCCGAGCGGGCGCATGCGTCGCTTTCGCGTTACTTTTCGCCCAACCTAGCTGAACGGCTAGCCAGCGACGCGGATGCGGTTGATCTCGGCGGACAGCGCCGCGAGATCGCGACGCTATTTACCGACGTTGCCGGGTTCACCGCACTTGTGGAGACTCTTGAACCTAACATACTTGGGCAGCTTCTCAACGAATATCTCTCCGGCATGACCGACCTGGTCTTCGCGCACGGTGGAACGGTTGCAAAGATTGTCGGCGATGCCTTGCATGTGCTTTTTGGAGCTCCGGGCGACCAGCCAGACCATGCTGCTCGCGCAGTCACATGCGCATTGGCGCTGGATCAATACTCACAGGCATTCCGCAAATGCTGGCAGAAAAGGGACGTCGCGCTTGGTGTCACGCGTATTGGTGTTCATGCAGGACCGGCAATTGTGGGCAATTTTGGCGGCAGCCGCTTCTTCGACTACACGGCTTACGGCGATACGATTAATGTTGCAGCGCGGCTAGAGGCTGCCAATAAACAACTCGGCACCCGCATATGCGTCAGCGGAATTCTCGTCGCGAGAATGAAGGAGTTTCGGGGCCGACCTGTTGGAGACCTTGTGCTAAGGGGGAGGACGGAGGCGATGCACGCCTTCGAGCCGTTGCGGCGTGAACAATTCGACGAGGCTGCGACAACAAGCTATCTTGAGGCGTTTGCCAAATTGGAAGCCGGAGACTCAACTGCAACTATGGCATTTGCAGCGCATGTCGGCAAAGTGGCGGACGATCAACTTGCCAGCTTTCATCTCAAGCGACTGTTGAATGGGGCGACTGGCACGCGGATCGCCATGGATTAGGTAGCGAACCCATGCAATGATGGGGTTTATTTGGTGATCTTCCGCGTCGCGGTCGACGACGCGGAATTTGATCACGACTGGCGCGGCAGAGATGAGCCAATAGAAACAATTTTGCACCGCGGAAACAGCAAAAGGCCCGGGATTGCTCCCGGGCCTTCCGTACGCACGTCGCCTGAAACGTAAACTTAGAAGTCCATGCCGCCGCCGCCGCCCGGCATCGGGGGCATTGCGTTCTGCTTCTTCGGCAGTTCGGCAACCATCGCCTCGGTGGTGATGAGCAAGCCCGCGACCGAAGCGGCGCCTTGCAGTGCTTGGCGCACGACCTTGGTCGGGTCGATGATGCCCTTCTTCACCATGTCGACATAGTCGCCGCCCTGGGCGTCGAAGCCATAGCCGTAGGTCGAGTTCTCGAGGATCTTGCCGACGATGACGGAACCGTCCTCACCGGCATTCATGGCGATCTGACGCGCCGGAGCCGACAGCGCCTTGCGCACGATCTCGACGCCGGTCTTCTGGTCGTCGTTCGCGGTGCGCACCTTCTTGAGCGCCTCGCTGGCGCGCAGGAGAGCAACGCCGCCGCCCGGCAGCACGCCTTCCTCGACCGCGGCGCGGGTCGCATGCATCGCGTCGTCGACGCGATCCTTGCGCTCCTTGACCTCGACCTCGGTGGCGCCGCCGACGCGGATCACCGCGACGCCGCCCGCGAGCTTGGCAAGACGTTCTTGCAGCTTCTCGCGGTCGTAGTCGGAGGTGGTCTCCTCGATCTGCGCCTTGATCTGGGTGATGCGGTCCTCGATGTCTTTCTTCTTGCCGCCGCCGTTGACGATCGTGGTGTTCTCCTTGTCGATCATCACCTTCTTGGCCTTGCCGAGCATCGCCAAGGTGACGTTCTCGAGCTTGATGCCAAGGTCTTCGCTGATCGCCTGGCCGCCAGTCAGGACGGCGATGTCCTGCAGCATGGCCTTGCGGCGATCGCCGAAGCCGGGCGCCTTCACGGCCGCGACCTTGAGGCCGCCGCGCAGCTTGTTGACCACGAGGGTAGCCAGCGCCTCGCCCTCGACGTCTTCGGCGACGATGAGGAGCGGCTTGCCGGTCTGCACCACGGCCTCGAGCAGCGGGAGCAGCTCGTTGAGCGCGGACAGCTTCTTCTCGTTGATGAGGATGTAGGGGTCCTCCATCTCAACGCGCATCTTGTCGGCGTTGGTGATGAAGTAGGGCGAGATATAGCCGCGGTCGAACTGCATGCCCTCGACGACGTCGAGCTCGGTCTCGAGGCTCTTGGCCTCTTCCACCGTGATGACGCCTTCGTTGCCGACCTTTTCCATCGCCTTGGCCAGATAGTCGCCGATCTCCTTGTCGCCGTTGGCGGAGATGGTGCCGACCTGGGCGATCTCGGCGTTCGAGGTCACCTTCTTGGAGTTCTTCTTGAGCTCCTCGACCACGGTCTCGACCGCGAGATCGATGCCGCGCTTGAGGTCCATCGGGTTCATGCCGGCGGCAACCGCCTTGGAACCTTCCTTGACGATCGCAGCCGCAAGCACGGTCGCGGTCGTGGTGCCGTCACCGGCGATGTCGGAGGTCTTTGAAGCAACCTCGCGTACCATCTGGGCGCCCATGTTCTCGAACTTGTCTTCGAGCTCGATTTCCTTGGCGACGGTGACGCCGTCCTTGGTGATGCGCGGTGCGCCGAACGATTTGTCCAGCACGACGTTGCGGCCCTTGGGGCCCAACGTCACCCTCACCGCATTGGCGAGGATGTCGACGCCGCGCAACATCTTGTCGCGCGCATCGACTGAGAATCTGACTTCCTTGGCAGACATTTCAATTCACTCCTGAATTTGGTTTGCTTTTCCGGACAAAACGAGCGTTACGCGGCCTTCTTCTTGGCCACCGGCTCGTCGAGCACGCCCATGATGTCGGACTCCTTCATGATCAGGAGATCCTGGCCGTCGATCTTGACCTCGGTGCCCGACCATTTGCCGAACAGCACGCGGTCGCCGACTTTCAGATCGATGGGGATGAGCTTGCCGGCTTCGTCGCGGCCACCGGGGCCGACGGCGGTGATTTCGCCCTGGGAGGGTTTCTCCTTGGCGGTGTCCGGGATGATGATGCCGCCTGCGGTTTTCTCTTCGGCATCGAGGCGCCTGACGACTACGCGGTCGTGAAGCGGACGAAACTTCATGGTGTCCTCCTAAGTTATTGAAAAGACGACGTTTGTGGTTGGAGCGATCCCCTCGGGGTCCCCGTGAACGACCGCTTGGTCGGGACATGGGGCGCCAATATTGGTCCGCAAGAGGCGCCTGGAAATTTTTTAGCACTCGCTGACGAGGATTGCCAACAATTTTGCCAAAAGGTTAACCGACGCCGGTTCCCCTGCAATTACAAAAATATAGAGCGGGCAGGTGAGGAAACTTCTTGGCAGCAAGTTCCGTTGCACATGGCGTCAGGACAGAGCGGAACCCCGCTGTTAGCACGGAGCTTGTTAGCAGACATGTTGGGATGCTGCTAGTGCATTGATAATAAACAACTTATTTAAACTTGAGGCTTGTAATGGAGGAGCGAGTCTCAAAACATCCCAGGGATGGGATTGGAGGGCACCATGGTGTCGAAAGAGGCTTCAGTTTCGCCAAAGGGTCGAGTTTCAGATGACTTCCGCAGGCAACTCCAGGGCTACGGCCTGACCACCGCCAACATCCTCTACCGGCGGCCGGATCACCCCTGGCTCCTGCAAACCTATGTCTGGCAGGACTACGATCTCTGCCCGAACTTTCCCCAGCTCAACAAATTCCTCAATTTCTGGCTGGAGAAGCTTGAGGGTCCGCTGCACTCGGTGACGGTGGCGCATGCGCGGCTGATCAAGCCGGCGGAAATCCGCGCCATCGACGGCGAGTTCCGGCTGCACTGACGGTTGCGCGCCTGGGGAGCGCATGCTTTCCTTCGCCGTCGGCGCGGAGATTGCTGACACGTTGAACGGCTGCAACCTCCGTCGATAGTTCCCATGCGTATCGGTCCCCGGCACCCGCGGCTTGGCAGAGCGGCCTTTCGGCTGACGCTGCCGCTGCTCGAGGGATTTTGCGCCCGCCGCGGGATTTTTCGCGCCAATAGCGCGTTCGCGGCCGACCGTTTCAAGGCATTGCGGGAAAAGCTCGAGCGCGGCGAGACGCTTTATCTCGGCGGCATCTGCGCTTCGGGGACGCACAATTCCGGCGTGGCGCTGATCGAAGTGACGCGCGAGCGCGGCCCAAAACTGATCTGCAACAACGAAGAAGAGCGCTTTTCCGGCGAACGCCACACCACCAAATTCCCCGACCAGTCGATCGACGAACTGGTCACGATGCTCCGCCGCACGGGCCTCGGGCCCGAGCGCATCGATGCCTGGTTCTCCGCCTGGGACAGCGCCGCGTTCGTTGCCATGATTGCGCGCACGGTGATGGAAGAAGCGCCGGCGAGTTTTAGCCTCTTGCGCACCACCGAATTGCCGGCGCTGAGCATGCGCAACATCGACGGCGGCATGCGCATGGCGCGACGCCTCGGCCGCCGGCTCGGCAGCGCGGCGCCCGTCATCGCCACGGCGCATCACGACAATCACGCCTGGTTCTCGTTTGCGGTCTCGCCGTTTGCCAAGAGCGAGCGCCCGGTGATGGTTGCGGCCATCGACGGCTTTGGCGACCGCGGCGCGATTACGCTCTATGTCTGCGCAGGCGGCGTGATGCGCGAAGTGTACTGCAATGACAGCATGTTCGACTCGCTCGGCGTCTTCTATGCCGTCATCTCGTCGACCCAGGGCGGCTGGACGCTGCTCTCCAGCGAGGGCCGCTATATGGGCGCGGCGGCCTGGGGCAATTACGACCGCAAGACCAATCCATTTTATGCGCCGCTGCGCGCGATCCTGCAGCTGGCGCCGGACGGCCAAGTTTTTGTCAATCGCTCGCTCGCGAATTGGCCGAGCAATATGGCAAAGCCTTACACCAAGGATTTGATCCGCATCCTGGGCGAGCCGATTGCGCTCAACGCCATGTGGAATCCCGATGCGATGCTCCGCGTCGAGGACATCCGGCACAAGGAAGACACCCAGGAACGGCTCGACAAGGCCGCCGCCACGCAAATGGTGTTCGAGGATGCGCTGATCCACATCATCGACCATCTGATCCGCTTGACCGGCAGCGACCAGCTGGTGCTGACCGGCGGCACCGCGCTCAACGCGGTCGGCAGCATGCGGCTGCTCGAGCATTTCGACGAGACTTATTACCAGCGCCAGTTCGGCCGCCACGCGCGATTGCACCTCTGGGTGCCGCCGACGCCGAACGACGCGGGTGTCGCAATGGGCGCGGCCTTTATGGGGGCCTATCTGGCCGGTGCCGGCCCCGGCGAGCCGCTCGACCACGCGTTCTATTGCGGCTCAGCATCGAGCGACGCCGTGATCCGCGACGCGTTCGCCACAGCGCCGGACGTGGCGTGGACCCCGATCGGCAATGTGAAGAGCGCCGGCGGCCGCGAGGCCATCGCCGATCTCATGGCGTACATGACTTCGCAGGACGGCATCATCGCGCTCTACCAGGGCGCGGCCGAGACCGGGCCGCGGGCGCTCGGGCATCGTTCCATTCTCGCCAATCCGCGCAATCCGCGCACGCGTGAATTCTTGAACGCGCGGGTCAAATACCGCGAAGCGATCCGGCCACTGGCGCCGATGATGACGCGCGAAGCGGCGCTCAAATGGTTCGACCTGTCGGACGGCGCCGCCGACGCCGACTACAACGCCTACAACTACATGGTCCTGACCGCGCCGGCGAAGCCGGACGCGGCGGCGCGCATTCCCGCCGTGATCCATGCCGACGGCACCGGGCGGCTGCAGATCGTGCGCGAAGCGACCGATCCCCTGACCCATGCGTATCTGAAGGCGCTCGGCCGCCGGAACGGGGAGGAGGTCGCGGTCAACACCTCGTTCAACGTCGCCGGCCCGATCGCGCAAACGCCTGAGCAGGCCATCGAGACGCTGCGCCGCGCCAAGGGCATGGATGCGGTGGTGATGATCGCGGAGGACGGCGCGGCTTACGCCATGTGGCGGCCGGGGCAGGGGGAGGAGGGCGGAGAGCGCTTCACGCGCTGGTACGCCGAGTGGCAGCAGCTCGGTAAAGCGCAGGCATCCGCGGCTTCGTAGCCCGGATGAGCGAAGCGACATCCGGGATTCAGACTCCTGGATGTCGCTTCGCTCATCCAGGCTACGGCGTCAGCATCCCCACGATCGCCCCCAGCAAACACGTCGTCAGCGTCCCCGACACGATCGACTTCAATCCGAGCGACACCACCTCGTCGCGCTTTTCCGGGCACATGGTGGAGAGCCCCGCGATCATGATGCCGAGCGAGCCGAAATTGGCGAAGCCGCACATGGCGTAGAGCATGATCAGCCTTGAACGCGGATCGAGCGCATCGGCCGGCAGGGCCGCGAGCTGCAGATAGGCGACGAGCTCGTTCAGGATCGTCTTGATCCCCATCAGGCCGCCCGCGGTCACCGCTTGCGCCCACGGAATGCCCATCAGCCAGCAGATCGGCGCCATCACCCAGCCGAGCATGCGCTGCAAGGTGACCGGCGCGCCGAACAGATCCGGCAATAGCCCGAGGATGGCGTTGGCGAGATAAACCAGCGCGATGAACACGATCAGCATGGCGACGATGTTCAAGAGCAGCTCGAGCCCCGCGCCGGTGCCTTTGACGATGGCGTCCATGGTGCTCGATGCCACCTGCTCGACCTCGCCGAGCGTGCCGCCGGTGTGCCGCTCGCCCGGATCGGGCACCATGATGAAACTGATCAAGATCGCCGCCGGCGCGCCGAGCACCGAGCAGACCACGATATGGCCGGCGGCATCGGGGATGGCGTTGGCAAGGATCGTCGCATAAAGCACGAACACCGTTCCCGCTATTCCGGCCATGCCGCCGGTCATCACCACGAACATTTCCGCGCGCGACAATTTGGCCAGATAAGGCCGGATGAACAGCGGCGCCTCGACCTGGCCGACGAAAATATTGGCCGCCGTCGACAACCCCACCGCGCCGCCGACGTCGAGCGTCTTTTCCAGCACCCGCGAAAAGCCGCGCACGACCGGCGGCATGATGCCCCAATAGAACAACAGCGACGACAGCACGCTCATCACCAGCACGACGGGCAGCGCCTGAAAGCCGAGAATGAAGGTGGCAGTCGGCTCTTTGACTTCGAAGGGCAGGGGGCCGCCGCCGACATAACCGAACACGAAGGAGGTGCCGGCCCGGGTCGCGGTGGCAATGGCATTCACCGCGTCATTGATCAGCCCGAACACCACCTCGACCTTCGGCACCTTGAGCATGACGAGGGCGAGGAGGAGGGTGACGCCAAGCGCGATGCCGGCCTGCCGCCAATTCACCGCGCGGCGGTTCTCGCTGATGAGCCACGCGAGGGCGAGGATGGCGAGGATGCCGAGGGTGGATTGGAGGTGTTGAATCACGTACGGAGCCTCAATTATCCGGCCGGATTGTATAGCTGTCCTCCACTCGTAATGAAACGAAGTGACGAGGGGATCGCCGGGGTTCGCGGTTTGTCACCCGAAACGCGCGGGTGGATTCGCCTGGACGATGAAGGAAGTAATAAGTGTTGTCATCCGTTCGGCTATTGTTGTAATTCCCTCGCGCTACCTACTTGGAGTGGTGGTATGCCGTGGTCGGACGGGCTGCTCGCGGGGACTTCCGTCTACGCTATCGCAGCATCGTTAAATGAACGCATAAGAGTAGTCGCCGGACCTGGCACTGGTAAATCGTTTGCCATGAAGCGACGTGTTGCCCGCCTTCTGGAGGATGGTGTGGACCCGAGTGTTATATTGCCTGTCACATTTACAAGGGTCGCGGCCGAAGATCTCCATCGCGAATTGGTTGGCATGGGCGTTCCTGGATGCGACGCACTAAACGGTGTCACACTTCATAGCCTGACCCTTCGGTTGCTCCTCAGAAATCACGTTCTGGCAGCTACCGGCAGAACTGCTAGACCTTTAAATGAATATGAAGAAGCACCACTCATCGCTGACCTGGAGAGGGTGCACGGCGGCAAAAGAGCAGTAGGACGGTTGAAACAGGCGTATGAAGCGGCGTGGGCGAGACTCCAGCATGAAGAACCTGGCTACGTACAATCAAAAGAGGATGCGTCATTCTCTGCTGGCATTCTGGAATGGCTTAATTTTCATGAAGCGATGCTAATTGGGGAAGTCATTCCTCAAGCCTATAAATATCTCCGTTTGAATCCGGCAGCTCCAGAGCGAAGCGAATATAAACACATACTCGTCGATGAATTCCAAGACCTGAACAAGGCGGAGCAGGGCGTAATTGAACTTCTCTCAGACGACGCGGACGTATGTATTGTTGGCGACGACGATCAATCCATCTATTCTTTCAAGCATGCGCATCCCGAAGGAATTCGAGACTGGATCGCCACAAACGTCGGCGCTGATGATCTTCAACTCGGTGAGTGTCGACGCTGTCCTACAACCGTGGTTGAAATGGCAAATAGCTTAATTGCACATAACAAAATGCGACTTGTGCCCCGGCTGCTAACTCCGCGGCTTGAGAACGGGCCTGGTGATGTTCGTATTCTTCAGTACGACACGTTGGGGCACGAAGTGGCTGGAATTACAAGTGTTGTCCAAAGTATGGTCGATGCTGGCGTCCCTCCGGGGGATATTTTGATTCTAGCGCAACGAGGTGCGATCGGAACGCCTATTTACGAGTCGCTTCAGGGACACAATATCCCTGTTAAGTCATATTATTCGGAAGCGGAACTAGACGCCCCCGAGGCCCAGCGCCGCTTTGCGCTACTGAAGCTTTTCGTTGATCGCGAAGATAGAGTGGCATTGAGGTGGCTAGTGGGCAAGAACGGCAATAACTGGAACGCGGCCGGCTATCGGAGAGTAAGGGAGCATTGTGAAGCCACCGGCCTCACGCCTTGGCAAGTGCTAGAACTGCTTTCGAGCGGTGCGCTGAAAAGTTCCCATACTGGCAGTATTATTTCGTCGTTTGATGAGATCGCTGCGGAGTTAAAAGAGCTCGAAGCCCTTCCCGATCTTGCTGCGGTGATTGATCAATTACTTCCGGCTGGTGATGACAGTGTCCGGGACCTTAGAGACCTTGCTGTTGATGTACTCAATGAGGTTGGCGGTGATGAGCCAGTCGAATGGCTCATCGAACTTATGGAAGCAATCACAAGGCCTGAGATACCCTCGGAAATAAATGATGTGAGAATTATGAGTTTACACAAGAGCAAAGGCCTCAATGCTTCAGTCACAATTATCGCGGGATGCGTGGAGGGGTTGCTTCCCAAACAACCCGATAAAGGTATTCCGACCGTTGCGGCTGCTGCTCAAATCGAAGAGCAACGCCGTCTATTCTTTGTCGGAATCACGCGTGTAAAAGCTGCAACAGATGTAGGCAAACCCGGAACGCTGATGCTCACTTATTCTCGACGCATGCCTTTGGCTACCGCGATGGGGGCAGGCATTTCGCCGGCCGGAGTTTCATACGGCGTCGCTCAACTCAATGCGAGCAGATTTATAGCAGAGCTTGGTCCACGCGCGCCTGCACCTGCTGCAGGATAGAGCATCGCGCCAATGGCTAGTTTCAAATATCAGTCGGCACGTTAAAAGCCATAGCAGTCAAGGTTACTGTGCGATTCTCGTCTGTCGGTAGGCTAAATACGCACCGAAATCGCGTCTCGGATTCTGCTATAATCGACTCCCTGTTATTAGGATGCTTTGCCAAAGCCACCCTAAGCCTTTCGAGCATCTGCGAAAACTGTTTAGTTCTGTTGAACACAACAATGGCGGCTTTGGTATCACGCCAACTGAGGTACGATAGGATTTGATCAATCGCTTCCAAGAATGCCTTTTCGCCGCGCCAGAATTTGCACTCCGCAATAAATATGTTGCGTCCATCGGTTCGAATCAAAATATCCGTCTTTCCTTGAAAGTTAAAAGTTTCGCCAGTGGCGTTACCCTGGTATTGGCCGTTGAGTTGGATAAGATAATGCTCGCGGATAGCTTCCTCGCTTAGCTCAACGAAGCTGGCGGGGCTTCGCTCCATCACTAAAGCCATATTCTCTATTATGCTCAGAATATTTTGATATCTTGATTCATCAAGCGTTTGGTTGCTCGACTTTGAAGGTAGACTAAGAGTTTTTGTGCTTTTGTTTGCTGCGAGGGATGAAGTCAAGGATCCAGAACGAGGAGTCCGTTGATCTTCTGCCGTGGCAACAGATTTGATTTTTATGATGAATCTTTCCCAATCTCCTTCGACCTGAGGATTTTCGTTGCATCCTTCGCAAACGTATTTGTTTGCGATTGCGCTCATCATTATGCGCGTGGCCTTTCCACAAACTGTACAGCGCGACTGCGTTAAAAAATTGAACCTAGGGTCATTTCGATCTACATAGCCAAATCTCCAGCGAATGCGGATTTTACGGCGGCTGCTGCCAGACACTTCCTCCCAAAAAACGGAATCAATCCGTTCTAATTCGCCCTCCGCAGTAAATCTAAAAGATTCCATCCTGTCTGAATCCGACGCAACCTTCGAGTATGACTTTGCAATGATATTCAACTGAGCTATTGAGCCTGCTACGTGATGAATGGCATCTTTTGCCTTCAAGTCGTCGATCGTAAGATCATTGTGCGCTATAACATTACGGAATTCACGGAGCTGATCGATTTGCTTCAACGCGGCTGGGCTAGGCAAGAGGTTTTGAATCCTCTTGGGAAGAGTATCTGATTGCAGGCGCAATATCTGCCAATGAAATCTAATACTGTCGGAGAAACCGAAGTCCTTCTCTGTGGGGTACTCGCGTACGACAGCCGCCGCATTGGTGGTCAGCTTTAATGCGATGGCGTAAATCAGATAGGCGTGTTCCCTTACGCGAGATTCCAGTATGCGGAGCGCTTGCAGCGTCGGCGTTGTTTCGGGACCCTTTTCGATTGCGCCCAAAGCGCTCTTTAGCAAATCTCTCTCGCGAGGCCTGAGCGCGGAAGGGAGTTGGGGTTCGTCGAACGCAAAAATCTTTGTGTCTTGCCACTCGGCTCCTTCAGGGAAGATATGAAAAAAATTTCGATATGCCAAATTACGAAGATCTTCACCTCTAATAATGCAACGCTCGAATTGATCACGTCTGATTGCGGACATAAATCGCCGAGTACTTTCGATCGTTGCGTGAAGGTTTTCTAAAAATCGTCCCCCTATATCTCTCTGTAATATGAGAACAAAGATTATGCCGCTGTCTGCTTCTGCTTGCTCAGCTAACGACGAAAAATCAAAACTGTCTATTGATTCATGGGTGGCTGCGTTAACAATCGTTATTCTCAGCCTGTCTCCATATTCAACGATCTTATGGAAGCGAGAATTTACGCGTAGTTCGACGAAATCCTTTCCCTCTGACGTTATCTCGATTCTATCAGCGGTGAGTCGAGCGGCAACTGCGCGAATGTAAGGAGCGGGGTCGTCGCCAAAACGAAATTCGTTTAGAGTGCGAAGAAATTCATTTTCAGCAGAAAGGATGCGAAAATACCGGACAAGTTTTTCGGTAAAAAAAATGAGTTCTGCGACATGCCGATTGTCCGAAGCTTCAATCGCAGCATCCATGGTGTCTGTTAGAAGTTTTGGTTCTAAATGCGCTCTAGCAAATATGGTATCTAGGCGACCTCGAAGAGCGAGAAGGGAGGCAATATCCTTTACCCGATCGGTTCCTATCGACCCCTCACTGCGCTGTGGTTGATCGCGATATATATCCTCAAGTATTGCTTTAACATGTCGGAGTGAATCACGGTGGCTGCTCGCATGGATCACTCCCAACCAACCCAACATTGCTGAGGACAGCATTGTCAATGTTGCCGAGCAAAAGTTTATGTGCTGCTCGGCCGGAAGACCGGGAACAGCGAGGAGCATGCGCTCAACGGAATCAAGTTGATCGGAAAGCGCTTGTTCGGAAATTGCAATGTCGGGGATGAAAGCCTTTGCGGATGAAACGGATAGCTCGTCCAAGAATTGGTGAAGAAATTCTCGGCGCAGTTTATAAAAGCCGCAGAACCTGAGTAGCTTTATAACTCGGTTCGTAATGTCCCGAAGGCTGGCAGTGTCTGAGTGCACATTGTCCCTTTTTCCCTCGAGAAAAAACTTGATTTCAGCTCGGAGAACGCCCGCATTGCGTGCGTCAATGAAAGCGGATTTGTCGTCTTCCGCTTCGATATCGCGAGCAAACATACCCTCATAATTGGAAAGCCAGAACGATGCGTGCGGATGCGGGGACTGTAGGATTGCTCCCGTAACGATGTCGTGAATATCGTGATGCGTTAGCTTTAGCGATGACCCTTCGGGGTGCATCGCGTCAATTGTGGCGATGATTTCATCGAACAGCTTGGTGGCGTTGCTGAGATCAATTTCGGATTCTATCAGTGAGGAGAACAATGTGAGGGGGTCAAATGGCTCAACTGTGCCCTCGCTTCTTTCAATCTCGCATCGGAGGAAAGATGGGCGGATGAGAGCGTCAAATAACTCTGACAAACGCTCAGGAGGCATCCCGTTTACGCGGCGAGAGGCTGCTGTTTGTAAACGTGGAGATGCGACTCTAGCAAAATGCGTTCTGCAATCTCGGTGGCTTCGCGATCTTTAAGCTCAAATACAAAGAGGAACTGGTCACCAAGGACAGCTTGATAGGAGCTCTCTAGGTTCACGCTATTTGATGCCAAGTGCTGAAGGACATTGCTCAATTGGCCGGGGGCGTTGCTCGCCGCAACGATTAAGACCTTCTTCTGATTGCAATAAAAACGATATTCCTTTCTTAGCCTCTCAAAAGCTCGATCGTGAGAATCGCACAACAAGTGAACAATGCTCGAATTACCTTGGGATACTGATTGGTGCCCAAGGATATTCACATCTGCGGCCGCAAGTATTGCTGCCACACGACCGAGTTCGCCAGGTCTATTCGGTAGCACCACTGAAATGTGGTTGCACATATCGCCCATCCCATCTCAATTGTGGCAAATAATAGCCAGCGGTTGAGGATTCGCAAGTCCTATCGCGCCGATAGTTGTGATGTCCCCTGTAGCTTGCACCTCGTCCATCGGAGGGCACATTCCGGACGCGACCCTAAAGCTGGGGTGAGTGTGGTCCCGCGTGCGGTTCGTAACCCACTCCCGGGCTGCCCGAGGAAAACGCCCGGCCGGCATGGCCGGCGGGGTTGAGTAGCGGCGTAAGTTCGCCGCCGCAAATGCCACGGCATTGCGCGGGCAGGGAGCGCCACCACCAACCTGAACATCCGTTGCCGCAATTGCAAAAATCCGCCGCGGACGCGCTCTAATTCCGCCGCCGCGGGCTCCTCTAATCGGGGTCACCCACTGTCACCCGACGAGGAGCACTTCAATGCAAACGTTCGCGAAATTGGCTTTAGCCGCTGGCGTCAGCGCGCTGGGCCTCGGCGCCGCCCTGCCGGTGCAAGCCGCCGACATGGCCTATCCCGAGGCGCAGACCACGCCCGGCTACCCGGCGCCGCCGCCCGGCTATTACGCGCCGCCGGCGGCACAGCAGGGTTACTATCCACCGCCTCCGCCGCCCGCCGCGTATGGCTATCCGCCGCCGCCGCCCGTCGAATACGGCGCCTACGTCGCGCCGCCTTACGCCGTGGCGCCGGGACCGTATTACGGACCGGGGCCGTACTGGCGCGGCTACGGGCCTCACTATGCCTATGGCTATGGGCACTGGCGCGGCTATCGGCGCTGGTGAGCCATAAGCGTCGCAAACGGGGCGCGAAGAATCAAAGTTCTCCGCGCTCCGCGCGACGCGCATTTGCGAATCTTTTCTTTGCGGTTTTCAGCTCGATGTCCCGGATCGAACGACCACAGCGCACGTTTCACAGCCAATGTTTCACGTCAAACAAATTGGATTTCAGAGGCTTAGAAAGCCGCACAAATAAATTCGTCGATCGTGCTTGACCTTCATCTCCGTCATGACTAATTGCGCCACCGTCTCGCTCAACAAGGGCGCTTTCTAGATGCGATCCTGAAAGTGGAGCGAGGGCGGTTCCCGCGGGCGGTCTCGCAAACCGCTTCCGGGCGGCTTCGGGCATCGTCCCGTCCGGCTCTATGACCGGTCCGCGAGGTGCTCGCTGCACTGGCATCGGGGAGGGTCCTCCCGTTTGCACCCGATGATTCCAGGAAGCGCGGCCTGAAGTCGAGCCAGGGGTAACAGCCTGGCGAGCGCCGCGGTGGAGCGCCGAAAGGCGAGCGCGCCCGAAGCGGGCGGTTCGCGCAAGCGGATCGTCCGTGGCGCGCGCCGCGCCCGAAGCGCGGACGGGTGGTAACATCTGTTCGTGTGGTGCGGCCCATTCGATTTGCGCCTTCCGGCGCTCCGCCTCCCTTTTTTATTTGGAGGCGAAACAGCAGTGGCTTTCGTTCTTGCTGCAAAACTCGGGCGCGAAGGGCGCCGCGAGAACGGGATCGCTTGCGCCATCCGCCCCCGCCAAGCGGGGGAGGGGGACCACTGGAGCTCGCGCAGCAAGCGAACCGTGGTGGAGGGGGCGTGGGACTCGACGCATTGTTGGCGTTGCAAGACAATGAACGCCGGCGCCGAGCTCGCCTTGAAGCGTTTGCGTCGCGTCGAGGCCTGCGCCCCTTCCACCGCGCTTCGCGCGGTCCCCCTTCCCCGCTATCGCGGGGCAGGAGAGAGGAGAAACCCATGCGCATACGTTTCGACTTCGGTTCGCTTACCCTCGATGCCGAGCTGCTCGACACGCCGACCGCAAAGGCGATTGCGGCGGCATTGCCGATCGCCGGCTCGGCGATGACATGGGGCGAAGAGGTTTATTTCGACATTCCGGTAAAGGTGCCGCGCGAGAAGGACGCGCGCGCGGTGGTGACGCCGGGCGAGATCGCTTATTGGCCCGACGGCCACGCCATCGCCCTCGGTTTCGGCCGCACGCCGATCTCCCAAGGCGACGAGACGCGGCTGGCGAGCCCCTGCAACATCTGGGCGAAGGCGCTGGGCGACGTGAAGACGCTGGCCAAGGTGAAGGCCGGAACAAAAATCAAGGTGACGGCGGCCGATTGACCCGCCGCGCGAGCGAAATCATCAGATCCCAGGCGTTGCGGATATTGATGACGAGCAGCAGCAGCGCCGCGCCGGCCAACAGGTCGAGGCCTGCGGGCTTGTCTTCGAACAGAAAGAGCGCCACGACCGGGCCCGTTGCATAGCAGACCGCCGGAATGGCGCCGTAGCACAGGCGGTCGGCAAGATCGGAAATGGAATTGCGATGCACGCGCATCGCAATGACGATCGAATAGATCACGCTGCCGATCCCGGCGGCCCCGATCACCAGGCCGAAGGATTCCCGGGTTTGCGTCGGGATGAGCGCGATCAAACTGAGAAACAGCAGGTTGGCATAGTGGAACACGACCGGGCTCAGATAGGTGCTGGTGTTGCGGCGGCTCTCCGGCTCCGGCGTGAGCACGCTGGTGGCGATCGAGACCGCAACGAACAACAGCGCGATCAGCGTCGCCGCGGCGGTGCCGAGCAGCGCATAGAACTCATGCCATTGCGCGAGCATGGGCGAAGACCTTTATTCCATCGTCATTGCGAGCGAAGCGAAGCAATCCAGTTCCGCGGCGCCGTCCTGGATTGCTTCGTCGCGGAGCCTGTCATCGGGCCGGCCACTTCGGGCCGGACCCGTTGGCTCCTCGCAATGACGGATTATCCGCTAACCGCGCCCGACGAATGGCATCAAATTCGCCATCACGGTCATGAACAGCACATTGGTGTCGAGCGGCAGGCTTGCCATGTAGAGCACGGCGCGGCCGACGTCGTCGGCGGCCATGCGCGGCTCGATCATCTTGCGGCCGTCGGGCTGCGGCACGCCGTCGCCTTGCACCATGCGGTCGGTGAGCGGGGTCGCGGCATTGCCGATGTCGACCTGGCCGCAGCAGATCTCATAAGGCCGGCAATCGAGCGCGGTTTGTTTGGTGAGCCCGGTGACGGCGTGCTTGGTCGCCGTATAGGCGGCGGCGCCCGGCCGCGGCGTGTGCGCGGAGATGGAACCATTGTTGATGATGCGGCCGCCGCGCGGATTTTGCGCTTTCATGATCTTGATCGCTTCCTGGGTGCACAGGAACACGCCGGTGAGATTGGTGGCGACCACGGCCTGCCATTTGTCGAACGGCATGTCCTCGATCGAGGTGGCCGGCGTGCCGATGCCGGCATTGTTGAACAAGAGGTCGAGCCGGCCGTAAGCCGCCTTGGTCTTGGCGAACAGCGCCTTGATCGAGGCCGGATCGGCGACGTCGGTTTGCACCGTGAGTGCCGCGCCCGGCGTCTGCGCGCCTTCCTTGGCGACCGCGTCGAGCATCTCCTGGCGCCGGCCGGCGAGCACCACGGTGTAGCCTTCGCGCATCAGCGCCAAAGTCACGGCGCGGCCGACGCCGGTGCCGGCTCCGGTTACGATTGCGATTTTCTGAGTCATCGGCGTCTCCCCTTGCGTCATTCCGGAAGCCGCGTCAGCGGCTGTCCGGAATCCATAACCACGGATCGGGAGGTGACGGAAGGGCCGAGGCCGATTGTTTGGGGCAGGGGGTATGGATTCCGGGCTCGCGCTGACGCGCGCCCCGGAATGACGGCTGCGCCTTCAGCTCGCCAGCGCCACTTCCTGGTCGGGGCTGCCGACCCTGTAGTCGTCGGGATGGGCGAGCCGCGCATTGATCTCGCTGGTGGTGCCCGGCTTGCCGAAGCGGTAGCCCTGCATCGAATGGACGCCGGCGGCGCGCAGGAAGAGATGCTGCTCGGCGGTTTCGACGCCTTCCGCGGTCACTTTCATGCCGAGACCGCGGCCGAGGCTGACCACGGCGTGGACGATGGCCGCGGCATCGGGCGCTTTTTCGATACTGCGCACGAAGCTGGAATCGATCTTGAGCTTGTCGAAGGGGAAACGCCGCAGATAGAGCAGGCTCGAATAACCGGTGCCGAAATCGTCGAGCGCAAAGCGAACGCCGATGGCTTTGAGGCGCAGCATCGACAGCTCCGCGGTGTCGAGATTGCCCAAGAGGGTGCTCTCGGTGAGCTCGAGCTCGAGCCGGTTAGCGTCGAAATCGGTCTCGGCCAGGATGCGCTCGACCACCTCGACGAAGTCGGAGCGGCGGAATTGCAGCGGCGAGACGTTCACCGCGATGGTCAGCTTGGGCCAAGCCCGGCCGTCGAGGCAGGCGCGGCGCAGCATCCACTCGCCCAGATCGATGATCAGGCCGGAATGCTCGGCGATCGGGATGAATTGCGACGGCGGGATCTGCCCGATGGTCGGATGGTTCCAGCGCGCCAGCGCCTCGACGCCAATGACCTTTTCGCCGCTGGAATTCATGATCGGCTGGTAGGCGGCGGCGAGGCCGTCGTTCTTGATGGCGTAGAGCAGGTCGCCTTCGAGGAGTTTGCGGTTGGAGAGGTCCGCGTCCATCGCCGCGTCGTAGATGCAGGCGCGGTTGCGGCCTTCGTTCTTGGCGCGATAGAGCGCCATGTCGGCGTAGCGCAGGATGTCGGCGGCGTCGCGGGCGCGGCGGTCGATCACCGCGATGCCGATCGAGGCGCCAATGATGATGTTGTGGCCGCTGATCATGTAGGGCGCGCAGACGGCGGCGATGATGCGGCCGGCGATCGCTTGCAGCGAATAGGAATCGGAGGCGCAATTGGTGATGATGGCGAATTCGTCGCCGCCGAGGCGGGCGACCAGATCCTCGCCGCGCATGATGTGGCTCAGCCGCTGGGTGACGTTGAGGATGAGCTCGTCGCCGATCGGATGGCCGAGCGTGTCGTTGACGTCCTTGAAGTGGTCGAGGTCGATGTAGAACACCGCGGCCGTCGCGCCGCCGGCGCGCACGTCGTTGATCACGGTTTCGAGCCGCTCGCCGAAAAAGATGCGGTTGGGCAGACCGCAGATCGGATCGTGCAGCGCGAGATGGCGCAGCTGCGATTCGCCGGCCCTGATCTCCTCGGCGGAGCGCCGCATGTAGCGCAGCACGAGGCCGACGAGCAGCGCGAAGCCGCCGAGCGCCACCGCGATGAACGGCAGCACGCTCCCGAGGATCTTGCCGCCGGGCCGCGTCGGCTGCCAGGCGAAGCGGGCAATCGCATTGCCTTGCGCGTCGGTGAACTCGATGGCGTGCTCGCCGGGCAGCGGCGCCGGCGTGTCGATCTTGCGCAGGTTTGTCAGTTGCAGGCGCTCGCCGATCTCGTTGAGCATTGCGCCATCGATATAGCGGACGGCGACGACGATCGGCGCGTGCGCATTGCCCGCGGCAAGATCGGTCTCGGTGCCGACCGCCACCGCGCCGACGATCGCGGGCCGGTCCATGAAGCGTTGGATCAGGGCCGTGCGGCGGCCGGGCTTCGCCGGATCCTGCTCGGCAATGACCGCAACCGCGTGCTCCGGCATGGCGTTGAGCCGGCCGCGCAACAGATCCAGCGTCGAAGCGATCTGCGCGCCAAGATCGACCGCGGCGGCGTCGGCCGGCGCGCGGAACAGCGTGTATTTGATGCGATCGTTGCCGTCGACGACTGCCACGACGTCTTCGTTATAATAATCGATCAGCCATTCGGCGCGCCGGCTCACCCACTGCGAATCGTAAGTGTTGCGAATGTAGCTCGTCGCCCGTTCCGTCGCGGCGGCGCTGTCGAGCTCGCGCAACAGCCGCATGCCTTTGCCGGCGATGGCCGTTTCGAGCAACGATTGCTCGCGACCGGCCGAGACCTCGTCGGCGCGCCGCGCCGAGGTGAGCACCGCGACGACGACGCAGACGATGGCGACCGCGACGATCGCGCCGATCGGCAAAACGAGGCTCAGCCGCGCCTTCTCCCAGCGCGACCGTTTACGTCCACCGACGATGTGCGAATGCGCCACAGGCGCCACGCTGCTACCCTTGAAGTTATAAAACGGCGTTTGGACGCTAGGCAGTAAAGATTGAAAATCGCTTGCGGTTCAAAGTGATGGAACCAATTCGGCGGTAATGCGGGCTAAATCCCATCGGCTGCGTTAACAATGTGTCAACGCGGCTGCGGGGCGTTTTCGCCAATGCAGGATTTCCAGCCGTTTACGCCCGGTTGCCGTAGGGCGGACGCGGGATGCCGATGTGGGCGGCGCGCAGCGCGGCCGACCAGCGCTCGCGCATGTCGGAGAAATAGGGCTCGCCGGGCTCGATGCGATAGATCAGTTCGGCGGTACAGGTGTCGCGCCGCGCCACCAAAAGATCGATCGGCAGCCCGACGCTGAGATTCGAGCGCATGGTCGAGTCGATGGAGACCAGGCCGACCTTGAGCGCGTCGTAGATGTCCATTTCGTAGGTGATGGCGCGGTCGAGCACGGGCTTGCCGTATTTGTGCTCGCCGATCTGCAGATAGGGCGTGTCGGTGGTGCATTCGATGAAATTGCCGGCGGAATAGACCATGAAAAGGCGCATCCGCTCGCCCATGATCTGGCCGCCGAACAAAAGCGACACGTCGAAACTCACATCGGAGGCCTCGAGCGCCTTGCCCTCCATGGAGTGGATCAAGCGGACCACATAGCCGACGCGCTGGGCGGCCTGGAACATGGTCGGCGCGTTCATCAGCGTTTCGCGCTCGCCGGTTTGCGGATTCTCGTAGCCTTCCATTAGGATCGAGACCACGGACTGGCTGATGGAAAGATTGCCGGCGCTGGCGATCGCCATGATGCGCTTTTTCGGATCCTGGAAAACGTGGAGCTTGCGGAAGGTCGCGATGTTGTCGACGCCCGCGTTGGTTCGCGTGTCGGCGAACATCACCAGCCCCTCGCGCACCAGAATTCCGCAGCAATAGGTCATCGATTCGCTAGCCCCGGCGCAACCCTTATAGCGTTAGCGATCCGCTTGCGGCAATGGCGTGCCGGCGAAGCGACCGTTCTTTGCCGTTCACTGATCCACCTTGATGGCGACCGTCGCAGTCTCGGCGCTCACGCCCATGCGCGTGCCGCGCACCGCGGCGGCGCCGAGCGAATCGAGCCCGATGGCGACGCGGACATGGGCATCGGTCGGGCAGACACCGGTGGACGGATCGAAGCTGACCCAGCCGAGCCCGGGCACGTAGGCTTCCGCCCAGGCGTGGCTGGTGTCGGCGTCGGTGCTTTCGCCGGATTTTCGGAAATACCCGCTGACATAACGGGCCGGAATGCCGAGGCTGTGCGCGGCGCCGATGAAGACATGCGCCAGATCCTTGGGTGCCAAGTTCTTGGGCGCGCCGTGCTTGCGCGCAAAAGCCTCGGCCGCATTGACCGGCGCGGGTGAGGCGGCGGCGTTGCCGGTCGCGCTGGCCGAGGCGATGCCTTCAAACAAACGATCGAGCAAGCCGTGCAGCTCGGCAAGCACCTCGCCGCCGCTTGCGGCGCGAATTTTAGCGGCCCAGTCGCGGATCGCGGTATCGGCCTGGGTCAGCGCGGTGTCGCGCAAAAACAGGCTCGGCGGAAAGCGCTCGACGGTGCCGCGCACCACGCCGTCGATGTTCTGGGTCTCGACCTCGCCGTCGACCGCGACCGTCAGCTCGTCGAGCGGCCCGTCGGCGGTGAACACGTGGGTGATATTGCCGAAGGCGTCTTCATGGCTTGCCAGCCGTGCATCGGGCGTGACGTCGATGCGCCAGTGCCCGATATGTTGGCCTTCGTGGTTGCGCGGCGTCAGCCGGAGCACCTGGATCACGCCGGCCGTGGGCGGATCGTAGCGGTAGACCGAGCTATGGGCGATGCGCAGGCGCATGAGGACCAGGGATCAGGGATCGGTAATCAGAGGACCAGAATAGACGACGTAAGCAGGTGTTGTCCCCTGATCTTCCTTGATTGCCGGCTACTGATTACAGACCTCCGGTCACAGCAGATATTGCTGCGCCAACGCGCTGCCGAGGCGGTTGTTGTCCTCGACGAAATCGTCGATGAATTCGTGCAGCCCGTGCTGGAAAATCTCCTCGATCTTGCTGTTTTCCAGCCGCACCCGCACCGCGCGGGCGTGGCGTTGCGCCGGGCCTTGCAGGCCGTAGGCCTTGGCGATGCGATCGAGGTTTTGCACCAGGTTCTCGTAGCAGCTGGCGAGCGAGCGCGGCATCTCATCCCGCAGCATGAGCAGGTCCGCGACCAGCCACGGCTTGACGTTCTGGCGATACACCCAGTGATAGGCGGTGAGGGCCGAGACCGAGCGCAAAATCGACGCCCACTGGAAGTAATCGAGCGGGCCGCCGACCCTTTCCTGCGCCGGCAGCAGCAGGTGGTATTTGACGTCGAGAATGCGCGCGGTGTTGTCGGCGCGCTCGATATAGACGCCGAGCCGCGAGAACCAGTAGGCGTCGTTGCGCAGCATGGTGCGGTAGGCCGAGCCGTCGAAGTTGAGCGACGAGCCCATCACCCAGCGCAGGAAACGGGCGAACTCCTCGCGCGACGGCGGGCCGTTGCCCCATTTGCGCAGCTCGAGCCACGCGCTGTTGATGGAGTCCCACATCTCGATGGTGAGCGCGGTGCGCACCGCGCGCGCGTTGAGGCGCGCGGTCTCGATGCAATTGCGGATCGAGGATGGATTGTCGGTGGAGAAGGCGAGGAATTCCGTCACCGTCTCCTCGTTGGCCTCCGAATAGGCGGCGAAGAACGCGGTGGCGCAGCCGGCGGTGGCGACCGCGGATTCCCATTCGTTGGATTCGCCCACATAGGCGAGCGGCAGCGCGGTGAGCCGCAGCGTGGTGTCGAGAATGCGCGCCAGATATTCCGCGCGCTCGACATAGCGAGCGAGCCAGTAAAGGTTATCGGCGGTGCGCGACAGCATCTTACTTCTCCCTCCCCCCTTGTGGGGGAGGGTCGGGGAGGAGGGTCGGGAGGCGACTCGCATGCGTCGACGCGTGCGCATCGCCTCGCGACCCCCACCCCCAACCCCTCCCCACAAGGGGGAGGGGAGCGCGCATGTGAATCGTCATTGTCATCCGTCCAAGACCCAAGTGTCCTTGGTGCCGCCGCCTTGGCTGGAATTGACCACGAGCGAGCCTTTCTTGAGCGCCACCCGCGTGAGCCCGCCCGGCACGATGCGGATGCGGTCGCGGCCGTTGAGCACGAAGGGCCGCAGATCGACGTGGCGCGGCGCGATGCCTTCCTCGACGCAGGTCGGGCAGGTTGATAGCGACAGCGTCGGCTGGGCGATGAAATTCTTCGGGTCCGATTTGAGCTTGGCGCGGAAGGCAGCGATCGTGGCTTTGTCTTCCTTCGGCCCGATCAGCATGCCGTAGCCGCCGGAGCCGTGCACTTCCTTGACGACCAAGTCCTCGATGTTGTCGAGCACATAGCTGAGATGCTCGGCCTCGCGACAACGCCAAGTCGGCACGTTTTTCAGGATCGGTTCTTCGCCGAGATAGAATTTTACGATCTGCGGCATGTAGCTGTAGACCGCCTTGTCGTCGGCGATGCCGGTGCCCACCGCATTGGCGAGGGTGACATTGCCGGCCTGATAGGCCGACATCAGGCCGGGCACGCCGAGCGCGCTGTCGGGGCGGAACACCAGGGGATCGAGAAAATCGTCGTCGATGCGGCGATAGATGACGTCGACGCGCTTTAATCCTTCGGTCGTGCGCATGTAGACGACGTCGGATTTGGTGACGAGGTCGCGGCCTTCGACCAGTTCGACGCCGAGCTTGTCGGCCAGAAATGAGTGCTCGTAATAGGCCGAATTGTAAACACCGGGCGTCAGCAGCACGATGGTCGGCTCGCCCGGCGCCGACGTCGGCGCGATCGATTTCAACGTCGCCAACAATTCGTCGGGATAATTCTCGACCGGCGCGATGCGGTAGCGCGAGAACAGTTCCGGAAACAGCCGCAGCATGATCTCGCGGTTCTCCAGCATGTAAGAGACGCCCGACGGCGTGCGCGCATTGTCCTCGAGGACGTAGAATGTCTCGGCATCGACCCGCACGATGTCGATGCCGGCGACATGGACGTAGATGTCGTGCGGCACTTTCTGGCCGTTCATCTCCGGGCGGAAAACCGGATTCTGAAAGACCAGATCTTCCGGCACGATGTTGGCTTTGAGAATGTCGCGGCGGCCGTAGACGTCCCTGATATAGGCGTTGATGGCCTTCATGCGCTGCTCGAGGCCGCGCCGTACGATGTCCCATTCCTTGGCGGCGATGATGCGCGGGATGACGTCGAAGGGGATCAGGCGCTCCTGCGCCTCGGGGTCGCCATAGACCGCAAAGGTGATGCCGATGCGGCGGAACAGGAGCTCCGCCTCGCGCCGGCGGAAGTCGAGCACGTCGGGCTGGATCTGGTCGAGCCAGTCCGACAGCTCGGCATAGGCCGGCCGCACGGCGCCACCGCTGTCCTGCATCTCGTCGAACATGGCCCGGCCCGCTCCAGCCTATACGGACAATGGCCCAGGGGTAACTCAAGCCAATTCGCACCCCTCAGGCCCATCCCACGGTACGATCAAGCAATCTTCGCGCCAAATTGTTCCGGCGGTGGGACGACTTGGGCCATGCCGCCCCCCTATAATTGCTCATGAATTGGGCGTTGTGACCATTGCGGCGGCGAGCCTTGAGCGGCCTTCGCCGCCGCGCTAGAGGAGGCGGCAGCACGGAGTTTCGATCCCAATGGCCGATACCAAGCCCGATAACGACGGCGGCCTCGTCACCGCCGCGATCCTGGTCATCGGCGATGAGATCCTCTCAGGCCGGACCAAGGACAAGAACATCGGCTATATCGCCGAATACCTCACCAATATCGGCATCGATCTCAAGGAAGTCAGGATCGTCGCCGACGAAGAGGCGGAGATCGTCGCGGCGCTCAACGCACTGCGCGCGCGCTACGTCTATGTGTTCACCACCGGCGGCATCGGCCCGACCCACGACGACATTACCGCCGACAGCGTCGCCAAGGCGTTCGGCGTCGGCATCGGCTACCACCCGCGAGCGGTCGAACTGATGAAAGCGCGCGTCGCCGAAACCGGCGGCGTCATGAACGAAGCGCGCATGCGCATGACGCGCGTGCCCGCAGGCGCCGAGCTCGTTCTCAACAAGGTCTCGGCGGCGCCGGGATTTTGGATCGACAATGTGATCGTCATGGCCGGCGTGCCGCACATCATGCAGCACATGCTCGACTACGTGGCGCCGAAGCTGAAGACCGGCGTCAAAATGCTGTCGGAATCGGTGCGCGCCGATTGCCGCGAAGGCGATATCGGCACCGAGCTCGGCGAGATCGCCAAAAAGCATCCCGACGTGATCATCGGCTCCTATCCGTTCATGGACGAACGCGGCGGCAATACCAATGTGGTGGTGCGCTCGCGCGATCTGCAAAAGCTCACGGCTGCGAAAAGCGCGGTCGAGGCGATGCTGACGCGGGTGCGGGCGCAGCTCGAGGCCGGCCACGCTTGAGGATGCCCCATGGCCGAGCCGCAACCGCAAACGCCGCCGCTTCATCCGGAAAAAATCTTCCCGGTGTCGTGGGACCAATTTCATCGCGACTCGCGCGCGCTCGCTTGGCGGCTCAACGGCGCGGGGCCGTTCGAAGCGATCGTGAGCATCACCCGCGGCGGCCTGGTGCCGGCGGCGATCGTGGCGCGCGAGCTCGGCATCAGGCTGATCGAGACCGTCTGCGTGGCCAGCTACGACCACACCAGCCAGGGCGAAGTGAAGCTCATCAAGGACGTGGCGCCGGCGATCGTCGCGCTCGGCGGCGGCAAGGGCATGGGCGTGCTGATCGTCGACGATCTGGTCGACACCGGCCAGACCGCCAAGATCGTGCGCGCACTATTGCCGCGCGCGCATTTCGCCACGGTCTACGCCAAGCCCATGGGCCGGCCGCTGGTCGACACCTTCATCACCGAAGTGTCCCAGGACACCTGGATCTATTTTCCCTGGGACACCGGACTGGCGTTCCAGCCACCGATTCGTGAAGGAGGGTTGTAGAGCAACCCCGCTGCGATCCGCTATGATGTCCGCAACCGAGACCGGATAACCGAAGGAGAACGCTCATGGATGCCATCACGCCGAAAGCCAAGCACGACACGCTCGACACCCATTCCCACGTGGTGCGTCCCGCGCAGATGGAGTGGAAGAAGACGCGCTTCCCCGGCTGCGAGGTGAAGGGCCTGTTGTTCGACAAGGAGTCGGGCATCGTTACCGCGCTGATGAAGTTCGCGCCCGGCGCAATCCTGCCCGACCACGAGCACGTCAAGATCGAGCAGACCTACGTGCTTGAAGGCAAGCTGGTCGACAAGGAAGGCCCGGCCAAGGATTTGACCGTCGGCCCCGGCGAGTTTGTCTGGCGCGAGGCCGGCAGCCGCCATGTCGCCTGCACGCCCGAAGGCGGGCTGATGCTGGCGATGTTCCAGGTGCCGAACAAATTCTACGAGCAGGACGGCAGGATCACCGACATTTCCGGCGCCGACTGGGACAGCCTGTGGGCGCATGTTTTTAAGGACTAGGTCTTCAAAGACCAGGCCTTCAAGGACTGAGGTTTTAGGGACCAAAACCTTCGCTGCCCTGATTGTGCCGAACTGCGGCGCCAGAAGGAGTGCAAAAGGAGCCGGACCATGCTGCGAAAACTCATCCCAGCCGCCGCGATCTTAGCCCTGGTCGCCGGACCTGCCGCGGCGCAAGTGGCGCTGTCGCCGTTCAAACAAGACGAAAAGAAACTGACCCCGGACGAGCTCAAGGCGAAACAGGACCGCGAGAGGGACTACAAGGCGGCGATGGACAAGATCCCGGACAAAAAGGTCACCGTCGATCCCTGGGGCGACGTCCGGCCGGCGCCGCAGAACACGGCGAAGAACAAGCCGTAGCGCCGCTACTACCGCGCGGGCGGTGGATGCTTGGACCAAGTTGATCGCGTCGTCATGCCCGCGCATAGCCGTTCGAAGAACGGCGTCGCTTCGCTCGCCTATGTCGCGGGCATCCACGTCTTTGATGCCGGCCAACAAAGACGTGGATGGCCGGAACAAGTCCGGCCATGACGAGCTATCGGGACAACTTCTACTCTTTGGACGCGTTATAGCTGTCCGTCGCTGCGGATGTGCTATATCTGCCCGCTCCCGCGGACGTGGCGAAATGGTAGACGCAAGGGACTTAAAATCCCTCGGGAGTAACTTCCCGTGCCGGTTCAAGTCCGGCCGTCCGCACCACATTCTAATGGCCAATCGGATGCCGCGATGAATGCCGCCGCAGACAGATACGCTCAATCTAAAGCAGACCGGCAAAAATTCATCGATATGGTTGTGCAATCGAATTCTCGAAAGAAAGTTGTGGTCGCTGGCCCAGGAACGGGTAAGACATTTCTTTTCAAGGAAGTCTTGAAAGGCAAAAATAGCGCACTGACCCTGACATTCATAAATTCACTAGTCGAAGATTTATCTTTAGAACTTTACGGTTTGTCTGATGTGAAAACGCTGCATGGCTTTGCCCGGGGGATCATGGGCCAAGCGACGCGCAGCGCCAAGATATTTCCAAAATTGTCCCAAGTAATCAAAGAAGATGCCGAGATCATCCTCGCGAAAAAAATCGACTTCGACACGCTATTTCACAACATGGATGAAGAAAACGAGCACATCGCTTTTTACAAGACGCGAAAGGCGATCTATGGCCATTACGGTTTCACTGATGTCATCTTTGCTGCAGTCAAATTTCTTGAGCAACACAAGAAGCGGATTCCGATATTTGATCAGTTAATTGTCGATGAATTTCAGGATTTTAATCTTCTAGAGGTATCTCTTATTGAATTGCTTGCTTCAAAGAGTCCAATTTTGATAACTGGAGACGATGACCAATCTCTCTATTATTTCAAGAGCGCCAGCCCTTCTTATATTAGGGACCGGCACCGCAAGGGTGATCCATATGAAGCGTTTAATCTTCCATATTGCTCCCGGTGTACAAGGGTTATCGTGGAGGCTATCAATGATGTCATTAAAGCGGCTTTGGCAGAGGGCTTTTTAAAGGGGAGAATAGACAAGCCATACTTATATTTTGAAGATGAAAAGAAGGAAGCAGATTGTACGAAATACCCAAATTTATCGCATGTGCGCTGCTTCGCTAAGCAGTTTCCATATTTCATCGCTACGACGATAGCGGAGATTGCCCGGGAACGTCGTGAGAAGTTTTCGGTCCTTATTATTGCGCCAACCAAGACTCGTTGCCGGAGTGTAGCAAGAGCGCTTCGAAGCAAGGGGCTGGAAAACGTCCTGTACATTGACCAGCAAACCGAACCCGCTCTAACGGCAATGGATTGCTTGAGTCTATTGTCTGAAGACAGAGACTGCAATTTGGGATGGCGAGTAGCTGCTAAACTCTGCATGTCAACGGACGAATTCAGGACGCTCTTGGAAGCGACCGCGCAAGACCCGACTAAGCCTGTCTCTGATCTGATACCGAGCGCTGTCAAGAAGCGCGTTAAAGCAGCACTCTCCGCCTTTAAGAAGGTGAATAAGGAAAAGACCATCAATAAGGAAGCATCTACTCTTCTTTTTGCTGAATTGTCGCTTGACGTCGATGCTTTGGCCCAGGATCGTCTGCGTGAAACGATCCGGGCTCGTGCTCCTAGAACGAGTAATCCCGCGATCCGCAACATTCCTATCAAAATCACGACCATCCCGAGCTCGAAGGGATTGGCGGAAGATTATGTTTTTGTCGTCGATTTCGACGACAGGCTTTTTCTAGAGAAAGATGGGAAATGTTCGGATCAAAAAATTTACGATTTTCTTGTTGCTCTCACGAGAGCGCGGAAGAAGATTTATTTAGTGTCTGGTGACGCTAAAGAACCGAAATTTCTGACCTGGATAAAGAAGGAACGCATTGAAACGAAAATAATGTTGGCGACTGTTAAGGAGAGGAGCTAGCCGCCCTTCTATTAATCCTCGTTGTAGCATTTTTTCGTAGCGATACCCCCACCAATCGAGCCGGGGCCGATTCCTGCGCTGAATTTCATTGTTTGAAGCCGTCAAGGCAAGCGCCGCGGGCGGTAAACGCAGGCCGGTAGTCCTCCGGATCAAGTCCGGGGTTCGGCCTCGCATCAACCTTGTGCTCTTAAGAAGACCGTACCCTCACCGCGACCGGCCGCCGCGCAGCCCGCGTCAGGGGCGCCCGCACGCGATACCGCGGCAACAGGTGCTTCACCAACCCGAAGCTCGCCAGCCCCAAGCTCCCCCACACGGCCGTGCTGAAATAAAGCGACATCCACGCAATCTCGTCGCGCCATTGGGTGATGTCGTGGGTGACGATCCAGCGGGTCGCGACGTCGTGCAGGCCGGCGGCGAGGCCAAAATAGTCCTTGCCGCTTGCGAGGTCGGCCTGCCAGCGGCCGAAATACATCGGCACGTCGACGGTGGCCATGAACACCACATAGGCGGCGATGCCGGCGGCTGCGGCGGCGATGGCGAATTGGGCCGGTCCGCGGAAGCGCGGCACGAGGCGCGATAGCGCGATGCCGATGAGCAGGAAGGTGATGGTCCAGAGCGAATTTTCCAAAACATTGCCCAGAAAATTGGTCGTGATCACCGCGGACCAGGAGAAGATTTCCGCGACCACGATGATGGGCACGATGGACTTGGCGATGTTTTTCGCGGTGTCGGAGTTGGCGACCTTGCCGAGCGTGTAGAGGACGATGGCCCATTGCGCGGCGAAGCAAAGCTCGGCGACGGTGGCGACGGAACGCCCGACCATGACGCTGGAGAGCCAGGTGTCGAACAGGACGATGCGCTGCACGTCGGCGCGCGGCAGGATGGAGCGGAAGGCGCAGCCGAGCACATAGACGGCGCAAAGCAGCAATAGCGGCTCGATCCACGTGGCGGCCGGCTTGTCGCCGCGGCTGCCGCGCAAGCGGCCGCGCAGCCACAGCAGCGCCGCGATGTTGACGGCGCTGACCAGGAGCAAAAAGCCCCACCAGATCGCGACCGGATTTGACCAGTCGAGCCACGCGACGCTCATTGGCTTCACTCCGCCGGCGTTACCGAACGCTCACGAAAGTGTAACACGCCTGACACATAGGGCGAGATCAAGACAAACGTCCCGGCTGCCGCGGCCGGCCCGTTGCCGGCACCGCAAGTCAGTGCGGCAAAGTCGGGCCGCAAGGCGCCGGGCGAATTGTCGGGCGGCGTCGATCACTCGAACGCGCCGGGCTGCGGCGCCTTGGTTGCACCGCAGGCATGAGTTTACGGCTCCTTAATGCAATATTTCTAGGATTACGGGTTGTGCCGTCGGTGAATTTCACGGCCCGCGGAGTTTTTGATGGCTGCCGGTAAGCGAGCCGAATTGCGCACAAAGGCGCGCCGGCACTTCCACTACAATGCCAGCGTTTTGATTGACGGCACGTCGTCGCCAAAACCCTGCGCGATCGCCGACATTTCGGATACCGGCGCGCGTCTCGTGCTCGAAAGCGAGTGCGAGCTGCCGGAACGCTTCGTCTTGCTGCTCACCCGCCGCGGCGAAGCGCGGCGCCACTGCCGGCTGATCTGGCGCAGCGGATTGTCCGCCGGCGTCGAATTCCCAGCGCCCCATCCGTAAGCGGCGAAATTGCGCCTGCCAGGCTGCGCCGCTCCGCCGGCTGCGGCCCGAGCGATCCATCTTCGCCTTATTTGCGGCGCACCAAACTGCAAACAAAACGCGTTATAATCTCGCGGTGAGCGAAAGGTGGTGACGCGTTGGGGCGCGCGTGGAGAGCAGGGCAGGGGACCGTCACGGAATCATTTCTCCCATTGAGCCGTCGACGCCGCGCGCGATGGGGCCGCAGCTTTTTGCTTTGCGCCACCGCCGCCGCCACAGGCTTGGCGCTGGCCGGATGCGGCCTCGGCTATGGCCCGGGCTCCTGGTTTGTCGATCCGGGCCGCTACGAGCCCTATCACTGCAATGACCTCGTGACGCGATGGAAAGCGCTGACCGAGCGGGAAAAGGAATTGCACGCGCTGATGGACAAGGCGAACCAGAGCGGAACCGGCGCCGTGATCGGCACGCTGGCTTACCGCAGCGATTACGAGAGCGTGCTGACCGAGCAGAAACTGGTGCAGCGCGAAGCCAATGAAAAGAAATGCGAGCTCACCACCACGTTTCAGAGCGACCAGTCGATCCGTTGACTGATCCCTGCATTGGGCCCCCGTTACGACGGCAGCCGAATGATCATCAACGCGACGGCAACGCCGGCTGTGGCAAGGACCACGAGCGCCGCCGCGCTTGCCGCGGTCGCCCGGCCGTCGGCGAAGAACGCGGCGTAGAAGGCCTTGAGGATATTGTTGGATGACGCGGCGATCAGGATGGCGCCGACCAGCGTCGTCGCCGACACCCCCGCCAATCCGCCTTGCGCCAGGTTGAGGACGAACGGATCGATATCGGAAATGCCGACGATCGCGGCGAGCGAATAGATGCCGGTCACGCCGAACGCGTTGGTCGCCCAGGTCGAGAGGAATGAGGTCGCGACGAACAGCACCGCAAATATGATCGCCGCGCCAAGCTCCAGCGGGTTGCGGCTCGAGGCGAGATTCGCCGGCTCTTGCGGCGCTGGTTGATCGTGCGCCGAACGGCCAAAGACCCAGTATTGCAGCGCGCAGATGACCAGTCCCGCCGCCGATAGCCCGATCAGCGGCAGGGCCAAGCGGCGCGCCAGCGCCATGTTGAAGATGGCGGTGATCGCCAGGATGCGAAGGTACATGATCGCGGTGGCCAGCGTGATGCCGGCCTGGGCATGACGGCGGACGGCGGGATCGGCTTTCGCCTGCCGCGCCAGCACCACCGTCGTCGCGGTGGACGAGTAGAGGCCGCCCAACGCCGCCATCCATAATCCGCCGGCCGCGGCGGCCCAGTAGCGTTGCGCCAGATAGCTGACATAGGAAAACGTGCAGACCACGACCAGCGCCAGCCAGACCTGGCGCGGCGTGATGGCGGTCAGCGTCGTCACCGGCTCGTTCGGCAACAGCGGCAGAATGATTCCGGTCAGGATCAGAAACTGACCTGCGGTGACGATCTCGTTCATGTCGATCCGCCGCGCCAGGTCGTGCAGCCAGGTGCGGCCGGTCAAGAGCAGAACCGCCACGACCGTCGTCGTCACCGCGACCCACGGCGGCAGCGCCAGCGCCACGGCGCCGAGCAGATAAGCGTGCATGTTGAGCAGCGGCACGATGAGGCTGGCTTTGGTCTCGCCGGTCTCGTCAGCCTCCGCCAGATGCGCGCGGTAGTACATGATAAGCCAGGCGCCGAGCACGAGGAGGCCCGCCGTAAAGGCAATGACATGGGTAGGATCGAGCAGATAAAGGCCGCCGCCGGCAAGCGCGAGCATCGGAAATGTGCGAATGCCGCCGGGCCGTTTTCGCGCAGCGCGCGCGAAGAAATCCTCGAACGCGAGCCCGAGGAAAAAGCTCAAGCCCAGAAGCAGGGCCACGCTTGTCGGCGACGGTGCTGTGAGCATGAAGGCGTGCCAGGCGTCGGTCGCGGCGATTGGTTGCCGCAGAACGGGTGATCCTGAAACTATAGTGGCTGCGCCGGTAAATGCGAATAGAGTGCGCGCCCGGCATGCGCCGTGGCAGGCGGCCATGTTGAGCAGCTCTGGCCAGAACAAACCGGAGGTCGTCACATGCAAAGCCCAGCATTTATTGGGCTTGTCTGCGGCATGGCGCTGGCCGCGCCGTTGCCGCTTGCGGCGCAGGATTTTCCGACGCGGCCGATCACCATGATCGTTCCGTTTCCGCCCGGCGGGCCGACCGATACGTTCGGCCGCATCATGGCGGCCTCTATGGGTGAAACGCTCGGCCAGCCGGTGATCGTCGAGAACGTCGGCGGCGCCAACGGCACGATCGGCGTCGCGCGCGTCGCCCGCGCGCTGCCCGACGGCTACACGCTCGGCATCGGCCAGTGGAGCACCAATGTCGTCAACGGCGCGGTCTACGACCTGCCTTACGACTTGTTGAAGGATTTCGCGCCGGTGGCGCGTTTGGTGAGCGGCCCGCAACTGCTCGTCGCCAACAAGACGCTGCCGGCGAACAACCTCGTGGAATTCATCGCCTGGCTGAAGGCCAATCCGGGCAAGGCGCTGGCCGCGACCGCCGGCGTCGGCAGCCAGCAGCACATCAGCGGCGTCTACTTTCAGGACGCGACCAAAACCCAATTCAAATTCATTCCCTATCGTGGTGCCGCGCCGGCGATGCAGGATTTGATGTCGGGACAAGTCGATTTCATGTTCGACCAGGTCGGGAGTTCCTTGCCGCAGGTGCGCAACGGCACCATCAAAACCTTCGGCGTCACCGCCAACAAGCGGCTCGTGTCGGCGCCCGACATCCCGACTTTTGACGAAGCCGGCCTGCAAAACTTCACCATCTCGGTCTGGCACGCTTTGTGGGTGCCCGCCGGCACGCCGAAACCGATCATCGACAAGCTCAATGCCGCGGCCGTCAAGGCGATGGCCGATCCTGCGGTGCAAGCCAAGTTCCGCGACCTCGGCCAGGGCATGCCGCCGCCCGAGGAGCAGACGCCCGACGCGCTCGGCGTCTTTCAGAAGGCCGAGATCGAGAAGTGGTGGCCGCTGATCAAGGCGGCGAAGATCAAGGCGGAGTGAATTTTTCGCATCATTTCAGAGCGCGACGCGGCGCAGCCGCAGCGCGTTGGCGACGACGCTGACCGACGACAGCGCCATGGCGGCGGCGCCGATGGCGGGCGACAGCAATAAGCCGAACAGCGGATAAAGCGCGCCGGCCGCGATCGGCACGCCGGCCGCGTTGTAGAGGAACGCAAAGAACAGATTTTGCCGGATGTTGCGCATGGTCGCGGCGGAGAGCTTTTGCGCGCGCACGATGCCGGTGAGATCGCCTTTGATGAGCGTCACGCCCGCGCTCGCCATGGCGATGTCGGTGCCGCCGCCCATGGCGATGCCGACATCGGCTGCGGCAAGTGCTGGCGCGTCGTTGATGCCGTCGCCGGCCATGGCGACGACCCGGCCGGCGCGGTGCAATTCCTCGATCGCAGCGCATTTTCCTTCGGGCAAGACCTCGGCTTTAAAGTCGGCAATGCCGAGTTTTTTGGCGACCGCAAGCGCCGTGCCGTGGCTGTCGCCGGTCAGCATGACGATGGCAAGGCCTTGCGCTTTCAGCGCCTCGATCGCCGCTTGTGTCGTCGGCTTGAGCGGGTCGGCGACGGCGATGAGGCCTGAGAGCACGCCGTTGATGGCGACGAAGACCACCGTGCCGCCGTCGCTGCGGAAGCGTTCGGCTTCGCCGTGCAAGGCGGCCGCGGCGATGCCAAGCTCGGCGAAAAATTTTGCGTTGCCGAGCGCGACGCGGCGGCGCTCGACCACGCCGGTCGCGCCTTTGCCGGAAGGCGCCGCGAAATCGCTGACGGCGAGCAGATCGATCTTGCGTTCGGCGGCGGCCGCGACGATGGCCGCGGCGAGCGGGTGTTCGCTATTGCGTTCGACGCTGGCGGCAAACCGCAGCAAAATGTTTTCATCGAAGTTTTGCACCGGCACGATGGCGGTGACCTTGGGCTTGCCTTGCGTCAGCGTGCCGGTCTTGTCGACGACGAGCGTGTCGATTTTCTCCAGGCGTTCCAGCGCTTCGGCGTTCCTGATCAAAATGCCGGCCTGCGCGGCGCGCCCGACGCCGACCATGATCGACATCGGCGTGGCAAGCCCGAGCGCGCAGGGGCAGGCGATGATCAGCACGGTCACGGCGGCGACGAGCGCATAAGCCAGGCGCGGCTGCGGCCCGAATGCCGCCCAGGCCGCAAACGCGATCAGCGCCACCGCGATCACCGCCGGCACGAACCAGGCGGCAACCCGGTCGGCCAGCCGCTGGATCGGCGCGCGCGAGCGCTGCGCCGTGGCGACCATTTGCACGATATGGGCGAGCAAGGTGTCGCGGCCGACCTTTTGCGCGCGCATGACGAAGCCGCCGCTGCCGTTGAGCGTTCCGCCGACGAGCTGGGCGCCTTGTTCTTTGCTCACCGGCATCGCCTCGCCGGTGACCATGGATTCATCGACCGCCGATCTGCCTTCGATCAACACGCCGTCGACCGGAATCTTTTCGCCGGGACGAACCCGCAGCCGGTCGCCGACCGCGACGGCGTCGAGCGACACGTCCTCATCGCTGCCGTCGTCCTTGATGCGCCGCGCGGTTTTGGGCGCGAGCGCGATGAGCGCGCGGATCGCGCCGGAGGTCGAAGCACGGGCGCGCAGCTCCAGAACCTGGCCGAGCAGCACCAGAACCGTGATGACGGCCGCGGCTTCGAAATAAAGCGCAATGCCGCCGTGCTCATCGTGAAACGCCGCGGGAAAAAGGCCGGGCAGGAGCGCCGCCACAATGCTGTAGCCGTAAGCGACGCCGGTGCCCATGGCGATCAGCGTGAACATATTGAGGTTGCCGGTGACGAGCGACCGGGCGCCGCGCGCGAAGAACGGCCATCCGCCCCACAGCACCACTGGCGTAGCCAGCACCAGCTCTGCATAGGCCGAAATGTTGCCGGGCAAATGCCAAAGACCGAAATGCCCGCCCATATCGAGCGCCACGACCGGCAGCGCGAGCAGCGTCGATATCCACAAACGGCGCGTCATGTCGGCAAGTTCGCCGCCGTCGTCGGCGCCACCGGCCTCGGGCTCCAGCGCCATGCCGCAGATCGGGCAGGAGCCCGGGCCGACCTGGCGAACTTCCGGATGCATCGGGCAGGTGTAGACCGTGTTCTTGGCATCCGCCGCCGGCTCGGCTTTTGTGCCGTGCAGATATTTGTCGGGATCGGCGGCAAACTTGCCGCGGCAGCCGGCCGAACAGAAGTGATAGGTCTGTTGCGCGTGGCTGTGGCGATGCGGGCTTTTCGCCGGATCGACCGTCATGCCGCACACCGGATCGATGGTCGCCGCGGCGGCGTGCGTGTGGGTCGAATGGTCCACGGTCACAATGTCCCTTGAAACGGATACCCGGTAGGGGTATATAGCCGGCATGCAACAGCTTGCCAAGACGTCGGTGCTCAAGCGCCTGAAACGGATCGAGGGCCAGGTGCGTGGGCTCGCGCGCATGGTCGAGGACGACCGCTATTGCATCGACATCGTGACCCAGCTGTCGGCGGCGCGCGCGGCGCTGCGCCGCGCCGAGGAGGAGATCCTCGCCGATCATGCGGCGCATTGCGTCGAGCACGCCATCGCGTCCGGTAATAAGGCCGAGCAGCGGCGCAAGGTCAGTGAATTGATCGAGGTGCTGTCGCGCAGCGACCGCTGAGCGGTTGCCGGCGGCAAAATCCTGGCCAGCAGCCGGTTGAAGCGTGTCGCTATCGTCGAACGCCGGCAGAGCTCAGAGCTTCGACCCACCATCGACGTGGATGGTGTCGCCGGTGATCCACCGGGCATCTTCGGATGCCAGGAAGGCCACGACCCCGCCGACATCGTCGGGCTGCGCGACGCGCTTGAGCGCCTGCATGCCGAGCGCAAGCTCGCGGCCCGCGTCAGTCTTGATAAAATTCGACATATCGGTCTCGACGACGCCGGGCGCGACAGCGTTGACACGGATACCGCGGGCGCCGAGGAGCGAGGCGAAGTGCTTCGTGAGAGTGTCGATGGCACCTTTGGTTGCTGCGTATACCGGTATCGCACCGACAACGCCACGTGCCGCCAGCGACGAAACAAGAACAACGCAGCTACCCTTCAATAGGATCGGAAGCAGCTGCTGCACCAGAAAGAAGGGCGCGCGCACGTTGACGGCGAACAGCTTGTCAAAATCCTCAATGGTGGTTTCCTCGATGCTCGCGGCTTTCGAGATGCCGGCATTGGCGACGAGAATGTCGAGGCGATCGCCGACGATGTCGCGCGCGACCTTTGCAAGCTTGTGCGGCCCATCGGCCGCCGCCAGATCGGCCGCCACCGCATCGGCACGGCCGCCCGCTTGGCGGATCTCGGCAACGACCCCGTCGGCTTCTTTGGCGCCACGGCCGTAATGCACCAGAACCTGCGCGCCGGATGCGGCCAATGCGATTGCGCTGGCGCGGCCCATGCCGCGTGAAGCGCCGGTGACGAGCGCAGTCTTGCCTGAGAGATTGTACATGATCGTTTCTTTGTTGTTTACCGCCTGGCACGCGGCGGCTCGGGGATGCCACGAACGGCAAAGAGCCTTCAGCCGGCGCTCTTGCCGCCGTCGGCATTCAGAATCTGGCCGGTGACGAATGAGGCTTGGTCGGATGCGAGAAACACCGCGGCGCGTGCGATCTCGTCCGGTTGGCCGACGCGGCCGAGCGGCACCGTCTTGGTGAGTGCGGCTTTTCGTTCCGCCGTTCCGGTGAAGCGGGCGAGCATGCCGGTCTCGGTCGGACCCGGCGCAACGGCATTGACGCGCACGCCGGAGCCCGCCGCTTCGAGCGCCGCGGACTTCGTCAGGCCTTCCACGGCGTGTTTGCTTGCCGCATAGACCGAAGCGCCGCGCGCCCCTTCATGCCCGTAGGTCGAAGATACGTTGACGATGCTGCCGTGCGCTTGCGCCTGCATCACACGCAGCTCATGCTTCATGCTCAAGAGCGTGCCGAGCACATTGGTGTCGAAAGTGGCGGCAAAGCTCTCTGCCGTCTGATCGATGACCGGTCCCGGTTGGCCTTCGGTGCCAGCGGCATTGACGGCGGCGTCGATGCGGCCGAAGCGCGCCACCGTGCGATCGACCAAATTGCGAACGTCGTCCTCGCGGCGCACATCCGCGGCGATGAACTCCGCTTCCGCACCCATGCCGCGCAGCTCTGCTGCAAGGGCGTTGCCCTCTGGCTCGCGGCGGCCGGAGACGACGATGTGGGCGCCATCCTTGGCAAAGGCAGCCGCGGTGGCGCGACCAATGCCGGTCAGAGCGCCGGTGATCATGACGACTGGGTTGTTGCTCATAGTCTCATCCTTGCGGTTTGCTCCGTCCTGCCGGCGGAGCATGGTCAAACGAAAGCTCTGGCAACACTTTAGGGCCGTAAGCTGCCTTTCCATGCTGCTAATGGCATGCAATGTGGGCGCCGCTGGCGCGCTCGAAAAAGACTTTGTAAGCTGGGTGGCATGCCTTGCAGATATGGAAGGCTTTGCAATGGAGCTGCGGCATCTTCGTTATTTCGTCGCCGTCGCCGAGGAGGGCAGCCTGACACTCGCGGCCGTGAAGAGGCTGCATACGGCGCAGCCTTCGCTGAGCCGCCAAATCCGCGATCTCGAATACGAGGTCGGCGTTCAACTTTTGAGCCGCAGCGTGCACGGCATCGAATTGACCGCCGCGGGGCGCGCCTTCCTCGACCATGCACGGCTGGCGATCACTCAGGCGGAGGCAGCCGGCGAGGCGGCGCGGCGTGCCGCGCAACCCGTCAAAGCGACTTTTGGCATGGGCTTCCTGACCGGACAGGAAGTGGAATGGCTGCCGCGTGCCACCGGCATTCTTCGCGACGAGCTGGTCAATATCGATATTAGGGTTTCGAGCCACCATTCGACGACGCTTGCAGAGGACCTGCAGCGCGGGCGACTTGACGTCGCTTTCCTCCGCCGGGAACCAAAGCCCGACCTTGAATACAAATTAATAACGAAGGAGCCGCTCGTCGTGATCCTGCCGAGCGATCATCCGCTCGCCAAGGCCAAGGCCATCGCTCCGCACGATCTTACGGGTCAAACGTTTATCGGAATCTCAGAAATCCCGCGCGTGCTGCGTTCTATCGTCAACGATTATCTGAAGCGGCATGAAATTAATGTCGCGCCGCATCTTGAGATCGATAATTTCGCGATGGCCATTTCACTTGTGGCATCGACCCGGGGTGTGGCCCTGCTGCCGATCTCTGCAGAGCATTACCTGCCGTGGTCTGTTGTCAGTCGTCCCCTGAAAGGCGAGGCCCCGTCCATCGATTTGGTGGTCGGATATCACGAGTCCAACACATCCTCTATTTTGAGAACTTTCCTCTCCAGAATTGATGACTTGATCACCCGGAAATCGAGCAAGCCTCGGCGAAATCACTGAACAAGGAGGCTTGCGCCCCTAGCGCCCAATCGTTAGTTGCCGAACGGGTCGGCACGACCGGAAACCGGACAATGAGTCCACGGCCTAGTTCAACAGCCTGATAGTGCCGGCCGGCAGATCGAGCGAGGCGGCTTCCGTGGACGTCGCCCGCCGGATTTCCAAGATCGAATAGTTGAACAGCTCTTGATTGATCAACCGGCGCTCGAGCTCGCTGCGCGCTTCGCGCTCGTTGCCGGCGGACACGCCGTATTGCAGATGAATGGCCGTTCCGTCGCGATCGGCAAATGAGACAGTCGTTACGAACGGCACCTGCATTTTCGCTTTCCTTCGCACTTTTCCACATCCAATCAATCGGCAAAACTTTAACAAAATCCTACTCGTCGCCAATTTGGCGGCGACACGAAGCCATCGCCTGTCCGCATCGGCGGACAACGTCGTCGCTTGTCATCGCGATGGTAGGATATTGCTAGTGCTGCAGACTCAACCGTGTTTTTCTCGCGCCAGTGCGGCGCCGCGGCCGAGTGCTTCAAGCTTCAATGCGGCGATTTCGCGGCGCATCGGCGCCATGCCGCAATTGGTGCAGGCGATGATTTTTTGCGCAGGCACGTATTCTGCCGCTTTGCCGATCACGGCAGCGACTTCCTCGGGCGTTTCGATGCGATCGGTGGCAACATCGATGGCGCCGACCAGCACATCCTTGCCGTCGAGGAGCTTTAGCACGCTCATCGGCACGTGCGAATTGATGCATTCGAGCGAAACCTGGTCGATTCGGCTTTTCGCCAATGCCGGGAAAAATTTCTCATATTGCCGCCATTCGCTGCCAAGCGTTGCCTTCCACTCGATATTGGCGGGGATGCCGTAGCCGTAGCAGATGTGCACCGCGCTCGTGCAATCGACGCCCTCGATGGCGCGGTGCAGCGCCTCAATACCCCAGCCGGCGGCGGCGTCCATGTAGACGTTGAAGGCCGGCTCGTCGAACTGGATCACGTCGACGCCGTCGGCGGCGAGCCCGCGGACCTCTTCGTTGAGCAACGCCGCGAAGGCAAACGCCATCTTTACGCGATCGCCGTAATGGGCGTCCGCGATGGTGTCGACGATGGTCATGGGCCCGGGCAAGGTGAATTTCAGCTGGCGCGTGGTGTGGGCGCGGGCGAGCCGCGCCTCGCGCGCGTGCACCCTGTGGCGCAGTTTCAATTCGCCGACCACGGTCGGGCACATCGCCTTGTAGCGATCGTTGCGGATGCCCATTTCGACGCGCTTGTTGAAATCGATGCCGTCGACGGCTTCGAGGAAACCGTGGACGAAATGCTGGCGCGCCTGCTCGCCGTCGCCGACGATGTCGATGCCGGCGTCTTCCTGCAGTTTGATCGCGATCAGCGTGGCGTCGTCCTTGGCGGTGTTAAGCTCTTCACCTTGCAGGCGCCACGGCGCCCACAATTTGTTCGGCTCCGCGAGCCAGGCGGGTTTCGGCAGGCTGCCGGCGATGGTGGTGGGAAACAGCATCAGGTGATCGACAGCGTTGCGGGCGGACGCCAATCATAGAGCCAATCATAATGATGTAACAGCCGCGATCCGCCCATGATGCGCATCACGGTGTTACGCAGCGCGGCGTGCAGGCCCGCGAGATGGTAACGCTGCCCATTGCGCGTCGCCAGCCGCTGCACTTTCCAGGCCCGCGCGCGCCGCACCGCGCAATAGGCGCGTAGCGCCGCCGTCGTATCGTCGGGCATTTGCGCGAGACATTGGGCCGCCACCGCCGCGTCCTCGATCGCCATCGCCGCGCCTTGGGCCAGATAGGGCAGCATCGGATGGGCAGCGTCCCCAATCAGTGCCACCGCGCCTTGCGACCAGTTCAACAACGGCCGGCGGTCGAACAGTGCCCATTTCAGCCAGGCCTGCGGCTGGTTGATCAGGCCGAGCACCTGTGGCGCCACGCGCTCGACCGACAAATGCGGCAACAGCTCGTCTCGCTGCGCTGGCGCACTCCAGCCGGGCGCGTTCCATTCGTCATTGATGATGACGACGATGTTGATGAGGGCGCCGTCCTTGACCGGGTAGTGCACGATATGGGCTTCGCGCCCGAGCCACAGATGGATCAGCGGCGCGCGAAATTCGGGCGACGCTTGCTTTGCCGGCACCAGCGCGCGCCAGGCGGTGCGCCCGGCAAAGCGCGGCGGCTCGCGATAACCCATGCGCGCGCGCGTGACCGACCATAGCCCGTCGGCGGCGATAACCGCGTCGCCGCGCTCGTGCCAGATGCCGCTACGGCCGCGCGCCGAGATGGTGATCCCGTTGTCATGGGCGACGAAATCTTCCACCCGCACGCCAAGCCGCAGGCTGATATCGAGGTTTTCGGCGACCGCTGAGCTCAGCGCCGCTTGCAGATCGCCGCGGTGGATCGACCAATACGGCGCGCCGTAGCGCTGCTCGGCTGAATAGCCGAGCGGCATGCGCACGATTTCGCGGCCGCTCTTGGCGTTGAGCACGCGCAAGCCTTGCGGCGTCACCACGTGCGGCCGCAGCCGCTCGCCAAGGCCGAGCTCGATCAACGTGCGGGTGGCATTGGGCGAGAGCTGGATGCCGGCGCCGGTCTCTTCAAGCCGCTCGGCCTGCTCCAGCACGACCACGCGAAAGCCGTTGCGGGCGAGGGCAAGCGCCGCGGTGAGGCCTGCGATGCCGGCGCCTGCGACGATGACGGTGCGGGACGCGGGCAGGGCACACGCTCCCCGGTGCGCTCAAAGTTCCGTGCTGGGCAACGTGCATTCCGCCGGCCGCGCCGCATACGGCTCGAGCGTCGGATCGTGGCGGTAGAGCGTCGAGCAATAGGGGCAGATATATTCGGCGTCGTCGCCCATGTCGCAGAACACATGGGGATGGTCGAACGGCGGCTTGGCGCCGACGCACATGAATTCCCGGGCGCCGATGTCGATCACGGCAACGCCGAGGTCGTTGTGGAAGTGGGGAACGATGCTGTCCGTCATGGTCTCAACAGGTCGGTTTCGGGCGGCACCATAGCGGCCCGGTGGAGCGATTCCTAGCTTTCGCTGGCCGCGCCGTTGCCAAAAAAGCCGCAAATGAGCGGCAATGCGGCGGCGCATTGGAAAGACTATATTCGCGCCATGGGCCGAAAACGATTCATGACCATGCTGCGCCATCCCGCCTTTGCGGTCTTGGGCGCCATACTGTTCGCAGGCGCCGCGTTTGTGGTCATTCGCGGCGGCCTGGAGGCGCGCGCGCGGCTCGCCGTGGATGACCCGGTCCAGATCAGCGATCGGGCGCTGGATCGCGTTTTCAGCCGAGACGTCGCCGAGCGCGAAATCCGCGCGGCGCTTGCCGCGGGCGATACGGACCTGGCGCAAAGCTTTGTCGAGCTTGCCGCTGATCGCAGCGTCGCCGTCGATCCGGCGCTGGCCGGTGAGGTCAAGCAAGCGCAGGTGAAAGCGAGTTCGGTCGCCGGTACGGCGGGACGATTTGTGCAGGGACTTTGGACCGGCGAGCCGGTCGACGGCGCAAGCCTTGCCGGCACGGCGGTTGGCGATCTCTTCGTCTTCGGCGATATCCGCGACGCCGCGCGCGAGGGCACGCGCTACCTGACCGGCAAGCCCGCCGATCCATGGATTCTCGGCCTCGCCGGCGTCGGCATAGCGATCACTGCCGCCACATATGTTTCGGTTGGAGCCGCGACGCCGGCGCGGATCGGCCTGACACTAGTCAAAGCCGCCCGCCGCACCGGCCGCCTCAATCCGGTGCTCGCGGTGCGCATCGCGCGGGAAGCGGTCAAGGTCGAAGAGGCCGGCGGTATCGTCGAGCTTGTCGGCAATGTCGGGCGCGTCGAGACCAAAGCCGGCACTCAAGCGGCATTGGACAGCCTCAAAGTCGCCGAGAGTCCGCAGGACGTATCGCGCTTGGCGCGGCTCGCCGCCGCCAAGGGCACCAAAACCCGCGCCATCATAAAACTTCTCGGCCGGGCCGCCATCGTGCTCACGGCGAGCGCCCTCGATTTCACGATGTGGCTGTTCTGGGCAGCCTTCATGCTGCTCGGCTTCGCCGCCTCGTGCAAAGCCGCGGTCGAGCGCATGACATTGCGTTACATTCGCTGGCGCAAGGCGCGCCGTGTCAGGCGAGCCGAATTGCAATTGCTGGCGATTACGGCGCGCTGACGCGCACCGGATAGGACTTGAAGCCGCGAAAGCGCGCGCGACCGCTCCTCGTAAAGGCGCCCGCCGGCTCGATCCGGCTAAAACGCTGCAGCAGCCGGCCGATCGCAACTTGCGCTTCCATGCGCGCGAGCGACATGCCCGCACAGGCGTGAACGCCGGTGCCGAAGGCGAGATGGCGGTTCGGCAGCCTTCGGATATCGAGGCGGTCGGGCTCAGGAAATTGCGCCGGGTCGCGATTGGCGGCGCCGATGCCGATGTGCACGTAGGTCCCGGCGGCCATGGCGACGCCGCCGAGCACGGTGTCTTTGGCCGCTCGGCGGTTGCCGAGCTGGTTCGAGCTTTCCATGCGCAAAAATTCTTCGGCCGCCGTTTCGATGGCCTGCGGATGACGGCGCAGGTCGCTCATGACGTCGGGATGGCGGATGAGGAGGTCGACGCCGTTGCCGATCAGGTTGGTCGTCGTCTCGTGTCCGGCATTGAGCAGAAAAATGCAGTTGTGGATGAGTTCGAGTTTTGAGAGCCGTTCGTCTTTTGCCTTGGCCGCGGTGAGGTCGGTACCGGCGATGAGCTTTGACAGGATTTCCGCCGGGTCGTTTTCATCGCTCTTCCTGCGCGCGATGATGTCGCCCAAATAGTCCTTGAACTCCGCAACCGCGTCAACGCCGGTATCGAATTGCTCGCGGCTCAACACCGGCTCGAGCGCGCCGAGGATGGCGAGCGACCAGCCGCGCAACGGCCCGCGCTCGCCTTGCGGAATGCCGAGCATGTCGCCGATGAGCTGGATCGGAATGGCGGCGGCAAAATCCGCGATCAGATCGATCTCGCCGCGTTCGGCTGCGGCCTCCAAAAGTCGATCAACCAAACCTTCGATCCGCGTTTGCAATTCACGCAACGCTCGCGGTGTGAAGGCGGGCGCCAAAAGCTTGCGCACGCGGGTGTGATAGGGTGGATCGTTGAACACCAGGCTCGTGGTGTGATGTTCGTAGAGCAGGCTGTCGGCGAAATTGGGCCGGAAGTCGAGTTTCTTGTCCGAGCTCCAAGTCTCGGTATCGCGGTAGACCGCAAGACAGTCGTCATAGCGCGTCAGGAAATACGACCCATCAGGCATCAGATGGATGGGATCGAATTGGCGCAGCGCGCGGTAAGTCGGATAGGGATTTTCAAGAAAGTCCGGCGTGAGTCTCCTGATGTCGAAACCAGCCGCAACTTCGCGTGCGGCGAAGTACGCGATTTGAGTGTCACTCACAATAAGCGCCGCCGCTCGCGGCGATCAGCCTTTGACCAACGGGCAAGCAGGGTTGGGCGGCCCGAATGCCTGATCGCCGGGGATATGCGCGAGGATCTGGTAATAGTCCCACGGATATTTCGACTCTTCCGGCTTCTTCACTTGCACCAGCACGAGGTCGTGCACCATCAGGCCGTCCTCGCGCAGCTTGCCGTTGCGCGAGAAAAAGTCCTCGATCGGCATCTCGCGCATTTTAGCCGCCACTTGCAGCGGGTCGTCCGTGCCCGCGGCCTTGACGGCTTTGAGATAATGCGTGACCGACGAATAGACGCCGGCCTGCCACATGGTCGGCATGCGGCCCATTTTGGCGAAGAAGCGCTTCGACCATTCGCGGGTCTTGTCGTCCATGTCCCAATAGAACGAGGTCGTAAGCACCAGGCCCTGCGCGGTCTTCAGCCCGAGCCCGTCGATGTCGGTGATCAACACCAGGAGTCCCGCCATCTGCTGGCCGCCGGCGAAAAGACCGAACTCGCCGCCGAGTTTTATGGCGTTGACGTTATCGGGCGGGCCGCTGGCCAGCCCGATGATTTTTGCCTTCGAAGCCTGCGCTTGAAGAATGAACGACGACAGATCCGGCGTGCGGAACGGATGGCGCACCGAACCGACCACCGTGCCGCCGTTGGCTTTGATCACGTCGGAGGCGTCTTTCTCGAGCGAATAGCCGAAGGCGTAATCGGCGGTGAGGAAGAACCAGCTGGTGCCACCGCGCTTGACGACTTCTTGCGCGGTGCCGACGGCGAGCGCGTGGGTATCGAACACCCATTGCATCGTATAGGGCGAGCAGAACTTGCCGTGGAAATCGGCGGTGCCGGTCGAATGGGTGATGAACAGCTTTTTCTTCTCGTTGGCGACGCCCTGCACCGCAAGCCCCACGGCGGAGACCGGCACGTCGACGATCAAGTCGACCTGATTGCGATCGTACCACTCGCGCGCGATGCCGGCGGCGACATCGGGCTTGAGCTGATGGTCGGCGGAAATCACCGTGATCGGCTTGCCCAGCACAGTGCCGCCGAAGTCCGCCACCGCCATTTCGGCTGCCGCCACCGAGCCGGGACCGGTCGGGGTCGAGGCCGGACCGGACATGTCGGTGAGCACGCCGATCTTCACCACATCGTCGGAAACCTGCGCGCTGGCGGCGCCGCTCACGCAGGCGAAAAGCGCGGCCAAGCCGGCAAGCAGAATGCGTTGCATGGTGATGCTCCCGTGTCGGCACCCGTCATTTCAAGGCATGGCTTCATGCATGAATATCGGTGCGTCACCCTCAGTACTAGGACACCCGGCGGTCGTCGAATAGTCCGTCCGAAATATGGCGCCGTGGTCGGGTCGTGGAGTGGTGGGAGGACAGGCGTCACGCGCCAAGCTTCGCCGAACTCTTCGCGCTCGCATGAGTCACGTCGAGGCTTGAGCGAACGCCGCGCGTGATCTTGAACTGCCGCCATGGTTGTGCGACCTTGGGTTGAAGAGCCGAGTTACGCTGCTTGTTAGACGCGACGGTCTGCGGCGCGGGGTGGCTGCGGCGCATTGGGGGGACGAGATGGCGCACTACAACGCATTCAACCCGCCGGGAAACAACGCGGATTTCGCCGGCGACCCGGGCCTCGCACAGGCCTGGACGACGAACATGTCGAATATCTTTGATACTGCAACCGCATCCGTGACCGCCTATTTAGCGCATCATGGCGGCGGGACTTGCCAGTTTTACAATCCGGTGTCCGGGGGCGGAGCGAGCCCTGATTTGCCCGCCAGTGCGACCGATATCCCATGGAACGGATTTCCGAAGCGGCACGGCGCGCCCGGCCCCGGTCAACCGCCGCAATATGCGGCCGCCGAAGCTCCGATTACCGCGGGACAGAACCGCGACCAGGACGAATATCTCGAGTGGTTCGTCAACCGGCAGAACGGGAAGATCGTTTCGGTGCATTTCACTTGCGAGGCCTACGACTATTTTCAATTCCTGGCCCAGGCGGCACCGCAGAAGGTGCTGGCGCTTTATCAGACTTATATCAGCCCCCAAGTCCAGATGGCCGACTTGTTCCCGAATGGGCCAACAGGCGACTATGACATTCTGAACAAGTGGAACACCGAGCTCGGCGCCATGCATCTGAGCAACCCGGCGAACAATCTCTTCGCCGAGGTTTTCCTTGCTGCGTCGGCGACCGTGAGGCGCTCGCAGCACGGGGCGGAGATCACGCAGACAATTCCCTTGATCCTCTGCAGCAAATATGGCGCAAGCACGCGCAACAGCGATCCGGCCATTGGGGCGGCTGTGAATGGTCTTTGCCGGGACGGGCGACAGGTGACGATCGCCGATCCCGTCGGACTCTACATGGCCGGTTTCAACGGCGCCGGCTTGACCTTGAACGGTCAGCCCGCCGACGGCTTTTTCAAGATCGTGCGCGGCGCATTTCCGCTGGCGCTGCGGGCGGTCTACGCGTTGCCGCCGGGACTGGCGGCGCAAGGTCTGACGGTCTCCGACGTCAAGATCGGTGGAACTCCCATCCAGTTCGGCGGCCAGCTTGCCGAGCGCATCACCATGCATATCGCAGGCTTGGCGAGTGTGACGAAGGACATTCACAACGCTCCTGTCACGGTTTGCGGAGCCGTGCCGCAGGTTGATCCGCCCGCTCAGGCACCGACGTCTCTCGTGGCTGGCCCTGCACGGTCGGTACGCCGCGCGGGTCGCGCGTGAGCCGAGCGCGCCATACGCCGTCTAAACCGCCGCGGAGCTCAAAGCCGCAGCGCAAGCCCAAGCCGGCGCGGAAGGTCAAGCCGCAGCAAGCGGCTTTGCCGCCCGCCCAGGATGAGGGTTTGCTGGAGGTCGATGATATTCAGGGCAATATCCTGGGCGCCTTCAACAAGGACCATCAACTGCTCGTGGCGCTCGCGATCCATGATGTCGCCGCCGCCAAAGCGTGGCTCAGCCGCGTCGCGCCTTTCATCAGCAGCGTGGCTGAGGTGGCGCAGTTCAATCGGCTGTTCCGTGCCAGGCGCAGGCGGCTGGGCCACGACCCTCTGGGCCTGATCGCCACCTGGGCCAACATCGCCTTTTCTCACGACGGTCTGGCGAAGCTCACGTCACAGGCGGACGCGGATGGCGTTCCCGATGACGCCTTCCACCAAGGTCTTCCGGATCGCGCGGCAATTCTCGGCGACACGGCAATAGGCGAAGGCCAGCCCGTGAGCGGCCACTGGGTCGTCGGCGGCGCAGGCCGCGTGCCCGACATCCTGTTGATTGTCGCCAGTGACGATCCGGCGCAGCTCGACCGCGCCGTGACTCAGCTTTGCCCAGGCGCCGGCGACCTCGCTGGCGCCCCCGAAGTGATTTGGCGAGAGTGCGGGCAGACTCGCAGCGACATGCCGGGCCACGAGCATTTCGGGTTCAAGGATGGCGTCTCCCAGCCTGGCGTGCGTGGATTAGTCTCACGCGCGCCGGACATTTACCTGACAGAACGGTTCCAGGTCGACGCCCCCGCTGGGGACATCGCTTTCGCCCGCCCCGGCATGCCGCTGATATGGCCCGGCGAATTTGTATTTGGCTATCCGTCGAACGATCGCAACAACGGCAACCCCGTCCCCGCGCAGGCCCTGGCGCCGACTTGGATACGCAACGGCTCGCTGCTGGTATTCCGCCGGCTTCGCCAGGATGTCGCGGCGTTCAACGCCTTTTTACGGGCCGCCGCGGCGTCGCTTGCGGCGACGCCTGATTTTCCCGGTCTGAGTGCCCTGCGGCTGGGCGCGATGCTGGTCGGGCGGTGGCCGAGCGGCGCGCCGATCGCGCGCGCGCCGGCGCAGGACAATGCCGACCTGGCCAAGGACCCATTGTCGGTGAACGATTTTCTGTTCGCCAACGACACTCCCGCACCGGTCTTCCGCCCCGGCGCCGGGCCGGCCAAAGATTTCCCCCGCGCCACGGCCGATCCTTTGGGTTTCGTCTGTCCGTGCCCGGCCCACATCCGCAAGGTCAACCCGCGCGATCAGGACAGCGATAAAGGCGATGCCTTTGACACGCTGACCCGTCGCATTCTTCGACGCGGTATTCCGTTCGGGCCACCGCTACCCGCTCCACCCGGTGGGCAGCTTCCGGCGGACGACGGCGTCGAGCGCGGCCTTCATTTTCTTTGTTACCAAACCTCGATCATTGAGCAATTCGAACTGCTGCAGAGCGATTGGGCAAATTCCACCAACAACCCCAAGCCTTCCGGTCATGATCTGGTCATCGGCCAAACGGCGGATGGCAAGCGCGACGTGCAGCTCTTCACCGCCGCGGGCGGAACCCAGAGCCTGCAGACCGATCGTACTTTTGTGACGATGACGGGAGGCGGCTATTTCTTCGCGCCATCGATCAGCGCGCTGCAGAAGGTCTTGGCCGCGCCGTAGACCCGTGGCTTCCGGCAGTTGAGCTCGGCTAGATAGGTCAAAACCTGGAGCCGAGTATCATGCCGCGTTTTATCCATGACGACGTGGAGATCGCCTTCCTCGACGAGGGCGAAGGCGAGCCGATCGTGCTGGTGCACGGTTTTGCCTCCAACAAGGAGGTAAACTGGGTCGCGCCGGGCTGGGTGACGACGCTGACGCGAGCCGGGCGCAGGGTCATCGCGCTCGACAATCGCGGCCATGGCGCCTCGTCCAAACTCTACGACCCGGCCGCCTATCACAGCGCCGCCATGGCCGACGACGTGCGCGCGCTGATCGATCACCTCGGCCTGCCGCACGCCGATGTCATGGGCTATTCCATGGGCGCACGGAACACGGCATTCCTCGCGCTCGCCAGCCCCGCACATGTGCGTTCCGCCGTGCTCGGCGGTGTCGGCATTCGCCTTGTCGGCGGGGTAGGGCTGCAACCCGACACCATCGCGCAGGGGCTCGAAGCGCCGTCGCTTGCCGAGGTGACCGATCCCACCGCGCATATGTTCCGCGCTTTCGCCGAACAGACCAAATCCGACTTGCGGGCGCTGGCCGCCTGCCTGCGCGGCTCGCGCCAGCCGCTCGACCGCGATGCGCTGGCCGGCATGGTGGTGCCGGTTCTGGTCGCTGCCGGCACCAAGGATTTGATCGCCGGCTCGCCGGAGGCACTCGCCGCGCTGATGCCCGGGGCGGAGGTGCTCGCCATCCCCGACCGCGATCATATGCTGGCGGTCGGCGACCGGGGGTTTAAGGCCGGGGTCCTGAAATTCCTCGCCGAGCGACCTTAAAGCAGAGAAATAGACGGCCAATGGCCTAGTTTATCAGCCATTGGCCCTATTTCCGGGCCAATGGCCCATGACTTTGCCACCCTTGGCTTTGACGGAAGCGCTCCCCAATATGATAGAAGGCGGCGTTTTCGCCGTTGAGTGGGGAGACGATCCGATGGCGCAGCATCAGGCCAAGCCGGCCCTCGATACCGTCGATCCGGTATGGGCGCGCATTCGCCGCGAGGCGGAAGAGAGCGCGCGGCGCGAGCCGGAGCTTGCCACCTTCATCTATTCGACCATTTTGCACCACGACACGCTCGAAGCGGCCGTGGTCTATCGGCTGGCCGAGCGGCTCGACCATCCGGCGCTGTCGGGCGAGTTGATCCGGCAGGCCTATGCCGAGGCGCTCAAGGACATTCCGGCGCTGGCCGAGGCGTTCCGCGCCGATCTCATGGCGACCGTCGACCGCGATCCGGCGACCCATCGGCTGATCGAGCCGGTGCTCTACTACAAGGGTTTTCATGCCATCCAGGCGCACCGGCTGATGCACTGGCTTTGGCACAAGGGCCGGCGCGATTTCGCGCTGTATCTGCAAAGCCGCGCGTCGGCGGTGTTTCAGTGCGACATCCATCCGGCGGCGAAGATCGGCCGCGGCATTTTCCTCGACCACGCCACCGGCCTCGTGGTCGGCGAGACCGCGGAGATCGGCGACGATGTGTCGATCCTGCACGACGTGACCTTGGGCGGCACCGGCAAGGAATGGGAAGACCGCCATCCCAAGATCCGCTACGGCGTCATGATCGGCGCCGGCGCCAAGATCCTCGGCAATATCGAGGTCGGCCATTGCGCCCGCATCGCCGCGGGCTCGGTGGTGACCAAACCGGTGCCGAACAACGTCACCGTGGCCGGCGTTCCGGCCAAGGTGATCGGCCAAGCCGGCTGCCCGGAGCCGGCGCGCACCATGGACCAGATCTTTCACGACGGCATCTGACGGGAAAACCCTGTCATCGCTGCGATTGTTGCCGCCGCCCCCGCGTGCTATGCGGACCCATTCTCCAGGAGACATGCGGTGGACGTTCAAGAAGTCAGAAAGCTCGACGCCTATTTCAAGAAGCTGTTCGGCAATTCGCGCATCCGCGTGGTGCCGCAGCCGCGCAAGGACGATTTGGCCGAGGTTTTTATCGGCGAAGAGAGGCTGGGCGATCTCAACGTCGACGATGAAGACGACGATCGCTCCTATAATTTCCGTATGGAAATCGATCTGGGACAAGTGAGCGATATCGACCAGCTCAAGGTCCTCAATACCTACCTCAAGCGTAAATTCGACAACGAGGGCATTCGCGTCGTGCCGCGGCCGAAGAAAAGGGATTCGCTCGAAGCTTATGTCGGCGACGAGTTCATCGGCGTATTGTTCGTTGACGACGAAAAGGGACGGCAAAAGTCCTATATTTTTGAAATGCCGATTTTGGATATGGACTTGGGTCAATAAAGAATTGGGCCAATAAACACTTGGGCCAATAAAGACTTGGCCTAATATAGCCTTGGCCTAAGCGGCCCGCGCTCGCGGAGAGGCGCGGCTACTGCCGCGCCATCAGTTTTTCTGCGGGTGCAGTTGCGTCATCAGCCGGTCGGCGCCGGCGGCAACCCCGCGCCAGTCTTCAAGCCAAGCGCGTGGAAAGCGCAGCGTGATTTCGGCGGTATCGATGAGCCGCTCGTGCAGGCAGGTGCCGCGCACCGCGCCGACCTGGCGCGTGCAACGGGCGAAAAACTGCTCGGGGTTGGTCGCGACATAGACCAAGTCCTCGCCCTCGTACGGCGTGCCGGCGCGGAACGGCACGATCGCAAGCCCGTCCGGGCCGGCGGCGGCCTGCGCCTCGATGTAGCGCGGATAGATGGTCCGCAGCCGCTCCGCGGGCGGCAGCACGGAACCCAGTCCGGCGATGGTCACGAACAGCCGCTGGGTCGTATCGAGCGGCTGCGCCGGGGCATCGCCCTCACTCTCGGTTACCGCCTTATCGGTGCTCTTGGCGTCCGGCTGCGGCGGCGTCAGCGACGGCCAGATGAAGGCGAGGTCGACCCGCTCGTGCGGTCCGGGATGGCGCTGCACCGCGGCGCGGATCGCCGCCGGCGGCACGTCGAACAGCACATTGGCGACCGTGATCGGGATTGCGGGCGCATCGAGCGCGGTCGGCCGGCTCGGCCATGTCGGCCACAGCATGTACGAGACGACAATCCCGGCGGCGATCACCAGCAAAGCGAGGGAGGCGAACGGCAGCATCAGCCTGCCGCGCGCCGATCGGCGGCTGTTGCGTTGGGGAAGGACATGAGCCGTCATGGTTTGTGGCCCGTTTGCGAGACTCATCATTGAGTACGGCACGCTCGTTAACCTTTCCTTAAGCAAGCCGTGGCGGCCCGCGGCGTCCTCTGCAATGAATTTCCGGGCAAGGAGACTCCCGGAATGTTCACAGCCATGCCGCAGGCGATTACGCCGGAGGCCATTGAATCCTTTTTCGCGCTGGCCTGGGGCTTTGCCGTTGCCGGATTCTGCGCCAGCGGCTACCGGCTGTTCGCCAAGCATTTCCCGAGCTTTCGGCAACTCGAAGTCGGTCCGGTTGCGGCGCGCTTTGCCGCCATTCCGCTGCTGATGTTCTCGGCGCCCTACATCATCATGCGCAACACGCTGCGCGGGCGAAAGCTCGAGAGCCGCCGCGCCGACCTCGTCATGGTGGCAACCGTGATCGCCGGGTTGTGGAGCCTGATGTCCGGAACCGTGGTCGTGCTGGCGCTTCAAGCGCTGCTCCACGTCTGATATCCGTTCCCCGTAACGGGGAATGGACGCATGATCTACGAACTCGACGGCCACAAGCCGGAATTTCCGGAAGCCGGCCGCTATTGGGTCGCGCCAAACGCGACGCTGATCGGCAAGGTGCGATTGCGGCTCGATGCCAGCGTCTGGTTCGGCGCGGTGCTGCGCGGCGACAACGAATGGATCGAGCTCGGCGAACGCTCGCAGATCCAGGACAACGCGACGCTGCACACCGATCCCGGCTTCCCGCTCACCATCGGGCCGAATTGCGTGATCGGCCATAACGTCATCCTGCACGGCTGCACCGTCGGCGCCAATTCGCTGATCGGCATGAGCGCGATCATGCTGAACGGCGCGCGCATCGGTGAAAACTCCCTGGTCGGCGCCGGCGCGCTGGTCACCGAGGGCAAGACGTTTCCGGACAATTCCCTGATCGTCGGTTCGCCGGCGCGCGCCATCCGCACGCTCGATGAAGCCGCGATCAAGATGATTGCCGGCGGCGCCGATATTTACGTGCGGCGCTTCAAGCAATACGCGAACGGGCTGAAGGAGATTTGATGACGGTCGTCGCGGCCGAGACACCCGAGGGATTGATCCGGTGGCGCTATCTGCCGTGGGCGCTGGCCGCGCTCGCCGCCATGATCGCGGTCATCGTCGCCGGCAATATCTGGCTGCTCGACTTTGTCCATGTGTTCTCCAGCCTGTTATGGACCGGCGTCGACCTGTTCATGGGATTTGTGCTCGGCCCGATTTTGCGCCGCGTCGATCTTTCGGTCCGCCGTGAAATCGTCCGCCGGCTGACGCCGCGCACGCTGTTCCTGATGCCGACGGTGTCGATCATTTCCGGCACGACCGGCTGGTTTCTCGCCGTCGCCTTGGGCTACACCGCGCTCGATTGGCCGGCTTATTGGTGGGTGGCCGCCGCGTTGATCCTGGTCACGTTGATGACGATTCAAGGTCTAGGCTTCCTGACGCCGGTCAACGTCTACGTCTGCCTGCAGCTGCAGAAGCCCAAGCCGGACATGAACAAAATCAGTTTTTGGATGCGGTGGTACTTTTACGCCGTCGCCCTGCAGGGACTGATGCAGGTGGCGATCATTGTCGTCATGACGCGATTTCGCGCCGGTATTTGAACCGCCATTTCCCTGCCTCCGGGCCCCTAAACCTTCGTATCGGGTTTCCTATCCCTTTCGGTAGTGCGCTCTAACCTGCGTAGAGTAGAGCCGTCGCCCTCGCGCCCCTACGGTCACCGCAATAACGTCCGAGCCGCGTGCGGCATCGCGTTGACGCGCTTTCATCAACGCATGCGTCGCGAGCCAAATCGACGAGTAGCGATATGGCGTTTTCGTTACGTTTTCGCTCGCACCCTTGGCATCCGATTTCGACGGTGCCTTGCAATCGAGGCGTTGAGCTTCGTGTCCGCGAAGGAACGGCGATCTCGACTCTCGAGTTTCCTTGCCAGCAGACCAATGCCGGTGACTGGATCAACTGCGACTTCGGCACGCCGATAAAGATTCGGCCGGTGGAATGGCGCGCTTGGCAGCACGGTCATGCGCCGCAGCCGCAGAGCCCACAGGTCAATACCAGAGGCCGTCTGGCGCTGCCGCGTCGCGGCCACCGCAAGTTGTCGTCTCCGGGAGAGGTTAAACACTTAGATCGGCCTGTCCGCCGGCGAAAAACCCTGGCGACCATGGGCTACGCGCTGATCGGTATCGCCGTTGTCGCCACGGTGGTCGGTTCGCTCACGCGCATAAGCGCATGGGCGTTGCCGATCGGGTTGCCGACGCCACCATCCTCCGTCGCCGCCGTGAGCCCTACGCGAAGCGCGGACTCCTGCAAGGACTTCGGCGCCGCGTTTCTCAATTCGGAATGTGCAACACCTCATAGGAAGTTTGCGGTCCGGAGGATCCATCGCGTCGCAACTTTTGTGATTGGCCGTTCGGACGCGCAGCAATAACTGCCGAGCTGCCAAACGTTTACCCAAGAAGACTCGACGCGGAATGCGCTCGTCCGCATTCCCACGCAAATAAGAAGCCAAGAAATAAATCGGCGTTTGTTGACAGGGAGTACAGCCATGTCCGTGCAAGGCGTACAACGTTCAAACCATCACGCTCCGCGCTATGACGCCCTTGAGATTTTGATGATTGGCGCCGGCGACGTGTTTATCGTTGCCGTCGCATTGGTATTTTGACGGCTGCGCGGCGATTTACGCCGGCAAACACCGCTGTTGGACCATGCGTTCGAGCTTTCCCGCCATCACGGCAGGTTATTTGGCCTGCGCGGTCTCCGGCTCGGCGGGCGTGCCCGGGGCGCCCGCGACACGGACCTGATCGCCGGCGGCGATGCCGTCCGGCGGGCTTTCGATGACGCGGTCGTCGGCGGCGAGGCCCGATCCGATTTCGACCATCTTGCCGAGATCGCGCGCGATTGTGATCGTCTTGAGGACGACGCGATTGGTGGTGTCGACGGTCGCAACACGCAAGCCGCTGCGGTCGAAGATCAGCGCGCTCGCCGGCACGTTGATCGCGACTTCCGGGTGCGGCAGCTCGAAACTCACATTGGCGTAGGCTCCCGTCATCAATTCGCCGCTGGCATTATCGACGACGAGCAGCATCCGGGTCGTGCCCGATGCGACATCGACGGCTTGTGAGGAAGCTTCAACCGTCGCGGAAAATTTCCGGCCCGCATATTCCGGGACCGTGAGCTGCGCCTTGGTGCCGATGCGAATGTTCGGCACAAAATTCTGCGGCACATTGACGTAGAGGCGAAGCTTGCTTGTATCCGAAACCACGAACAGCGGCGCGCCGCCGCCGGCGGCGTTGATCAGCATGCCGACGTCGGTGTTGCGCGCGGTGACAAGGCCATCGAACGGCGCGGTGATGCGCTTGTATTTTTCCAGAACGCGCAGGCGGTCGAGATTGGCCTGTGCCGATCGCACCAGGCCGTCCTTGTTGGCGGCGTCGGCGCCCCTTTGGTCGAGGTCCTGTTTCGACACCGCGCCGGACGGGATCAACTGCTGCCCGCGCTGCAGGGTCGCTGCGGCGAGCACGGAATTGGCTTGCGCGCTGGCAAGGGCCGCTTGCGCCTGCATGATCTGCTGGTCGAGGTCCGGAGCGTCGATTTCGGCAAGAAGATCGTCGGCTTTGACCGGCGTGCCGATGTCGGTCTTCCACGCCTTGAGATAGCCGCCGACCCGCGCATAAAGCAGCGCCTGGGTGAAGGCCTCGAGCCGGCCGGGAAGATCGAAGGTCGTCTTCTGGCCGTGGGTGTCCGGCGTGGCGACGGCGACGACGGGCACCGCCTGGCTCTCGGTCCATTCGCTGAGCTTGGCGTCGGCCATCTTGCGCGAGGTGATGCCCATGATGACGACGATGGCGGCCATGCAGCCGCCGACGATTCCCCCCATATAGAGTTTGCGGCGCGACAGCGCGGATGGAGCGGGGTCAGGCTGCATGGGGCTCTCCATCCGCGAGTGCCGCGGTGCGATTGCGGTCGTGCAGCATGCTGAACACGACCGGGACGAACATCAGCGTGGCGGCGGTCGCCCAGATCAGGCCGCCGACCACGGCACGGCCGAGCGGCGCGTTCTGCTCGCCGCCTTCGCCTAAGCCCAGTGCCATCGGCGCCATGCCGATGATCATCGCCAGCGCCGTCATCAGAACCGGGCGGAAGCGCACGAAGCCTGCTTCGATCGCGGCGGCGACGGGTTCGGCGCCTTTTTCGAGCTGCTCGCGGGCGAAGCTGACGACGAGGACGCTGTTGGCGGTGGCGACGCCCATGCACATGATGGCGCCGGTCAGCGCCGGCACCGACAGCGTCGTGTGGGTCGAGAACAGCGTCCACACGATGCCGGCGAGCGCCGCGGGCAGCGCCGTGATGATCACGAACGGATCGCCCCAGGACTGAAAATTGACCACGATCAAGAGATAGATCAGCACGATCGCGCCGAGGAGTCCGAACAGCAAGCCGGCGAACGCGCTGTTCATGGTCCTGACCTGTCCAAGCAAAGCGGTTTGCACGCCCTTCGGGGCATCCGGTGCCGCGTCCGTCACGACCTTCTGAACATCGGCGGCGACCGCGCCGAGGTCGCGGTCCTGGGTGGTGCCGTAGATCTGGACCATGGGCATGATGTTGTACTGCGAATAGACCGCGGGCACGCTTACGCGCGTGATGTCGGCAATCGCGCTGAGCGTTTGCGGCGGCGCGCCGGCAGCCGTGATGGCCAGATTTTGCAGCGCGCTCAATGAGTCGATCTGATATTGCGGCGTCTGCATCACGATCGCGTAGTTGACGCCGTTCTCGGGATTGAGCCAGTAGGTCGGTGCGACCTGGGCGCTGCCGGCGAGATTGACCACCATGCTGTTGGTGACGTCGCGCTCGTTGATGCCGACATATTGCGCGCGCGTGCGGTCGACATCGACGTCGAAAGCGGGGCCGTTGAGCGCCTGCTGAATGCGCGCGTCGGCGAGGCCGGGAACATGCCGCAGCCGGCGTAGCAGGTTCTGCGCATAGCTGTAATCGGCATTGAGATCGGGGCCGCGGACTTGCAAGTCGATCGGCGCCGGCGCGCCGAAATTCAGGATCTGGCTGATGATGTCGGCGGGCAGGAACGAGAAGGTGACGCCGGGAAAACGCGCCGGCAGCTCCTCGCGCAACTGCCGCACATAATCCGCGGTCGGCCGGTGGTCTTCGTTGAGCTTGATCTGGACGTCGCCGTCCTGGGTGCCGATGGTGCCCGAGTTGTTGTAGGTCATGTTGATGCCGCTCGCCGGCGCGCCGACATTGTCCACCAAAGTGGCAAGCTCTTGCCGCGGAATGATCTGGCGGATCGCCTTCTGGATCTCGGCAAATTGCGCGGCGGTCTCTTCGATGCGGGTGCCGACGCGCACCCGCGCGTGCATGAGGATCGTTCCGGCGTCGACCGTCGGAAAGAAGTCGCGGCCGAGATAGGGTGTCAGCGCAAACGAGCCGATCACCAGGGCAAAAAAGCAGGTCACGAACGCGAGACGCCGGCGCATGGCGAGCGTCAGGAGGTCGCGATAGCCGAGCCGAACGCGCTCAAAGCCGCGCTCGAAAGTCCGCTGCATCCGAACCAACGGATTGCGCGACGGCGGCAGCGGGCCATCGAGCCCATGCATGTCGGTATGCGGCGCGTGCGCCCGCAACAGGTAATTCGCCATGGTCGGCACCAAGGTGCGCGACAGGATGAACGAGCAGATCATCGCCGCCATCACCGCTTCCGCCATCGGCACGAACAGAAAGCGCGCCACGCCGGGCAAAAAGAACATCGGCACGAACACGATGCAGATGCACAACAGCGAGACGAAGGCCGGCGTCACGATCTGCGCGGCGCCGTCGAGGATGGCGGTCTCGACCGCTTTGCCTTGCTCGAGATGATAGTTGATGTTCTCGATCGTCACGGTGGCGTCGTCGACCAGGATGCCGACGGCAAGCGCCAGGCCGCCGAGCGTCATGATGTTGAGCGTCTCGCCGAGCGCCGACAACGTCGCGATCGAGCCGAGCACCGACAGCGGAATCGAGGTTGCGATGATCAGCGTCGAGCGCCAGCTGCCGAGGAAGATCAGGATCATCAGGCTGGTCAGCGCCGCCGCAATGACGCCTTCGCGGACGACGCCGCTCACCGCAGCCTTGATGAAGACCGATTGATCGCCGATCTGCGCGATTTTCAGATTGGCCGGCAAGATGTCCTTGATCTCGGCGAGTTTCTGCTTGATGCCGTCGATGATCGCCAAGGTCGAGACCGCGCCGTTCTTCAACACCACCATCAGCACCGAGCGATTACCCTCGACGTGCACGATATTGGTTTGCGGCGGATTACCGTCGCGGACATGGGCGACGTCGTGGATATAAACGATGGCGCCGCTGACGGCCTTGACCGGCAGGTCGCCGAGTTCGGCGATCACCGACGGCGCATTGTTGAGCATGATCGCGTATTCGAACGAGCCGATCTTCTCCGTGCCGGCCGGCGTGATCAGGTTCTGCGCCGCGAGCGCATTGGCGACATCCTGGCCGGACAGCCCGCGCGCCTGCATCGCTTGCGCGTCGAGATCGATCTGCACCTGCCGCGTCTTGCCGCCATAGGGTAGGGGAATGGCGGCGCCCGGCACGGTGACGAGCGGCGTGCGCACCGTGGTGAAGCCGAGGTCGGCCAGTGTCTGCTCGGACAGGCCCGAGCCGGACAGCGCCAGCTGGATGATCGGAACCGTCGAGGCGTTGTAGTTGAGAATCAGCGGCGGCGTGGTGCTCGGCGGCATCTGCTTGAGCTGCGTCTGCGAGATCGCCGTGATCTGCGCATTGGCGAGCCGGATGTCGGCGCCGGGCTGGAAAAAAACCTTGATGATGCCGAGCCCGTTATAGGACGTCGCCTCGATGTGCTCGATGTCGTTGACGGTGGTCGTCAGCGCGCGTTGCGACTGCGTGGTGATGCGCCCGGCCATCTGCTCCGGCATCAGGCCGGTGTATTGCCAGACGATGGCGACCACCGGAATCCGGATGTCCGGAAAGATATCGACCGGCGTGCGCAACGCCGCCAGCGGCCCGATGATCAGAATGACGAGCGCGAGCACGACGAAAGTGTAAGGGCGTCGGAGCGCGATGCGGACGAGCGCAATCATCCGGAAAAAGTTCCCCCTGTCGCCCGTTGCTCGCCGGACTTAAGCCCGCCACGACCACGGCACGCGCAGTGCACGCCATGGATGCCGATGACCAGCGAGAACGGTGACGCTTCACGGCGCGATAACGTAGCGACGCGCCGAACGACACTTACGGGCTTATTGCCGCTAACGGCAAGGCGCAAACCGTCGCTGATGCGGCCGGGATGTTTACGCGGTGTTTATGCGCAGCGACATCGCTTTCTGATTTTTCGCAGAAAATCCGGCAAGCGAACGGTGTCGGGAGAGTGATCTGGCGGAATGGCCCGCCATTCGGACAACGCGGCATTGCAGAAAAAGGTGCGGCCGGCTCTTGGGGGAGAGCCGGCCGCGCGCGAACCCGGTCTGGGGACGGGGAGGGGTGGGGACGTGACCGAGCTCGCGTAGCTCCTTTGTTTGTTCGCAATCAGCGCGCGGTTGCGGTGAGCGGCACCGGGCGCGGCTCGCCGAGCGCGACCCACACATTCGGATCGGACTGCGACTGGCGTTTGACGAAGCGGTAACCGGTGTCCGACCACAGCACGATGTCGTCGGTCTGGTTGTCGAGGACGTATTCGCCCTTGTCGCTTTTGACCGTGAGCACGGCGTGGCCGTCGTTGTTCTTGTCGCGGACCACGGTGATCAGCAGCGCCTCGCGCGGCCAGCCGGCTTGCATCAGCATCTTGCGTTTCGCCAGCACGTAGTCCTCGCAGTCGCCGTAACCGTCGTCCGGGTAATTCCAGCGCTCGACGACGCCCCAATGATCCATGTCGGTCATCGGCTTGACGTTGGTGTTGACCGTGCGGTTGATCCGCACCAGGTCTTTCCAAGCCTGGCCCGACAGAACAACGTCGCGCGGCGCCGAGGGTTTCGTCTTGCACTCCGGATCGTATTCGACGCAGAACTCGACCCAGCCGATCGGCGCACGTGTGGCCTCGCCGACCGTGATGAACAGCGGACGCTCTTCCGCCGTGCTGGTCTTTTCCGTCGCGATCAGCGTCGCCGCGACGAAGATCGCGACCGCACTGCGCTTGAGGATTGTTTTTGTACGCGAACGCATGTGACCCCATCCCGTCTCAACGGGGACACGTTTCGCACAAAGCTTTTGCGGTGCTGCTAAGTTGAATCGCGCAATTTGAAGTAAAATCGGTTCAATAGACTGCAAAAGTCGCGGGACATCTGGGACGAATATTGCATAAAATTCGAACTATCCTATTTTGATTCAAATTTTATCTATCACGTTGCCATCACGCTGTGCGTAGGTTTGTCAATGCGCAAGCGGCCTCGCGCTGGCGGCGGCGTTTCGAATCTGCGGGCTGCGGAAGCGTGAAAAGCGTGTGTTGCGGCTGCCGCGCAACGCGCGGCGAAGCCGACAATTGTCGCGCCGGCCTTTACCCGCCGGTGACGTTGTCTTCCAGAAAGTCGGGATGCTGCAGGCGGGTGAACTCGATGGCGAAGCCGTCCTCGAGGTGACGGACGACGCGGCCCTGCACGGTGCCGAGCGTGACCAGCGCGCCGATCGGCGGCCGCTGGTCGGTGGCGATACCGGCGCCCGATTGCGAGACGTCGATGATGCGGCAGGTGAGGTTGACGCCGTTCGGCATGATCAGGCGGCCGGTCGGGTTGCGCGGCACGATACGGCCGTGGCGGCGGTCTTCCGGCAGGTCGAGGATGTTGCGGTTGGCGAGCCAGGTGAGCTGGGCGGCGAGCTTATCGCGTTTGCGCGCCGTAGCCCCGATGGTCATCGCGAAGCCGTTCTGGAAAACGCGCGCGACGCGGCCTTCCAGCCGGCCCAGATGATCCACATAGGCGATGATGCGCTCGCCCGGCGCGGCGCCTACGGGCGTGATCAGCGCCATGCCGCCCGGCGACATGTTGACGACCTGGCAGGGAAACTCGCGCCGATCCGCCAGCATGTAGCGGCCGAGCAGATTGACTTTGACGCGCTGGTGGCGGCGGCGGTCTTCGCTGAGCGCCCGCAAGCTCGCCTTTCGTTCGACCAAAGCCATCCGATCACTTAAGCCTGCCACCGCGCGCGGCCAAACCTAGGCGCGCGATGTTAATGGCGCGTTAGCCGCCATCCGCAAGCGTTTGTCATAATTGCGCGGCGTCGGCAGGAGACGCCGGCCGGAGGGGTTTAAGAGCGTCCGCCTTGGTGGACGACGAGACCGCGCCGCGGCGCCATGAAGCGCGGCAGAAGGCGGGTCTTTGCCACCGCTCCGACGTGACGGCGGCTGCCTAAGGTCAGCGCGCCGATCGGGCTCGCACCGAGCCACGCCGGCGCCTTGAGCGGCGCCAATATGCCGATGGTGCGCGCCAGGCTTGGCCGGCGCATGCCGAGCGGCAGCAGCAGAAGCTCGAGTTCCACGGTTTCACCGCTGGCGCTGTGGGCGGTCACGCCGGCAACGGTGCCGACGCTTTCATCCGTCGAGATAGCGAGCAGGTCCGTTATGGGATCCCGGCTGCCGAGGTCCCAAAGATCGACGAAGGATTCGCCTTTGAGCTCGCGGCCGAACAAAGCGCAAACCCGCGTGCCGGCGAGCCGGAACGCGTGACTGTTGGCGCCATCCAATTCGAGAATGAAGGTATCGCTCAGGGCCTGGCGAATGGCGCCCGGCTCGATGTCGGCACGCTCCGGCGCCACGCGCTGGCCGCGCCGTTGTTCCCAGTAAGCGTAAAGCTCCTGGCTCGCTGCGTGTTTCATGAAGCCCACTCCTGCATTCCCGTCGCGGCCGCCCGGCTGTCCCTGATCGGGACAGGTTTTGCTTGGTGCGGCTTCTTGATGGGGTGCTGAGCAGGCGGCGTGCCGCGGCAGGGTGCCGGCGGGCGCGCGGGCCGCTGACGCTAAATTAATCTTAACGAAACGTTGACGTTGGCGACCCCGATACGGCCGCCTAGGGTCCGCTCACGAAAACTTCAATCAGACGCCGCCGCGTGATCTTGGGCGGCGTTCATCACATAGCGGGAGGCGAGGTTGACGCGACCGACGGCGCGGCACCGGCAACGGATGCCGCGATAAGGTTTTGGGAAGAACCCGAAATCATCGGCGTCGAAACTCGCATACAGGGTGCAAAGGGGAGGGCCAAAAACCCTCCCTTTTGTTTTATGCAGCGTTTGCTTTAAGCCAAGTTCAGTTTGTCCCAAGTCCAGTTTGTCCCAAGTCCAGTTTGTCCCAAGTCCAGTTTGTCCCAATCCGACCGGCGTGCGCTTGCCGGGGCGGCCGCCACGGCCTATCTCGACATGACGCAGGTAGTTCCCCGGTGACCCAACGCCACGAGCCGATCTTCAACGTGCCGCCGGTCGTGATTGCGACGGTCGCCGTGCTCCTGCTTGTTCATGCGCTGCGCCTGTGGGTCTTCACCGAAGCGCAGGACACGCAATTTCTCCTGACTTTTGCGTTCATTCCGGCGCGTTATGACACTGGTCTGGCTGGCAGTTTCCCCGGCGGCTTCGGTGCCGATCTGTGGACCTTCTTCAGCTACACTTTCATCCACGCCAATCTGCTGCATATCGGTCTCAATCTGGCATGGCTGTTGCCGTTTGGCACAGCGCTGGCGCGCCGCTTCGGCGCCGTGCGCTATACCGCCTTCATGCTGGTGACATCGGCCGCTGGCGCGCTCGCCTATCTGGTCAGCAATCCCGAACAGATGGCGCCGATGATCGGCGCGTCGGCGGCGATTTCAGGCGCCATGGCGGCGGCGATGCGCTTCGTTTTTCAGCAAGGCGGTCTGCTCGGTCTGTCGGGCGAAGCCGATGCCCATCGCGTGCCGGCCCGGCCGCTCCTTGCCACGCTAACCGACATCCGGTTCCTGATGTTCCTCGTCGTCTGGCTCGGACTCAACATGCTGTTCGGCCTCGGCACTGTGTCTATCGGCGGCGAGGAGGGCGAGGCGATCGCTTGGCAGGCGCATATCGGCGGCTTTTTTGCCGGCTTGATCCTATTTAACGCTTTCGACCCGGTTGTTCCGCAGGCGGAACCGAGCCCTGAGCCGGGCAACACCGAACCGGGCAACAGTGAGCCAAGCGGCTAGCGACGTATGTCCTTCCCGCGCTGCACCACGCGCATTGCGGTGCAATACGTGCATTTGTGATGACGTTGGAACCCGACACCGGTGTAAAACATTAAAGCTAGCACCTTCATCGTGCAGACCCGCCGAAGCGAACGCTGCGCGGTGAAGCATAGGGAGGCTATGATGACTGTCAGCATCATCCTCGCGGGCAAGGGCCGCGAGGTCGTCACCATCGAACCCAATGCCACACTTACGGCCGCAGTTGCGCTGCTCGCCGAGAAACGTATCGGTGCGCTGCTCATTCTCGGCGCCGACCGCCGCATCGTCGGCATCCTCTCCGAACGCGACATTGTGCGTGCGCTCGCCGAACGCGGCGCGGCGGCGCTCGACGAGCCGGTGAGCGGAGCGATGACCCGCAAGGTCTCCACCTGTCACGAGCGCGAGACGGTGTCTTCGATCATGGAGCGCATGACCGCGGGCAAATTCCGCCACGTGCCCGTCGTCGATCAGGGCCGGCTGACCGGCATGGTGTCGATCGGCGACGTGGTCAAGCATCGCTTGGGAGAGATGGAGCGCGACTCGGCGGCGATGCGCGACTACATCCTGACGGCGTAAGCGACGCCACGGAGATGCATTCCTGACTGGCCTTTACCGGGCTATAGTGTCGAGGGCGACTGAAGACCGGTAGAGGCAGTCATGCGGGGCTTGGCCGTTCTGTTCGCAGTGCTGGTGATGGCGGGATTTGCGACGGAAGTCTCCGCCGGCGCGAAAATCCGCTTGGCGCAATCCTCGGCCACGACGACTTGCATGATGACCTGCAATTCGCAGGCGGCGACGTGCCAGGCCGCCTGCTTCGTGCCGTCGGCGCCACCGGTCGGTTCCACGACGTCGACCTTCACACTGGCGCAGACGCCAGGGCCCAATGTGACGGCGAGCACCACGTGCGTCATGAATTGCACGACGACGCAGGTCTCGTGCCAGACGACCTGCGCCCGAACATCGCCGTCACAGTGATCGGCGCGCAGGCCTCAACGCAGCTCGGCAATCGATTCCGTAATGAGGTCCAGCGCCTTTTCGGTGGCGGCCTGACCGACCGCGATGGTTTCCGCCGCGCGATGGAAGTCGAGAAAGCCGATATGGCCGATGCGCGGCGTGATGTGGATGTCGGGCGGATCGCCGGCGAGCCGCATGCGGGTGAGGCGATCCTGCATGATGTTGAACGACTCGATCATGACCGTCGAGAAGCCCGGTTGCGCCGTGCCGGCAATGATCTGACGCTTGAGCGCGCGCTCGGCGCCGAACATACGGAGCAGTCCGTGAGGCGACTTCTCGGCGGCTGCAATCGGCGCCTCGTCGCTCTCGTCGGAGCCGTGGCTTGCGATTGTGGCACCGCGGCCGAAGCGATCGGCGTTGAGATTGACCGCAATGACGACCCGCGCGCCGAACGCGCGCGCGACCGAGACCGGCATCGGGTTGACCAGCGCGCCATCGACCAACCAGCGGCCGCCGACGGAAACCGGAGGGAATATTCCGGGCAGCGCGTAGGAAGCCCGCAGCGCCAATGACAATGAGCCGCGCGCCAACCAAACTTCGTGGCCGGTGCCGATCTCGGTCGCGATTGCCGCGAAACGGACCGGCAAATCCTCGATCAGCGTCTTACCGAGCGATTCCTGCAGGCGGGCGGCCAACCGACCGCCGCCGACCAGGCCGGAGCTGCCGATTCTCACATCGAGATAACTGATGATGCGACGCCGTGTGAGCGAGCGCGCCCATTCCTCCAGCGGATCGAGTTTGCCGGTCGCGTAGCAGCCGCCGACTACGGCGCCGATCGACGTGCCGACGATGATGTCAGGGACAATGCCGCCTGCCTTGAGCGCATGAATAACGCCGATATGGGCGAAACCGCGCGCCGCGCCGCTACCCAGTACCAAGCCGATCAACGGACGGCCGGGTTCGGTACCGGCACGATCGGCGCCATTGGTCTTGGCTGCAACTGTATTGATGGCAACGGTTTTGGCTTCAACAATGGGGCTTTCAACGTCAATGGTACTCACTTAAGCCTCGTGTTTTAATCGCGTCGACAACGCCCGGAGCCATCAAAAGTGCCAGGCTAACGGATGCCGAAAGGCTTGGCGAGCCAGCCCAGGCTTGAAATTGCCGCGATTGAGACCGAGAGAAACGGGATGTCTGGGCGGGGCTTAATATCGTTTCGGCGCTGGCGGCTGCTTGTGGCGGCGCTGCTTTGCTTTGTGCCCGCCGCCGCCTCGGCGCAGAATTTGATGGCGCCACAAGCCGCTGTGCCGGTGCCGCTGACGCCGGGTAGCGGATCGCCCGGCGCAACGATGGCCAACCCGGTGCCGTTGGCGCCGCCTTCCTCGCCCCCGGTCGCACAAGTGTCCCCCCCGATCGTTCCGGCCGGACACGTGGCGCTCGCGGTCGCCGCCCGTTACGGCCACGACGCGCCGCCAATCAGCGGCGGCCTGATCTGGCGCGTCTATGCGGCAAAGGCCGACGCGACCGGCGTGTTCCGTTTGATCAAGGAAGACCGCGGCGCGGCGCCGACTTTCATCCTGCCGCCGGGCAGCTACGTCGTGCATGCGAGCTTAGGCCTGGCCGGCACCGCCAAGGTGGTCCAGCTGCGCTCCGACACGGTTCGCGAAACGTTCGATATTCCCGCCGGCGGCGTGCGGCTGGAGGGCCGCGTCGGCGACGTGCGCATTCCTCCGGGGCAGATTTCGTTCGATGTCTATCCGGGCAGCCAATTTGACACCTCCAATCGCCGGCCGATCGCGCAGAACGTGATCACCGGCGACGTCGTGCTCTTGCCCGAAGGCACCTATTACATCGTGTCGAACTACGGCGAGGCCAATTCGGTGGTGCGCTCGGATGTGCACGTGCAGGCCGCCAAGCTCACCGACATCGTCGTCACCCACCGCGCCGCGGCGCTGACGTTCAAGCTGGTGAACGACTCCGGTGGCGAGGCGCTCGCCAATACGCAGTGGACGGTGCTCACCCCCGGCGGCGACGTCATCAAGGAATCGATCGGCGCCTTTCCCCGGGTCGTGCTCGCCGAGGGCGATTATCACCTCGTCGCGCGCAACGCGGGCAAGACCTATCAGCGCGACTTCAAGGTCATCACCGGCGTCGACGGCGAAGTCGAGGTGCTGGCGCGCTAAAGCGCGAAAATTGACGAAGCTGCGCGTCTTCACGGGTAACAGGGGCAACGGCTATGCCACAGGCATACACCATCAACATCACGATGACGCCCGCGACTGTGACGGTCCTGGCCAGAAATGGCTTCGCCCTTTACGGCTTCAAGGCCGTGAAGACAACGACCCAAGGTGCTGCGCCTTTGGTCTGGTTCCGAACCAGCAGTGTCTTTATGAACACGCAGGTGACATGGATGGACCAGTACCGCGCGTACTTGTCGACCAGCCCGATCGCTCCCAACGGCAACATTGCCGTCAGCAGCGCCATCGCCATTGATCTCGGGCAGACCGCCGTTGTCGGCGGGAACGGCCAACTCACCGCCATTGCGCAAGGCACGCCTTCGGCGATCTCACTCAGCAGCGCGTCGTTTCAGCAATGGACGAGCGGCATCGCGCAGCCAAGCGCTGACCAGCAGCCGAGCCCGTTGGTCGCGCTGCCGCTCAGCGGCAGCGGGATCGAGGTCGTCACGCCGGTCGAGAAAGTCATGCTGTTGTTCGCCCAGGCTACGTTCAGCGCCGGCACGGTGAGCTATAAGGCCTATGCGAGAGGCATCCTGGTGGATCTAACTGGAGCGTCGCAGCGTAACGTCAGCTACGACATCAACAACGGCTGGAGCTCGGGCGGTGGCGCTTGGGCAACGCCGATAGCGGCCCAGCAAGACCTCGTCCCGATCCTCGTCAATCCCGGCTCGTAATCGGCGTGGCGTCGGCGCCGTGCCTCTGAGTAATCTTCGCGAAGCTTTCACGCCGCCTGTTTCATCCGCGCCACGTCCGGCGGTACCGCTTCCTGCGCGAGCGCGGCGAGCGCCTCGTCGAGCGGCATCACCTGCTGGCCTTCTTTGCCGAGACGGCGGATCGAGACGGTGCGTTCGGCGGCTTCCTTGCGGCCGACGACAAGCAGCACCGGCACTTTCGCCAGCGAATGCTCACGGACTTTGTAGTTGATCTTCTCATTGCGCAGGTCGCCTTCGACGCGCAGGCCGGCGCGTTGCGCCGCGGCGATCGCTTCGCGCGCGTAGTCGTCGGCGTCCGACGTGATGGTCGCGATCACGGCCTGCAGCGGCGACAGCCATAGCGGCAGATGCCCGGCATAATGCTCGATCATGATGGCGGTAAAGCGCTCGAGCGAGCCGAACATCGCGCGATGCAGCATCACCGGCGTAACCTTGTTGGAGTGCTCGTCGATATAGAAGGCACCGAGCCGGCCCGGCATGTTGAGGTCGACCTGCACGGTGCCGCATTGCGTGTCGCGGCCGATGGCGTCGCGCAGTGTGTATTCGAGTTTTGGGCCGTAGAACGCGCCTTCGCCCTTGTTGAGCGTCCACGGCCGGCCTGAGGCTTCGAGCGCCTGCATCAGCGCCGCCTCGGCCTTGTCCCAAACCGCGTCATCGCCGATGCGCTTGTCCGGCCGGTCGGAAAACTTGATGCGAACGTCGTCGAAGCCGAAATCCTCATAGATCGACAGGATCAGGTCGTTGACCTTGAGCACTTCGTCGGCGATCTGGTGCTCGGTGATGAAGATGTGCGCGTCGTCCTGGGTGAAGGCGCGCACTCGTATCAGCCCGTGCAGCGCGCCCGACGGCTCGAAGCGGTGCACCTTGCCGAATTCGGCGATCTTGTACGGCAGGTCGCGATAGGATTTCAGGCCGTTCTTGAAGATCTGGATGTGGCCCGGGCAGTTCATCGGCTTGACCACGAGGGTGCGCTCGTCCTCCTCGCGCGGCTGAATGAGAAACATCGCATCGCGGAACGTCGCCATGTGGCCCGACGCCACCCATAGCGAAGAATCGATCAGCTGCGGTGAATTGACCTCGAGGTAGCTGGCGTCGGCCTGGCGGCGGCGGATGTAGTTTTCGAGCGTCTGGAACAGCGTCCAGCCCTTGGGATGCCAGAACACCGAGCCGGGCGCTTCTTCCTGGAAATGGAACAGGTCCATCTCGCGGCCGAGTTTTCTATGGTCGCGCTTCTCCGCTTCCTCGATCTGCTTGAGGTAAGCATCGAGCTCTTCCTGTTTGGCAAACGCCGTGCCGTAGATGCGCGACAGCATCTCGCGGTTTGAATCGCCGCGCCAATAGGCGCCGGCCACCTTCATCAGCTTGAACGCGTTGCCGATCTTGCCGGTCGACGTCATATGCGGGCCGCGGCACAGATCGAACCAGTCGCCCTGCTTGTAGATCTTGAGCTCCTGGTCTTCCGGGATGGCGTCGACCAGCTCGACCTTGAAGCTCTCGCCGCGGTCGCGAAACACGTTCTTGGCGTCCTCGCGCGACCACACCTCCTTGGTGAAAGGTGCGTCGCGGGCGATGATCTCGCGCATCTTCTTCTCGATCGCGGTGAAATCCTCCGGCGTGAACGGCTCATTACGGAAGAAATCGTAATAAAAACCGTTCTCGATCACCGGCCCGATGGTGACCTGGGTGCCGGGCCACAATGTCTGCACCGCTTCGGCAAGCACGTGGGCGGCGTCGTGGCGGATCAGCTCGAGCGCGCGCGGGTCGTCGCGGGTCAAAAACTCGATCTTGGCGTCGTGGTCGATCGGATCGGCAAGACCGGCAAGCTTGCCGTCGAGCGCCATGGCGACCGTGCGCTTGGCAAGCGACGGCGAAATCCCCTTGGCGATGTCGAGGCCGGTGGTGTTTTGCGGATAGTCCCGACGCGCGCCGTCGGGAAAGGTCACGGCGACCATTGTCCAAAGCTCCTGTTGCTCACTCGCTGCCTACGAACGCAGGTAAGCGCAGGAAAGGGATATAGCAGGTGAAGACGGGCGCGCAACGGGGCAAACGCGGTCCCGTCAGCTGAAACGCGCCACAATTTAACGGAGCAATCACGCGGATTCGAATTGCGGCAATCAATTGCGGCGCGCGTCGCCCAAGAATCATCAAGGCAAGATCATACCGCCGCCCCATTGCCTGCCGAACGTGGAACTCACGTCCGCGTGCGGCCGCGTATCACAATCAAACGCGTGCAGCTCTCAAGCGCGGCAAGGGTGAGCGTTCAAACGTTGCGGTCTGCAACGCCAGTGTGTGCGTGCGTAAGCGGCAGTCCGCCGTCGGGGGTTTTCAATGAAGAAGGGGGGCTTGCGGTGGCCGCACCGGCCATTCCAGGTGATTTGCGTATTGGTCGCTGTACTGCTGGCCGCAGCCTTTTCCCTCCAGGCCGTCTATGCCGCCTATGCCGCGCACCCTGGCGCGCGGCCGGTCCCCGACAAGCCCAGTCTGGGCACGCTCGGCGAACGGCTCAACGCCAACACGATCGCCATCGTGTCCGGCAATCCCAACGCCACCTATCTGACTATCGCTTACGACATGTCCGACGTGCTCGACGACGGCGATAATTTCCGCATCCTGCCGGTGATTGGCAAGGGCGGCGGCCAGAACATCCGCGACGTCCGCTTCCTCAAAGGCATCGACCTCGGCATCACGCAATCGATCATCCTCAACGAATATCGCGAGAGCAACGAGATCGGCAAGATCGACGACCAGATCGTCTATATCGCAAAGCTGTTCAACGAAGAGATGCATGTGGTCGTGCGCGCCGATTCCGGCATCACCTCGCTTGAGCAGCTCGACGGCAAGAAGGTCAATTTCAGCGACGTCGGCAGCGGCAGCCAGTTCTCCAGCCGCGATATTTTCCGCCGCCTCGGAGTGCACCCGCAGGAAGTCAACATGAGCCAGGGCGATGCGCTCGAAAAACTCAAGACCGGCGAACTGGCGGCGACCATCCTGATTGCCGGCAAGCCCGCCGGCGCCATGGGCAAGCTGCGTTCAAGCGACGGCTTTCAGTTCCTGACGGTGCCGTTTTCGAAGCCGCTGCAGGCCGATTATCTGCCGGCAGTGCTCGGCCACGGCGATTATCCCGGCATGGTCGAGACCGGCCATGACGTCAACACCATCGCGGCGAGCGCGGTGCTGATCGCCTACAACTGGCCCAAGGATTCCGACCGCTACCGGCGCATTGCCGGTTTCGTCAATGCGTTCTTTCCCAAGATCGCCACGTTGCAGAAGCCGCCGCACCATCCGAAATGGCGCGAGACCAATCTGGCCGCGACGCTGCCGGGCTGGACGCGGTTTGCCGGGGCCGACGAATGGCTCGCGCAAAACCGCCAGGCACAATCGGCGCCGGCGGCCACGAGCGTTCAGTTCGATCAGTTCCTCGCCAACAAGCGCGCCGCCGGTGCAAATACCGGGACCGATAGCTCGCCCGAGCGCGAGCAATTGTTTCAGCAATTTCTGCAATGGCAGGCCCACCAGCACTGATGACGGAGACGATCTGAAAATCGATTTGTAATCAAACATCGGAGCTTGAGAGCACAGGGAGGCGATCATGAGTTCTCCGATCCACCACGCTGAGGATCTCGACGAAGCATTGCACTATGCCCCGCCTTGGGCGCGCGAGCAGCGACGGCGGGAGCCGTTGCGGCCCGCGGCTCAACTGGTCCGATCGCCGCGAAGCCTGCGGCGCCTCGACATCGGCGACCAGGCATTTAGCGGCGACCTGGCGATGGCGACGCTGCAACGCCAGCTGGCGCTCGATCCCGATGCGGTCCCGGAGCCGCCGGTGAATGATATTGAATCGCTGTGGCCGATGGCGCTGCGCCTGTGCGCTGTCGCGGGCGTCGCGGCGGCCGCCGCATGGCTCATCATAGCGCCGCCGGGCACGCGGTTCTTGCGCAACGACGTCGCGCGCGCCAATGTCGAGGCGCCGCCGCCTGCCGCGAACACGGAAAAACAGGATCCGCTGCGCACGCCCGCGGCAACGGGTCTTTTGCTGCAACACGGCCTTGCCGAGGCCAACGCATCGCCGGCGCCCGTCGAGGCGACGCCAGTAGCGGCGCCGCAGCCCATGGCGGAGCCGCCGAATAGCGACGCTGCTGTCGCGCAGACTGTGAGCTTGCCGCTCGATTCCGATGAGATCGCCATGCTGCTCAAGCGCGGCAAGGACGCTCTGAGCACCGGCGATTTCGCCTCGGCGCGGCTCTTGTTGCGGCGTGGGGCCGAGGCGGGCAGCGCGGAAGCGGCGCTGGCGCTGGGCGCCACATTCGACCCGCTGGTCCTGCGCCGGCTCGGCGCGATTGGCGCCGCGCCGGACGCCGCGCAGGCGCGCCAATGGTACCAAAAGGCCGTCGCGCTCGGCTCGACCACGGCCTCGCAGCCGCTGGCCAAGCTTGAAGCGGCTGCGCAATAGCGCTCACGCCGGCGTGGCGCGGGGCCGATCGTCGACGCCGCGCCATCGTCCGTAACGCCACGGCAGATACCAGCGCGCGCGCGCCGGTAGCGAGTCCGGCACGAAATCCAGCCCCGAGGTGCCCCACGGCTGGCAGCGCAGCAGGCGCGCCAGCGTCATCCAGCCGCCGGCCCACAGGCCGAACCGGTCCAGCGCCTGGTCGGCGTAGTCGGAGCATGTCGGCAGGTGCCGGCAATGAAAACCGATCAGCGGGGAGAGCGTGAGCCGGTAGATTTTTACAAATCCCCGGCCGGCGAGGCGCGGGCCGCGGCGGGAGGCGTCGAACAGGTCGTCGAGCGGCATGGCCTCGGTCCGCGCGCTACGGCGCCGCCGGTTTCGCGCCGCGCTTGGCTTCGATCTGGCCGATGGCGTCGACCACGGCGTCAAAGGTCAAAAGCGTGGAGGCGTGGCGCGCCTTGTAGTCGCGCACCGGCTCGAGCACGGCGATATCGGTCCACTTGCCGTTTTGCGGCGGCGCGCCGTTTTCCTTGAGCATTTTGCGCACGGTCTCGCGGAGCTCGCGCAACTCGCCCGCCTTGGCGCCGACGATGTTGCGCGCCATGATCGAAGACGACGCTTGGCCGAGCGCGCAGGCTTTCACCTCGTGGGCGAAGTCGGTCACCGTGTCGCCGTCCATTTTCAAATCGATGGTGACGGTCGAGCCGCACAGCTTGGAATGGGCGGTGGCGCTGGCGTCGGCATCGGGGAGCCGCCCGATCCGCGGGATCGTGCCGGCCAGCTCGATGATGCGGCGATTGTAGACCTCGTTGAGCATTGCAGAACCGCAGATTTGCCTGGCCGGGCCTTGGTTTGTTGTCTCCACCCGCCAATCGACTATATAGGCGCTAGCGTGGTGGAATTGAAGTTCGGGCCGGGACCGGCGCAGGCGGGACCCCGGCCTTTATGCCGCGTGATTGGAGAGACAATGGACGCCGCTATCAAGCAACGGTTTTCCCAGCTGATCGACCACGTGCACAGCGCGCCTGTGCCGGTCGAAAAGCGGCCTTCGCGCGAGGAGGCGGAGGCGGCCGTGCGCGCGCTCATCACGTACATCGGCGACAATCCGACGCGCGAGGGCTTGCAGGCCACGCCTAAGCGCGTGGTCGCGGCCTTGGACGAGCTTTATCGCGGTTACCGCGAAGTGCCGGCGGATGCGCTCGTGCGCACGTTTGGCGAGACCGAGCCGTACGACGATTTTGTGCTGATCCGCGACATCGGATTTACCTCGCATTGCGAGCACCACATGATGCCGTTCTACGGCAAGGCGCATGTGGCGTACCGGCCGGTCGAGCGCGTGGTCGGGCTGTCCAAGCTGGCCCGGCTGGTCGATGTCTATGCGCGCCGGCTGCAGACCCAGGAGCAACTGACCTCGCAAGTGGCGGCGGCCATCGAGGACGTGCTCAAGCCGCACGGCGTCGCCGTGTTGATCGAGGCCGAGCATACCTGCATGTCGGTTCGCGGCGTCTGCAAGCCGGGCGTTTCGACAGTGACCACACGGTTTCTCGGAACGTTCCGCGAAAGCGCTGAAGATCAGATGCGGTTCGTGACGCTGGTGCGTGGCGCCGCGGCCGCGAGCTGACGCCGGCAAGGGGGATTCGTTGTCCGACAAATCACCCTTCGCGCCGCCTGGGACGAGCGTCGAGCTCGAAGAGGGTTCGGCACTGACACCGAAATTCGACGCCGACGGGCTCGTCACCTGCGTCGCCACCGACGTGGTTTCCGGCGATGTGCTGATGGTTGCCCATATGAATGCCGAGGCGCTGGCAAAAACGATCGCGACCGGCGAAGCGTGGTATTTCAGCCGTTCGCGGCGCGTGCTGTGGAAGAAGGGCGAGACTTCAGGCCACACCCAACGCGTCGTCGAACTGCGTATGGACTGCGATCAGGACGCGGTGTGGATCAAGGTCGAGCAGATCGCCGGCGCCTGCCACACCGGCCGCCGCTCGTGCTTTTATCGCGCGGTGCCGCTCGGCAAAGCCGGCGCGGTCACCCTCGAATTCCGCGACGAGCGCGTGTTCGATCCGAAAGCGGCCTACGGTCGCAATAAATAACCGCCGGCGGGCTATTTCTTGTCGAGCGGCGTGATCGCGCGCAGCTTGCGCGTAACCTTCCAGCTTCCATAGTTCTTTTTCAGGCTGCCGGGCTTGCCGGTGTTTTCCGGGGTGACGTAGGTCTTGAAGTCGCCGCCGATTTCTTCGCTGCATTCGATACACAGCCGCGTGTAGGGCAACACGTCCAATCGGCGGGGCGGGATGGCTTTACCGCATCTCTCGCAGTCTCGTTCCTCGCTCATCTTAAGCTCCCTTCTGCGAAGGGGGTTCGGCCGTGGCGGCTTCCCCAATAGCTAAATGGCCCCGGTTTGCACCGGAGCCACCAAACTTCCAGGGAATGAACCCCGCGTCATTTGACGCTTACATCGTGTGTCGCCGCGCATTTGTCAAGAGGATCGCGTCGCCTGCGCCAGCAGCCGTTTTGCGCGCACCAGATGCGGCCGGTCGTACATCACGCCGCCGATGCCGACGACACCGGCGTCGGGGTTTTGCGCAAACGCATCGACAATGGATTGTGCGTGCGCAAGTGCATCCGCGCCAGGCGTGAACACCTCGTTGATGATCGGCACCTGCGCCGGATGGATGGCGAGCTTGCCGATAAAACCGTCGCGGCAAGCCTCCTCGCATTCGCGCCGCAAGCCTTCGCTGTTGCGAAAATCCACATAGACGGTGTCGATCGCCGGGACTTGGGCGACTGCGGCGCCGGCGAGACAAAGCACCCGCGCCAGCCGATAGGGATCGAGAAAGCGGCCTTGCCCGTCGCGGTTCGCCCGCGCGCCGAGCTCGGCGGAAAGGTCCTCGGCGCCCCAGGTCAGGCCGCTGAGCCGCACGCTTGAACCCGCAAACGTGCCGGCGACGAACAGCGAGGCCGCGGTTTCGGTGGCAAACGGGAGAATCTTGAGGTGGCCGTCGGGCAGGCCGCTTAAGGCCTCGCGCACGGCGATCTTGGCATCGGCGTGCATGATCGCCGCGCCGCCTTCCGCTTTCGGCAGCATGATGGCGTCGGGCTTTGCCGGCACGACGGCATCGAGATCGGCATCGATCAGCGCGGTCTGCAATCCGTTCACGCGCACCAGGATATAAGGCCGCGATGCCGCCGCCATGGCATCTTTGAGAAACGCCGCCGCGCTCTCGCGTGCGCGCGCCTTGCCGTCGGGAGCGATCGAGTCTTCGAGATCGATGATCAACGCATCGGCGCCGCTCGTCATCGCTTTGTCGAGTTTTTTGGCGCTATCGGCGGGAACGAACAGGAGTGAGCGCATCACACTTCGATCGTGCCTTCGGTGACGATGATCGCGGGCCCGCCCACGGTTGCCGAGGCAAGCGCGCCGCCCTGCATGGTCACGCCGAGCGCGATGAGGCTCGGGCGGCCCATTTCAAAGCCTTGCTCGATCTTGAAACCGTGCGTGCCGTCGCGCAGCGATAATGACCGGGCGCAAAATCCGGCGAATGCCGCCGCGGCTGAGCCGGTGGCTGGATCTTCGCGCAGACCGAACGCCGGCGAGAACATGCGCGCATGAAAGTTGTTGGTCTTGTCTTCGGTCCCGCTTGAGAAAACATAGGCCGCGGCGGGGCCGCTGCTCTCAAAGGCCGCATTCCAGCGCGCATCGACGATGTGGCTGCGGCGCACAGCTTCGATGTCGCGAACCGGAACAAACGTAAAGGCATTGCCGACCGACCACCGCGACGGTTGATGGCCATCGAAGCCGATGTCGTCGACCGCAAGGCCGAGCGCTGCCGCAATCGCCTCGCGGCTTGCCGCCGTACCGTCTTCGCTTGGCATCGCCGGTATGATGAAGCTGGCGCTGCCATGGTCGCTGCCTTCGGCGTCGACACGGCATGTCACCGGCCCGATCTTTTCCTCGAGCACGACGTCTTTGCCGGCACCGCGCCGCAACGTCAGCACTAGCGCGGTGCCGACGGTCGGGTGTCCGGCGAACGGCATTTCCCTCCCGGGCGTAAAAATGCGCGCGGCCGCCGTGCTGCCGGCCGCCTTGGGCGCGAGCACAAACACGGTTTCCGGATGATTGAACTCGCGCGCGATGGCCTGCATCGTCGCGCCGTCGATGCCGTCGGCGTCGAAGACCACGCCGAGCGAATTGCCGGCGAAGCGTCGGCTGGTGAACACATCGAGCGTGGCGAAGTTCAGTTTCATCGGAGCGCTGTGCGTTGCTTAGGTCGCATCAAGACTTGGACCGCATCAAGACCTGGACCGCGTCAGATTCGGACCGCATCAAGATTTGGGCTGCATCAGGATGAACGCCTGGCGGCGGCATTCGGCGACCAGCTTGTCGTCCTGGTTATAGGCGCGGTGGTGAAATTCGACGATGCCGGCGCCGGGGCGGGATTTCGATTCGCGCTTGCCGATCACCTCGGTGGTGCAATGCACTGTATCGCCTTCGAACAGCGGGTGGGGGAATTTGACGTCGGTCATGCCGAGATTGGCGATGGTCGTGCCGACCGTCATGTCGGACACCTGGATGCCGATCATCAGGCCCAGCGTGAACAGCGAATTCATCAGCGGCTGGCCCCATTCGGTCTCCTGCTCGCAGAAATGCCGGTCGATGTGCAGCGGCTGCGGATTGAGCGTCATGTTGGAGAACAGCATGTTGTCCATCTGGGTGACGGTGCGCGTATAGCGGTGCTCGACCACCTCGCCGGGCACGAAACCCTCGAAATAGAGCCCGCCGCGCTTGTGCCGAACCGCTGCCTGCGTCATTTTTCGTCTCCGCGGCTAGAGCGGCAATCGCCCAAACTGGGCCGATTGCCGCTCTAGCATTTTGATGGTGCATGATCTTATCGGAAAACCGGTATCCACTTTTCCGGATCATGCACGGGTTCCATTAAGCCCCCGTTTACCATAATCGTTAATCATTCCTAAGCCCGGTGGGAGCCGGCGAGGGAGCCAACGCAATGCTGGTCGATTCCAGCGGTAACGCCGCCGGTTCGACGGTGACAGGCGCTATTCGTCAGGCGTCGGCGGCCACCGGCACGAGCTTCAATTATCTATTGGCGACGGCGCAGGTCGAGTCAGGGCTCAACCCGCAGGCCGGCGCCGCGACGTCGTCGGCGCGCGGGCTGTTTCAGTTCATCGAGCAGACCTGGCTCGGCACCATCAAGCAGTCCGGCGCCCAGCTCGGTTACGGCCGTTATGCCGACGCCATCAGCAAAACCTCGTCCGGCCATTACCAGGTGACCGATCCGGCGATGCGCGCCGAGATTCTCAAACTGCGCAACGATCCGACTGCGAATGCGGTCATGGCCGGCGCCTTCACCAAGGCCAATGCGGATTATCTGGCGGCAAAACTCGGCCGGCAGCCGAGCGAAGGCGAGCTCTATATCGCCCACTTTCTCGGCGCCGGCGGCGCGGGGCGGCTGATTTCGCTTGCCGCCGCCAACCCGAATGCCAAGGCCACCGACTATTTCCAAAACGCCGCCAATGCCAATTCCTCGATCTTCTATGATCGGGCAACCGGCCGCGCGCGCAGCCTCGCCCAGGTTCGCGACGTTCTGACCGCGCGCTATGACGTCGCCCGCAACGATGCCGTGCGCGCGGCGCAGGCCGCCAGCGCTGGCGTTACTCCCGGCATGCCGAGCGCCGCCCGAGCCGCCGGCACGCCTTTGGATCTTGCCGCCTTCGCGGCTCCTGCCCCCGCGGGCGCTTCGAGCCCCGCGAATGCTGCGCCGGCAAAGACTGCAGCGGCAGTGCCCGATACGGCCGGCATGACCAGCGCGTTCGCCGCGGCCAGTCCGGCGCCGGCCGCGCCGGCGCACCAGATCTTCCATGGGCTGTTCCAGGATACCGATCGCGCCGCGCCGGTCGCTGCCGTCGTCAGCCAATTGTGGACGACACCGAATGCGCCAACGGACGGCAACGGCGCGGCAGGACCGCCATCGCGCCGCGGCGACATGCGCAATCTGTTCAGCGACCCCGGCGAGGGGTCTTAACGTTTCGGCAATATTCGCAAACATTTATGGTGAACGCTTTGTTAAGCCGGCACGGTTTAAGATCGCCGCTGCCATGATCCCGCGTTGCGTGAACGAGCAATGATCGTCCGCCATTTTCTCCAATGGGTGCGCACCGCTCCGGCCGGCGAACGGGCCGAAGCAACCAGCGCGCTGGCGCGCGCCTTCCTCTATTCCGATCTGTCGGCCGACGATCTCGGCGCCGCCGAGGGCGCCATGCTGATGCTGCTCGACGATCCCTCGCCGCTGGTGCGCCGCGCGCTCGCCGATGTTCTTGCCGCAAGCCCCGATGCGCCGCCGGCAATTATTTTCGCGCTCGCCGCCGATCAGCCGAGCATTGCCGCACCGGTGCTGGCGCTGTCGCCGCTGTTCGTCGATGCCGATCTGGTCGATGCGGTGGCGACCGGCGGTGCGGTGGTCCAGGCCGCGGTCGCGAGCCGCGCGGCGCTGCCGCGCTCGGTCGCAGCCGCCATCGCCGAAGTCGGCACCGCGGAAGCCTCCCTGGTGCTCGTGGAAAATCACGAGGCCGACATCGCCTCGCTGTCGATCGATCGCATCGTCGAGCGCTTCGGTCATCTCGCCGCGATCCGCGAGCCGCTGTTGATGCGCGACGATCTTGCGGTGGCGACGCGCCAAACCCTTGTCGCCAAACTTTCGCAGACGCTGGCCGGCTTCGTCGCCGGGTGCGCCTGGCTCGATCCCGATCACGCCCAGCGCATCGCGCGCGAAGCCTGCGAGAAGGCGACGGTTGCCATCGCCGCCGACAGCGCCACATCGGAAGTACGCCAGCTCATCCGCCATTTGCGCGTGACCGGCCAGCTCACCGCCGGTCTTATTCTGCGGGCGCTGCTCTCCGGCAATGTCGTGCTGTTCGAGGAGGCGCTCGCCGAGCTTGCCGACATGCCGGTCGCACGCGTCTCGGGCCTCATTCACGATCGCGGCAACGCCGGCTTGCGCGCCTTGTTCGATCGGGCGGCGCTGCCGTCTTCGACCTATCCGGCGTTTAAGGAAGCGATCGAGGCGATGCGCGAAGGCGGGTTCGCCGGCGAGCCGGGCGACGCCGCGCGGTTAAAGCGGCGGATGATCGAGCGCGTGCTGACGCGCTGCGAGGAACAGGATCTCGGCGAGCTCGAGCCGTTGCTCACGCTATTGCGCCGCTTCGCCACCGAAGCCGCGCGCGAGGAAGCGCGCTTGTTCTGCGATGAACTCGTGGCGGACAGCGTCGAAGCCGACGAATGTCCGGTCGCGGCTTGATCTAAGCGCCAGGCACCAGCGGCGGCGCAAAAATGTTTTCCAGATAATCCGGCCGGAAACTGTTTTCCGTCTTGAGAAACTCATCGGTGACTTCGCGAAGCCGCTTGGTCAGCGCGGCCGCGACGTCCAAAAGGTCGGGCCGGGCGTATTCGCGGACCACGGCGCGCACCGCGTCGACATGCTGGTCGACCAGCGGCAGCGGAATACGCTGCAAGTCCGGCGTATGCTCGACGAGCCGGCACAGGCTGTTGGCGATCCCCGAGACGGCCGGATAGCCGAACGTGCCTGCTTCGCCCTTGATGTCGTGGGCGGCGCGGAACAACTCATCGTGGGTCTTCGGCGTGAAGCCGTCGCGCCTGACGTCCTGCCGCGCGGCTTCCAGCCGGTTGCACTCGGACTCCATCCAACTGGAGAATTCGCTCGACAGTTCGGCCAAGGCTGCTTCGGCGCGCGCCACCGGGTCATCGACGACGTCGCCGCCCGGCGCCACGGCCTTGCGCAGCTCATGCGGCGGCGTGATCACTTCGTAATCGGCGTAAGTGGCGACCGATGGGCTGTCGTCTTTACGACGGGACATTACGAATCATGCTCCTCGGCATCAGATTCCTGGGCATCAGAATCTTGGGCATCAGACCATCACCCGGGCTTTTTCGAGCAGCGGCTGTTGGCGCACCATCTCGGCCTTGCCGCCCTTGCGCCGTTCCGGGCCGACATAGTTCGGGTTGACGTTGCGGCGCCGATCCGGCCCGAAATAGGTTTTGGTTTTCACGAACGGGCGCGGATTGGCGACGACATTGAAGATGCGCTCGTAGAGCGCCTTGGCGGAGATCGGCTTGGCCAGAAATTCGGTGACGCCGGCGTCGCGGGCGCCGATGACGCGCTTCTTTTCCGAATGGCCGGTGAGCATGATGATCGGCACGTAAGGGTTGGCGTTGGCGCCCTGTTGCCGAATCATCTGCGTCAATTCCAGGCCGTCGAAGATCGGCATCACCCAGTCGGCCAGCACGATGTCGGGCATGTAGTGGGTGAAGGCTTCGAGGCCGGCGGCGCCGTCTTCGGCCTCGTACACTTCGCGGGTGCCAAAACCATGCAGCAGCGTGCGCAGAATGCGGCGCATATGCGCATTGTCGTCGATGACCAGAAAGCGCAGCCGGTTGAAATCGATACGGACCATGCAAACTCCGGCGCGGCGCACGCCGGGGCGCACCTCCGCACGGTGAAAAGGTAAATATTTGTCGTTAACGCGGAGTTACTTTTGGGTAGTGCCTCAGTTTGAAATCTGCGAAAGTGCCAATAGATTGAGAAGCCGCGAGCGCAAAATGGGCGAATATTCCGACAGAGTAAGGGCTGACATCGTCAGCGATAACCGTGCGCGTAGGATCCTTTACCTGGTCTACGGCGCAATAGCGGTCGCCGCCGTCTGCCTGCTCGGGGGTTTTGCGACGATTGTGCTGGTTCTGGGTCTAGGGCCGGTTCTGGCGCTCATCGTCGTTATTGAAATCTACTCCCGGATCCAAAATTGGCGGCGTCTTCGTGCGGCGGAAGAAGCTGATGCCGACCTCGGTAAATTGAGGCCGGAAAAATCAACCGAGGCACTTCCGGTCAACGTCGCTCGTAAATTGCGGGGTAGGGCGCAACAAGCCCAGACCGCGGGTGAGCCGTACCTCGCTGCCGACTTGCGGCTCGCCGCCACGACGATAGAGCGGCTCGACCGCGAAGCGTAGCGCCGCGCCGCTTCGGCGCGCCGGTGTCCTGTTTTAGCGTTGCGCCGAACGGCCTGGCAGCTTGACCGGCAGCGTCTTCAGCCAGCCTTCGATGACGCCGGCGATGGCGTCGCTGTTCTTCTCCAGCATCATCATGTGGCCGTTGCCGTGGATGCCGCGGTCGGCGAGATGGATGAAGGTATTGGCGATGCCGGCCTGGGTCAGGTAGGCGGCGGTGCAGTGATCGTAGGAGGCGTGGTAGGACGCCTCCGACGAGATGATCAGGATCGGAATGTTTTTGAGATTCGCAAGCTTGCGCGCCGGCTCCGCTTGCGACCAGCAGCGCACCAGATCAGGCTTGTCGGCCTTGTCCTGACGCACGAAGGCAAGTTGCTCGCCGTCCTTGAGCGGCGGGTCGTAGGTGAGCGGCACGTCGCCGAGACCCGAGATCTTGGTCTTGGCGACATCGCTGAACCAATCCGGCGCACCCTTGAACTCGACATCGTGTGCCGGCGGCCCGCTCGGCTCGATGGCGACGATGGCTTTCACCAGGTTCGGCCGCTTGTCGGCGATCGGCCAACCCATGGCGCCGGATTGCGAGTGGGTGAGCAGGATCGCCGGGCCGATCTTGTCGAGCAGCGCCGCGCCGGCGTCGCGATTGAGCTCCTGCTGCTTGGCGAAATCCTTCAGCGACGGAAATTGCGAGGCGTAGAACTGGTCGAAGATCGGATCGCCAGGCTGTGCCGCGCCGGGCCACTGCGTGTGCAGATGCGCCTGCGGCCAGAGCTTATAGCGCTCCGGCGCGGCGAAGCGCTGCAGCTCGCGCTCGAGCTCGGGCGCCGTCACGGCACCGTAGCTGTCGGTCCAATAGCCGGCGCGCCCACGCGCCACCTGATCGACCACATAGACGGCGTAGCCGCGGCGCAGAAAATATTGCGCCCAGCCTTCGCGGCCGTCGGGCGTGCCGGTGAAATTGGTGCCGGTCTGGCTGCCGCCGTGGATCATGACGATGGGGAAGGGGTGCAACAGCTTTTGCGGAATCTGGAATTCGGCATAGAGCTGGCCGACCATCGGCGAGCCGGGCAGCGACGGATCGATCTTGCCGCCGGCAAACAGATACCCGGATTTGGCGATGACCAGCGGCGGTTCGGCCGCTTCCGCATGCCGCGCCGTGCTCCATGGCAGCGCCGCGAGACACGCCGCCGCAATCCGGCGAATGATCGTCATGCGAAAATTGCTCCTCGTCGCCGCGTCCATGGTCGCCTCCTATTTTCTTCTTGCCGTGAGCGCGCAAGCCTAGTGCGGCGAGCGCCGCGCGACAACGATTGCGATAATGGCGTGGATGGGCGCCGGCCCAAGATATGATCGACGATGATACGAGCAACCAAGGTACGATCGAAGACGATCAAACGCCGAACTGCTCGCTCAAGATGCGCTCATCGAGGCTGTGGCCCGGATCGAACAGCATGTGCATATCGATGCTGTGATCCATGCTGATCTCGACGGAGCGGACCGAGCGCACTTCGTCGTGGTCGGCGACGGCGGCGACCGGGCGCTTTTCGGCTTCGAGCACCTCGATGGTGACCTTGGCGCGATCGGGCAACAGCGCGCCGCGCCAGCGCCGCGGCCGGAACGGGCTGATCGGGGTCAGCGCCAATAGCGGCGCATCGATCGGAATGATCGGCCCCTGCACCGAGAGATTATAGGCGGTCGATCCGGCGGGCGTCGACAGCAGCACGCCGTCGGCGACGAGCTGGGCGAGGCGTTCCTTGCCGTCGACCAAGACGCGCAACCGCGCCGCCTGGTAGCTCTGCCGGAACAGCGACACTTCGTTGATGGCGCGGTGGCGGTGGATGCGGCCGGCGGCATCACGCGCGCGCATCGACAGCGGATGAATGACGCTGACATGAGCGGCCGAAAGCCGTGCGGCGAGACCGTTCTCGGAGAACTCGTTCATCAGGAAGCCGACCGTGCCGCGGTGCATGCCATAGATCGGCTTGCCGGAATTCATGAACCGTTGCAGGGTCGCCAGCATGAAGCCGTCGCCGCCGAGCGCGACGACGACGTCGGCGGTCTCCGGCCGGGCGTCGCCGTAGCGGCGGACCAGCCGGCGGCGCGCCTGCTGCGCCGCCGGAACGCCGCTGGCGACGAAGGCGATGCGCTTGAAACGTGATGCAATCCGGCGCTTTGCCATAACGGGTCGGGCTTTAAATCGGCGGCGGCGCGGCGCCACGGGAGGTCAAAATGGAACGCGCGGTGTTCGTCTATACGACCTATCCATCCATTGTCGAGGCGGAGGCTGCGGGCCGCGCCCTGGTCGAGCGCCGATTATGCGCCTGCGTCAATATCCTTCCCGGCATGGTTTCGTTCTACTGGTGGCAGGGCAAGATCGATCGCGGCGACGAAGTGGTGATGATCGTAAAGACCCGCGCCTCGCTTGCGGAAGCCGTGCGCGCCGCGGTCCGGCAGATGCACTCCTACACCACGCCTGCCATACTGGTGCTGCCGATCGAGACGGTCGATCCGGACTACCACGCCTGGATCGTGGCGGAGACGCAAGGGCAAGGGGGATGAGTAAGCTGATCGCGGTTCTGGGCTGCGTCGTCGTTGCGTCTGTCGTGACGCCGCTTGCGGCTCAAACCTATCCCGAGCGGCCGATCAAGATCATCGTCGCCTATCCGCCGGGCGGCCCGACCGACACAATCGCGCGCGTCGCAACGGCCGGTCTCGACCGGGAGCTGCATCAGGCCGTGATCATCGAGAACGTCGCCGGCGCCGGCGGGCGGATCGGCGCCCGCGACGTGGCACGCGCTGCGCCCGACGGCTATACGCTGCTCATCGGCGGCACCAACGACAACTCGATCACGCCGGTTCTGTACAAGAACCTCGACTACAATCCGGCGAAGGATTTTGTGCCGGTGGCGGCGCTGGCGACCGACTCCAATGCGATTGTCGTCAATCCGTCGCTGCTGGTGCACACGCTCGCCGAGCTCGCGGATTTTTCCAAGGCCAATCCGGGCAAGGTCACGTCCGGCGCGACGGCGGGCATCGCGCCCCATCTTCTGCTTGAGCTGTTGCGGGCGCGCATGGGCGCCGACATGACCTTCGTGCCCTACAAGGGCGCGGCACCGGCGCTGGCCGATATCCTCGGCGACCACATCCAGGTCAATGCCAGCGCCAAGTCGGTGCTGTTGCCGCTGATCCAGTCCGGCAAGCTGCGGGCGCTTGCGGTGTCGAGCGCCAAGCGCTGGCCCGAACTGCCCGACGTGCCGACGCTGCACGAAAGCGGCCTCGACGGCTTTCCGTCCGTGCTGTGGTTCACCTTGATGGCGCCGGCGGCCACGCCGCCGGACATCGTCGCCAGGCTCAACGAGGCGGTGAACGCGCATCTGTTGAGTAAGGAGAGCCGCGACGCGATTGCCAAGATTGGTCTGGAAACCCATGTCCTGGCGCCTGAGGCGCTGGCGCAGAAATTCGTCGAGGAAGCCAAGCTCTGGGAAGCCGTGGTGCACGAGTCGGGTGTGCACGTCGAATGACGCTTGCCGCCATCACTTTTCCGTCCGACGGGTTGAACCTGTCCGGCGCCGTGCATGTGCCGGACGATTATCGGCCCGGCGAACGGCGGCCGGCTATCGTCATGATGCACGGTTTTGGCGCCAACAAGAACGGCGGCCCGGAATGGATCTGCCGGCAATTCGCCGCCTGGGGCTATGTGGCGCTGCGCTTCGACTATCGCGGCTGCGGCGACAGCGAGGGCGAGCGCGGCCGCGTCATTCCGGCCGAGGAAGTCGCCGACGCGCGCAATGCCGTGACCTATATGGCGGCCCGTGCCGACGTCGACCCCGAGGCGATCGCGCTGTGCGGATCGAGCCTTGGCGGCGGCGTCGCGGTGCAGGCGGCGGGCCTCGATCCACGGGTCGCCGCCGTCATCGTCGAGAACGGCGTCGCCAACGGCGAGCGCATGATCAGGAGCATGCACAGCGCCGAATCGTGGGCAAAATTTCGCGCGCTGCTCGACGAAATCGCCGCGCATCGCGAACGCACCGGCACCTCGAAGATGATTCACCGCTTCGATATTTTCGAAATGCCGAAATCGCTGCAGGTCAACCTGACATCGAACGCGTCGCTGATGCAGTTCACCGGCGAGACCGCGATCGGCTTCTTCATGTTCCGGCCGGAGGAATTTGTCGCCCGCATCGGGCCGCGGCCGATCCTCATCCTGCACAGCGCCATCGACACCGTGACCAATTACGAGGAGGCGTTCAGCCTGGTGCGGCGGGCCAAGCCGCCGGTGGAGCTGCAT
>Ga0210385_10000091_pt1 | contig 102267 bp, 88 predicted proteins | sample IncBWH26OmetaG_FD_160107 | JGI IMG/M metagenome (GOLD analysis project Ga0210385, IMG submission 160107) | Forest soil microbial communities from Barre Woods Harvard Forest LTER site, Petersham, Massachusetts, United States - Inc-BW-H-26-O ... | reverse complement strand
CTTCTTAATCTCTCCACGCTGCGCTTGGAGTCCATCCCAATCGACTCTCTACCGCGCTGAACGAATCCGTGATTTAATCACAACTCGTATCTTCACAGTTTTATATCTTCACAAGTCTGTATCTTTTGTCCCTAAGGAGCTGGAATGCAGCTGCGCCTCGAAAGCCGCCCCGTTGGCGACGTTCTCATCATGCAGTGTCACGGACGCATCGTCGCCGGAAATGAAGTCTATACTTTGCACGCGCAAGTCGGCGACTGCCTCGCCAAATACGGCGATGTCGTGCTGCAACTCGATCAGGTCAAGTTCGTCGACAGCAGCGGACTCGGCGCCTTGGTCCGCCTCATGCAGTCCGCCCGAGCCAAAGGTGGAGACCTGAAACTCAGCGGCGTCCCTCCCAAGATCCTGAAGACCCTGGCGATGACCAATCTGCTCCCGCAATTTGAAACCTACGAGTCGGTCGAGGAAGCCATCACCGCCGCCTATCTCGGCTCGCGTTACTCCCGCTGCAAAACCACTGGAGACGCGCGCCCGCGCATGTTGTGCATTTGCGAATCAACCGACGTCGGCACGTTTCTGCGCGAACTGCTCTGCACCGCCGGATACAACGCCATGACCACTGCCAGCGTCGACGACGCCCGCATCCTGCTCAAGGCAACCAAAGCCAAACTGGTCGTCGTTTCCGCGCGCATGCAATCCGCGCATGGCAGACCAACCCGCAAGGCGCTGGAAGAAATCGATCCGACAATAGCATTTCTGGTTTTGGACGAGAACTTCGCCAGCCAGGATCCCGGCGAAGCTGCCGAGAAGCTTTTGAGCGCCGTAGGCAGCCATTTGGCTGCCCCCGACGCGAACTAGCGTTCTCTACTGTCCATACACGGCAAAAGCGACATTGATGTTGGTCATGTAGCTTTCCCAGACAGGATTGCCCTGCTGGTTCGTCAAACCTGCGTTCAGGAAATTGTCTATCTGGTCGCTATCGGCAACGTTCCAGGCCGCCCACACACTGGAGCGCGGCTTCGTCGTCGCTACAATCCAATATTGCTGCCCCGCGGTCAGCGCGATCCCGGAAACTTTCTTGCTCTGTACCGAACAACACGTTCCGGATTGGCCCAGATCGCCCAAGGTCCACTGCTCCAGCACCGTTCCTGGGATGCCTCCATTGTCCGCATTGAGGCTCAGAATTATGCTTCCCGCACCCGCCAGATAGCCGATCGACACCGTGACCTTGGTCGCGGTCGCGTCCGCGCTGGGAGTGAATGCCGCCGCGTGCCACCACTCGACGAAACCGGGAGAATATGGACCCGACACCGTAGCGCCCTGACAGCACCAGTAAAGACCATTGGGATACTCCGTTGCCAGATTGCTGAAGATAACTGTCGATCCGACGTTGTCATCGACATAAGGAGTGTGTGCGCCCGCTACAGCCGGCACCATCGTCATTTTCTTGTCTTTGCTGGTCACAGCGCCGTTGTCTTGAGCCACGGCACCCAACCCGACCGTCATTACTCCCACGAACAATACGACCCGGAAAGCAGCTTTCATGATCTTCCTCCCGATTTTTCTTTTCGATTTACTTTGTCGACTAAAACCGCCAGAACCCGGCCACTGGCGCGGGTTGACGGCGAAGTATAGCATCCGCTGCGGCGAGGGCAATACAGTCTTGCGGGTACTTCCATCTGCTTCTCAAAATCAAAACGCCATCCAGCAGGCTGGATGGCGTTCATGTTTTTAGAGAACAGCATTCAGTCGCGGATTTACTCCGAACTGATCCGCATCCCGTAGAACGAACGGTAGACGAAGAACACCGACACTGCAAAGAATGCCAGCGCGAGAATGTGCGTCAGCCCGCTTCCGTGATCGTTCGTCAGCGACACCGCTAATTCGACCGCCAGCAAACCGAACAACGTGGTGAACTTGATGACCGGATTCATCGCCACCGAAGACGTGTCTTTGAACGGATCACCGACCGTATCGCCCACGACTGTCGCATCATGCAACGGCGTGCCTTTTTGCTTCAGCTTCGTCTCCACAATCTTCTTCGCGTTGTCCCATGCTGCACCAGCATTGGCCATAAAGATCGCCTGATACAGTCCGAAGATCGCAATCGAAATCAGGTATCCGATAAAGAAAAACGGTTCGACGAAGGCAAACGTCAGCGTCCCGAAGAACACGGCGAGAAAGATGTTGAACATCCCCTTCTGCGCGTATTTCGTGCAGATCTCGACCACCTTCTTGCTGTCCGCAACCGAAGCCTTGGTCGCGCCTTCGAGCTTGATGTTCGCCTTGATGAACTCCACCGCGCGATAAGCGCCAGTGGTTACCGCCTGTGTGGACGCGCCCGTGAACCAATAGATCATCGCGCCACCAGTAATCAGTCCCAGGAAAAACGGAGCGTGCAGAAGAGACAGTTTCTCCACATTCATCGTCAGGCCGTTGGTCAGCGCCATGATGATGGAGAAGATCATCGTTGTCGCGCCCACGACGGCCGTTCCAATCAGCACCGGCTTTGCGGTTGCCTTGAAGGTATTGCCAGCGCCGTCATTTTCTTCGAGCAGGTCTTTGGCGTGCTCAAAGTTTGCGTCGATGTTGAAGTCCTTCTTGAGCTCGGCCTTAATGTTCGGCACCTGCTCGATCAGCGACAGTTCATACACCGACTGCGCATTGTCCGTCACCGGCCCGTAAGAATCGACCGCGATGGTCACTGGTCCCATGCCGAGAAAGCCGAATGCAACCAGCCCGAAAGCGAACACTGGAGCCGCAATCATGGTAGCTGCCGCAGTCAGTCCCATCATGCTGAAGAAGTATGCGACCGACATCAGAGCGACCATCGTAAGCCCCAACCAATATGCGGAAAAGTTTCCGGCGACAAAACCGGAGAGAATTCCGAGCGATGCGCCGCCCTCTTTTGCCGACGTCACCACTTCGTTTACGTGCCTTGATTCCGTTGAAGTGAATGCCTTCACCAACTCCGGAATTATCGCTCCCGCCAGCGTTCCGCAGGAGATGATCGAAGCCAGTTTCCACCACTGCGTCATGTCGCCGCCAAGGTTCGGGATGATGTAGTAGGAAACGACGTAAGTGGCAATGATCGAGACCAGCGATGTGAGCCACACCAGCGAAGTCAGCGGCGTTTCAAAATTCATCTTGTCCGCGCTGCCGTATCGGCCCTTGGCAATCGCGCCGTTGATGAAGTACGCCAATGCGCTCGATACCAGCATCATGATGCGCATCACAAAGATCCACACCAGCAACTGCACCTGGATCATCGGATCTTTCACGCCCAGCAAAATGAAAGTAATCAGCGCGACGCCCGTCACGCCGTAGGTCTCAAAGCCATCCGCCGACGGCCCCACCGAATCGCCGGCATTATCGCCCGTGCAATCGGCAATCACGCCCGGATTGCGCGCGTCATCTTCTTTAATCTTGAAAACAATCTTCATCAAGTCGGCGCCGATGTCGGCAATCTTGGTGAAGATTCCGCCTGCAATACGCAGTGCCGCCGCACCCAGCGATTCGCCAATCGCGAATCCAATAAAACATGGCCCGGCATAATCGCCCGGCACAAAGAGCAAAATAAACAGCATGATCAGCAGTTCGACGGAAATCAGCATCATGCCGATCGACATGCCCGCCTCAAGCGGAATCTGATACACCGGATACGGTTTTCCGGGCAGCGAAGCGAACGCTGTCCGCGAATTGGCGAACGTGTTGACGCGAATGCCAAACCACGCCACTCCGTAGCTGCCCGCAATTCCCACCAGGCTGAATACCAGAATGATGACCACGCGCGGAATCTCAAAATGCCGCAGCACGCCAAAATAAAGCACGATGATCGCCGCGATGAACGCCCACAGCAGCATCAGAAACTTGCCCTGCGTGATCAGATAGGTCTTGCAGGTCTCGTAAATCAGTTCCGAAATTTCGCGCATGGAGCGGTGGACTGGCAGGTTCTTCAGCCGCATAAAAATCACCATGCCAAAGCCAAGGCCAAAAATGCAAAACAGCAGCCCGATCATCAGCAGGCGGTGTCCATCGACTCCGAGAAACGAAACCGACGAAAGGTCGGGCAGCTTCAACGCCGCTTCTCCGCCCGCCTCGCTCGTTGGCGCGGCTTGCGCCAGCGCAGAGCCAGTCGTGAGCACCAGAGCTGCAAGCGTTGCGGAAATTTTTGCCAACCAGTTTTTCTCTAGCCAGCGTCCGGCGGACGCAAGACTAACCTTTGACATGCGCATGAAAAATCCTCCTAAGCATCCTATTCAGGGGTCGTAACGTGTGCTTTGCTCCCGCGCATCACCGCCGGAGTTCCCATCACGCTCCGATCGCGCTTCCACCGCCAGGCATAACAATAAAAAGAAGGAGTGCCGATTTGGCCGCGTCGGAAAACTTGTGCCGTCCGCGTCCGCCAGAATCGGCCAGACACTTCCAGACAAGGCACTCGTTTATAGCATCCCGGCAGAAGTCGGGTCAATGTCGAGTCACTGATGACGATCACCGGTCCCGCGATCCGATGACCCGGCCATCGGCTGATGAAACAGTCATTGACTTCAATAACCAATCACCCGGCACCCGATCGATGGCCCGATTATTTGCCTCTTCCGTATAATTAAGCATCTGCGATGCCAGCCTCGCTCGACTCCATCGTCGCCGCCGCCCGTCAGCGCTTGTCTCAGCGCAGGTCAAACCACGGGTCTGCCAACGGAAGTGACGCCGGTCTGCGTGCGATCGAACAAGCCGCCGCAGCCCATACGCCTCGCGGATTCCGTCATCAACTGCGCCAAGTCGCGAGTCACGGCATCGCCATCATCGCCGAACTGAAGAAAGCCTCGCCTTCAAAAGGCGTGATCCGCGCCGATTTCCGTCCCGCCGACCTTGCTCGCGAACTCCAGCAAGCCGGAGCCGCCGCGCTTTCCGTACTGACAGACGAACAATTTTTTCAAGGTTCGCTCGACAATCTGCGCCAGGCTTCCTCCAGCACTTCTCTTCCCTGCCTGCGCAAGGATTTCATCGTTGACGAATTCCAACTCGTAGAGGCCCGAGCCAACCGCGCCGACGCCATCCTGCTGATTGTGGCCGCGCTCGAGCAGAAAGAACTGATCTCGCTCTCCCGCGCCGCGCGCCAGCTTGATCTCGATGTCCTCTGCGAAGCCCATGATGGACAGGAACTGCAACGCGCTCTCGACGCCGGATGCGATCTGATCGGCGTCAACAGCCGCAATCTGCAAACCTTCGACGTCGACTTAAAAACCGCGTTCCTCTTGGCCGAGAAAATCCCCGCATCCTGCGTCCGCGTAGCCGAAAGCGGCATCCAATCCGCCGCGGATCTGGCCAGCCTGCGCCGGGCCGGCTATGAGGCTTTTTTAATTGGCGAATCCTTGATGAGAGCCGAGCACCCAGGTGAGGCATTGTCGAAGTTGCTCCAACAAGCTCAGGCGGATATAGAAAGTTCGGAACTCGCATCTCGCAACTCGAAGCTGCCCTTATGACGTGGATCAAGATTTGCGGAATGACGAACCTCGACGACGCGCTCGCCGCCACCGATGCGGGAGCGAATGCGCTCGGCTTCGTTTTTCATCCCAAGAGTCCGCGCTACGTCACCGCGGAAGCCGCGCACGCAATCGTGGCGAAGTTGTCGCCAAACATCGAAAAAGTCGGGGTCTTCGTCAATGAATCGACAGACCGGGTGCGCGAAACCGTAAAACATGTTGGCCTCACCGCGGTGCAATTGCACGGCGAAGAGAACGCTGAGTTCAGCCACGCCCTGTTTCGCAAACTGGCAAATGGCTCCGGCCGCCCCACGATTTTTCGTGGCTATCCCGCCAAGATGTTCGACCCACCCGCCGAGCAAAATGTCGGCTGGGACCCGGTCGCTGCCGGACTGGTCGAACCCGACGAGGCTTATAAAGGAAAGCGCGTGCACAAGATCCACGTTGCCAAGAACGGCGACCTTTTCCTTGAAACCCATGGTTTCCGCCCCGGCGTTGTTTCCGGAGTGCTGCTCGATTCCTCAACCGCAGAAAGACGCGGCGGCACTGGACAGACTTTTGACTGGGAGCGCGTCCAACCCTGGGCGGGAATCATCAACAGCATCAGCAAACTGATCGTGGCCGGCGGCCTGCATTCCGGCAACGTGCAGGAAGCGATCCACCTGCTCCATCCCTGGGGCGTCGACGTTTCCACCGGAGTCGAAAGCGAGCCCGGCAAGAAAGATCCTCGAAAACTCCGTGCCTTTGTCAAAGCCGTACGCGCCATGGAAGAGGCCAACTAAATGGCAACCGCGTCCTTGACGAAAAAGACCGTCGCCCGCGCAAATGGAAACAATCGGCCCAAAGCCGCTCCCGCCGGCCGTTTCGGCGCTTACGGTGGACGCTACGTTCCCGAAACCTTGATGGCCGCTCTCGACGAATTGGAGCGCGAATACGAAAAAGCCAAGCGCGACAAAAAATTTCAGCAGCGCCTCGATCTACTTCTCAAGACCTATGCCGGACGCCCCACGCCTCTGTTCTTTGCTCGCCGCCTTACGCAGAAATTAGGCGGAGCAAGAATTTATCTTAAGCGCGAAGATCTGCTCCACACCGGCGCGCACAAAATCAACAACTGCCTCGGCCAGGGTTTGCTTGTCGAACGCATGGGCAAGCATCGCGTCATCGCGGAAACTGGCGCCGGCCAGCACGGCGTCGCAACCGCCACGGTCTGTGCGCTGCTCGGTCTCGAGTGCGTTGTCTACATGGGCACTGAAGACATGCGCCGCCAGGAACTCAATGTCTTCCGTATGCGTTTGCTCGGAGCCGAAGTCCGCGGCGTCGAATCTGGTTCGCGCACGCTCAAAGATGCCATCAACGAAGCCATGCGCGACTGGGTCACCAACGTGCGCACCACGCACTACCTGCTCGGCAGCGTTCTCGGAGCCCATCCCTATCCCACCATGGTCCGCGACTTCCACCGCGTCATCGGACGAGAAGCTCGCGCCCAAATCCGCAAAGCCGAAGGTAAATTGCCGAACGCCATCATCGCCTGCGTCGGCGGAGGATCGAATTCCATTGGCATTTTCTATGATTTCCTGAAAGACAAAAAGGTCCGCCTCGTCGGAGTCGAGGCCGGAGGCCGCAGCGAAGCCCTGGGCGACCACGCTGCCCGCTGTCGCGGAGGTTCGCCCGGAGTTTTGCAAGGTACATTTTCGTACGTACTGCAGGACAAGTCCGGACAGATCGCACTTACGCACTCCGTTTCTGCCGGACTCGACTACCCGTCGATCGGCCCCGAACACGCCATGCTACAAGACACTGGCCGAGCCGAATACGTCCCCGCGAGCGATGCCGAAGCCTTAGAGGCCACCACGCTGCTCGCCCAAACCGAAGGCATCATCCCCGCCCTGGAATCCGCCCACGCCATAGCCGAGGTCATCAAGCGCGCTCCGAAGATGAAGAAGTCGGAGGTAGTAATCGTCAACATTTCCGGCCGCGGTGACAAAGACATCGGAATCATGCGCGAGAATCTGAACCTGGATTGATTGCCTAAGACACTAGCGCACTTGTGCCGTTGAAGAGCGAGCCAACAATGTCTGAAATTTGCGCGTTTCTTCGCGAAATCGCCCGCGGCCTAAAATCCTTCGACGATGAAAAAATAGCTCCTACCATCAAACGTGGCCCCAACAAAGGGAAGAGCTATCCGGCAGGTGCGGGTTCGCACGAAGAGCCTGACCAGGTTTCGGCCATCGCGGCAAGGTACGGCTGGGCCGCCAACAATATCAGCTACTCTCAAGGCACCTGCGACCTCCACCAATACGGAATTTGGGCCGAAGTCAAACTTATCCGACCCTTCAACGCGAATGGCACACGCAGCCGAGAATGCGCAGATCCCGTATTGGGCGTTGTGAACGACGCCAAGAAGCTATCGCTCGCGAGTGACTGCGCTAGGAAAATGGTGGTAGGGCTCGTTTACGATAAGGATAAAGAGGGCTCAACGGTGATGCCCTTCATCAATTGTGTTCGGGTTCTGGCGCGTAATCACGGGGTTTCACTTGGAGAACCAATCTTGATTTCCTTGGGCCCTCTCGTCCATCCAGTTCACCGGTTTGGATGGGTGGTAGGCTGGGAAGTGTTCGTAGACAAGCCGGAGTGAATTAGGCAGTTACGGCGTGACGTTGATGACTGCCCCGTGATGTCCTACTTCGACGCCGTGATCGCTTGTTCAAGCGTTTCCCGAATAAAGCGCGTATAGGGGATACCGCGAGCCTTTGCGCGAGCTTTCACTGCCGCCAGCAATGGCTTCGGTACGCGCATGTTGATCTGTTCTTCCTTTTTCAAGAACTCAAAGCGTACCGGCTTAAACTGTGAGAAATCGAGGTTGGAGAGCTCTCGGGCAAGGAACGCCTCGGCCTGTTTATCGGTTTTCAGGCGTGGTTACTTTCTTCTTCAACGGCTGCTTTTCATAAGTTGCAATCTTTCGACGCTTCCTCACTCATACACCTCACGCCGATGCGCGATCCGCGTGACACTAACAAGCTTCGCGCCATCGTCAACGAGGTACAAGATCCGCCAGTCACCTGCACGAATGCGCCAAAGGTCTCTGTAGCCTTTTAGCTTCTTGCAGCCCGCAGGCCTCGGGTTCTCAGCAAGAGATTCCATCTTGCGCACCACTCGTGCCAGCACGTTATTCGGTAATCCTTCAAGTTCTTTCCTCGCCGAAGGCTTTACCTCAACGACATACCTAGCCACGAAGTCGCCCACGCTTGATCAGGTCTGCCTTGATTTTCCCGAGAGGTATGCCCTTTTCCTTTCGCCGCTTCTCGGAAATGAGGCCATCCCAAAAATCCTGCAGCCTGACTCTGTGCTTTTTCAGGTCAATTAGGACCGCGACCTTGCGGCCCTTGTCATCGGTAACGAATTGAACTCCAGTCATGAAATTATTCTCCGTCAGGAAGTGTGCTCACCGCAAGACGCCCTCTATTTCGATCCGCCGAGAGCCTGTTCTAGGGTCCCCCGAATGAACCGCGTATAAGGAATCCCGCGCGCTTTGGCGCGAGCTTTCACCGCCGCGAGCAACGGCTTCGGCACGCGCATGCTGATCTGCTCGTCCTTTTTCTCGAACTCAAAGCGTACCGGCTTGAACTGTGAGAAATCGAGTTTGGAGAGGTCTTGGGCGAGAAACGCCTCGGCCTGCCTATCGTTTCTCAGGCGTGTCGCTTTCCTTCTGATAGGCCGCTTTTTCATAAGCTGCAATCTCCCTGCCATGCCTTTGTCACGCCCGAACCAGATCGCGTCGTTCGAGCCTGGGAAGGGACTGGATGGATTTGCCTGCCTTCTTCCGGGCGAGCCGTAGCTCGTAAAGGCTCTGGAGATTCAGCCAAAATTCGGCACTCGTGCCAAAAAAGTGAGCGAGGCGCAAGGCAGTGTCGCCCGTGATGGCCCGTGTTCCATTCAGGATTTGGGTAACCCGATTTGTCGGAACGTCGACTTTGCGTGCCAGTTCAGCGGCGCTCATATTGAGCGCTTTGAGTTCTGCGGCCAGGCGCTCGCCTGGATGAATCGCAATCAATGCCATAGCCACACTCCTTAGTGATAATCGACAGTTTCTACGTTCGACGGCCCAACCGCCCCGCCAGCCTATTCAACGCAGTCTCGCCATTGATCGTTCGCGCGAAGATCGTTAATGCGAATGCTGTACTGGCCCTTGCGATCCCCCGTCAATGCTTCAAACCTATTGCCCGGCAACGCCGCCAGGTCTCGAATCAAAGTCGCAACCTCCAGACGGTCAAGTTTCAACCGCGCCGATCTTTCAATGCCAGAGAACGCCTTGACCCGCTTTCCCGCGGCGAAGTCACGAGTCCTCTTGTCCCGATAACCTAAAATCACTGTCACCAATCTTATTGGGAATTACGCGTTACGTCAAGCATAATGGTTCACATTTCTGCAATCCGGCCTCAGCCATCTACAATTCCTCTGATGCCCTTTCACTTCGAAAACAAGCCGGCCTTGGTCGCCTACGTAACCTGCGGCGATCCCAACCTCGCCACCACCCGCGACATCATCCTCGCCGCCATCGATGCCGGTGCCAGCATCATCGAACTCGGAGTTCCCTTCAGCGACCCGCTCGCCGACGGCCCCGTCATTCAGCGCGCCAGCGAGCGCGCGCTCAAGCACGGAACTTCCCTGCAAAATGTACTCACCCTCGCCGCCGAAATTCGCGAGCATTCCCAATCCGTCGGACTCGTGGTCTTTTCCTATCTCAATCCCATCCTGCGCATGGGACTCGCAAAATTCTGTCAGGTCGCGCGCCTCGCCGGAATCGACGGCACCCTCATCACCGACCTGCCTGTCGAGGAATCCGCCGAGTATCTGCGCGAAGCCCGCCAGCATGACCTCTCCACTATCTTTCTCGCCGCGCCCACCAGCACCGACCAGCGCCTGAAGCTCATCTCGCAAGTTTCCACTGGCTTCATCTATGCCATCTCCCGCACCGGCGTTACCGGAGCCCGCCAGCAAATGACCGGCGACGCCAGGACTCTGGTCAAGCGCCTGCGCCGTTTCACCAAACTTCCCATCGCCGTCGGCTTCGGAATCTCAACTCCCGACCAATTCGCCGCCGTCGGCAAATTCGCCGAAGCCGCGGTCGTCGGCAGCGCCATCGTCCACGCCATTGAACAAAATCCGGGACGGGAAGCCGCAACTGTGGCAGAATTTGTGAGTTCGCTCGTGGCCCGCTGTTCCTGACTCGCAGCGCTGAATTTCCATGGACATTTCTGATTGGCGCAAGAAAATCGACGATCTCGACCGCAAGCTGGCGGCCTTGCTCAACGAACGCGCCGCCGCCGCCGTCGAAATCGGACGATTGAAACGCAACACCAGCCTGCCCATTTACGAGCCTGAGCGCGAGCGCCAGGTAATCGCCAATGTGCAGCGCAGCAGCACCGGACCGTTGACTGAACGCGATCTCGCCCAGATTTACGAGCGCATCATGGACGTAATGCGCAGTATCCAGAAACACGAGATCGTTCCCGACTCCGGCCCGACCACCGGAGAGACCGAAATCGATTCGCAATTGAACGACTAGCTAGCCCCAAAAGAAAAGAGAAGACGAGCCTCATGATCGTAGCGATGCAAGATGCGGCCAGTGAAGATCAGATCCAGCGCGTGATCGATCAACTGGTCCACTTCGGTTTCGAAGTTCACCGCTCCACCGGAGCCCGCCAGACCGTTCTCGGCGGCGTCGGCGTCCCTCACGATTTCGACACCCGCGAAGTCGAAATGCTGCCCGGCGTCCAGGAAGTCCACCGCATCACTTCGCCTTACAAACTAGCCGGCCGTAATTTTCGCCCCGAAGGCACGATCGTCAAATTCGCCAACGGAATTGAAATCGGCGGCAAAAAAATAGTCGTCATGGCCGGACCCTGCTCCGTCGAGTCGCGCGACCAACTATTCACCGTCGCCGAACAAATCTCCAAAGCTGGAGCCCGCGTCCTCCGCGGCGGCGCTTTTAAGCCGCGCTCGTCTCCGTATTCGTTTCAAGGCCTCGGCGTCGACGGTCTCAAACTCCTCCGCGAAGTTGGAGATCATTTCAACCTGCTCGTCATCAGCGAAGTCATGGAGATTTCCCAGATCGACCTGATGCTGCCTTACATCGACATTTTTCAAGTCGGCGCGCGCAACATGCAGAACTTTAATCTGCTCCGCGAACTCGGCAAAGTACGCAAGCCCGTGCTGCTCAAGCGCGGCATCGCCGCTACCTTCGAGGAGCTGCTCTGCTCCGCCGAGTATCTGCTCGCCGGCGGCAACTACGAAATCATTCTCTGCGAACGCGGCATCCGCACGTTCGAGACCTACACGCGCAACACAATGGACATCTCCGCCATCCCCATCATTCACAAGTTGTCGCATTTGCCCATGACCGCCGATCCGTCGCACGGCACCGGACGCCGCGATAAAGTCGCTCCCATGGCCCGCGCCTCCGTTGCCGCCGGAGCTGACGCCATGCTCATCGAAGTCCATCATCAGCCCGATAAAGCGCTTTCCGACGGCGCGCAGTCGCTCTACCCCGAACAGTTCGCGGAGCTCATGCAGCAACTCCGCATGATCGCACCCGCAGTAGGCCGCGAGATCGCGTAAACTTCTCCCAGAATTGTCATCCCGGCGCAGCGAGGGATCTGTATCTTCCGACGAACTGCAGATCCCCGACGACGTTCGAGATGACAACACTAATTCCCATGAGCTTCAAGCAAGTCACCATCATCGGCACCGGCTTGATCGGAGGCTCTCTCGGGCTCGCCCTCAAAAAGCGCCGCCTCGCCAGCCGCATCGTCGGCTGCGATCGCGCTCCCGTCCTCGAGCGCGCCCAGAACTGTGGAGCCATTGACTCCGGAACCATCCATCCCGCCGATGCCGTGCGCGGCAGCGATCTCGTCGTACTCGCCACGCCCGTGATCCCGATCCTCGACCTCATCGATCGTCTCGGTCCCGCCCTGCCAGCCAAGACGCTTCTCACCGACGTCGGCAGCACCAAGCAGGAAGTCGTCACCCATGCCGCCAAATCGCTCGGACGCCACGCCGCGCAACGATTCCTCGCCGGCCATCCCATGGCGGGCAAAGAAAATGCCGGAGTAGAATTCGCCGACGCTAATCTTTTCGAAGACGCAGCGTGGCTGTTCACTCCGCTCCCTGGGCAAGACGTCCATGCCGGTCTTTGCGGAGAATTCGTCCACTGCGCCGGCAAAATTGGCGCTAAAATCGCCGTCCTCGACCCCGCCGATCACGACCGCTTCTGCGCCTGGATCAGCCATCTCCCGCAGATGATCTCTACCGCCCTCGCCGCCACCCTGGTCGATGAATTCGGTCCCGACGCGCCTGTGCTCGACATCGGCGGCCGCGCTCTCCGCGAGATGACCCGCATCTCCGCCAGTCCCTATTCGATGTGGCGCGATATCGCCATCACCAACAAGAAAAATATTTCCAGCGCCCTGCACAAACTAGAACAGCGCCTCGCCCACATCCGCGAGAACCTGGATTCAAAACAACTCGCCGAAGAATTCGAGCGGGCGCATGAACTGAGGAAGAATCTACCGCGAAGGCAAGGAGAAAAAAAATCCTTGAACAAGTAATAGGGCAGCGAACAAGTAATACAGCAGCGGGTTTCTAATGTTCTTTACTCGACGTCGATGCCCACGTGGGAGCCATCAATTCACTGCTCCAAACCGGGCCCTCTGCTTGGGTGGGGCCCAAAGATTTCAGAAAAACAGGAGCTTCGCCTCCAAGAATCCAGACGCGAGTGTCTGCCGGTTGTTTCCCCACCAGGGGCGCCACCACCCCAGACACGCCTCCAATTTCGATTTTCACCAAATAGCGAGTCGCTTCGAGGCGCGACCCCGCAACCGATGCCGACTCAGATCCGTCGTGTGAGATCGCAAGCTTGACGAGTCGCGGCTTTGGCGAAGCCACAAGCATCGAAACCTTCGTCTCCGAAACGTCGCGCGGAATGTTCTTGATCAGCGTCGATACCAGGCCGTTAGCAAGATCGGCAGGCAATTCCATGTGCTGAGTCGCAACCTCTTCCTTGCCATCTTTGTTGACGCTGCGGACGATGACTTGGCTTGTGGATGTGTCGAGCGATAAATCCAGCGGGTGAGGGAACGAAGGTCCTTTCTGGATGTGATGGTCCTTAAGCAGTCGAAACACCCCGCGCTGAGAATAAACGGTGGTTTCATCGTCGATGGAACCGTCCTTGAAATGGTAGACCAACTTCGTGCTGATGCGATCTCCATGCGCGATTTGGACGAGATCGCCCGACGCCAGCGTCTCGCCATCCGCGTTTCGCAACACAAGAAAGCCGTGAATCGTCCCTTCTACATAGTGCACGGCAATCGGCTCCGCCCACAGCGCTCCGCTGAGAAAAAATATCGTTGGCAAGTACCAGATTATTTGTCTGAGAATGCTCGTAAATTTTCCACCCGACATATGTTTGTCCCTGAATCCCATATTCAGACTCTGGCTAATAGGAAAAACTAGCGATAGGGTTTTCCCGGTAGGGTATTCCGAACGTTACGGTACGAAAAACAAACCGTGAGGAAATACGGTGCCTTGCCTTTGCTCAATTGAGTGAACAGCGCGGAGCGTACGACTGAACCGATGCCGCGAGGCGCCCCGGCCCATGAGCGAAATTGATGCTCCACATAGACGCTTGGAGGTGCCAGCCAATTCCCAGATTTTTGCCGCCTTTTTCCGATAGAATTCTTCTGCCATGCACAAAGTTGTCGCCAGCGCCGAAGAAGCTATTCACGATGTTTTCGATGGCGCAGCCATCATGGTGGGCGGATTCGGCTTATGCGGAAACCCCGAGAACCTGATTCGCGCTCTCGCACAGAAGGACATCAAGAATCTCACCACCATCAGCAACAACGCCGGAGTCGATGGCTACGGCGTCGGCCTGCTTCTCGCGAATGGCCAAATCCGCCGCCACATCGGCACCTACGTCGGCGAAAACAAGCTCTTGGAACAGATGGTGCTCAATGGCACCGTGCAACTCGACCTTGTCCCGCAAGGAACATTTTCCGAACGCATTCGCGCCGCCGGAGCCGGCATTCCCGCCTTCTTTACTCCCACCGGCGTCGGCACGATCGTCGCCGAAGGCAAAGAAGCGCGCGAGTTCGATGGCCGCACCTACATCATGGAGCGCGCCCTGAAGGCCGACTTCGCCTTCGTCAAAGCGTGGAAGGGCGACCGCTGGGGCAATCTCGTCTACCGCAAAACCGCGCGCAATTTCAATCCCATGATGGCGACTGCGGCCAAAGTTACGATTGCCGAAGTCGAGCATCTGGTCGAACCTGGAGAACTCGATCCCGACCTGGTTCACACCCCCAGCGTGTACGTACAAAGAATCTTTCAAGGCAAAGTGTTTGAAAAAAGAATTGAGAAGCGCACCCTGAGAAAAGCGGTTGCCGGAAGCTAAGAGCTATCACTTGCGACAATAGATAACGGAAATGATCCCCCATGCCCCACGAAGCCAAGCCCGCCAAAGACGCTGACAAACGCGAGCGCATCGTCAAACGCATCGCTCAGGAACTCCGCGACGGATTCTACGTCAATCTCGGCATCGGCCTGCCCACGCTGATCGCCAACTACGTTCCTCCGGGCATGGACGTGATTCTCCAATCCGAAAACGGAATGCTCGGCATCGGTCCCTATCCCGTAGAAGGCACCGAAGATGCCGACCTCATCAACGCCAGCAAAGAAACCGTCAGCGAAATGGCAGGCACCGCCTATTTTTCCAGCGCCGATTCTTTCGCCATGATTCGCGGAGGCCACGTCGACCTCAGCGTCCTCGGAGCTATGGAAGTCGACGAACAAGGCAATCTCGCCAACTGGATGATCCCCGGCAAAATGGTCAAAGGCATGGGCGGAGCCATGGACCTGGTAGCGGGAGCGCGCCGCGTCATCATTGCGATGGAGCACGCCACCAAAGACGGCCAGCCCAAGATCCTGAAAAAATGCACTCTCCCGCTGACCGGCGTCAAAGTCGTGGACACCATCGTCACGGAAATGGCCTACATCAGAGTGACGCCACAAGGCCTGGTGCTCGAAGAAATCGCCCCCGGCCTGACCGCGGCAGACGTCCAGCAAGCCACCGGAGCCGACCTGCAAGTCAGCCCCAGCCTCAAATCGATGGACAGCAATTAGAGATTAAAGTTCAAATATCTCTAGTCCAAAATCTAAAGATCTAAGGTCAAAAATCAATCAGGACCCCGTTTGAGGCCTCGAGCGCCCTCCAGATACGATTTATCATATGTGCCACTGGTCACATATGATAAGCAGGATTTTCGCTTTGTTTCCCGCTAACCCCTACAAGCGCCAATCGTTAGCGTTTTTGTAATTACACCATTGTACGTACAAAATTATATGCAAAGTGTTCCACGTGGAACACATCTCCGATTTGTCAAAACCCAGGAATCCCCCATGCTAGATTTGAACCATGCGCTCCATCCTCCAGAAGCGCTCGCTCCGCTTCGTCTTCGTGGCGAACGTGATCTCCATGCTGGGCAGCGGGATGAACTCGGCCGCCGTGGCCTGGACCATCCTGCAGCGCACTCACTCTGAGATGGCGCTTGGCACCTTCGCCGCCCTGCAGACCATCCCGGCCATGCTCATGCTTCCCTTCACCGGCGTCCTCATCGACCGCGAAGACCGGCGGCGGCTGGTCATGTGGCTGGACGCCCTGCGCGCCATCATCATCCTCGCGGTCACCGTGCTCGCCTTTCTCGGTCGCGTGCAGGTGTGGGAGCTCTACCTGATGAACACGCTGGTAGCGGCCGGCTTCTGGATGTTCTGGCCGACGATCACGGCGCTGATCCAGGAGCTGACGCCCGAGGGCGGGTACGTGCAGTCGAATACCTTTCTGCTGGCTGGCATCCAGGGCGGATGGCTGATTGCCGGCGCAATCGTCGGATTTGTTTATGAACACATTGGCCTGGGCGGCGTGCTGCTGATCGACGTGAGTACCTACGTCATTTCTTTTTCGTGTTACTTCGCGGTGCGACAGGGACGGCATGTGGTGCCGCGGGCGGTTGAACTCCGCCATGATCTGGCAGCGGCGGAGACGGCCGTTGGGCGCTTCCTGCGCGAGATGCGCGAAGGCCTGGTCTTTCTGCGTGAGCATCGTCCCGTGATTTTTCTGGGAACCAGTTGGGCGCTTTTCCTGGGAGCGATGATGACGGGAGTGGTGGTGACCGCTCCGCTCAGCGATCGTGTTTTCCACGCGGGCGCGACTGGCTACGGATGGTTGAACGGAGGGTGGGGTGTGGGCGCGTTTGTGAGTGCCCTGTATGCTCCCGCGCTTATCGGGCGCGTGGGAGCGCGCGGATCGATTGCGCTCGCGATGCTCTTACTCACGCTGGCCATGGCCCTGTCCCCGTTTTCACCATGGCTCGCGATCGCCGTGTTGTTGTATGGAATGATGGGATCGGCTCGCGGTGTCAGCGGCGTGGCCATGAATACAAGTTTGATGGAGCAGGTGCCGCCGCATGTCATGGGGCGCGTACAGAACACTTTCTATTTCTTCGGCACGCTGCTGCAAGTGGCGCTCGGGCTAGGTGTGGGATGGATCGCATCGCGAGTCAGCCTGGCGGCCGGTTTTGGCGTAATAGCGGCGATCTATGCCATCGCGTTCGGCAGCGCCTGCTGGCCGGTTCGGGCGGCAAAGGCTGCGGCAGCGACGGCGGAGTAGCATCCCATGCGCGGACCGCGCCAGACGCCCGCTCCGCATCGACACGGATGCTGATATTCTTTTTCTTCTTCTTTCTTCTTCGGGAGATCCATGCATGTTTGAAGACTTGAAGGGCAAGACGGCGGTCGTGTTTGGCGTGGCGAACAAGCGGTCGATCGCGTGGGCGATTGCGCAGGGACTGCATGCGGCGGGGATGAACCTGGCCATTACCTATCAGAACGAGCGCATGGAGATGGAAGCGAAGGATCTGATTCTTTCGCTGCCGGGCGCCGAAGCGTTCATGTGCGATGTTTCGAGGGACGAAGAAATAGCGAAACTGTTTGAGGCGCTAAAGGCTCGTTATGGAAAGCTGCACGCGCTGGTGCACAGCGTGGCCTTCGCTCCGGCAGAGGAATTAAAGGGCGACTTTATCAACACCACGCGCGAAGGCTTTCGTATGGCGCACGACGTGAGCGTGTATTCGCTGATCGCGGTGTGCCGGGCTGCGGCGCCGCTGATGGAAGATGGCGGCAGCGCGATCACGATGACGTATTACGGAGCGGAGAAGGTTGTACCTCACTATAACGTGATGGGCGTGGCCAAGGCGGCACTGGAGTGTTCGGTGCGGTACCTGGCGGAGGATTTGGGAAAAAAGAAAATCCGCGTCAACGCGATTTCAGCGGGACCGATCAAAACCCTTGCTGCGCGCGGCATCTCGGGGCTAGGCGACATGCTGAAGAGCCACGCTGAACGCGCTCCTCTGGGGCGCAACGTGGAAGTAGGCGAGGTGGGGAGCACGGGAGTATTTCTTGCGTCGGATGCGAGCTCGGGTATTACGGGCGAAGTTATTCATGTCGATTGCGGCTACAACATTATGGGGTTTTAGGGGCAGTTCTCTGTTGTCTGTTGTCAGTTCTCAGTTCCCGGTTCTCGGTTCTTGGTTCTTGGTTCTTGGTTCTTGGTTCCCGGAAAAGCGTAACGTGGGGGCCGTCGTTACTAAGCTGGTTACTACAGTTTTCCTTTGACAATTTGTTGACACGAATCGCGGAGCGTTCAGGCGTAACCTTGATTTGATATGAAGTATCAGCGGATTCTGTGCCTTTGGGCTTGCGTCGCATTTTCGGCGGTGCCATGTTTTGCGCACCACATGGCGGTGGTAGTGAATAAAGATAACGCCGTTCAGAATGTCAGCTCGGCGCATTTGGCCAAGCTTTTCAAGGGCGAAGTGAAGAAGTGGGCGGATGGAAAGAATGTAGTGCTGGTGTTGCACAGGTCGTCGCCAGGCGAGATGGCAACGCTGGAACATCTGACCAAGATGACGGAAGCCGAGGTAAAGGCATTGCTCGCGTCGCATGACGACTCGGTCCGGACGGTGAGTTCGGATGCGGAAGTGGTCGAGGCGGTGTCGTCGACGCCGGGAGCGATCGGGTTCGTAGAAGAACACTCCATCACCGATCGTGTGGGCATTGTGAAAGTGGATGGCAAGCTGCCGCTCGAAGCCGGATATTTGCCGCACTAATTTTCGAACCGAGGCCCGACTCCACTCCTCGAAGCGCTCCACCGAAAGTCAGCAAGGCACACTACCCTGCATGGTTTGGCGCTGTGCGCTGGATTCTTAAGCTGGCTTGCGGCTGAAACCTAGAGCGATTTTCCCGGAACTGCGATGTACCAGCCTTCGGCGAGGAATTGGTCGATCGAGCGTTCCTGAATGCCTTCCTGGACGCGGAGCTCGTCATTCAGAAAATGATAAGAGAGGGTTGCGGTGGCGCGATCAACGTGGTCGATGCGAATGCGATTGCCGTCACGATCGGCGCAGATCAGGCCGACGGTGAGATCGGACTCGTTGGCCTTTTTTACAGTTGCCTGGGTCATGAGAGCCACAATCGAATTGGATGAGACAGGGCGCAATAAAGAACCGATTTGTAACGGGTCAGTTTTGGACGACGCTTCCGCCAGCGGCTGAAGCCGCCACTTAAAATACGATGGTTATCGCAGCGGTAAGCCGCTGCGCCATCCAAAGGCAAGAGCAACATTCAGCGGCATTAGAAGTGCCGTCCTTCTCGGTCCCCCCAGGGCTGAGTTAATACTTTCCGTGGAATACCGCGTGATCGATGTCAGGCCAGAACTCTTTTAGTACGTTGAACACGCCATCCAGGCCCACCTGCGTTCCCCAACGCTGATACGTTTTCACAAAGGGGTTGGATTCTGCCGGGTAATACGCATTGCCGATGCCCGCGGCTGCGCCTGCGCCAACTACTTCCGACAGGTTAAAAGTGCTTTTGCCAGAATTGGTTCGGGTGATTAACAGACGACTCACAGCATAACCGGTCCGCTTGAAGAATCCACCTTTACCCAGGGTGTAGTATCTCGGGTCTTCGCGGGTTACTGCCGGCACGATGGCTTCGGTCATGTAGTTCTCTATGGCGCCATCGACAAAGACATGCCAGTAGTATTTACCGTACCCTTCGGCGCCTTGGCCGAAGGTCGGCTGCGATTTTTGCGCCATGTCGACTCCCGCGAGCGCTCCCACGAAAATGAAACCGGAGTAGTCGAATGTATCCTGGGTGGCAAGCCAGAGTTCGCTCTTGAAACTCAGCGGAGGCAGAGTCGTGTTGGCGCTGACGGCGCGGTAATTGGGGACTACCCAAAGAATTCTCTTGGGTTGTTTTCCATACTCTTCGGTGGAGTTAGCGGGTTGGGGCGGATTGGCCTTGGGTGCCGGCGCGTCTGCCTGCGAGGATTTCCCATCGGTCGCGGTGCCGGCTGGTGTGGTGCCGGTTTGCTGAGCGTCGGCGCTGAGCAGCGAGACATCATCCTGCGCCCAGAGTGCCGTCGCTTCCTGGGATGGCACTGGCACAGCGGTTGGTTCCTGGGCTTGAACCGACGCGGTTCCGAACGTCACCGCCAAAGCTATCGCCAAGCAGAAGGATCGAATCGTTTTCAAATCTTCCCCCACAGTTGTATTTTTCCTGTCATGTCTAGTCACTCTACTTTTGGTTGTGGTACGGTTTGAAAAATTGCCGTCCCTCAGCGGCTAAAGCCGCAATGAAAATGCGGTGGTTATCGCAGCGGTAAACGGCTGCGCCATCCGAAAGCAAAAACAAATCAGAAACTGGAATCCCCCTCTTGCGCAAACAACGCGCAAGGATGGGGCACCCATCGGTCAAGAGATCGGCCAAGAACACAAAACCACCTGAGTTGGGCAATGATCAATCCGTTGCCTTTTGTTCTTTCTCGAGGTGTCGGGCGTGTCTCTTCTGAAAATAGCGGTGAATATCGGGCCAAAATTCTTTTAGCTCATTGCCAAAAGCATCGATGCCCATTTGCGTTCCCCATCCGGAGAGACTCGTGGTTGCACTACGATCGGCGGCCGGATAATAGAAATTGGAAATGGCAATCGCGGTAGCGTTACCGGCAAACTCGGGAATGTTAAACATACTGCCGCCAGAATCTCTTCGGGCGACGAAGATACGGCTGAAGGCATAGCCAAAGCGGTGCGAGAACGAGCCGTGGCCCAATTGAAAATAGCGAGGATCTACTTTCAGGATGGTGGGGAAGACGCCGCCCACCATAACATTGCCATCGACCTGATCGGCGAAAGCCGCTCCATAGCGCTTCGCATAGCCCTGCGCTCCCTGTCCGAACCCCGGAGAGGAATTTTCGGCCTGACGGATGCCAGCCACGATGCCTACAACTGTGAATTCATACGGGTCGAAGGACCCTTTGGCGGCCATGGCAAACTTCTCTTTCCAGGAGACCGGCGTGACCTGCGACTCGCTATCTACCGTCAAGTAGTTTGGCATGACGTAAAACATCCGGTCGTCTTTCTTCTTCGTATCTGTTTTTTTAGGATCTTCCGTCTTTTTAGGATCTGGCGGGGCCGGGCGGTTTGGATCCTGAGAATTACTCTGGGCAGACGGTTGGTCTGCGGGTTTGTCTGGCTGAGAAGGACTGGGCGCGGGCGATTGGGCGGATTGGGCAGGGTCGGATGTTGGAGTAGGTGGGGCGCTTTGAGCTGTGCAAAGAGTCGCGGATAACGAGATGGACACGCTCAGCAGGCCTGCAAGTATGGAATAGCTTCGCTTCAAATTGACTATGACTCTACCTTCAGTTGATTGAGATGCGCCGAGGCCGTGACAAGTTTAGATTCAACGCGTGGTCCGGCGGATTCTGCGGTCAGTTTCTCCCACCGTCTCCAAGGTGATTTCGACGTTGTTGTCGCGTTGGAAACGAGGGAACTTCTCTCCCCACTCTATCAGTAAGATGCAGTTTGGTGCGAGCAAGTCGTCGAGACCCAAGGTCTCTAGTTCGCGGGCGGTATCGATGCGATAGAGGTCGATGTGGTAGAGAGTGGCGCGGGGTCCGCGATATTCGTGGATGAGAGTGAAGGTGGGGCTGGTGACATCCTCGGCGCGGGCGGCAGCGAAGCCTTCGGCGATGCCTTTGACGAGAGTCGTCTTGCCGGCTCCGAGGTCGCCACGCAACAGGACGATGAGGGGAGGGGTGAGTTCGGCGGCGAGGGCACGTCCGAAAGCGATGGTCTGATCGGCGGAGTGGGTGACGGTTTCGGTGGTGGTCATTCTCTGCTGGTGATTCTCTGCTGGTGATTCGCTGCTGGAAGTATAGCGAAGGGTGGTGGGCTGCGATCTTCCAGGCACCAGCGGCTTCCGGCAGGCGAGGTCCGGATGGACGTGCCCGGTTTGAGTTCAGAATTTGGGCGGGGCTTTGAGCTCGGAGGCGGGGTCGCGGAAACTGTGATCCAAGGCTGATTCCAGCGCCATGCGGAGCTTGCGGTGGTCGTCGTCGCCCAAGGCGATGAAGCGGAACGGTTGCAGACAGGCGGTCTGAAATTTGCGTGTGGGGTGGAGCATTTCGGCCATTCCGCAGATGGCGCCGGCGCGAGTGTGGAAAGCGATTTCGACGAAATCTCCGGTGGACAGCTCATGGTGAAGTTGGAGCAATCCGCCGTTGAGGGAAATGGATTGGAGTTTAGCGCGCTCGCGCAGGCCGCCTTCGGCCATGACGGCAGCTGCAATCGATCCATTAAGTTGTACACGGGGAGCACGCTGGCTGGTGTGTTTTTGGGGGAAATGGGTCATAGCCAAGAGAACTATGCCACGTCATGGGTGGCGGGGTGAAGATTACGAAAGCGCCTAGGGACAATCCCATCGGGCCAATTCGGGCCATGCTGCCACTGGGTCAAGTTTGCGATAATAACGGCAGTAACTTTTATGGCTGTCGGTGAAAAGAGTACCTTTGTGCAATAGGGCACTGATAAGAAAAAGTTTGCGCGATCTAAAGGCGGTTGGCGATATGCGGATGGCTAGAGTAGCGAGGTTTGCAGTGGCAGTGGCGGTGCTCGGTTTGCTGACGACACTGTGGACGGGGTGTTCCCGGGACCCGGAGGTCCGCAAGCAGAAATATCTGGAGAGTGGTGAGCGCTATTTCGACAAAGGCGCCTACCGGGAAGCAGCGATTCAGTTTCAGAACGCGATTCAGGTGGACGATAAATTCGCCGAGGCGCATTACCGGCTGGGAGTGACGGCGCTCAAGCTGGAACAGTGGCGAACGGCGTACGAGGAACTGCAGAAGGCGACGGAACTGCAGCCGGATCACTATCCGGCGCGGCTGGAGCTGGCAAAGCTGGAAATCGGCGGGCGGCAGTTTGCCGATGCGAAGGAGCAGCTGAACGTGCTGGTGGCGAAGGAGCCGAATAATCCGGACGTTTACATCGCGCGTTCCAACTACGACGCCGGCATCAATAACATGGCGGATGCGCTGCAAGACATGCAGAAGGCGCTGCAACTGGATCCGAAGCGGGTAGATTCCTATCTGCACCTGGCGATGCTTGAAATGCGGGGGCAACAATGGGACGCGGCAGAGACGGATGTCAAGAAAGCGGTTGAATTAGGTCCGAGGTCGATGGCGGCGCTGGGGTCGCTGGCAAACTTCTATCAGACCAGGGGGCGATTTCCGGAGGCGGAAGAATGGTTCCGGCGCGCGATTGGAGTAGCGGGGAATGATCCAAGCCCCACGCTCGCGCTGGCGGGCCTGTATCTGGCGGAGAACAAGCCCGGTCAGGCAGAGCAATTACTGCGGCAATCGAAGGGTAATTTCCCGAATAATTCCACGGGCTACCGGATGCTGGGGGATTTCTATTACGCCAACAACCAGCTCGACAAAGCCACCGAGGAGTATGAAGCGCTGTATCGGGACCATCCGAAGGACCCGGTGGTGAAGAAGAATTACATTCAGCTGCTGATTCTGCGGAACCGGCTGGACGATGCGCGGAAATTGAACGCTGAGATCCTGAAAGACAATCCGGAGGACGCAGACGCCCCGATGTATGCGGGTGAAATCGAGATCCGCAGCGGAAAAGCAAACGACGCCATTAACACGCTGGGGGGAGTAATCAGGAACGATCCGGACAACCCGCTCGCGCATTATCAGCTGGGTCTGGCGTTTGATCAGGTGGGCAATGGCAGCCGAGCGGAAGCAGAGTGGCGCGATGCGGTGCGGCTGAATCCGGGGATCGTAGAAGCGCACCGGGCCCTGGCGGGAGTTGCCATACACCGGAACGACGCAGCAGCTCTGGCACAGGAAGCAGATCAGATCATTACGCTACAGCCGGGGTCTCCAGATGGATACCTGTTGCATGCTGTGGCTGACATGGACCGGAAAGAATTCGGCGCGGCCGACCAGCATATTCGGCAGTCGCTGGAGAAGGATCCGAACAATTCAAGCGCGTATGTGCAGTTGGGCAACCTGAGAATGGCGCAGAACCAAGCGGCCGAAGCGCAGAAGGCGTACCAGCAGGCGCTGGATCTAGACCCGAATTCCACCGACGCGCTGGGCGGGGTGATGAACGTCGATTTGATGCAAAAAGAGCCTGACCGGGCGATCGCTGCGGCCAGGGCCCAGATGAGTAAGTCTCCAAAGAATGCAGGGTTTCATGTGATGCTCGGCCAACTGCTGATGGAGCAGAAAAAAGACCTGCCTGGTGCGGAACAGGAGTTCAGACAGGCACTCGACCTGGATCCGAGGAGCGGTGAGGCGATGGTAAAGCTCGGAGTGGTGCAGACCGAGCGTGGGGCGACGGACCAGGCGCTGCAAACCTATTCTGAAGGGGCGAAGGTCAATCCTAAAGAGCCATCTTTTTATTTACTGTCGGGGGCCATTTACGAAACCCGACAGGACTGGGGGCATGCAAAGGAGCAGTACGAGAAGGTGCTGGACTTACAGCCGGAAAACCCGGTTGCTTCGAACAACCTAGCCTACGTGCTACTGCAGCAGGGCGGTAACGTGGACGTCGCTTTCTCGATGGCACAGACGGCGCGTCGTCTGCTGCCCGATAATCCCAATTCGGCCGACACACTGGGTTGGGCGTTCTACCATAAGAAGGTCTATGGGTCCGCGATTACGCTGTTCAAAGAGGCGCTGAAGCATCCGAACGAGGACAACCCGCTTTTCAACTACCATCTGGGACTGGCATACGCGAAGAACGGGCAGACGGCTTTGGCACGGCAACAGTTGGATAAGGTAACTAAGAAGAATCCCGATTTCCCAGACCTTGACGAATTGCGGCGTGCGCTGGCCGAGGCGAAGGGTTAAGCGACCACTCTATCTAATTCTGAGTGTTGTGAGCACGCGCCTTGTCAGCAGGCTGGGCGATTCGTCATGGAGTAGAGCGAGCGTGAACCAAACCGGGTACGTCCTCCATTCAGTTGATTCGTGCACAATATGGAAATTCCGGGTTGGATCGCGTAATTCTTGCTCTCGGAACGGCCCCACTCCCCCGAGGCCATCTCTTAAGCTCCTGTCTTTGCAATAAGTTGCTTTGGTGATTTGTTTGCGATTCAAAGCGGGTCGCGAGAAGAGCAGTCTATGGCAGAAGCAGCTGATCAGGTGCAGCATGAGTTTTGGCGCCCTCCCGCCCAAGGAGCGGCGTCGATCATGGCTCCTGTGATCGCGAGCGATCGCAGTTCGACCTGCCGCTGCGGAACCGAGTATCTCGTCAGTTCCCTTTATTGCCATGCTTGTGGCGCCGCGCGTCCAAGTCCGCACGCTAGCCGAGCCGTGCAGATCCCGGGCTTATCGGAATTGGAGCCGCTGGCGGAGCGACTTGGTCTGACCATCCCGGCAGTTGTGGCGTTTCTAGCTGGCATAGTCTGTGTAGCGGGAGCCCTACTTGTGGGCATCGTCTTCACGGCGCGTACGGCGCTGGACTGGCAGGCGATCCAAATGTGGCGGATTGAGTGGCTGCTGGCGGCAATTGCCGCGTTTGCCGGCGGCTGCTTGCTGAAGAAATAGCACCCGACATCCGCATCAATCACCCAAAACAATTTAGTTGCGCGAGTGCGCTGGCTCCGGTTGGGAGACGACGGTGCTGTTTCGCCTTGGCTGAGTCAAGCGATAGAGGTGATTCACGGGGCCGACCCCGTGGCCCAGCGGATAGGCGTTGGAGATAGCGGCTGAGACATAGGCTTTGGCCAGGAGAACGGCCTCGGGAAGTCCACGGCCATGGGCCAAGTGACAGGCGAGGGCGGTCGAGAAAGCGCAGCCGGTGCCGTGGGTGCAATTGGAGCGCTGGCGATCAGCTTTGAAAATTTCCGTTTCCAGGCCACGGGCGGTAGCAAAACTCAGGAGGTCGATTGCGCGGTCCAGATGGCCTCCGGTAACGACGACATTTGCGGCACCGAGGGAGTGCAAGCGAGCGGCCGCGGCGTGCATCTGATCGAGGTCCGTGACCGGAAGGACGGTCAAGGCTGCAGCTTCGTCGAGGTTCGGAGTGATCACTTCTGCCAGCGGGACCAGTTTTTCGACGAGCAACCTGGTTCCTGCGGCGTTAAGCAGGTCTGCGCCGGAGCTCGACTTGAGGATGGGATCGAGGACGACGTGCGGAAGATTGGCGGAGGCCAGAAAGTCCGCGACCGCGGCGGCTCCGCGTTCGTTTCCCAGCATGCCAATATGGACGGCCGCGGGGGGCAGATCGGAAACCAGCTCGCTCAAGGTTTCAGCGATGACTTGGGGATCGACAGCTTCGACACGGCGGACTCCCTGGGTTGACTGGACGGTCAGGGCGGTAATGCAGGCGATGCCGTGGCACTCGTGGGCGGCGATGGCCTTGATGTCGGCGGTAATGCCAGCTCCTGAAGAGGGATCGAAGCCAGCGATCGTCAGCACGACGGGTGGAGTTGCGGACATTCCGCCACTCTAAACCGAAAGTTCAGCGGGGGAAACAGCACTTCCGGGTGTTCTTGAGCCGGGGGCGGGCTGGCTTGAGGCTGGGGGGCGAATCGGTGATTGGGGGGTGGGAGAGTTGTTTGATACTTTTTTTTGGCTGAGCGGTTGTTAATCAGTAATCAGTTACCTTATTAAATTACTGATTACAATACACTTATTTAATTTAGTTCGTAAGTTTAACATTCATAGCGAGTTGCAGGATTCTGGTGGAAAGCCCGGCTCGAATAGTAACTATAGGGTAACTAACTACGGGTGCTTAATTTCAGTGACATAGGGAGATAAATCCATATTATTCACAAGGCTAAGTCATTGATTAATTACCAGTTAGTTAATTATCCCTCTAGGGTTTTCCATTGACACACCGTAGCTACCTCGATAGCATCGAAGGATTGTTCGTTTGACCAAAGGAGCATACGACCAGAAAACGACTTTCCACGATTGAGAGGTAACTGAATGCGACGAATAGCCGAAGGTCTGGCGGTGGTTTTATCAATTGCCAGTCTGGGGGCCGGAGCCGCATCCGGGCCAAGCAGCCTGGAAGCCGCCAAGGTCACAAAGCAGCCGGTAATTGGAAGCAGGACCGGTTTGCACGACACAACCCGAAAGAACAACAAGCCGAGGGCCTATCAAGTCGGCACGGCGTCCTGGTATGGAGAGCAGTTTCAGGGCAAGCCGACGGCCAGCGGAGAACCTTACGATATGCGTGATTTTACCGCCGCGCATCCCAGCCTGCCGCTGGGCTCTTTCGTAAAGGTCACCAACCTGAGAAACGGCAAGGCGGTCGTCGTCCGCATCAACGACCGGGGTCCGGTGGTGGATGGCCGGATCATCGACGTTTCGTACAATGCCGCGCAGGCGTTGGGCTTCAGAGATCGAGGACTACAGAGAGTGCGCCTGGACGTTTACCAGCCCTCGAAATCGCGGCCAACTACCGAAGCTCGACTACAGCCCGTAGCAAATCTCAACTAAAACGCGATAGACTCGGGAGACGGATCGTGAACAACGGTTCGTCACCACGGGAGTTGAGAATATGGATCCGCGCGAGTGTCTCATCGTCGCACTGGATGTATCCACGGCCGCGGCCGCCCGGAAGATCGTGGCGGCAGTGGGCGATTCCGCTTATATCTACAAAGTGGGCATGCAGCTCTACACGGCCGAAGGACCGGCGGTGGTGCGCGAGCTGGTGGGGTCGGGACGCCGCGTCTTTCTCGATCTGAAATATCACGACATTCCCAATACGGTAGGAGCGGCGGTCCGCGAGGCGGGCGCGCTGGGGGTGAACATGCTGACTGTGCATGCCTCGGGAGGCGGCAGAATGCTGCGCGCGGCAACCGAGGCTGCGCAGACGGCGAAGGCAGACATGCTGGTGCTGGGGGTCACGGTGCTGACGAGCCTGGATGACGCCGAGTTGGGGAAGGTGGGTGTACGCGGCGGCGTGCTGGATCAGGTGCTGCGGCTGGCCGCTCTGGCGCTGTCGAACGGATGCAGGGGCGTGGTCGCATCGGCGATGGAGGCGGCTGCGTTGCGCGAGGAGTTTGGTCCGGAGATCACAATTGTGACGCCGGGGGTGCGTCCGGCAGGCAGCGGACCGCACGATCAGGCGCGAGTGGTGACTCCAGCAGAAGCGATTGCAGCGGGAGCTTCGCACATTGTGGTGGGGCGTCCGATAACGGAGGCGGTTGACCAGGCAGCCGAAGCGCGGGCGATTCTGGGACAGATCAGTAGCCAATATCCGGTACCCAGTACCCAGTAAGCAATTGCCGAGAGAAAGCCAAAGGCGCGACATATTGTCGCGCCTTTTTGTTGTGGCGTAATTTTCTATTGGGAAATTGGCAACGGCGATCTGTTCTTACAGCTTTTCGAAGAATTCGCAGCCGGAGCACGAAATGTAGATGCCGCCGGGCACTCCGCGCTCGCGGTCTTTCATGCGCTTGACGATGCGGGTTTCTTTACCGCACTTGGGGCAAGCGGTCGATTTCGTGGTGTCCATGACCTTCTTCCGGTCGGCTGTCTTGGCAATTTTCGGCATTCAACTTCTCCTGACAGGAATGTGCCGGCGGTCTCCGATAAGGGAAACTGCGGGTCTACCTGGTGATTGGGGAGTTTTGGGTGAATCGTCGTTCGGTGAACGAAGCAGCCCCGCGGGACGAACCCGCGCAGAGGTGATGCACTGTACTCGCCAATAGAATTCTACATGAAGTGAGCAGCGATGTGGATGTCGGCGGCTAAAGCTGGATTCGACAAAGGCCCACTTATGGCACGCTTCCGGCCAATGGGGGCGCTCGGCGGGCGGGAGAGTCTTTATCCAGCACGCCTGCGACGGCGAGGACGACTTCTTCTTCCCAGGGACGGCCGACTATCTGCACGGCGATGGGTAAGCCCTGGTCGGAGTATCCCATGGGAACGACGGCGGCGGGAAAACCCAACAGGTTGAACCATTCGCAGTAGCTCCAGGCGTCGAGGTACTTCACGGTCTGGTTCTTTATTTGCCACTCGCGTTCGCCATGACGAAAGGCCGGGATGGACGCGACGGGGCAGATCAGTACGGGATACTTCCGCATCTGGAAGAGAATTTTCTCGCGGATGGCATCGCGTCCGAGCCAGGCGGCTAGGAGAGATTCTCCGGTGTGTGCGGACGTGGCGGAGGACCAGGCGGTGAACTCGCGCAGAAGTGGGCTCAGGTCGGAGTCGCGGCCTTGCGACGTTGCTTCCAGTTGGGCTTTGCGGATCATGGGGTCAAGAAGCATTCCTCCAGCTACGCCGAAGAAATCCCACCACAAACGGCGAGATTCTTCGAGGCCTTCGGGGAGAAATGGTTCGACGCGAAATCCGGAGTGCATCAAGATCGATGCTGCGCCTTCGACGGCTGAGTGGGTTTCTTCGGTGACGGGAGTGCGGCCGTCTTCGAGAAAGAAGCCGATGGGGATGTTCGTCAGAACTTTGTCGTGAATCTCGCGCACTTCTACAGGGGCGGCGGATGGATCGCCGTCATCCCATCCGGCCATGACTTCAAACAACGTTTTCAAATCGTGGACGGTGCGGGCCATGGGGCCGACGACGCCGATCAGGGCAAATGGGCCGCCGGGCTTGGGATAGTGGCCGGTTGATGGAATGCGGCCGGGAGTGGGCTTCAATCCGCAGATGCCGCAGAAGTGAGCGGGGACACGGATGGAGCCTCCGCCATCGCTGCCGATGCCGCCAGCGGAAAGTCCGGCGGCAATGGCTGCAGCTTCTCCGCCGCTGGAACCGCCAGCGGTGCGAGTCAGATCCCAAGGATTGTTAGTGCGGCCGTAGAGAAGGTTGTCGGTTTCCCAAGCTATGAGGAGTTCGGGAGTGTTTGTGACACCCAGGATGATGGCTCCGGCAGAGCGAAGCCGGGCCACTAGCGGTGCATCTTCGGCGGCGATGTAACCGGCGCGCAGGCGTGATCCGGCTTCGCAACGATGTCCGGCGACGTCGATCGATGACTTGATGGAGATGGGAACGCCATGGAGGGGGCCGACATCTTCTCCTCGCATGATCGCTTTCTCGGCACTGTGCGCTTGCGCGAGAACGGCTTCGGGCTGGTAATCGACAAAGGCGTTCAGCTTAGGATTGAGGCGCTCGATGCGATCGAGATGGGTGCGCGCGACTTCGACGGGCGAAACTGCTTTGCGGCGGATTTGCGCGGCGATTTCGCGCGCGGAAGGAAGATGAGGAATCGAGGTCATGATGTGCGAAGAACGACGCGACGAAATTCAGGATAGCAGTGTGGGCTAGTGGTTCTGATCCTGAGATCAATTTTTTCAGATAAACTTTCGTAGCGAATTCTTATTGCGGGAGATGTCTTGATGAAGCGGATTCACAAGGTCGCTGTGCTGGGAGCGGGCACGATGGGGGCGCGGATTGCGGCGCATTTTGCCAACGCGGGAGTGCCGTCGCTGTTGCTGGATATTGTTCCGCCGAACCTGCCTGCGGATGCCGACAGTGCTGCGCGTAACAAGATTGCCGCGGCTGGACTTGAGGGCGCGCGTAAATCGAAGCCTGCCGCGTTTTTCGATGCTTCGCTGGCGCGGCTGGTCACGGTAGGAAATTTTGAGGACGATCTCAAGCGCCTGTCCGACGTTGACTGGATCATTGAAGCGGTAGTTGAGAACCTGGAGATCAAGCGGGGGTTGCTGAGGAAGGTAGAGGCGATCCGCAAACCGGGGACAATTGTTACCACGAACACGAGCGGACTCCCGGTGGCGAAGATTGCGGAGGGATTTTCTGACGACTTCCGGCGGTCGTGGTTTGGCACGCACTTTTTCAACCCGCCGCGTTATATGAGGCTGCTGGAATTGATTCCCACTCCTGAAGCCGATCGCGGGCTGATCGAGGCGGTTACGCATTTTTGCGACGCTCAACTGGGCAAGGGCGTGGTGATGGCGAAAGACACCCCTAATTTTATTGGGAACCGGATCGGCACATTTTCGGTGCTCAACGTGATGCGGCTGATGCAGGAGATGGATCTGAGCGTCGAAGAAGTTGACGCGTTGACGGGACAGGCGGTGGGATGGCCGCGCTCGGCCACGTTCCGGACAATTGATCTGGTGGGGCTCGACGTTCTGGGGCATGTCGTGGGCAACATGACGCAGAATGTGCGCGATGAACGGAGCGAGTTGCAGATTCCGGCGTTCTTTCGGCAGATGATCGAACGCAAATGGCTTGGCGATAAGACCAAAGGCGGCTTCTACAAGAAGGTCAAGAGCGCGGGTAAAGAAGACGAGCGGATGGCGATTGACTGGAAGACGCTGGAATATCGTCCGCAGCAGAAGCCGAAATTTGCCGCGCTCGAAATGGCAAAAAACGTCGAGGATACGGGAGCACGCTTGCGCATGTTGCTCGGGCTTGATGGTGGCGCCCCTCAGAAGGCCGATAAGGCAACGACTTTTCTTTGGAGTTCACTCTCCGATTTGTGGACTCATGCGGCCAATCGCATTCCTGAGATTTCTGATTCTGTCGTAGAGATCGACCAGGCGATGCGGAACGGGTTCAGCTGGGAACTTGGTCCCTTTGAATTGTGGGACGCAGCGGGAGTAGACGCGACTGTGGGGCGGATGAAAAAAGAAAATCATCCGGTCGCGGCGAATGTGGAGAAACTGCTGAGCTCGGGCCAGAAGTCGTGGTACGCGGATGATGCGAAGACAGCGTCGGGGCGCAAGTATTTTGATTTGGCGTCTGTGGGGTGGAAACCGGTCGCGGTTCCTGAGGGAGTCTGGTCGGTTGAAGTCGCTATAAAAACGCGATCGAACGGCGTGGTCAAGAAAAATTCGGGAGCGTCGCTGGTTGACCTGGGCGATGGGGTGGGATGCATTCAGTTCCATTCGAAAATGAATGCGCTCGGCGCCGACATTATCTCGCTGATTCTGCAAACGCTGAAGGCGGGCGGGCCGGGCGACGGTTTCGACGCTTTCGTGATCACGAACGACGCGCAGAATTTCTCGGTGGGCGCGAATTTGATGTTGCTACTCATGTCGGTGCAGGAAGAAGAGTGGGACGAGGTCGACATGGCGATTCGCCAGTTTCAGGGGATGACGCAAGCTATCAAATTTTCTCCGAAACCGTTGGTGAGCGCGCCGTTTGGGCTCACATTGGGCGGCGGTTGCGAGATTTCGCTGCACGCAGCGAGTCGGCAACCTCATGCCGAACTTTACATGGGGCTGGTCGAAGTCGGAGTTGGCCTGCTTCCGGGCGGCGGTGGATGCAAGGAAATGCTGCTGCGCGCGGTTGACAGTGCGGCATCGATTCGTCCGGATGGGCGGGGCGAATCGGTCGAAGTGATGGAGGCGATGAAAAAAGCATTCGAGACGATTGCGACAGGAAAGGTTGGAACGTCGGCGGAGGAAGCTCGCGGGCTTGGATTTCTGTCGAGCTCGGACCGCATTACGATGAATCGCGAGCGTGTTCTCTCGGATGCAAAGGCGCGCGCACTAGAAATATTGCGTAGCGGGTACGAACCGCCGGTGATGCGGACGAATATTCCTGCTCCGGGCGAGAATATTCTGGCCGCGCTCAAGATGGGCGTTTACCTGATGCGGCAGGGCGAGTTCATCAGCGACCATGAACTGAAACTGGGAACCAAGATCGCCGAGGTTCTTTGTGGAGGAAATGTGACTCCGGGGACGCCTGTCAGCGAACAATATCTGCTCGATCTGGAGCGAGAGGCGTTCAAATCCCTGTGCGGTGAAAAGAAGACGCAGGAAAGAATTCAGTTCACGCTGAAGACCGGGAAGACGCTGAGGAATTAGTGTAGCGGCCAAAACTGCACTCGGTTTGGACGGGCGACGGCGCCCGTCCCCACACGAACCCTCGGTCTCGGCAAGCTCTGTTTACTTCGACGGCCTACTTTGATGGCTTACTTCGACGGCTTATTTTGACAGCTTACTTCGACAACTCTCGATCGAGCGAGAAGGCGCCAGATCCGCGCAACAAGAGTGCGGCCGATACGGCGATCGCGAGCAGATGGTATTCGAATCCCTCACCTTTTTGGGTTCCCATCCAATTCATGAAAAAGCCATTGGGGAGGTGAACCATGAAGATGGCTCCGATCATCTCGACGCCGATGCCGAGAGCGGCGATGCGGCTGAGTAAGCCGACGATCAGACCGAGACCGCCGAAGAATTCAGTGCAGATCACCAGAAACGCAACGGGTGCGGGCATTCCCATGTGTTCAAAGAATCCCATGGTGCCGTGAAAGCCGAAGCCGCCAAACCAGCCCAACATTTTCTGCGCTCCGTGGGCGAAAAACACGATACCGAGTACCAACCGCAAGATCGTTAAGGCCACGTCATTGCTTGTACTCATCAGCTTGTTTGCCATAGTTCCTCCTGGAGATTAGACGGCTCCGATTGTACTGCCGCCGAGATTCAATAATTGTCGTTATAACGACATTATACTTCGATTCCCTTCCCCGGCACCAGGATGCAGTTTTCCTGACGTGCGATTTTGGGCTTTGCCGAGAATGGGGTTTGTCGGGCCAGTCGAGAACCGGCGCGGCGCGCTCAACAGTTGAACGTCCGTCGTAACGTGGCGAACGGGCGAAACCATCATAAAATACCGGGTAATTCGCTGTGTTTGAGGGAGATTCGGGACTGAATGTCTACCTACGACGAGATGTTGCAGGAATTCGAGGTGCATGCGCTTTCGGCAGTGGGGCTAAAACCGCTGATGGAGTACATCGCTGAGCGTCTTCATGCGCGGACTACGCGGTATAACTGGGTGGGGTTTTATTTCATGGAAGAGCCGGCCTGTGATGCGCTGGTGCTGGGACCCCATGCCGGCAGCTTTGAGCCGACGCTGCGAATTCCGCTGAACAAAGGATTATGCGGAGCGGCGGCGAGGTCGGGGCAGACCGTGGCTGTCAACAATGTTGCGAACGATTCGCGGTACCTGGGATCGGACATGGTGAAGTCGAATATGGTGGTGCCGATTTTCGTGAAGGGGCGAGTGATGGCGGAAATTTGTATTGAGAGTTATTTCCTGGATACTTTCACGTCATCGGAACAGCGGTTCATCGAGTCGTGCGCGAAGATGTTGGGGCGGTATATGGAAACAGGGTCGGCAGCAGCGAAGGGCGCGGGCGGCGCGCATTAGAAGGCAACTCAGAGTTCTTCTTCCACCCGATTGAGGCGGCATTATTTGTCGCGGGTACCCAAGTCTGACGCCGTGGCTTGCAATTCCAGAGCCGCCTCGCGGCTGATATTCTCCACAACGGTTACCGTCCGAATTGCGCGAAGCCGTCCCACAGTAACTGCACGGCTATCGCGAGAATCAGAAATCCGAAGATGCGGTTGATGGCACCTACTGTGCCGGGGCCAAGGCGTTTGACGAAAGGGCCTCCGAGGCGCAGGCAGAGATAAACGGTGAGGCCGAGCGCGATGATTCCAATCACCATTCCCAGATAAGAACGAAGACCGTCGGCGTCGGCGGCCAGGCCCATGACCACGCCGATTGAGCCGGGGCCGGAGAGCATGGGCATGGCCATGGGGGTGAGCGAAATGTCGGGCTTGGTCAGGGCCTCGCTGTGTTCTTCGACGGTCATGCGGCCGGAGCCGGTCACCATGCCCCAGGCCGTATTTGCGACGATCAGTCCGCCGGCAATTTTCAATACGGGCAGAGAAATACCAAAGAAGTTCAAGACGAAGCGGCCAAAGAACATGAAGACAACCAGAATGGCGATGACGTAGAGCGCCGTCTTCAGGGCGGTGTTGCGGCGCTCCTCAGGCGAGAAGTCGGAGGTGAGAGTAAAGAACACGGGGATGCCGCCCAAGGGGTTGACGATGGGGAGAAGTGCAAGGAATGTCTCGGTCGCAGCGGTGGGTAATTCATGCAGCAGATGCGGGATCGCCAGGGGAGCATTCATAAAGACAGCGTCACCGGATACTCGGAACAGCGGAAACCATTCTTACGCAGGCTGTAGATGTGTCAGCCCAACTCGATCGAAGGCCTAGTGGTATTGATCGAGTACTGTGGCAGCCCGATTTAAGGCGGCTGCCAGCGCCTTGATTTGTTTTTCGGTACGAGGCAGATCTCGGGCGGCGATCGCTTCGCTCACGCCGGGAATCACTACGGCGGCGTATCCGGTGTACTGTCCGGGGGCGTAAATGGCGTGGTGGTACCAGGGACGGTTGGGCAGTCCTTCCGGGATCAGCAGCGCACGCTCGGCTTCGCGAAGTTTGGCATTCATCTGGTCGGGCGCGTCGGGCATCTTGCGCTGTTTTTGCAACATTTTCGCGCCGGCTTCCTGCAAGCGGTGGGCAGCGGCGACGGCGGCGGAGAAGTCTGGGCCTTTCTCCGCGAAACGGTCTTTACTTTTGTTCTTCGCGGTTTCGATATAGGCGAGAATTTCTTTGCCGTAGCTCTCGTAATCGTAGGGAAGAACGTCGGCGTTGGACATGCGCAGTAACTCTAATCCGTAAACGCGCGACATTTGCTGTTCGTAGAGAAAGTCGGGGTCGGCGAACTTCTTGAACCACGCGAAATCGTCGAACGCGGAGTGATAAACGCCGTAGTCGCCCCCCGAACTGATGTCGGTGGAAGGCACGCCGAGATGCTGCAGGAATACCGTGTAATCGGAACCGCTGCCGAGATCACCGACGGGCACGTCAGTTTGGGCGGCATTCGGAGGGGCACGGAAAGTAGCAGTTTCCCCGGAACGGCCATTCTCGGCACTCGGCGCGGTTGCCGTTTTCCATGCGTCGTAGACGGTGCCACCTTGTGGTGATGGTACGGACTTTGCGATTTCGCGGATAAACTCTTTCAGGCTGGGAGTGCCGGAAGCGCCAAATTTTTTGCCGGCGACGGCGACATCCATATTGAAGTAAGCGGCAGCGTTGCCCAGGTCCTGCGCGTGGTCTTCGCCCCATTCCGTGGAACCGATCAGACCCTCTTCCTCCGCGTCCCAGCTTCCGATAACGATCGTGCGTTTGGGCTTCCAACCAGACTTGAGCAGTTCGCCGAGGCCGTGGACGGTCTCGAGCATCGCAGCGGTGCCGCTGTTCGGATCGACGGCTCCGTAGACCCAGGCATCGCGGTGATTGCCGGCAACGACCCATTCGTCGGGCGAAGAAGTCCCGCGAATTTTGCCGATGACATCCCAGATGGTGCGGTACTGGTAATCCTGCTTGAGATGCATTTTCACTTTCGACGGACCAGGACCGACGTGGTAAGTAAAAGGCAATGCTCCCTGCCACTCGCGTGGGGATTGCGGACCGCCGAGATGCTCAAGAATGGGCGAAGCGTCGGCGTAAGAGAGCGGGGTTACGGGAATCTTCGGCATTTGCTCGGATTCGGCGGGCGACACGCGTTTGGAATCCGGCAGATTTGGAGTGGATGCAATGCCGGGGGAGGTGGGATCGCCGGCAAACTGAAACATGAAGCCGATCGATCCGCGCTGCACGCCGCTGGCGGGACGCCATGGCCCCTTCGGATAAGCGTCACCGCGGTAGTAGCCATCGTCCCGGGGGTCGGAATAAATCAGGACTCCAGCGGCGCCACGTTCCTGCGCTACGAATGCCTTCACTCCGCGGAAATTTTCGCCATAGCGAACGATGACGATTTTGCCGCGCACATCGACGTTCATCTGCTTGAGTCTGTCGAAGTCGTCGGGCGAGCCATAGTTGGCATAGACCACTTGCGCCTCAGCATCGCCGGAGGGTGACATGCCGTTGTAAGGAGTGACGACGCGGGGATCGTCCTGATAAGGATCGCCGTCAACGTGCTCGCGGCGCGGGCCGTGCATTTCTACTCCGGCGGGCTCAGTCATGTCGACGCGGATTTCCGCGGGATAGTTGAACCACACTTTGTATTCGACGATTTCGGAGTCGAGGCCAGCCTCGCGAAACTTCTTGGCCACATATTCGGCAGTTGCCTTATCTTCAGGAGAACCGGCGATATGTGGGGCTTGGGTAAGGATGCGCAGGTGGTCTTCGGCGAGGCGGGGGTCGGGCACGGCGATGAATTTCTTTTCGACCTCACGCTCGGTGACGGCGTCACGAAAACCGGCGATGGGAGCGCTGTCCGGGACGCTGGTCTGATTAAATGCCCATGGGGTCGAACCCAGCAGCACGAAGAACAGAACCACACCTGAAAGAAGTTTCATGACGCTCCTTATATGGTGGTACAACGCAAAACTCGGAATGAAGATTGTACCGTGAGCGGAGAACTGAGAGCCGAACGGGTTAAACTAAATGGCGATGAGCAAGACGCCAACGGCACGTTTTTCAGACCGGGTGGAAAATTACGTGCGGTATCGGCCGGGATATCCGAATGAGATTCTCGACCTGCTGCGCTCCGAATGCGGATTACGGCCAAGCCACATTGTTGCCGACATCGCTTCGGGCACAGGCATGTTTACGCGCCTGTTATTGGAAAACGGCAACTCGGTTTTTGCGGTTGAACCCAATTTGGAGATGCGCGAGGCTGGCATTCATCAACTGGAAGCTTATAACCGACTCGTGTCGGTTGCGGGAACGGCTGAAGAGACGACGCTGCGTTCGGGGTCGGTGGATTTTGTTACCGCTGCGCAGGCGGCGCATTGGTTCGACTTGCCGCACGCGCGGGCGGAATTCGTGCGGATTCTTAGGCAGGATGGTTGGTGCGTGCTTATCTGGAACGAGCGCCAGACGGAAAGCACGGCGTTTCTGCGCGACTATGAACAACTGCTCCTGACATATGGCACCGACTATAAGGAAGTGAGGCACGAACGAACGACCGCCATCATCCACGAGTTTTTTGCGCCGGCAGCGTGCCTGGAGCGGGTGTTCGACATGCGGCAGCAATTTGACTATGAGGGCGCGGCCGGACGACTGCTGTCTTCTTCGTATGCGCCGCTGGAAGGGCATCCCAACTATGCGCCGATGATGTCGGAACTGCGGCGGATTTTTGGCACCCATGCCCGCGATGGCGAAATTGAGTTCGAATATCTTACGCGAGTGTTTTACGGGCGTTTGTGATTTTGATTTGTGATTCAAGAGCGTAAGGCCTGAACATTTTGGCAATTACAAATTCCCGATTACAAGTTATCCGATCCTTATGTCTGAACCCAAATCTTTTCACATGTCTCCCGAGGAGTTTCGCCGTCAGGGCCACGCGGTCGTGGACTGGATCGCGGATTACCATTCCCGCGTTGAGAGCTTTCCGGTTTTATCGCGCGTGCAACCGGGCGAGATTCGCTCGAAGCTTCCAGCAAACGCGCCTGAACAGGGCGAGGCTTTCGAGCAGATTCTTGCCGACATGGAACGCGTGGTGCTGCCTGGAATTACGCACTGGCAGTCGCCGAATTTCTACGCCTACTTTCCGGCGAACGCTTCTGGGCCGGCCATTCTTGGCGATCTGCTTTCTGCGGGACTCGGCGTGCAAGGGATGCTCTGGTCGACCAGCCCAGCATGTACCGAAGTCGAAACGCATGTGCTGGACTGGCTGGTGCCGATGCTGGGCTTGCCTGACAAGTTTCTCTCGTCGAGCAGCGGCGGCGGGGTAATTCAAGATACGGCATCGAGCGCCTCGCTTTGCGCGCTGCTGGCGGCGCGCGAGCGTGCTACACACTTTGCCAGCAATCGCAAAGGCGGTGACGGACGGCTGGTCGCTTATTGTTCGACGCAAACGCATTCCTCGATTGAGAAGGCGATGAAAGTTGCGGGGTTGGGTTCGGACAACCTCCGACAGATTGAAGTAGACAAGAATTTTGCGATGCGTCCCGAGGCTTTGGCACGGCAGATCGAGTCGGACATTAAGGCGGGGCTGATTCCCTGTTTCGCTTGCGCGACCGTCGGTACGACTTCTTCTTGTGCGGTCGATCCGGTCAGCGAAATCGGCAGCATTTGCCGCGCGCACAATCTCTGGCTGCACGTGGATTCAGCTATGAGCGGCACGGCCGCACTCTGCCCAGAGTTTCGTTTCCTGAATGACGGAGTAGAGCTTGCCGACAGCTACTGCTTTAATCCGCACAAATGGATGTTCACGAATTGCGATTGCAGTGTTCTCTACATCGCTGATCGCAAGCAGCTGATTCAAACTCTTTCGGTACTGCCGGAATACTTGCGCAATCAGGCGACGGAATCGGGAGCGGTGATTGATTATCGCGACTGGCATATTCCTCTGGGGCGACGCTTTCGCTCGCTCAAACTGTGGTTTGTGATCCGGCATTACGGGATCGAAGGACTGCAGCACCACATTCGCGAACACGTGCGGCTGGCGCAGCAATTTGCAGCCTGGGTGGGCGACGATCATCGCTTTGAACTCGCGGCGCCGGTGCGCCTCAATCTGGTTTGCTTCCGGCTGCGTTCGGGAGATCAGGCGAATCAGCAGCTCATGGATCGATTAAATGGGAGCGGCGACCTCTACCTAACGCACACCAAGCTCGACGGAAAGCACACGCTTCGCTTCTGCGTCGGACAGACCAACACGCAGGAGCGCCATGTAGAGCGGGCGTGGCAGCGCGTTCAGCAGGAGACGGAGAAGTTCGGCGGTTCGTGATTCTGTCGCGATGATCGGTCGAGTAGGGTACCAGCATGACACGGGAAATTTCAGCAGGTGGCGTCGTGCTTCGAGAAATCTCCGGAGTGTGGCAGGTCGCGCTGATTGAGCCGCGGAAAGACAATCCAACAGAAGATGAGCCAGCGAAACAAGATCTGAAACGGGCAGCCTCGCCGCGCAAACGGAGCCGCGCCGTGTTCATGCTGCCGAAGGGAATCGTCGATGCGGGCGAAACGGCGCGGGTCGCAGCCGTGCGAGAGGTGCAAGAAGAAACTGGCATCACCGCAGCAATCGTCACCAAGCTCGCGGACAACAAGTATGTTTACGTCCGTAAGTGGGGAGATGGCGAACGGGTTTTCAAGATCGTGAGCTTCTATCTGATGCGCTATCTGTCCGGTGAGATTGACGACCTTACAGATGACATGCGGATCGAGGTGACGCGAGCTGTGTGGGTGCCACTGGCGGATGCAGCCAAGCAACTGGCCTATAGCAACGAGCGCAAGGTGCTGCGCCAGGCACAGGAACACCTGGAGAAACGGGGCCTGACGGCCTGACGGTTGAAAAGGTCAACCCGCACCGAGTGCGCGATCAATTTGCTTCTTTTCCTCCGGTGTCAGACGGCGGACCGCGCCTTTTTTCAGATCGCCCAGGTTGAGCGGACCGATCGACACTCGCATGAGTCGCAAGACCTGGACGTCGAGTGCTTCCAGCAGCCGCCGGATCTGGCGATTCTTCCCCTCGTCGAGAATAATTTCAAGCCAGCTATTTTTGTCGCCATGCCGCAAGAGACGGGCTGACTTGGCACGCAGATGTTCGCCACCGTCGGCGACACCACGAACGACTTTCTTGAGGAGATCGGGGTTGGCGACGCAGCCCACCTGCACGTGATACTTCTTATCCAAGTGGCTGGATGGATTGGCGATTTTCGCCGACCACTTGGAATCATTGGTGAAGAGCAGCAGACCTTCGCTCGCTTTATCGAGGCGTCCGACGGGGCCAACCCAGGGCAAGCCAGGATTGAGCAGGGTGTAAACGGTGGCGCGTCCCTTCTCGTCGGAAGCGGTGGTGACGACTCCCCGCGGTTTGTTCAGGACGAGATAGATTAGCGGAGCATGAGCGAGCAACGTGCCGTCAACCGCGATCTTTTCCTGGAGAGTCCAATCTTGCGGATTCCGGCCTGGATCGATTCGGACCGGGGTTTCCGGATCGGTGATGGTGCGTTTGTTGAGCGAGACCCGGCCGGCGCGTATCAAGACAGCAGCCTGCGAACGCGAGCAGTGGCCCATTTTGGAAAGAGCTCGCGCCAAGCCAATGCGTTTCCGGGGCCTCATTATTCTCATGCTAAATGGATACGGCTGGAGCAGCACATTGGCGCTGGCTCTTTGGTGGGGTTGTTTTTTATCCCTTGCAGGTGAGAAATTAACCGGGCATTTTGGCAGGCATTTGCAGATAGCTCTACTTGACGGCAATCGGGTTCAGGAGGCTTCGTGGCCATTGACGCTCCATCGAGCAGCGGGGCAGTGAGCAGTGCGGCGGCACGCGTGGCTGTAATGACCACCGACGAATCGGTGATGCTGGCCGCACAAGAAAGCCTCGCCTCGGACTTTCATATTACGTTGCTCGACTCCGCCGAGGGAGTGCTGGCGCTACAGAATGAGGTGCCGCTCGAAGCCGTGATTCTGGAGCTGGACACGTTAGAGGGAATGGCCGAGCCCCTGCTCGAACTGGTCGCCCGGCTGCGCGCAGCCGATGAGGATCTGGTGCTGATTGGCTTGATCCATTCGCTGACCAAACTGTGGCGGCGCAAGTTTCTGGCTGCGGGGATGGCGCAGTGCTTTGTGGCCCCGGTGGATTTCGCCGAGGTGCGGACGTTTCTACAGAGCGGGCTCGAACAGCGCAGCCGCGAAATTGAAGGGCGAAGAGTCCGCGAGGATGCGCGGAGTCGGTACTCCTTCGGCGAACTGATTGGCGGCAGCGAGGCAATGCACCGCGTGTATGACGCGCTCAGCCGCGTGGCGCCGGGCAGCACTACGGTGACGATTCGAGGAGAGAGCGGAACCGGCAAAGAACTAGTGGCACGCGCGATTGTGGCCAACAGCCTGCGCAGCGAGCAGCCTTTTATCAGCGTGAATTGTGCGGCGCTGCCGGAGACGCTGATTGAATCGGAGTTATTTGGACACGAGAAGGGGGCGTTTACCGGAGCACACCAATCGCGCGCCGGACACATCGAGATGGCTGATGGAGGGACGCTGTTTCTCGATGAGATCGGGACGCTGGGACTGGCTCTGCAGAGCAAACTGCTGCGCGTTTTGGAACAGCATGCAGTGCAGCGTCTGGGCGCGAAGGCTCCGAGAAAGATCGATTTTCGGCTGATCACCGCGACCAACGAGAACCTGGAGCAGGCGGTACAGGCCGGAAGATTCCGCGAAGATCTGTATTACCGGATCAACGTGGTTCCGATTGCTTTGCCACCCTTGCGCGAGCGCCAAGGGGACATCGCGCTGCTGGTGGACCACTTTCTGCGATTTTATTGCGCTGCGAACAGTATGCCAGTGAAGACCATCGACACGGAGGCGCTCGAAGTGTTGGAGGATTATCAGTGGCCGGGCAATGTGCGCGAACTGGAAAACCTGATGCAACGGCTGGTGCTGATGGTGCCGGGCTCGAACATTGTGGTCAAGCATCTGCCGCAGGGAATTTTATATACCAGCTCCGCGAAGCAGGAGTCGCTGCTGATTCCTGAAGAAGGCCTTTGTTTTGACGATGAGATGGCGCGGATCGAAGTTGCTTATTTGCAGGCGGCGCTGCGGCGGACAGGTGGAAAGAAAACGATGGCAGCGGCGTTGTTGCGAGTGGATCCGCAAAGGATGAAGTATCTGTGCCGCAAGTACGGGCTTCCGAGTTGAGCAGCGCCTTGAAGGGAAATCCATCCCGGTAAAATGGGCGTAATGGGTTAAAAATTAACCTGTTTGTGGTTGATTATTGACCACCGGAAGAATGCCGGCTGTGAATCGGTTCCGATAGGGGAGCCCGATTCCTGTATCTTGCTGAAATTGCTCAGGCGTTCGGTCATGCGCGAGTGCGACCCGGGTATGGAAGGTTTGGCAGGGCTCGTGCATTAAGAGATGGCAGACAGGGCGGGGCGAGGAAAACTCCCCGCGGTCAAAGCGTGCAGGCTGAAAAATTCCGCGGAGGAAATGAGATCAATGAGCATCGAGAAGAAATCTCTGATTAACAACATGACGGCCACCAAGAAGGCCATCATCGCCAGCAACCAAACCGTTAGCCCTGTAAGTTTCAGCAAGGGCGCTGGACTGAGCAAGGGTGCGGGGCTGAGCAAAGGCGCTGGACTGAGCAAGGGTGCTGGACTGAGCAAGGGTGCTGGACTGAGCAAGGGTGCTGGACTGAGCAAGGGTGCTGGACTGAGCAAGGGTGCCGGGCTGAGCAAGGGCGCCGGGCTGAGCAAGGGCGCTGGACTGAGCAAAGGCGCTGGGCTGAGCAAGGGCGCCGGACTGAGCAAGGGCGCCGGGCTGAGCAAGGGCGCCGGGCTGAGCAAGGGTGCTGGGCTGAGCAAGGGCGCTGGACTGAGCAAGAATTTCTTTTAGTTGAGAAGTTTGAGTTATGTGCTTCAGGGCCGTGCGATTCAGCACGGCCCCTAGCTTTTTCTGGCTGGTTTTTCGAGCTGACTCTCTCGAGTCTCAGCTACTTCCGCTTTCTCTTTTCCCTCTTACCAGATTTTTCTTCTGACGAAATCGCTGGCGGCTCGCCACGCGAGGCCTGCGATGCTTTGGCGTCCAGTATCGATCTTGGCCGTGCCTGTCATTCCATCCATCAGTCTGCCCTCGGAGTTGGGCTCTTGCACGGTGACGGCGTAGTAGTGGGGCGGGACCAGTCCCTTGTATTGGGATTTGGGTTCGAGTCCCAGCTCGATTTCGGAGGAGGCCAAAGCGATCTCGCCGACCACACCCGGCAGCGAGTGGATCGTGGAATCGAGGTGGAGGGTGACCGTCTGTCCGAGGTGTACGTCGCGCATTTCAGATTCAGGAACGTACAAGCGTGCGCGCAGCGTAGAGAGGTCGGCGATTTCGACAGCTGCGGCTCCGGCATTCAGACGAGAACCAAGAAGATCTTCGGTACGCGAGGTTATGACGCGGCCGGCGATAGGACTACGGAGCTGCAGTTGGCCGGCTTCTTGCGTCAGCAGTTGACTCTTCTGACGGTCCTGCTGGAATTCCTGTTCCGTGCCAGCCGCGACGGCATAGCGCAACTGGGCGTCGGTGTTGCGGGCGCGAGCTAATTGCAGATCGGCCTCGATCCGCGACCGCTGCGACTCCAGATCGAGATTGCGCAGGCGCAGGAGCGGACTGTCGCGATCGACCTTCTGCCCTTCGTGGACGAATACATCGACTACGGTTCCGGGCACTTCGGCGCGCACCACGGCACGCTGCACGGGTTCGAGGATGAATCGTGCCTGCACTGTCTCCGGAAGAAACGGAATGGCGAGCAGGATAATCGAAGCGGCAACAAAAATTGCAATGCGAGTTTTGTGGCGCAGCACTGAGCCGCGCTTGGCCTCGTAGACGGATGTCATAAATTTTCCAAACTTGACGATTCTCGATTTGAAGATCAGAAAAGCCACTAAAACCGTGGGCACGAAAGCCCACTCGGGGCTAAAGTGACGGAAGATGTTGCCCGCTAATCGTGCCACGGCGTAGAGGAGCAAGTAGCTATAGATGCCGGAGAGGATTGCGTAGGGCACGAAAAACCAGCGCAGCCGCGGACGCACGTAAGGGACTTCGACGGCAAGCCGGAAGACGTGCTTTTGCACCCAGCTCAACAGCAGCGCGGTTGAACGCTCTTTGATGCTGTCAATGCCGAGCGTTTCGGACATGACATAGTAGCCGTCGAGTTTGACCAAGGGGTTGAGATTCACCAGGACAACTGCGATTCCTGCGATCAAGATCACTTTGTAGGCGAGGTCGTGGATGGCGCCACCCGGCGGCGTTCCCCACCAGATAACGGTGGCTAGGGAACAGATCATCAGTTCCGTCCAGATGCCGACTACGCAGGTGATCACGCGCTGGAGACGGTTGGCATAGACCCAAACTTCGGTGACATCGACAAAGAAAGCGGGCGTCAGATAAATGAGGTGAAAACCGGTAGCGTGGACGCCGCCTCCGTAATGCTTGCACGTGAGCGCATGGGCGGACTCGTGAAAGAAAGCCATGATAAAGAACAAAATCCAGAATTCGGCGAGATCGGCCGCCGATTTGTCAGTGAAGGTGTAGTACTCGAATGTGTCAACGCCGATCTGAGACCAATGAGTAATAAAGACATAGGTCATGAAGGCAAACAAGAACAGGGTTACGGCCGTGAACCATGGGGTGAAGAGGAACCAGAGTTTGCGGTGCGCGACTTCCACCAACTCATCGACATCCCAGCGAGCGACGACGATGTGCGCCATGTCGCCGGACTTGGCCTTTTTCTGTTTCTTGCGGCGCTCGCGGAGTTTCTCCATGAGGGCCGCGTTTTTTTCCTGCGGCGACTGGTACCAGAACTTGAGATCCTCCATCATCTCGGCGAACATGCGGACGTCTTCGGCGCTTGCCTGGGTTCCGGTTTCGACGGCGAATAACTCGGCGATTTCGTCGTAAGACCGCTCCCCATCAAAGAGGTGCGCGAGTTGCCACTGCTGCGGGCTCAAGCGGAATAGATTGGTTGATCCTGGCACGTGCGCAAGGACGAGCGGCGCACCTTCCTCGATGTGTTCGCGGCCCACCAGGGTAGGATCCATCTTGAAGATCCGCTTGCTCCGGGTGGGCGTGGTTATCTCGGGAAGAACGTCGAGCGCTTCGGCGAGGTTCATGGCAGGTCAGGAACACGGATGTTGGTAGTCATGCCAGGACGCAAATTCTTTACAGGTCCGACAAGCTGAGCGAGAACCTCGATGGTGCCGCTGGAAGGATCGATGACCGGACTGATTTCCATTACGCTGGCGGTGAATTTATAGTCTCCGCTGTCGGGTGAAGTGACTTCGAGGGATTGTCCACGCTGGATCTTGCCCGCGAAGCGCTCGGGCAAAGTGAACTTCACGCGCAGGGGGGAAGTCTCGGTAACCCAAAACATGCGATCGCCTCGGTTAACCTCTTGCCCGGCGCGAATGTAGCGGCGCGCGATAATTCCAGTGAACGGTGCGCGGACGCGGGTTTTCTCCAACTCGAGCTCGAGCGAGCGCTCGGTTTGCTGCGCATTGACGAGGAGCTCTTGGACGCGTTTGACGTCCCACTGGTCAGACTCGGCTTTGAAGCGAGCGTGGTCATACTGCTCCTGAGTAATGAGTTGGGCTTCCCACATTTTCCGTGCGCGTTCGGCATCGGCTTCGAGTACTTTGGCCTCGGCTTCCCAGTTCTTGAGATCGGCGGCGGTGCTGCGGGTGCGGGCTCGGGCCGCATCGAGATCAGCGGCGGGCTGTCGATCGTCGAGTTGGGCCAAGAGTTGGCCGGTTTGGACCGAGAGGCCGGGTTCGGCGAGGACGGTGGCGACAACTCCATTGCGCTCGGCGGCAACGTCGACCTGGTGCTCGACGATGAGCGGGCCGGAGGCTACGAAGAAAGGATCGTGAGGGGGCGGAACAGGAGCGGGCGACGCGTTCGGGACGGGACGGGGCGCAGCCGCGGCGGGCCGCGAGTCGGTGCAGCCGAACTGCAGGAACACCAGTGCGAGCGTCAGGAGAATCGTTGCCGCGTTTTTGTAATTCATCACGATGTGAATCTCACCATCCGAACCATGACCACAGCTTGGAATAAAACCACAAAAATGCGCCGCGAAAAAGCACATAGCCAACGGGATGCCATCCGACCGAGATTTTACCCAGGCCTTGCATTCCCGGACGCAGGCGACCGTCGGGATTGGGAACGTTGACGCGGGCGTAAAAAGATCGGGCTTCGCCGTCGGGCTGGCTTTTGGGACTGATCACGTCGACGGTGCCGCGAAACGTTTGCGATGGGAATCCTTCGACTTTGATGGCTGCAGGAGCGCCGGGATGAAGCAAGGAGATCTCGGATTCATCGATAGCAATATCAACGCGGGCTGCGGAACTATCCACGATTTCAGCGAACGTGTCGCCGGCGGCGAGGTGACGGCCGGTTAAGTCTTCGACATGAGGGGTGGTAACCCAGCCATCGAGTGGAGCGAGGAGGTGGGTTTTCTGCAGACGCTCACGAGCGCGATCGACCTCGGAGCCCCAATACTTCGCCTGCACGCCCTGAGTGCCAGCCTGGGCGCCATCGTTGGCAGCGAGCGCGCGATTCATTTCCATGGATGCGGTCTGGTACTTGGCTTCGGCTCCAGCGAGAGCGGCGCGGTAATCCCAGTCTTCGAGGTCAGCCAAGACCTGACCACTATGCACGTGATCTCCTTCACGAACGTAAACCTGGTGGACCACACCGTCGATTTCAGGTTCCACCTGCGCCGATCGGGCGGAAGTTACGGTGGAAGTTCCATCGACGCGCATGGGGATGGGGAAAATTGCAAGAAACAAGACCAGCCCGGCGGCGCCGGCAATGAACAGGGCGCGGCGACGTTTTTCGAGGGCCAGGAATTTTTGCTTTTTTTGCAGAATCGGCCCCAGGAGGCCGATGAACGGAACTTCTTTGTAGAGCGAAGCATTGCGCACTGCGACGGTCGCCTGGCCTCCGAGGACGCGGATCATCTCCAGGTGCGCTTCGTTGAGAAAATCGGGGTCGCTGCTTTCGAACAACAGGAGGCCGAGGCGGCCTTCGTCGTCGGCAAGCGGGAGTGCATAGAAGGCGCGCATGCCGGAGTCGGCGAAATATTTGCGGAAGGGCGCTTTCATCGATTCTTCGGGAGCGTCGATTTCGCCTTGGTCTTCCCGCTGGGAAATAAAGACAGCGTCGCTAATGTCGGCGACAGCGGGGATGATGTCTTCGAGTTGCGTGATCTCGCGAGCACCGGGGTTGATCTGCTCGATGCCCGAAATGGCTTTCAGGCGCAACTTACCGCGTTCGTCCAGCGCGACGGAGGCGCGCTCGTAAGGAATTACGGCGCTGGGCGTGTTGACGACTGCCTGCAGAACACGATCGAGGTTGAGCGTGGAAGTGATCTCAGCGCTGACATGGACCAGGGTTTGCAGAATTTCGACTTTCCGTTCGGCCTGTAGAAGCCCGGCGTTGTTTAGAGCGATGGCCGCGGTTTCGGAAATGGAATTCAGGAGGAAGAGATCATCCTCGTCAAAGGGAGCGCCATCCATCTTGTTGATAGCTTCGATGATCCCCACCTGTTTTTCGTGGGCGACAAGGGGACAAACGATCGCGGAAAATGGACCGCCTTCGAGGGCAGAAGGATTGCGTAGGACGAGACGCTCGGCATCTTTTTCGTCTGACACGTCACCAGTAATAAGGAGGGGTTCGCCGGAATCGGAGACCTCGGCAATGTAGCCTTCGCCGGTTCGTTGAGATGAACCAACCACGGCAGTCGGGTCGCTTCCCGACTGCTGCATCAGAAGCAACTCATTTTCGTCTTTGACGAACCACAAGTTGACGGCTTGAACACCCAGCACCTCACGGGTTTTGGAGACGATGAGAGGTTGTAGCTCGTCCATTTCGAGCGTGGCGCTGAAGACTTTTTCAAGATCGTAGAGTTGGGTGAGTCGCGAAACGGATTCGAGCAACGCGTTGCGTTCATCCTCATAGAGCATGCCGCTAACCAGGGCCGGCCCGGCGAGCCCAGTGAGATCGACTAATATCTCCAGCTCGGAGGATCCGATCGCGCCTCCGAAAGAGGCCACTTCCAGAGCACCGACGAGAATGTCGTTGACCATGATGGGAACGCACGCCAGAGAGAGGAGGGTGCGGCGGGCGTGGAGGTGAGCATAGTCCTCGCGAGCCAGCTCGTTGCCGGAAAACAAAAGAGGTTGTTGTTCTTGTTCGAGAGTTCCGAGCGTGCCGGAGCCGGCGGGCACGGTTGGATCATCGAGGCTAATATCGCCCGCGGTAGCTTTGGCGGTCCAGTTAGCGGGCTCTCCGGAGCTGAGCGTATACACGACGGCGGCGCCTTCGGGAACCAGCTCGGCGGCTTGTTGAGCCAGCAATGCGGCCCTTGGAGCCAACTCGCGTTCCCGAAGCATGGCGCTGAGCAAGCGGGTTGACACTTCGACGTGTTCGGAAGGCTGCATTCTCGAAATTTCTTAACTTAAGGGCGCAGAATTACGATATCGAAGGGGAGGTTTGACCCAAGCACGTTGCGGAGCTCCCGTAACTTGAGCGGCCAACTTTAGCAAACGGACGGGGCGGTGTCAATTGATGGCTACAGGCGAGAGGCTCAGAGTTCCCCGAGCACTGCTATCGTTGGCAACGAGGATAGTCTTCGAGAAATTCTGATTTCATGCAAATATCAGACGGCTGCCAGATAAGAGAGGCTCTGGAGTATTTCTAACGGGAGTGCAATTAGGATCCGCAACCTTACCGGCTGACTAAAACTCGACCGCTCTGGCGATTTGATATTTTGTCTCCGGGAACGTAACCCCTGACAGCAAGAGACCCTTGTGGCGATTTCTCAGGTTGGGATTGCCCCCTGAATGAGCCGGTTCTGAATCTGCAGCGGGTACAACATTGCCCTCGTTGCTGATAGATAAGGTCATAGTTTGCGAGCAACCTGGGCAAAGCCAGAAATATTCTGTTCGAGAATTACGTTGGGCCAGAGCAGCGTCATTTTCGAGACGAAACAACTTGCCGTCTGTCAGGTAGCGAAATTCATTCGCACACGAGGAATTGAAACACTTGGCGAGCATAGACCTTAGTTGTCGCTCAAAGTTAGGGCTGCCTATCTCTAACGTAGCGTTGTGACTGTTGCATTTGTAACGCGCGCGGGTTGTGGAATCAATCCAGTGTTTCCTGTACGAAAACCGAGTCGACCACGCGAAAGGCCACGAAGCGCAATCGGCCCAGTCTTCCGCGGCAAAGCCGATTCCACCGCAAGCGCGGGCGAATTTGATCGGGTGCAAATCAACTCCGTACTCAGGGTAACCATTTGCGGCCAATCTGAAGATTGGGCAATGCCAACTCATTGGACCGAACAGCAACCTCCTGCTTTGACAATTCATCTCAGAGCACGGTGCTCGGAATTGCCCTAGAACTTTCGAACTGGCAAGGGCGCGTTGTCGAGCTGCCTGAGTTGAAACTCAGTTGGGGCTTTTCGGATATGCTGGCATTCCATTCAGGAAATAAATAACTGATATATGGAGAAACGATCATGGCAACGAAGAGAAAATCGGGTGGCCGGAAGTATGGCAAAGCCGCGAGCAAGGCCGTTGCAAGCGCCATGCGACGCAAAAAGCGCGGAACCCTGTGGTCGGGCAAGGACGGCAAAGGTGGCAAGGTAAAGACCCGGGAGCAAGCCATTGCGATCGGCCTTTCCGAAGCGCGCCACAAGGGTGCAAAGGTTCCGAAGAAGAAAGCAGCATAGCTGCAGACTTTGAAGACGGCGAATTCTCCATGCTGATTGCCAATTTCGCCACCGCCGTTGAGGACAAGCTCTCGATCAAAGTTGTGATCATCAAGAACAATACCCTTGGCAAAATAAAGTGAGGATTTTGGAGCTCTCCTGTGGGTGCATCTTCACTGATCCGCACCACGACCGCTAGGCCGTCCGAGCAAGAGAGCATCATGTAAGACGGAACGTACGAAGGTAACGTGGTGACGCAAGAACGATTGCCCGCCGGAGACTCGCGCGTCGCGGTTATCTTTGCAGCTTCGCGTTATCTAGCCAGCAGCCACGCTTCTCAGAATGATCCGACCTTATAATGCGACCTTTAGCCGAAAAAGATCATCAATGTTTGAATAACGCTGACCCGCAACCAGCACCAACTTGGTGTATCGGAAAAGGGCATGAACAACACAGCACCTGTTATCGAGATTGAAACGAGCAGCCATAGCTATGAGGCTGTGGTCCGTATTAGTGAAGCGATTGCGGCTAGCAGCGAACCGGAAGAGCTTGCCAGTACTCTCGCGGATAAACTTGGCGACTTTTTCGACTTCGATCACCTCTTCCTCACTGTATTCAAGGAGAACTCCAAGGAAATCGAATATCTCGTTTGGGGTAAGGGCCCTTTGCCTTTCCCGGACCTGCCTATTGAGGTGTCGCCATTGTGGCATGTTATGGTGAGCGGGGAGCCACAGCATACTACGGATTGGGATACCGAGCAGCGATTTCCGCAGTTCAGGGAGTGGGCCCAGAAAATGGGGCTCGGCTCAGGGGTCCGCGTACCGTTGACGACGCCGCATCGCCGACTGGGTGTTTTCGGAATCAGCCGCGACACCGTGAATCCGTTCAGCGAGGAAGACATATGCTTTCTCCGACTGGTCGGGCGTGTCGTCGCCTTCGCGCTTGATGATGGTTTGAATCTGAGGCGGGCGCAGCGTGCGCATGCGTGTCTGCAAAGTCAAAACGAGCGCCTCCAATTGCTCCTAAATCTGACCAATCGAATTACATCGAATCTTCAGCTTCGGGAACTGTTACGTGCCGTCGCAGCTAACATTCGCGAGGCTATGCAGTGCGATGCCGTTGCGGTTTCGCTCGTAGATTCGACTTTAAGCACGTCCAAGCTATACGTTCTTGATTTTCCTCAGGGCAAAGGTCTCATTAAAGAGGAGCGGGTCCTCAGTCTAGCCGGTGCCGCCAAGCGCGTTTTAGAGACATTGAAACCAGCGGTTGTTAACAAGGCCGATCCTTCCGAAGTCGCCCCTGAGATCTACAACGAAGTGGTCGCCGAGGGCCTGAAGAGCACCTGTCTGATTCCGTTGATTAATCGTGGTCGAGCGCTCGGAATCCTGACCATTGCGCGAACATCCGAAATTTCTTTCACTCCATACGACGTCGAGTTTCTGACCCAAGCTGCGGGACAGATCGCCATTGCCATCGAAAATGCGTTGGCATACCACGAGATTTCTGAACTGAAGGACAAGCTCGCGCAGGAAAAGCTGTACCTGGAGGAGGAGATTCGCGGCGAGATGAACTTTGAGAATATCGTTGGGAACAGCCCGACATTAAAACATGTTCTGCAACTGGTTGAGACGGTCGCTCCCAATGACTCTACAGTTCTGCTGCTCGGCGAGACCGGTACGGGCAAGGAATTGATCGCTCGCGCCATCCACGATCGCAGCCGACGCAAGGACCGTACGTTTGTAAAGATGAACTGTGCTGCCATTCCAACGGGGCTACTGGAAAGCGAACTATTCGGGCATGAAAAAGGGGCTTTCACCGGTGCCATCGCACAGAAAGTCGGGCGGCTGGAGCTAGCCGATCAGGGAACTCTCTTCCTGGATGAAGTGGGGGACATCCCGATCGAGATTCAACCAAAATTGCTGCGCGCGCTCCAGGAACGAGAGTTCGAGCGTTTGGGCAGCACGCATACCCGGAAAGTTAACATGCGACTGGTGGCGGCGACGAATCGAGATCTGGAAGAGATGATTGCCAAGAAGGAATTCCGCAGTGATTTGTTCTATCGCCTCAACGTATTTCCGATCCGCATACCGCCCTTGCGGGAACGCAAGGAAGATATTCCTTTGCTGGTGAGCTACTTTGTACAAAAGTTTGCGAAGCAAATGCAGAAGAACATTGAAGGTATTTCATCGGTCGTCATGAGAGGGCTGATCGCATGGGAATGGCCTGGTAACATCCGCGAGCTCGAAAATTTCATCGAGCGCGCCGTCATCCTGACCCGCAGCAAATCGCTTGAACCACCGCTGGCAGAACTTCGCAGGCACAAGACTCAGGATCGCGCAGTTACGATGCAGGGTTCGGGCAACGAAGACATTGCACGAATCGTAAAAGAGACCCTCCACGTTCTCAATGGGGACAAGACTACTACCGATGAAAAAGCCCGGAAGCAACGCGAAGAAATCGTGCACGCACTCGGCGAAAGCAAGGGGCGCGTGGGCGGTGCTGACGGAGCTGCTGCACACATGGGTATCAATCGGACGACACTTCTTTCGCGCATGAAGAAATTGGGCATCGACCCCGGTCATTACGCTTAACCAGATTCCCGACGGGAAATTTCTCTCCGATAACCTCTTACTTAGATTGGTCTCTACAGATTCAGAGTGTTTTGTTGGAATACCGTTTAGAGGTTCCTGACGGCGACCGATACCCAATTTCTTCATGCGACGTGAAGAGTTGTGCGCAAATACCCATGCGCGCGCGACTCCGTCCGCTCCGCTCACCCGCTTCTTGCTCCGAGTGAGCTTACCGCGATCTCCTCGTGCTGTTTGCTGCGTGCTCGTTTTCTGTCATTTTCATTCGACACTTTCGACTCTTGACACTGCTGCTCGGATTCACAGTACCCAAATTCAATCACTTAGCTCGAATTGCGATTGGCATATTTCTTGCCTTTGCACAACGGCAAGGACAATCCCATGTCAATTCTGTCCGGCCTACGTTCTGCAACCCTGCTAGCCACGGCCTCAGTGCTTTCCGTAACCATGCATGGACAGAGCTTGCAAGGCACGCAATCTAAGCCAGGAAGGCTAGTGGGAACGGTTTCCGATGTGAACGGGGATCCGGTACCCAATGCGAGGGTTGTACTCGAGACTTTGGAAAGCAACGATCGTCGTACAGTCGTCACTCCCGAAAGCGGGTATTTCGAATTTACTGACGTAAAGCCAGCCACTCCTTATCGGATCAATGTCAGCGCAAAGGATTTCGCGGACTGGACATCGCCCGCCGTCACCATAGATTCAGGACAATACAAAATTGTTACTGGCATTCAACTCCGGATCGAGACTGAGCGAACAATGGTCGACGTTCATTACGATCCCGCAGAAGTCGCGACCGAGCAGTTTAAGGCCGAAGAACGGCAGCGCGTCTTCGGAGTCATTCCAAATTTCTACGTTTCTTACGACAGTGATCCGGCGCCGCTCACTGCGAAGATGAAATTCAAGCTTGCCCTCAAAGTGTCCACTGATCCGGTTACCGCGGCCGGTGTCGTCTTGGTTGCTGCCTCCCGGCAAGCCGCAAATACTCCGAAATACGGCCAAGGCTGGGGACCATATGGGGAACGACTTGGTTCCACAGCCGCCGATGGTTTCTCTGACATCCTGATCGGCGGCGCCATACTGCCTTCACTGTTGCACCAAGACCCGCGCTACTTCTATCAGGGAACTGGCACGACGGGTTCTCGAATCCGCCACGCGGTGTTCAGCCCGTTTGTGGCGAAGGGGGATAACGGAATGTGGCAGCCGAACTATTCGAGTCTGGGTGGAGATTTGTCTTCGTCGGCCCTCTCAAACCTCTACTATCCCCAGGCCAATCGGGGTCTCGGATTGGTGTTTGGAAATTTTGCAATTGGCACCGCTGAACGGATTGGCGCAAGTCTGGCCCAGGAGTTCCTTTTCGGCAAGTTCACTCGAAGGGGTGGTCACATGAAGTGAGCGCAATGACGAGACTCTTCATCCAGTCGCGAGCACGCCCGCCCGTGACTCCTGCCTTTCAGGCCCGGGCTTCATGGCCCGGGCTCCCGCCTGTTGCATGGACTCAATCCGAAGCGGGAGCGCAGAAGTCAGAGGCCGGCAGTCAGGAGTATTTTTCGACAATTTCAACTCTCGACACAAAATCGATGAATGCCGGCATCGCAATTCTTGCATTTAGAGTGCGGGAGGTTTGGCAATCTCCTTGCCCATATCCCTACGTTAGGGAAAGAACCCATGCTGAAGATCTCGATCATTGACGACCACACCCAGCGCCGATTGATTGTGGAGGGCAAGCTGGTTGGGCCCTGGGTGGCCGAGCTAAGGGGTGCGTGCGAAAACGCGAATACAGAGGTTCTCGACCGCAAGTTAGTTATCGATATGAGGCATGTAACGGCAATCAGTCAGGAAGGCGAGAACGTGTTGTTTGAATTGATTCAGCAGGGTGTCAAATTTCACTGCCGCGGTGTGTTCACGAAGCACGTATTGAAGCAGATTGTCCGCCGTGCAAACGACAACTCGGGGAAGGCTGAGAAATGAGGGAACAGGGCCGCCGTCAAGATCGCAGAAATGAGCCAAACCCATTCGCGACTCGCGAGGATTTTATCGATCTTTTTCACGAGGACATGAATGGACTTTATCAGCTTTCATTTCTGCTTACCGGAGATCACAAAAAGGCGGAAAAGTGCTTTGTAGCTGGCATTGAGGATTCGGTTAGAGAGAACCGGGTGTTCCGGCAGTGGGCACGTTCATGGGCTAAGCGCATGATCGTCGAATGCGCGATTCGCGAACTGAAGCCGCGCCCAAGCTCGCCGAGCTCTTCCCCGTCTGGCACTGTTTTCTCGCACAGGGAGCAATCAAGCGGTTCAGGTGGGCACTTCGACCTGGAAACAGTATTACAGCTTGGAGATTTCGAGAGGTTCGTTTTCGTAATGTCGGTTCTGGAGAACCATTCGGACCACGAATGCGCCCTCCTTCTCGGTTGCCCGGTCTTGGAGATCCGGCAGGCTCGCCTCCACGCTCTTGAAGAGCTGGCCAGTTCAGGCGAGGTGGTCGCTTTCGCACCGTAGCTTTTGAACTAATCCAACCGAGGCCGGCTAGGTTTGGACAGCAGGGCGGTCGCTCTTGAGAACGGTCGACTTAAAGGAAGGACAACAGCATGCCAAATACCGATGCATACGTCGGGGTTGACGGACCTCTAGAAATCCCTGGCAACGAGGGAATAACTCAGACGTTTGGGGACATCTTATCGAGGCGCCTCGTGTCCTTTCACAGGAAGGCGTATCGGATGCTTGGGAACCAAGCGGACGCCGAGGACATTGTTCAAGACGCCCTTCTCGCCGCCTACACGCACTTGGATCAGTTCAAGGGGCAGTCAGAGATGTCCACCTGGCTGACGGCCATTGTGCATAATTGTGCCCTACAGCATCTGCGGAAGCGACGCCGTCACGCCTACCTGTTTCTTGACGAGCCACCCCGAGAACCCGAGGCAGTTTCGGGATCGGAACAACTAGCAGATCACAGGCCCAATCCCGAGGATCAGTGTCAACATTCTGAGTTGAGTACACGCTTGAGTCATCTTTATTCCCAGCTGTCGCCAACGCTGAGTAGAACATTTCGGTTGCGGGACATTGAAGGCTTATCGATCGGTGAAACGGCGCGGGTTTTGAGAATACCTCAGGGTACGGTGAAGGCTCAGTCAGCACGTGCGCGACAGAAACTCAAGAAGTTGATGCATCGCGCACTCAGGCCACGATCTCGTAGTGTGCCCAAGAGCCAAACTAGACCGAATGCAGAGACCTAATGAACTAACAAGAACGTCTTATCCTGACAAACCCCGAGCCAGAGCGGAATATCGAAGAGCTGGATGATGACGAAATCTATGCCGCGATTCGCTATCTTGACTCGGACTCAACAAGCGCAAGTACCCAGAGCGATGATCCCGCTACAACCAAGGAGAATGACGATAACGGCGTTGTGATCTGCGTCTGCTTATACATTGCAGTGTTAGGTTCCCTGATGGCTTTCTGGCTGTACTTGACATGATGCTGGTTTCTGGCGAGTTCTGAAGATGACATTGACATTGATTCGCCGAGAACTCCGGAGAATCGGCTGCTCCCAAACGGGCGCGGGATCTATCTGATGAAGCGTTAGTGGACGACGTCGGTTTAGAGAAGGAAGGTGCAGTTGGCCTCGCCTCACGTCTTTCGCATTCCGTCGAAATTTAATGCTCCCACATTTGCCAGAGCCACTGGCACCCCAGATTGTCCATTTGCTGCAGTCTTTTCAAGCACTTAAATCGAGGTACCCGCAAGCGGTTGAATGTTCTTCCGGGCTGTCAATAGTGGTGTGGTCTTGACAGTTTCAACATTGCCCGTTCGGACCATGAAAACCGCGTTCATTCCAAGCTCGAACTGTCGGAATTATTTCGACACTCTCGACTCGCAACACTGCTGCCTTCCATTCGGTGCTGAAATTTCACCTGCTTAGAGACGTCTGGCTTTGGCATACGCATTGCCTTAACTGGGGATAGGTAAGAAGGTCGCTCAGATCGGTGCGGCTTTTGCCACCAATCGTCCTGCAAAGAAATCCAGCGGCTAGCCAGTCGTCTGATTAAGGGTGGAACCATCACATGAGACGGATATCCATAGCTCTAGTTGCCACGGTTTTGTTGATGAGTGCGCTTGGCTGCAGCAACGGCAAGGTGAGGGCTGCTGGTCCGCCTCCGCCACCGGTGGTCGAAGTCGCACCTGTCATTCAAAAGGATGTCCCGGTTCAAGGCGAGTGGGTTGGAACCCTCGAAGGGTACGTCAATGCGCAGATTCAGCCTGAGGTGAGCGGTTACCTGATTCGCCAGGATTATCACGAAGGCGGCTTCGTCAGAAAAGGTCAACTCCTGTTCGAGATCGACCCCCGTCCATTTCAAGCCGTGCTCGATCAAGCGAAAGGCCAACTTGCACAAGCCGAAGCGCAAATGGCAAACGCCGAGCTGAATGTGAAGCGTGATATTCCCGAAGCGGACGCTCACGCCATTCCCCAAAGTCAGCTCGATACCGACACTCAGGCACTCCGTGCGGCGAAGGCCTCGGTCGAGGCAGACCAGGCCGCAGTAGAGCAAGCCGCGATAAACCTTGGTTACACAAAGGTCACCTCGCTGATCGACGGAATCGCCGGTATTAACACGGTGCAGGTGGGTAATCTGGTGGGACCGTCTGCCGTGCTCACCGCGGTTTCGCAGGTAAGTCCGATCAAAGTCTATTTCCCCATCAGCGAACAAGAATACCTGCGCATGGCGGACGGGGGTGCTCCGGGTAGCGTGGATTGGCTGACTCACGCTTCACGAATCCCGCTGCGGCTAGCCCTGGCCGATGGAAGTGTCTACCCGCATCCGGGCAAAATCATCTTCGCGGATCGCCAGGTAAACACGCAGACGGGAACCATTCAGATTGTCGGCGAGTTCCCGAACTCCAGAAATCTATTGAGGCCCGGCCAGTACGCGCGCGTTCAGGCGCCAACGGGAAACATTACGGGTGCGCTGCTGGTGCCGCAGGCGGCGGTGAATCAGCAGCAAGGCAGCTATCAGGTGACAGTCGTCGGCACCGATAATCGGGCGCAACTTCGCACCGTACAAGTCGGGCCGACAGTGGGCACACTCTGGGTGATCACTTCGGGCCTCAAGCCCGGAGAACGCGTGGCTGCTGTTGGAGCAGACAAAGTCAAGGAAGGCGGGCTGGTGAACGCCACTCCATACAAAGAAAAAGAAACGGAGGACCGTTAAGCCATGGCGAACTTTTTCATTCGACGGCCCATCGTCGCGATCGTGATTGCGACTCTTACCGTTATAGTCGGCGCGATCTCAATCGCGACCTTGCCGGTAGCCCAGTTCCCGCAGATTGCTCCGCCTGAGATCAGATTACAAGCCAACTATCCGGGTGCAGATGCGCAGACTCTCGAGCAAGCTGTTGCCACACCCATTGAGCAGCAAGTCAGCGGCGTGGACAACATGAATTACATGTACTCGCTGAACGCCACCGCGAACCAGCAAACAACATTGCTCGTCGACTTTGATCTCAAAACCGATCCCAACACGGATCTGTTGCTCACGCAGTCGCGTCAGCAGTTGGCCAACGGACAGTTGCCGCCGGAAGTGAACAATTACGGAATCACTCTAAAGAAGTCGACCACTGCTCCGCTCATGCTGATTTCCCTCTACGCGCCGCATGGCACGCACGACTCGAACTATCTGGCAAACTACGCCTACATCAATCTCAACGATCCGATCGCACGGTTATACGGCGTTGGCCAGACCCAGATCTTTGGCTCGGGCCAATACGCGATGAGGCTGTGGGTGAAGCCTGACCAAATGGCCAAGCTTGGCATCACCGTCACGGACATAGCTAACGCGCTGCAGGCGCAGAACACTGTGAATCCGGCTGGCCAGGTCGGGGGCGAGCCGGCTCAGAGTAACCAGCAATTCACCTATGCCGTGCTGGCTCAAGGCCGCCTGACTTCTCCGGAGCAGTTCGGTGACGTCATCGTGCGCGAAGCACCGAACGGGGGGACCGTTCGAGTCAGAGACGTGGCCCGGGTCGAGCTGGGCACGCAGGACTACAGCCTGGCTGGACGACTGAACGGCAAGCCCAGCGCCATCATTGCCGTCTACCAGTTGCCCGGAACCAATGCTGTGCAAACGGTTAAGGGCGTTCGGAAGCTCATGGCTCAGATGAAGCAGCGCTTCCCGCAAGACATCGATTACACGGTTTCGCTCGACCAGACACTCCCGGTCACAGAAGGCATGAAGGAGATCCTTGAGACCCTCGTAATTGCGATTGTGCTGGTCATTTTTGTGGTCTACCTCTTTTTACAAGATTGGCGCGCAACTTTGATCCCCATGTTGGCCGTGCCGGTCTCGCTGATCGGCACGTTCGTTGTCTTTCCGCTCTTCGGGTTCTCGATCAACACGCTTTCGATGTTCGGGTTGGTGCTCGCTATTGGCTTGGTGGTCGATGACGCCATCGTGGTTGTCGAGGGAGTGCAGCACCACATCGAGGAAGGACTGAGTCCGAAAGATGCGTCCATCAAAGCCATGGCAGAACTTTCCGGACCGGTTGTCGGTATCGCCCTCGTGTTGGCCTCCGTATTTGTCCCAACCGCTTTTATTCCCGGCATCACCGGCAGGCTGTATCAGCAATTTGCCGTCACCATCGCTATCTCCGTGATGTTGTCAGCGTTTAACGCTCTCACGCTCAGCCCTGCACTTTCGGCATTGCTGCTCAAACCCAAGAAGCAGACGCGCGGACCGTTGGGGAAATTCTTTGGCGTGTTTAACAAATATTGGGAGCGCTCTACTGATAGCTTTGTCCGTCTCTCGGGTGACCTGATTCGCAAGGCTGGTGTGGTAATCGTATTGCTTGTGGCCGCCGGCTTGGGGGCGTGGTTCTTTAGCAAACATTTGCCCACCAGCTTCCTGCCGGACGAAGACCAGGGGTACTTCTATATCAATATGCAGCTCCCAAATTCGGCGTCGATGGAGCGGACAAGCGAAGCTGCGAAAAAAGTGGAGGACATTCTCGCAAAGACGCCGGGAGTTCAGTACACCACAAGCGTCATCGGTTTCAGTTTGCTTAGTTATGTCCGGACCAGCTACAACGGCTTCTTTTTTGTAACCCTGAACCCTTGGGAGAGCCGCAAAACCCGGGCCGAACAATATCAGGCCATCAAGGCGAATTTGAATCAGCACCTCAGGGAGTTTCCTGAAGGCACGGCCTTCGCTTTCTCACCACCCGCGATTCCCGGAGTCGGTACTGCCGGCGGCGTGACATTCGCCCTGGAAGATCGCGCCGGCAACAATGTCAAGTTTCTTGCGGATAACCTGAACAAGTTCATGACGGCTGCTCGCAAGCGCCCTGAGATTGGCTTGATTTCCACCACGTTTCTCCCGAGTGTGCCGCAGAAGTTCATCAATGTTGACAAGGACAAGGTATTGAAGCAGGGCGTGAACTTGACCGACGTCTACAACACTATTCAAGCCTACATGGGCGGCTTGTTCGTTAATTACTACAACGATTTCGGCCGCACCTGGCAAGTGTATGTAGAGGCCGAAGCGCCTTACCGGGCGACGACCGACGATCTCGGACAATTCTATGTCCGCAACGGTCAGGGCCAGACCGTGCCTCTTACCGCGCTGGCACACTTTGAGACTCGCTACGGCCCTGAGTTCACCATGCGATACAACGAGTACCGGTCGGCACAGATCAATGTCAGCGCGGCGCCCGGTTATAGCTCCGATCAGGCAACGGCAGCCCTGGAAGATGTTTTCAACCAAACCATGCCCCGCGAAATGGGCTTCGACTACATCGGTATGTCCTACCAGGAGCAAAAGGCACGCGAAGGAGTGCCGTCTTCAGTTATCTTCGGGCTTTCGCTGCTGTTCGTTTTCCTGATTCTGGCAGCTCTCTATGAAAGCTGGACAGTGCCTTTCAGCGTGCTGCTCAGCACGCCAGTCGCAGTCTTCGGTGCCCTTGCTGCGCTCTGGCTGCGTCGCTTCGTAGTCGGACTTTACCTTCCTCAATACATGGTGCAAATCGAGAACGATGTCTACGCCCAGATTGGTTTGGTAATGCTCATCGGCTTGGCCGCGAAAAACTCGATTCTCATCGTGGCCTTTGCCAAGGAGGATTTCGAACGCGGCATGTCCATCACGGACGCAGCGCTCTCTGCGGCGAGGCTTCGCTTCCGGCCTCTCATGATGACCGCGCTCGCTTTTATTCTCGGCTGCGTACCGCTGTGGACAGCTTCCGGAGCAGGCTCGGTAGCACGCCAAATCATGGGCACGGCGGTCATCGGAGGAATGATTGCCGAGACCTTTATTGGCAGATTTTTTGTTCCCGCGATTTTCTACGCAGTCGAGAAGGTCTCAGGCGCTGAGCGGCGAAAAGCATTGCCACTTACTCCCGCCGAGGCACCCGGTCAAGGGGACTAAACCATGAAGAAAGCTGCACTGCTAGGAATCGTTACGACGCTGGGCTTGATGATGATGACCGGCTGTCTGATGGGGCCGAAATACCAACGGCCGGCGGTGGATATTCCGCAGGAATACCGAGCACCGGCGCCGCAACAGGCCGCCCAAGCCTCATCGCTGGGCAACGAGCAATGGTGGCAGGTATATCAGGATCCGGTACTTACTCAGCTGATCCACACTGCCATTGCGCAAAATTATGATGTGCGCATCGCCGCCGCCCGCGTGCTCGAGGCCCAGGCACAAGTCGGCATCACCCGCGCCAATCAGCTCCCCTCCGCAAACGTCGGGGCGGACGTTTTCAGCCAGCAAAACGCCAAAGTTACGAGCCTCTTTCCCGCTTACCAGGTCAATGGTGGCGAACTGAACCTGTCGGTGATCTGGAATCTGGACTTCTGGGGAAAATATCGTCGACAAACCGAGGCAGCTCGCGCCCAGCTACTTGCGACCGAATGGGGTCAGCGGGCAGTAATTTCGTCGCTAGTCGCTAATGTTGCCACGGCCTATTTCCAGCTTCGCGCGCTCGACAGTCAACTCGAAATCTCGAAGAGCACTCTAGCGTCGCGGCAGCAATCCCTGCAGCTAACCCGGACCCTCGAGAGTCATGGCGGAGCTTCGGGGCTGGACGTGAGCCAAGCGGACCAACTCGTCTATACCGCCTCGGAAACGATTCCCGATCTCGAGCGGCAGATTCAACAGCAGGAAAACGTGCTTAGCGTTCTGCTCGGTGAAAATCCACAATCCATTCCTCGCGGACGCACGCTTACCGATCAGCCCGCCCCTCGGGACGTTCCGGTCGGGCTGCCATCGGAATTACTGGAGCGTCGACCTGACATTCGCCAGGTGGAGGAGAATATGGTCGCCGCCAACGCGCAAATCGGCGTTGCGAAAGCCGCATTCTTCCCCAGCCTGTCACTCACGGGACTGGGAGGGCTGGAGAGCAACGCCTTGCACAGCTTCATCACGCAGCCGTCGGAAACCTGGTACGGGGCCTTTAACGTGAGTCAGCCCGTCTTCGAGGGTGGGGCGCTCCGCTCGCAACTCAGGCTCGCCCGCGCAAACTGGCAGGAAGCCACGCTTACTTACAAGCAAACCGTTCAGAACGCTCTGGAACAGGTTTCTAATTCACTCGTCGCTTCCCAGAAAAATCGTGAGTTTCGTGAGCAGCAGGCGTTGCTCACGCAGGCAGCGCAGCAGACCGACCAACTTTCTGAGGTGCTTTATAAGAATGGCGGCGCGAGCTACCTCCAGGTGTTGACTAGCGAAACAAACTACTTCTCGGCGGAACTCAACCTAGTGCAGGCCCAGCTTAACGAGCGGTTAGCGCTCGTGCAGCTGTATCAGGCTCTTGGGGGCGGATGGCAGCAATAGTAAGCCGTCATTACGGATGGCATTTCTTTCGATCCTCCTCAGCCAATCTTTCCAGTGGCTGAGCCGGTCTTTCGCACACGTAGATCCGGCTTTTGACTTCCCGGCCGAGAGACCTGAATCCAAATTGGCCGGAGGCGGAGCCCGTTCAGTCGGTCCCTACATTCACGCTTGAAAGACTCGTGTGCTGGGAATGCGGAGCTTCGCCGCCATCTTAACGAGGTCGGGCAGCGAGTTCGCTTTCATTTTGCGCATGACGTTCCCACGGTGGGCTTTCACTGTGATCTCGCTGATACCCAATTCCCCGCCTACCAGTTTGTTCAGCAGGCCGGTGACTACCAGCGCCATCACCTGCCGTTCGCGAGCGCTCAGTGACGCGTAGCAGCGTCGAAGGTCGTTTATTTCCATTTCGCGCTGGAGCACTAGACGGCTGCGCTCGAAGGTTTCGCGGATTCCCAACAAGAGGGCCTCATCTCTGAATGGCCTCACGAGGAAATCAACGGCGCCGGCCTTCATGGCCTGGACTATCGTCGGAATATCTTCATTCCGGGAGATGACGACAATCGGCACTTCGGCACGCTCCCGGGCGATGTGCTTTAGCTCTTCGAGACTGTTGAAATCCCGGAGGGAGCGAGCAAGGATCAAACAACTTGGAACAAGGGGTCGCGGCCGGGCGAGAAATTCCCGCGCCGACTCGAACGTTTCAAACTGCCAGCCTTGGCAGTCGATCAGTGATTTCAGCGACTCCTGTTCAGTAATGTCGTCCGTTATGAGAAAGACGATCGGTATGGCGTGCGAGTGTAGTTGTGAGTCAATTTTCTGGCCAAATGTGGACGCGATGTTTGCGGAGTTCCCATCAAGAATTGTTGCTGTTGCAGCCGAAGCCATATCCCACCTCTCAAAGATTTCGTTGAACATTTTCCCAGTGATCGGCGCCTAAAAACTCTGCTTGGACAACTCGTTTTTTGCGAACCCACTTTAATTTCTCTAGAGAGTGGCGATGTGTTGCAGTTTTAAACAATTTAAGCTCAGCCGCAACGGCAGATGGTCGGATTGTGCTATCAACGAAAGTAGGTTTGAGGAGGTAGTCTTTTGGGGGATGAGAGGATGTAATTGTTTCTTATGTGCCGAGGTATGGTCTGCTGAAAAGACTAGCATCGACGGGAAACAACCGCATCGGCGGCCGGCGTGGACAGGAAACCCGTCAACTTTTCTTTACTGGATATGCGCCATCAATTGAAGTCCGAACTTAAGTCCTGAATCGCATTCCGGCTCTCGTCGAGTGCCGTCTGACCCTCTTTGATCGCTTGGTTCAGGGATAGCAGGGCCTCATCAGGCTGCCGCGTCATCAGATTGCGGGCCGCCTGAAACCGGAACATCATTCCCTGGAAATTCTGCAGCAAGTCATCGTGCATTTTTCGTGCAATACGCGACTGCTTGATCGTGCGCGCCTGCAAAGCGATGGCCTCCGCTTGTTTTTGTTTGCTTATATCGAGCGCAAACACTACCGCCTGGGTGCGGGGCTGCTTGAAGCGCGCCACGCCCATTAGCACGGGCACGCGCGTTCCGTCATTGCGAAAGAATTCCTTCTCGAATGGCTGCACGCGCCCGATTCTTTTTACCCGTTCGACCCTGTGTTTGTCGGCGGCGCGCCATTCCGGCGGTGTCAAGTCCGTCCAGCGCAGGCGGCCCGAAACGAGATCCGCCCGCTTGTATCCCAGCATGTGAAGGTACGCGTCATTGGACTCAAGGATCGGACCTCGGATATCTACGATGAATATCCCGATAATGTTGGCGTCGACCAGGCGCCGCATCTTCGCTTCCCGCTCGCGAAGATCGCCGTAGAGACGCGAATTTTCGAGAGCGCTCGCTGCCAGCGACGCGACCAACTTCAGAGTCCTGATTCGAGCGGATGTAAAAACGCCGGAAGCCGAGTCGCTTTCAAGCAGCAGTACGCCGACAAGCTTAGCTCGATTGAGTAGCGGCAGGCAAAGAATCGAGTGCGCGTTGCGCTGGTTGACATAGGGATCGGCGGCGAACCTCGCCCTTGCTGGTGCATCGTCGATGACAACGCTCTTGCGGGTGCCGAGGACGTAATGAAGCATAGACGCCGGCAGAAGCGATTCATTGACAACCTCATCGCGAAAACGCACCACGATTTTCCTGGCGCGATTTAGAGCCTCCGCCGCGACGCGGTGTTCACCGCTACGCGAAAGGATCAGCAAGCCGCGTTGCGCTCCTGTTTCCTCGAGTGCAGCGCGAAGAAGCGTGTCAATTAACTTTTCTTGCATCATCTCAACCTCTGAGTGTCTGTGCGGCGTAGGCGTCATGAGCCTCTCGGTTTTTGAAATGCAAACAACCCGCATTCGCACGAGTGTGCGGTCAGAATAATCAACTTCCGATGTACTTTCTTCCGAAGAGCCGAGCGTCGATCGACCATGCGCCCGGTCCAATCACCGCTAACGTGGCGCCGAAGACTGCCAGCGTGAGTGAAATCCAGATATTAGCCCCACCTGCGACGACGATCCACAGTTCGACGGCTGCGACCAGACATCCGGCCAAAGGAGTCCACAACCCTGCCAAGATGAATAGCCCCAGGATAGCTCCGATTATGTCGGGGATCATGAGGTCACCCCTCGGAGTCTCCAGTTGAGCGATCCCATTATGGAGAAGAGCGATTCCTGTGAAGAGCCGCTGGATGAGAAGGCCGATTCCCGGCCAACCATTCGCGAATGTCGAGAACAGTCGCTGCAAGACGCCCTCTCTTGCAACGGTACGGCACCTGCCGCGGCGCGGGAAGCGCTGAAAGTCGAAACAGAAATCATACTTTCGGGTGATCAGAGCTCGATGATTCCGCGCTTAAGCGCGATGGTGACAGCATGTGCCCGATCGCTGGCGCCGAGCTTCGACAGAATGTTGGTGACTCGGCTTTTGATGGTTGCCTCCGCGACAAATAGATGATCTGCGATCTGCTTGTTGGAATTCCCAGCTGCAATCTGCCGCAGAACATCAACTTCGCGCTCGCTCAATGCTTCATCAGTGGCATGTTCAGCGAGCTCGGTGGCAATCTCCGGCGGGATTATCTTTCGTCCTGCATAGACGGCATGAATCGTTTCGATAAGTTCCCGATCGTGTCCTTTCAACAGGTAGGCCCGCGCGCCGGCTCGAAGAGCGCGCAGTACTTGAACGTCACCACGATAGGTCGTTAGCACAATGATGCGCGCGTCTGGGAATTCGCTCAAAATACGGTTTGTCGCTTCGATTCCGTTCAACCCTGGCATCTGAAGGTCCATCAGGACCAGGTCCGGGCGGTGGGTTCGAAACTTTTCTATGGCGTCTTCTCCATTGGAGGCCTCTGCCACTAACTTCATATCAGGCTCCGCATTGACCACGGCGGCAAGCCCTTTGCGAAGAAGAGCGTGGTCGACGACCGCAAGAATTCGAATCGTCTTATTAGTATTGGGAACGTTGCTCATCTCTACCTGCCCGCTGGAATAAACGGAATCGATGCCCATTCCGCCGCTTTTGGTAGGCCATCGCAGCTGGAACGGTCAGTTCCACTTCAGCGCCCGCACCCAACTCGCTCCAGAAACCCAGGTGCGCACCGATGCGTTGTGCCCGCTCGCGCATCCCCGGTATGCCAAAGTGGCCGGATTGTCCGCTGGCCAGTACCTTGGGGTCGATCCCTCTGCCATCGTCACGCACACGCAAACGAAGCTGATCCTGATCGTACCGGATTTCGACCTCAATGAGGCTGGCAGCGGCGTGTGCGAAGGCGTTCCGGATCACCTCGCGCGATATCCTATAGACTTCGTCTTGAAGCATCGGGGACAGAGTTCGTTCCTCACCTTCGACGAGCACGCGAAAGCTGGGAGAGTGCTCGTCAAGCTCTTGAGTTGCTGCCAGTTCGTGACCCGCCGTCTCGAGCAGTTGGGCAAGGTTACGCTGCGCGGCTTGTTCCGGGCGCAGGTCGTGTATGGCAACACGGCCCTCAGCAATGCCCTCCTCCGCGGATTGAATCGCATCATCTACCACCTGCATGGCGTTGTCCGCTTTAAGGAGAAGCAATCTACGCGCAGCTTGAAATTGGAAAACCGCTCCCTGAAAGCTTTGTAGCAGAGTGTCATGCAACTCCCGCGCGATGCGCGTGCGTTCGTTCACCTGCGCTTCCAGTCCTATGTTGAACTGATGTTGTAGATGCCGAACACGTAATTGATAAATGAACCACAGGAATAACAGAAATGCAGTCCCACACAAAGCGCGGAACCACGTTGTTTGGTACCACGCTGGAAGGATGGAAAAATCCAGGAATGCCCCCGCTTCGTTCCAAACGCCGTCGTTATTGCAGGCGATCACCCGAAAACGATACTTCCCGGGAGGAAGATCGTTGTAGAAAGCCTGATGCCGCGTTCCGACTTCGTTCCACTCTGTATCGTGTCCTTCCAGTTTGTAACGAAAGAGCACTCGCTGCGGAATCTGATAGCTCAATGCCGTGTAGTTGACTTCCAATTCCCCGCGCAAATGTGGCACGGCCACCTTGTCTAACGATTCATAAGACTTATGGTCGGCGACCACTTCCTCAATCTGCACGGGCGGTGGAAGAGGGTTGGTCGGCCGCTTCGGGTCCACCATTTGCAAAACAGAGTTGCCCGCGAACCAGAGTCTGCCGTCACGGGATTTGGTCGCCGTGGGTTGGCCGACGTTTGCAAGACCCGAGTGAGCGCCATCGAGTGCATCAATCTTTACAAAAGATACTTTACTCGAGGGAAATCTTTGCCACCGCTCCCACTCGTCCGCCGTGACCCGCAGGATTCCACAGGCCGTACGAAGCCAGTGAGCGCCCTGATCATCTTGAATCAAGGAGTAGATTTCGGAGCAAGGTAACCCGTTCCTGACATCCATCACAGTCAGTTGACCGTCACTCCAGCGATAAAGACCTTGGTTGGTTCCCGCCCATACGGCGTTGTGAGAATCAACATCGAGGCTGCGGGCATGGCCAACGTTGCCCAACTGCACAGACTCTTGCGCTTTACCACCGATATAATGAGTGAGTTTGCCACTGACAGAGAGTGTCCAGATTCCAGCCCGCCGGTCGGCCGCGAGAAGGGCAGTCTTACTGTCCTCCAGCCGGAAATCCTGTATTACACGGTGATCCCGGATAAGATAGAGATCGGAATGATCCGGGTTGCCCGCACTTTCGATCAAAACCCAGAGATTGCCCTCAATATCCTCGGCGAAACCATTCGCCGTTCCAATTTGCCCAAGCGCACTGCCATCAGCCTTTCTCGCTTCAAGATACTGCCCATTTTTGTAGACAAACACTCGGTTGTTGACACCGAGCCAAACTTGCCCGCTGGAATCGACTAGCATGGCGGCAATGTTAGCCCCAGGCGCTCTCTGGCGGCGAATCGAGGGGGAAGGCCCCGCCTGGATAACATTCAGGCCCCCGTCATTAGCAACCCACACGGCATCGCCGTTTACCGTGACGACGGTGTGGACTGCGCTTCCTACGATCCCCTGGGTTTTGGAAAAATTGATGACCGCATTGTCTCGAAACATATCGAGTCCACCGTCGGTTCCGACCCAAAGATTTCCTTCCTTATCCTCATAGAACCCCTCAACACCGTCGTCGGACAACCCGTCGGCCCTGCCATAGTGATCGGCCACGCCGTCGTGGATATGATAGAGACCATTCGTGGCGGTTCCGATCCACAGCGTTTGCCTTTTATCGACAAAAAGATGCGGCTCTGGGAAAGCGCGGCCGTCGAAGCCGGGAACGATGTAGCTTGACCATTTTCCATCCAAGAAGTGCTGGACGCCTGCTTTCGGGCCAAGTCCGTCAATACTTGCCAGGATTTCGCCCGACGGTGCAGCAACAACATCAAGAACGCCTTCACCAGTTGGATTTTTGACCTGCTCGGGGAAATAGGTAATAAAGGACCCTTGATGCCAACGGTGGAGCGTGCCGCTGCCTGTGAACCAGATGTCTCCTGCACCGTCCTCAGTCATATACCAGCCGTATCCGGCAAGATTGCCCTCTTTTTTTCCGTAACATTCGAGAGCACTTTCTTTTACCCAGCAGAGGGCTCCCATGCCATGGGCTCGATATCGGGTGACCCATATTCTTCCGGTGTGGTCTTCAAGGATTGAGTAAATTCCCGGACTATTCGGGGTCGTCGCGTAGTTCGTCAGCCGGCCATCTTTCCAACGAGCCAACCCTCCCGCTGTTCCGATCCACAAACTACCATCGCGGGCGCCAAGAACGCTATTAACCAAGGGGCCCGGCAGAGATTGGCGATTGGGAGGAGTCCACTGGCGGAATTTGACCCCATCAAACCGGAACAGGCTGCCATCGGCTGCAATCCAGATGTATCCGTCGGTCGTTTGAGTGATCTGGTTGGCTTCGCTGCTGAAGCCGTCTTGTGTTCTCCAGGCAGTATGGCCGTATTGTGAGATCAGAGTATGGGGGTCAAGGGCAGCCATCCAACCCACGGAAGAGACCAAGAAATGAATCGAGAGCAGGAACACGGCTCTTCCCAGCGGCAACTTCGCTCTTTTTATGTGGCCCTTAACTTTGCCTGTGGTTCCAGATTTCAAGCTTCGCTCTCAAGATCCGTGATGGTATTTGCAGCGCTGCAGGAACGTTGCTCATCTCTACCCAGCCCGGCGGAGGAGCCAGAATCGACGCCCGTTACGCCGCTTTTGATATGCTATCGAAGCGGGAACGGTTAGTTCCACCTCGGCACCTGCCCCCATCTCACTCCAGAAATTCAGGTGCGCACCGATGCGTTGTGCCCGCTCGCGCATCCCCGGTATGCCAAAGTGGCCGGATTGTCCGCTGGCCAGTATCTTGGGGTCGATCCCTTTGCCATCGTCACGCACACGCAAACGAAGCTGATCCTGATCGTAGCGGATCTCCACTTCGATGCGGCTCGCAGCAGCGTGTGCGAAGGCGTTCCGGATCACTTCGCGGATAACACGGTAGACCTCGTCTTGGAGCATTGGCGATATCTCCTGTTGCTCGCCTTCGACCAAAACGCGATAGCTTGGTGCTTCCCCATTCAGTTCGTGAGCCGTCGCCAGTTCACGGCCTGCCGCATCCAACAACTCCGAAAGGTTGCGCTGCGCCGCTGGTTCCCGACGCAGGTCGCGAATCGCAGCCCGGTCTTCCGCAATGCCTTCCTCCGCCGCATGAATTGCCTCATCAACGACCACCATCGCGTTGTCTGCATTCCGGAGCAACAACTTGCGAGCCGCCTGAAATTGAAAAACTGCCCCCTGAAAAGATTGCAGCAGAGTATCGTGCAATTCCCGGGCAATGCGGGTGCGTTCGTTAACCCGCTGCTCCAATCCCGCGGCGAACTGTAGCCGCACTTGACGAAGACGCAGTTGGTAGACAGCCCATAGCATAGCCAGGAAAGCCACTGCGCAAAAGATGTAGAACCACGCCGTCTGGTACCACGCCGGCAAGATGGTGAAGTCTACGTTTGCAACCTTGCCTGACCACACGCCATCGGTATCGGATGCTTCAACGCTGAAATGATAGTGGCCGGGCGGAAGGTTGCGGTACACAACGGGACCGGTTGTCGTTACTTCGTGCCAATCGGTGTCTGTTTCGTGCAAACGGACCCGCGAGCGGACTGCTTCTGGATTAGACAGACTTATAGCCGAGTAGCTGATGCCAACGCTCGAGGTGTGCGCGGGGAGGGTTGGTGACAAATCCGCCGCATAGGTCTTATCGTCTGCTGACACCGATTGAATGGCGATCGGAGGCGCGGAGGCCTGGTCCCGCGCACGATTGGGATCGAGCCACACCAAACCAGATGTCTCAGAAAACCAAAGTCGTCCATCGCTCCCTTCGATCGCCGTGTTTAGCGGCCGCATCTGAGCCGCAATACCCGGCAGTCCGTCCCGGGCTCCGAGGTGTTCCCCTTTGACGCGATAGGAGGGATCCTTGAGAGCTTCGGCGATCTCGGACTGACTGATATGAAAGATTCCAGAAACACCGTTCAGCCACAAATCACCATTTGCTCTTTCCACGATTCCGGAGATTCCGAGAAGCCAGTCGTCATCCACTGCGTGGATGGCGTGAAATCGCTCGCCATCGAACTTATCCAGCCCGAACTCGCTCCCGATCCAAACGTCGGATCCGCGCCCGGAGATTGCGGTTACATTACCCACCGGCACACCGTCACTGGAACTGAATGTGCGGACTTTATCTCCATCGAAAACGGCAAGCCGGTTGTTCCAGAACCCTGAGTATCCAAACCATACGCGCCCGAGACTGTCGGTGAACTCAGTGTAGGGGCCTGCACCGGGTAAGCCGTTGCGCTGACCATAGCTCGTCCAGACACCGTCCGCGAATCGATACAGTCCGTAGCGTATGAATGAGATCCAGAGTCCGCCGGCGCGGTTCTCCGTAATCGCCTGCAAGTAGAAGGCATGTTCCGCCAATTCTTTGGGTAGCGCCACTTGAAGAGGCTTGCCACGGACGAGGTGCCATAGACCACCGCTCCCTCCGAGCCAGATGGTCTTGTCGTTGGCGCGATACGCTGCTCCCCAGTTGACCGGGTTACGAAAGCGAATCGTTTCGACCTGTCCACGAGTCACCCGATAGAGTTCATTGCTTATCGCGGATTGTCCCATAAAAAAGCCAACCCACACTGCTCCATCGTCGTCCGCTGCAATTGCCGCGTTTCCCTTGGCGGGGAGTTCCTGCTCAAAAAAAGGGGTGTAAAAAAAACGATGAAGTCCATTTCTGTCGGCGTACCATATGTTTCCCTCGCGATCGACCAAGGTTCCATGCAGATCCTCGCGCCACGTAGCCACACCATATGTTTCGCGACTCTTTGCGCCTGTTTCGGTCACCGCATCGTTGGCCGGAAGAGCAGCCCCAATACGCGTCAATCCGCGGCTTTCGCTGACCGTCCAGACAGCATCCGTTCGGTCGACAATCTGTGCGCCGTTCTTTCCAAAGAGAGGATATACAGGCAGCTCATTATGCGGAATAGTCTGCCGGTTCGGCGTCCGTTGTAGCGCAATCGGACTCGTCAGAACCTTTTGGTCTGCATCCAGCGTAAATCTGGAAGCATTTAGTTTTGGATTTGCCACTTGAAATCGCCTGCTCCCCGGAAGTAAATAGAGCAGCTTCTCTTGATTCGGAAAACCAGCTATCACCCAGACAGTGTCAGTTCGGTCAATCCCGACGTTACTGATGACCATCGGGGCATCCCACTCGATTCCGAGTTTCTGCCACTGCGACCCATCGAATCTCCAAACTCCTCTGCCAGTTCCGGCCCACATCGTCCCTTTGGAGTCCCGAGCCAGCGTGTATACCGTTCCGGTCGTCAGGGCGACCGTTCCGCCGTAGTTCGTCACATGCCCGTTATTCACAAAGCTGAAGCCACCAAACAAGTACCCCACCCAAAGTCCGCCACTCGGAGGTGCGAATAGGGTGCACACATCTGAAGAAAGCAGTCGATCACCCAGAAACGGGCGAAAACGCTCGAAGCGGGTCCCGTCGAAGCGAAACAGTCCTCCTTGACTGCCGAGCCAAAGAAAGCCGTCTGCCGTTTGTGCCATGGCCGAAATGTTTTGCGGTGCACCCTGTTGAACGCTCCAGGATTGAGACATGACCTGCTGGCTGCTTGATGGCGAGTCCTCATGTACTCCCTGCGCCATCGTGGAGTGGTGGTCGAGGGCAAACGCACAGAAACCGAGAAGAACCGCAAAGGTTTTGGACCATGAAATGGAACGACGGCCCAGTCTCGAGAGCGCTCGGGTCTCTCGCGCGATAACCACCGATTTTCGCTCCTCCCGCGGTGCCATATCGCCTCGCGAGCAGCATTATAATGGACGCTACTGACTTTGCCGCGGGCATCGCAGACCTCAAAAACGATCCCATCGACGGCAGGTGACTAACACGCGCTGGTCAGGATCGAAGCCAGCAGCCGATAGCCGCATTTCTGACCTCTCCCATACGGCAACACCATAATATCTGCAGGATTCTCTCAGCTGATTTTCGTACAAACTCTTGTTCACCGGCTATCACGGCGGAGAGGCTCTCCTATATGTGGGTCTCGACGGCGTCCCACACCTGATGGGGCGTGTCTGGTCCCGCACGCGCAATTGACTTTACACCTTAGAATCGCGCTCAGGATCAAATAGAGGGTAGTACTGTTTTGATCGTACTGCCCTCCTCAACCGGTCCTGGAGAAGACGTGACAAGCGGACAAACACAGGCGCACCCCTCGGAAGCTGCTAAGAACTTCAACTGACTCAGCCCCGATCATCAGAGGATCATAAGACTTCGGTTAGTTTATCGACGAGTTGCGGGAGAGGCGAAACACTATCCCAACCGAAAGCCGGATGTCGTTCTGCTGGTTGCCGGCGTTGTTCGGCAACTGCATGAATTGGTACTCCACCTGGACGGGCCGCACGAGCCAGCGTGGACTAACAGCCACGTCGATTCCGCCGCCAGCAGCCAGCGCGAACGACGTTGCGCTTGTCGCTGGACCTGATGAACGGGGGAAGTAACTGTCGAATGCATGAACGACGCCGATCAGCCCCTGGGCGAACGGAACGAGCTTCTTGTTCACCGGACGAGTGAGCCGCACTCCGGCGAGCGCGGAGATCAGGCTCAAACCGGTGCCGCTGTTCCCAGGGATGGAGCCGGCGTGCTCCCCCGAGAACTCGGCGACCGAAGAAAAATGTCGCCACAGCGGCACGGCCAGCTCGACCGAGCCGCCGCTGTTCCAGAAGCAGCCGCATCCGCCCACAGGCGCGTTGGTGCGGAGTGCAGAATAAGCATAGGAAAGCTCGGGGCCGGTTGCGATTTGTGCAGCCCCGCGAATTGTGAGCAGAGCCAAGAGGAGCATCAGAGTTGTCAGTATTTTTGTTTTCACGGAAAGCTCCTTTACTGCACTGTCAAAGTTACGGTTGTCGAATGCGTAAGTGCGCCGCTAGTTCCGGTCACGGTTACGGTGTAGGTCGCTTGTGGCTGACCGAAGAGTCCTCCCGCACCGCATCCTGACAGGACCGCAATTCCTAGTGACAGCCCCAGCAAGAGAAGCGGCATAGCGGGGAACCATCGCGCCTTACGCCGACGATTGCCGGAAACCGGCCAAGGCAACAGGAAAGCGGCGGGAAGGAATACAGCAACCCCCCACAGCATGTTGTGCTCTGAGCGCAATGATGCTGTCGCCTTCGCGGTGTCGACGGTGAGCGTGGTAGTCGCCGCAGCCGTACCGGGCGTGACGACCGGCGGATTGAACGTGTAAGTCGCGCCCGGCGGAAGGCCCGTAGCGGAGAGCGTGATGGGCGCACTGAAAGTCGTGCCCGCTGGCGCTAGCTGAAGCTGATACACAGCCGCCGCTCCGGGAAGCACGACTCGATTCGGTGTGCCGGTTCCGCCGGAGGGCGTCAGCGTAAAGTTCTGACCAATGGTGAACGTAGCCACTCCCGAAGTTAGTCCAGAGCTGCTCGCGGTTATCGTATAGCTGCCCACCGCTGCAAAAGTAAAGGACGTCAGGTCAAAGGAAGCGACGCCGTTTACCGCAGTGACGGTCACCTGCTGCGAATATTCGTTCGGGCCGGTAATAGTCACGGTGATGGAAGCCGTAGAACTGGTGACAACAGCACCGCCGCTGGTTTCGACCGAGACCTGAACCGTGCCCAGATTTCCGCCTTGCGCGACCGTAGCGGGAATCGTCGACAGCGCGAGACTCGCCGCTTGCACGGTGGTCGTAACAGTGAATGACGCCGATGCCTGCGTGAGCCCGCTACTCGTCGCCGTAATGGTGTAACTCCCGGCGGTCGAAAACGTGAAGCTGCTCAAGTTGAATGTCGCAACGCCGTTCACCGCACTGACCGTGACCTGCTGCGAGTAGCTGCCGGGGCCAGTGACAGTCACAGTGATGGATGCGGTGGAACCCGTGACAATAGCACCGCCGCTGGTTTCGACTGAGACCTGAACCGTGCCCAGGTTCCCGTCTTGCGCGACGGTCGCGGGAATCGTCGACAGCGCCAGCATCGTTGCCGGGGCCGCCGTTACCGTGAATGAAGCGGAAGCCTGCGTCAGCCCGCTGCTGGTCGCAGTAATTGTGTAACTTCCCGCGGTGAAGAAGGTCAGGCTACTTAGATTAAAGGTAGCAACGCCGGCGACCGCACTGATCGTCACCTGTTGCGAGTATTCGTTCGGCCCGGTGATCGTCACCGTGATCGACGCGGTGGAACTGGTAACAACCGCGCCGCCGCTGGTTTCGACCGAGACTTGCACCGTGCCCAGATTGCCGCCTAGCGCGACGGTGGGGGGAATCGTCGATAGCGCCAGCATCGCTGCCGGCGCCGCCGTCACCGTGAATGACGCGGAGGCCTGCGTCAGCCCGCTGCTGGTCGCCGTGATGGTGTAACCTCCGGCAGTGGAGAAGGCGAGGCTACTTAGATTAAAGGTAGCAACGCCGGCTACCGCGCTGACCGTAACCTGTTGCGAGTATTCATTCGGCCCGGTGATCGTCACCGTGATCGACGCACTGGAATCGGTAACGACCGCGCCGCCGCTGGTTTCGACCGAAACCTGAACGGTGCCCAGGTTGCCACCGAACTGAACCGTTCCGGGGACCCCCGAGAGAGCCAACTGAGTCGCGACCGGAGCCGTGCCGGTTCCGCTCAAGGCCACCGACTGGGTCGAGGTAGCGTTGTTGCCCACATTGTCGGTCGCCGTGATGGTGCCCGTGAGCGATCCTGTTGTAGTGGGAAGAAATTCGATACCGAGGATGCAGCTCTCGCCCGGAGTCAACGCCGAACTGGCGGTGCAACTGGTATCGGACCCGCTGAGGTTGAAGTTGGCCGAAGCGAGCAGCGCGCTCAGGTCGATTTCGGAGTTACCGTCGTTGGTCAGCGTGACGTCGATGGCAGGGGAAGACGATCCTACGGCGAAGCTTCCGAAGGCAGCTATGCCGCTGGCAGCGGTCACTTTCCGGATCGCGGAGTTGTCGGAGTCAGCGATGATGATGTTCCCGCCCGGGTCAACCGTCACGTCTTGCATGTAGCTCAGGCCAGCCAAAGTTGCTGCTCCGCCGTCTCCTGTGTAAGTCTCGACTCCATCGCTGTAGACGCCGGCCGCGGTTGTGATAATGCCGCTGTGAACGTTGATTTTTCGGATGAGCAGGTTGCTCGAGTCCGCGATATAAATGTTGCCCGCCGCATCCACACCCACGCCTTCGGGATCGTCGAGCAGAGCGCTGGTGGCCGGGCCGCCGTCTCCCGCGTAGCCCGCGATTGCCGGCGGACCCTGGCCCGCCGCCGTGGTGATGATTCCAGTTGCCGCATCCACTTTGCGGATGACGTTGTTGCCATCGTCGGCGATGTAGAGATTGCCGGCGCTGTCGATCGCCAGGGTCAGAGGAAAGTACATTTGTGCGCTGGTCGCCAAGCTTCCGTCGCCGCTGTAGCCAGCGCCCGCGGCGTAGTTGCCCGCAACCGTGGTCAGTATTCCGGAACTGGCGTCGATGCGCCGGACCAGGTTCTCCCGCCCATCCGCGTAATACAGATTGCCCGCGCCGTCGACGGCCATCCCAGAAGCATCGGTGAGCGTGGCTGCGATAGCCAGCGCTCCATCGGGAGTGTGGCCGCGACTGCCCGCGATGCCGGCGATCGTGTCGATGATTCCGGTAATTCCATCCACCTCACGAATGACCGAATTGGCTGGATCGGAAATGAAAAGGTCGCCGCGAGAGTCCACCGCAATGCCCCAGAGCCGGGAAAAGGTCGCGCTCGTCGCGGCGCCGCCATCGCCGCTCTCCGGCCCGCAACTGCCGCTCCCGGCGATTACGGCGGTGGTGTTGGGCGGCGTGAACTCATAGACAACACACTGGCCATTGTCCGCGGCGTAGATATTCCCGCTGGAGTCCGTGCGTATGCCGGTGAGGTAGTTCCCCGACAGGAATGCGTTGGAAAGAGTGCTGATGATTCCGGCGTCAAAGCTGGCAAGGGGACCGACCCCGAGGCCGTGCACGTAAACTGTCGAGAGTTCGGTCGCGCCGCTGGGTAGGATGAAATTCGGACGCGCCCGCGGCTTCTTCTGCTGTCGATGAACGACATCGCCTGACGGGGCCACGGTCCCTACGACATCCACCGCACCCATGCGGACCCCGGGGGCCGTGGGAGCGAAGTTCACGGTGATCGCGCAGGTGGTATTGGTGGTGAAGTCGCCAGTACAGGTGTTGGCGGTGGCGGTGTAGTCGAGATTCTCCGCTCCCTGGGTCGCGACCTTCACCGCGACCGAGGTGATGTTCTGGCTGGCGGCTTCGACGTTGTAGTTCAAAGTCACCGATTGGCCGCACGGCGGAGTCTGCGTTCCCGAGGACGGGCAGACATTAGCCTGGCCGATATCCACCGCGCCGGGCACCAACACATCGACCAGGCCGGCATTTTCGTCGACTACGTACACATTGCCGGAGCTGTCGGTGGCGACGCCTGCCGGCGCCTGCCAACCCGTGCCCAAGGGGCGTACCAGACCGCCACCCGCGTACAGAGTGAAATACCCGGATAGGCTAGCGACGAAGACGTTGCCGAACTTATCGACCGCCACGCCATTAGGCTGACTGGGCAGGGTATTGTTTTGCGCGTAGAAGGGAGTCGCTCCAGAGGCGGGCACTTCGACAAGGGAGTTGTCCCCTTTGTCAGTAATGTAAACATTGTTGTAGGAATCGACTGCAACCGCTGTGGGCTGCGATAAGTAAGTTGGGGCGACCACGGTTTGACCGCCGCCGGCCGCAATCTGAAGGACGCGCTGATTGCGATAGTCGACGACGTAAAGGTTGTCCAGGCTGTCGACGGCGACGCTGACGGGACGGTTAAGGCCGGTTATGGGAACGGTGGTCTGGGCTCCGCCGCCGGCGGCAATCTCCAACACGCGGTTGTTGCCGCTGTCCGCCACATAAAGATTTCCCGCGGCGTCCACCGCGATTCCATTGGGACCAGACAACGTCGAGTTGATCGTGCTCTCTACGCCGCCGACTGAGACCTCGGTTAGGTTGGCGGATTCGTTATCCACAATGTAGCGGTTGCCCCGTGCGTCAACGGCAATGGCAATGGGCTCCACTACTCCGGTGAGGGGAAAAACCGTCTGCGTGCCGGCGTAGCTGATGTACTGCGCCTGCAGTGTACCAGGCCCCAAAAGTATCGCTAGAGCGGCGGAGCTTGAAACCACGTGGTTGCGGAAGAAGCGGAAGGCGCGAAGCCAGATGGAGATGGAGACGAAAGATGAACGCACGCAGTATTCCTCCTGGGATCGCTGCTTTGCCGAATGGGCAGTCGTCTTTCGCACGCAGTGGCGCGCAACGCGAGACCGCAGACACTTCGGGTTCACAGCGGCCGGATATTTCCGGCTCGACGGCATTCACCTCAGCAAGAGTTAATCCAAGAATGATTAGAATTCTTAATAAGTGGGACGGAGCTACGCACTAAAGTCTGCGTAAGGGCAAGCCTGTTGCTGCTTTGAAGATCTCGTTTTCCCGGCTTCTGTATCACGTTCGTCTTGAACTACAGTAGGCCTGCCTGCGGACAGTTGTTCGCGGATCAGCGCAAGCGCGACTGAGATTCGGATGGAACATCATTTGAAGCGATAAAGGACACCCGCACCAAGGCGGGAATTATTTTGCACGTTGGTGGTGGCATTGGGTAGTTGAGTTCGTAGCCAATTGGCATCGAAGGCTCGCAGTGAGAAATGGCGGGTGATTGGCAAGTTAATGCCTCCACCGATCTGGAGCGCTAGACTATTTCCGCTTGAATTAAAACCAGTGGTTGAGGGAAAGATGCTGTTCATGCCATGGGCTTCGCCGGCAAGCACATGCCCGAAGAAGACAATTTTGCGATGGCGGGGCGACCACGTATAGCGTGGGCCAAATGTAGCAGTGATCAGATCCAGCCCCGCGCCTGAGTCGTTCACCGCGGCGGTGTGAAGTCCGGCCACGTCAGCCATCACGCCCAAGCCGCGCCAAAGCCTGGCCTGGATTTGTATGCTTCCGCCTTGCATCCAGAATTCGTTACCGGTAGTTACGTTGGCCAGAACAGAGTCGTAGGTGAGAGCTACCTCGAAACGCGCCGGTTCCTGTTGTTCCCGGCTTGTTTGCTGCCCCCAGGCCATACATCCCGCCAGCATGCAGCCCCCCGCCAGAAGTACCCTGCTGCAAATCGACATACCCATCTTCATCTCTATCTCTCCTCGCTATTGCACCGTCAGCGTGAGGTCGGTGGAATGCGACAACGCACCTGTAGCCACAGTCACGATGACGGTGTAGCTCGTTGGTTGTGAGGAATTTCCTTTCCCGTAGAAGCCGTTGTTGGCTCCGCATCCAGTCAGACCGGTTATGGTCGCGAAACTTACGGCCAGCAACAGCCCAAAGGCCGCCCGTCCCGGCCCTTTGCCACATCGCCGTAACAGGACCGCGAACGGCAACAAGAAAAGTGACGCCAGCGCCGGTGGCAACCGTCCAGAAGATGACCTCGGTCCGTTGAGCGTGGCCGCCGTAGCAGCGGGCACGTGGAACGATAGCGACACGTCGCTCAATGTCGCGAGCGCTGGCAACGACCATGAGGTATTCGTCAGTTGCGTCCATCCAGAGGAATTAAGAGTCGCAGTCGCCCCCGTGGGCAGCCCGGTCACAGTCAGAGTGCTGATTGTCGGGAACGCGGTTCCGCTTGTGGGTGTGATATCAATCGTATAAGTCGCCGTTCCTCCGGGAGGAACGGTTTGCGATGACCCGCCGCTACCGGTAGTGCCCACCCCGTAGTTGATAATGCTCTGGGAAAGAGCGGTGCTCGACGACGATGTGAAATTCGCATCTCCGCTGTAAACGGCCGTGATTGAATGTGCGCCGACTGCCAGCGACGAAGTCGTGAAAGTGGCGACACGGCTGGAAAGCGTACCCAACCCCAGCGTCGTAGTTCCATCCAGAAAGTTCACGCTACCGGTCGGTGTGCCCGATGCGGCACTGACCGTAGCAGTGAAAGTGATCGAACTCTGCGCAAGAGCCGGATTGCTGCTCGATGCTAAAGCCACCGAAGTCGGCGCCTCGCTGACCGAAGCTGGCGCTACCGTCAGCGAATAACTTTGACTTCCGGTATACGGCGCTGCCGGGCCTGTGGCGACGGTATCGGTCGCCGCGATGGTAAAGGTCGATCCGCCCGCGTCGTTCCGTTATTTGTCTCGGATCGTGTGTGGTGGGCCGAGGTAGGGAAATTCAGCAAGAAGATCGTTGTGCGGACCGACTTTATCTCCGGTGACCTTTCCGTTGGTCAGAATACCAAGGAAGATGTCGGAAACGTCGTCGTTCAGCGCGCGACCGTTGTCGGGGAAGCGCGCGGGGCGTTTGGGGTCGTAGTGCAAAATGTCGGGCAACAGTTTTGCTGCCGCCTGTTTTGCTGCTTCGGGTGTGTAGCCTCCCGTGTGTTCCAGAGAATGGGCGAAGACAGGGACGAAGCCCGCATCGTCCGCTGGCTCGGCGGCGAGGTAGGCATCGTTGTGGTCGCCGGAAAGAAAGGGAGTCTGGTTGGGACGGGCGCCGCGATCCGCCTGTATCCAGCCGCCCGCACCGCCTGCCGGAATCAGTGTGCGGGCCCATATGCCAATGGCTTTCGGCCCAAGCTGCGAGTTGGGCACTTCCAGCACGATGCTGCAAATATCTTTGTCGGCAAAGAAATCGCCAGTGGCGAACTGGAAATTGTTGAGCACGCCAAGTACGTCGAAGAAAAAAGGATCGCTGCGCCAACCGGCAAAGAACCGGTGGTCACCCGCCTGGGTCGCGTGTGTCTCGTGCCCGGTTGATACCGGTACCGCCTCAGCGATAACCTTCCCGCCGGTTTCGGCCTGTGCGCCCTCAAAACGGCGCAAAGTCGCGCTCTGTTTGCCGCCTTGCAACAACGACAATCGCACCTGGTAAGTGATATTGGCGACAGCATCACCGTCGGTATCGATCCTGAGTTCGTAACGAGCCTCGGGCGCGAAAGGCTCGGAAGTTGTGGGCGCCTGCGGTTGAAGGCTAACGGACGGATGAAAGTTCATGATGAAGATCGACTTGGCCGGGTCTCCGGGCTTGGGGAAGGCATAGAGATCGGTCAAGTCGAGTCGCGCGTCGCCGCGCGGAAATCCGACGTTGGGGCCGGAGTAGTGATGTGACATTACGGTGTTCTCCTAATCTTCTGCCCGGACTGAAATGCAGCCGTGGAAGGTTGAGGTTCGTGCTGCCCACCCTTTGGCAAATAACGCGAAAGGATGGAGCACCCTCTTCATTTTAGTATCCCTGACTTGCCAGGCATCGCCTGCCAGGATCATGACGTCTCCGTGCACCGCCGGGGGCAACATCCAGCCCAAGCAAATTCAAGATGCAGGTCGCTATAAGTAATGATTCTCATGCTCGTAAGAGGATGCATGCCTGAACACGTCTTTCTCAGTGCCAGATCTCATCCGACTGGACAGCGGTTCTGGTACTGTCGGGTTGTGTAAGAGGACAACTACCATCGGCAGTGCTTCGGCTCGGGGCGAAGCCCGGTTCGTGGAACTAGAAATCTGACGTCCCCCGGATAGCTGAATAATAAGCCGAGGCGCAAAGGCCAGTGTCAAGGTTCTTCGACCGCGAACGCGGCGCGCGAAGCGCGGCCTTGACACTGGTTGGCCTCGGCTATTCTCTGGCTATCCGGGGCATGTCGTTCGGGAATGCTGCATCACATGCCTAGACCGAAACCCTGACTGATCTGATTCGCGTGCGTGGTTTGTGGTCCTATCTTGTGCCCTACTGGTTCTTGCTGAATCGCGTGCGAATGGGATACATCGCGACTGAGCTCTTGCCCGAGCGTCTCCGCGTTGTTCGTATAAATCTGAGCGTCGTAGGGTCCACGCGCGACCGAGACATAGGCCATGCGGCTGTTGAGCAGATCCTTCGCGCCCAACTCGGTGTCCACGTGAATGAGGACACGGTCGACAGTCTGTCCCTGGCTGGAGTGGCTGGTCATGGTATAGCCATGATCGAGATGCGGATGCAGACGCGGATCGAGTTCGACGTCGCGCCCACCGTCTATCTTCAAGCGCAGCCGCTCGTGTCCGTCGATGCTTCTGATGGTGCCCAACTCGCGGTTCGCAACTCTGAGGTTGTTGGCTGGGCCGGTGAACTGAATGCGGTCGCCTACTGAAAAACTCCGCATCTCCTCGCGGAGGACCGAGACTCCCTGCTGCCTGTGCGGATGGAGGTGGGAGAATATCAATTGGGACGGAGGGCGGAATGGGGTGCTTTTGATTACCCAAGGCAAGACCAAAGCAGCACGGCGTGTTTTCTCGCTCAGTCCACGAGTTCGCAGTGTGCTCGAGAATCGCTGGAAACTTGCGAAACAACCGTGCGAGGGATGGGTGTGGCCCGCCGAAACCAAAGACGAACACATCAATCACGACAGCGTGAAGCTCCAACACAAGAAGGCTCTGAAGCTGGCGAAGATTCGCCCCATTCGAGGTCTACTCAATCCGGCATACATTCCTCACCCGGCTCGGAGAGAGCAGCTGTGACGCCTGGACCCTTGCGCGGATCGCGGGACACTCGAATATCAGCATTTTTCAACGGTACGTTCATCCTTCCGAGGATGCAGTCCTTAACGCGCTTTCACGTCTGGGTGGGCACAATTCTGGGCACAGCGTCGAAAACGCGACTCTCGCACAGCCAGGGGAGTTGCCGCCAAACACCGATAACCATGAGGGTTAGGTGGTGAGCGCGGAAGGAATCGAACCTTCAACCTACTGATTAAGAGTCAGTTGCTCTGCCAATTGAGCTACGCGCCCTCAACTACGACTACGTGAGGACAAATTCGGATTATACCATCGGCATTTGTGTTGCCCGAAACGCGATTGCCGTCCACTTCTGTGATTTCGCCCGATGATGATCCCGATCGCCAGGCTTGAGCTATTCGAGTGTAGATCCGAAGGGCAGACTGAGTGGGTTTTTCGGGGCGCAGACTCAAGTGGGGTCGGACTGCGCGATCATCACTGGGGCGCAAAGCAACTAAGCCGACGCGGCTTCCCTTCCCGGTTTTGTGGCGGCGGGTTGTGAGCCAGACATGGGCTTGCGAAAAGGCAGAACATCAGCTCGAACGTCGGTACGGAGATCGGTTTGATGTGAAGTAAATGGCGCGCGCCGCTCGATTCTTCCGATCACCGGGCGGTCGTGCGCTCCTGTGACTGACAACGATACGAATTGGTTCGCGTCCCATAACCGGTCAATCAAACGGCGTTCCCACGGCCGCAGCACCTGTTGCGGCAGCGAAAAGAAATTCCGGAATATCCAAATCAGATACGCGCGCTGCACGAAATTCGGTTGTACATATCGAGCGCCGATCGGCGTATCCAGTTCGAGAACGCCGTCGCTGAGTTTGTCAATCCACATGTCCAGCCCACCTGGGAGCGGCAGTCACTCCGCCTCTACTTCTAAAAGTGGGACATTATTGCACCAAAGCTGGAGCATTGGGAAGCAATCTTTTTCATTCGGCGGAAAAAGTTTGCTAACGGAGAAGGTGCAGCGGGTCAGCCCAGGCTGAATGACCCGCCATCATCAGTGGGACCGCCGGTCCTCGAACCGTCAGTTCGGTTCATCAGCCGATTTCCGGCATCAATGCGATGCGGTCGAGGGTCGCGGCTATGCCTAGTCCTTTGTCCTCGTAGGATTCTTCGACCCGCACGACCGAAGCCTCACAGAGCGCCCATCCGCCTGGCCCCAGGCCCAAGTCGGGAGGGAGCATGATGACCAACTCCAGCTTTGAGCCGGGTTTCATCGTCGCGTCAGTATAGAGAAAGATCCCTGATGAGCTCAGGTCGCGAGTCAGGCCTACAGACTCGCTACCGTCGTGGCGGACTTTGACCGGGACGCGGACGGGAGTTCGTTGAAGCGAGCGCCTCTCGGCCGATGTAGCCGTGGATGTAGTTTTCTCCGTCATATGTCTGGAAGTCTACTCCAGTTACGCGGCGACGAGGAGAAGACTCGCGAGTTACGCGCAACAAAAACGCTCCTCTCGAAAGTTCACGAGAGGAGCCGGGGAAGAATTCGTTAAAGGGACCAGGGCGACGAGAATTAAGCCGCCAACTGACAACCTATATCTAGAAACTGAAAGCCACGCCACCGCGCACCGAGCGCGCGGACTGCACCAGATAAACAGTTTGTCCGTCCTGGGCCATCACCGGTACATAGCCTTGAGCGAGAAGGTTGCGGACGTCGACGAGAATTTCCATATGACCGGCGAGGAAGTTTGCAGGAATTGGTTGCCGTATGCAGAGATTCAAATAAGGACCGGCAGCGCCAGCTGATGTATTAAATTCGTCCACCGGCGTGAGTATCCGGCCGCCGGTGTAACGATACGAGGCGATCCAGCGTGTCTTCGACTTGGGAATTGCTCCACTGAACTTGGCCGCGACCGCCTGACGGCGCTCGGCGTGGATCCAATTACGCGCATCCTGCAGTTGCACGTCGGGACGAGAGAGATCGAGCGCGTCCCCATAGGCGTAATCAAGGGTCGCGGTCAGATCGGACAGCAGTTTGCGTTGCAGTACGACCCGCATCCCATTCGTCGAGTAATTGCTTCCCTGATAACTGAAAGTACCGGAGTACACATCGGGCAATACGTCTCCCGATTCGCCTGTCATTTCGCCGACACCGGTCAGCACAGGATCCGCGATGCTGTCCGCATAAAATGCGACCTGCATGTTGTTCTTGCCGATGCGCTGGGACACCGATACTTCCTGATGGTGAGCTTTCTCTACGGCGGGCGAAAATCCGGTGATGCTCATGCGCGGCGCGGTCTCGCTCAAGTCGGCCGAAGCCGAATCCAGACCATTGTCGCCCGTCAGGCCGTCGGCCAGCCGGTCCTCTAATCCCACACGAGGGATCGACGTCGCGTATTGATATTCGACGACGGTATTCGGTGAGAGGTGCAGATCAGCCGAGCCGAAGGGCTTAAAAGCGTTGACATGCCCCATAAATTGGATGGTCTGCAATTCGCTGCCAAGTTTCACTTCGATCTTGTCGCCCAGGACGATGCGATCGGCGCTAGTGACGGACAGCGCTTGCAGCGAGCCGCCGGGCGCATTGTTGGGGTCCTGCGGACTAAGCTTCAGGGCGGTGATGGCCATCGAAGGTTCAAACATCCCGCTGAAGCGGTTGGTGTAGGTGGTGCGCAGAACGGCCGATGGAATGCCCTGGCCGTCGGATTCGTAACCGACATTGCCGTTGAGTCGCAGGGTTCCCGTCGACAGAAGAGAACGCTCCATGGCAAACCCGGCCGTCATATCCGAGGAGCTGCCAAAACCCTGCTCCGGCGAGCCGGCAAGAAAGCTGACGCTGCCTTTCAAATCATGATCCCCTGATTCGACTACGGTAGTGCCGTCCGCGAGCACGCGCAGGATGGGGCGGTTGGCGACCGAGCGCAGCGTCCATTTCCAGTCGTCGTCATCCACGGTATTGCGCACGGGAACCAACTGGATGGCCTCGAACAGGGTGGTCAACGTGATGTTTACCATCAACCTGGCACCGGCGCGAACGCCGATCTTTTCGCGCAGTGAGGGGAGAAATGACGGGGCACTTACCTTGACGCTATAAGTTCCAGGCAATAGACGCGCGACGGAGTAGAATCCGCGATCGTCGGTGAAGACCTTCAGAGCCTGTGCCGCGGAGCCAAGCACTTCTACCGCCGCACCCATCTGCGGGACTCCGCCGGCATCGCGAACGTACCCTGAGATTTCGCCCGCAATCGAGCCGGGCGCAGTTCCGCACCACGCGGGCAAGGCTGTGCCTGCGACCATCGCGACGACGACGATGAACCCGAGCCTGCGCAACATCCCGCCCATCACCTCTTCGCCCATTCACTCTTCCACGTCACGTAGTTCTCGTGTGCGGGGAAGCCAGGCAGCAGTTTACTCCACGGCAAAGGTAGCCGTCGGATCCAACGTCTGCTTGGAAAGATTGTCGTTCACCTTGATCTCGATCTTGTACAAGCCCGGCTGCAGGTTGGCGGCAGATAGCGTCTTCTGCAGGGTGACCTGGTCGCCCACATTGCCCATCGTGTCTGTGGACTCGACGGTATGGATGACGGCCTTGTTATTGGAGTCAGTCACATTGTATTCAATGGTGGCCGAGGGCTTGTGCGTCTTGTCGTCGACGCTGAGATTGTAAACCTGCATCCAGAAATTCAATTTCTGATTGCGTTTGAACGAGATCGGCTTGCCATCGGAGGAAGCAACGCGCGGGCGTACTTTGGTGGCTCCGATGACAAAATTGCCCGTACCCACGTTCTTGCTCGCGACCGGTTCCATCTGGTCGGCAATGATCAGGGTCGAATTGCTCAGCTTGTCTTCGCTGAAATCCGGAATGATGATGGCGCGGCTCCAACTCCCGGTACGATCTCCGTTCACGTCTTTGACCACTATGTCGAGACGATAGCGATTCTGGCTGATGCGCAGCGGAATCGCTTTCCAGTACACCGAAGAATTCTCGGCGGTCTTCTGGAGCAGTTCAGCCGGAACGTCAATCTGCACGGGTTCTTCAACGGTTTGCACGATTTTGCCGGTGAGCGTGGTCACGCGCATGAAAATATTGACTGTGCCGCGTTCTACGCCATCCTTGCTCTGGAACGTGACATCGCGGTTCTTAATCTGAATCGTGATGGGAACCAATACCGTGTCGCTCGTGATTCTCACGAAGTCCGCGCGCACATCGAACGGCATCAGGTTGACGCTGATCTTGTGAGTGACCACTTCTTCCAGATCTTTGAACTTCACGGCCGGCGCCGCCTGTAGCTTGGCAAACTGCTCCAGGCGGTCGAATTCCTTGGTCTGAAGATCGTTGTTGAATGGAGATTTGCCGAGTTGCTCAATACCGTTGCCGCCAGTGAACCGGTCTGCCTTGTTCGCCATACCCAGTTGCTCGTACATGGTCAGGCCGGCATTCGGCGTGTATTTCAACGCATCTTTTTCGGAGCGATCCATCGTCATGTGATAGTCGTTACACATGCAGGTATCGACGAACTCGATAATCACTTCCTGCCCGATGCCTTCAATGTAGCGATAACGCCATTGCTCGAACGGGAAAGTAGAAGTTTCGCCGCCACCTTCTTCCATAGGACGCTCGTAGCTGCCGCCCGAGGGGTGGGAGTCGATTTCATCGGCTTGTCCAAACACGATGTAAATCCGGCCGCGATCGGTCTTCCATCCGGGAATACCGGCGGCAAAGTGTTCGTTGGCATACGCGATACGGCGATAATGCTCTTCTTTAAACTCGTTTTCCTCGGTGTCAGGTGTGGGATCGCGGCGCTGCCAGAAAGCCTCGATGAACTGGTCGCGCTCTTCGTCATTCGAAAGCTGCATAAAGGCGGACCGCTCTTCGTCGGTGATGATCCAGCGGACATCTTCGTCCAGCCACTTCCGGTAGGTCTTGCTCAACTCGATCTTGAGAGCTTTGGCGTTGGCTTTTCTCTGTTTTTCTGGAATCGGTCGCTTGAGAGGATCGGGCTGTGCGCCCTGGGGGGAAGCCGAATTGTTGTCGTTGGAACCTGTTGCCTCCGGGGTCTGCGCCTGGGAAAGCGAGCCGAAACCGAGCGCCATCGCGCCCGCCAATACCCCAACCAAGCATAGACTTCGAGACCCTGAGGAGAACATAGGAAGGATTACCTCAACAGACTACGGACACCTAATTCTATGTTCATTGGATACAACAAGGCAAGAAGAAGTGGCCTGGCGAGAAAAGATTTCTTTGGCGAACACGATTCTTAAATCCCTTAAGAATCCGCACCTTGCGGTTGAGCGAAAGACAAACTGAGCTCTGGGGGTTGGCGAGGTGGTGCGCCAGAGTTCCGCGAAGCTTCTGTCGCAATAACCGCCGCGATATAATAAGCTGCGCCTTGTGAATCGCTTCCGCAAGCCCACCGGAGCGACCCCGGGGTGCGGCCCAGTTTCGACTGAAGTTGGGAACTTTACTCCTCGGCTGAACGTAACTGTTGATATGCAACGGCGGTCTCTTTGTCGCCGTCGGTAGCCGCAGCGGGGAAAGGCCTGTACGGAACGTCCGGCAAGTGGTGGACTTTTTTAGCCACGAGAGACGTAAATTCGGATCGGAAGCTCTGGGCATGAAGAGTTCTGTTATAGAAGGTCTGGCTATGAAAACCTCGCTATGAAGACTTGGAAAAAAGCCCTGATCGGTGCGGGCGCCGTCCTGTTGTTAGGGATCGTCGTCGGCGTCACGGTGTACCAGAGTCAGAAGAATCTGGTCACGGTGCAAACCGGGAAAGTACAAAAGCAGAGTCTGATGTCGGTGGTGAGCGCGTCGGGTGAAATCAAGCCCAAGACTTACGCCAACATTGGAGCCAACGCCTTTGGCAAGATCATCAAGCTGCATGTCAAGGAAGGCGAAAGAGTGAAGAAGGGCCAATTGCTGGCGCAGCTTGAGAATGTGCAATCCTCAGCCGACGTGAATGCGACTCGAGCCACGGTGCAGGCTTCAGAAACGGACGCCATTGCGGCCGATGCCGCGCTGAAGACCTCGCTCGCCGACCTAAATCGGGCCAAGTCCGACGCCAATCATGCCAAGCTCGACTGGGATCGCGCGCAGGGACTGTACACAGCGGCGCTGATCGCCAAGCAGGACTATGACGTCAAGAAAGCTGCGTGGGAGTCCGCTAATGCGGGACTGGCACAGGCCGAGGCCCGCGTGGCCCAAGCCAAAGCGCAAAAGGATTCGGCGGACCAGCACATCGCGCAGAATAGGGCCAACCTGACTCGCGTGGTCGACGTGTTGCAAAAAACCACTTACGAAGCGCCTTTCGACGGGGTCATCACCAATCTTCCGGTGCGCGAAGGCGAGACCGTGGTCATCGGAATTCAGAATTCCATGGGCAGCACGCTGATGACGATCGCCGACATGTCGGTGATCACGTCCGAAGTCAAGGTCGACGAAACCGACATCGTCAATGTGCATCTCGGCCAACCCGCCGACGTGACCATCGATGCCATTCCGCACCAGGTCTTTCACGGCGTGGTTAGCGAAATCGGCGATAACGCCATCGTACGCTCCACAGGTGTGGCTACTTCTCAAGCCAGCTCGACCAGCGAAGAAGCCAAGGACTTCAAGGTCGTGGTGACGCTCACCGATCCGCCGCCCGACTTGCGACCGGGCCTTTCGTCGACTGCCAAGATCACGACTGCGACGCGAAGTGAGGTGCTGAGCATTCCGATTCAGGCGCTCACTGTCCGCACTCAGGCCGATCTGGCGCCCAAGGAAGCGGGAAAGAACTCCGTGCAAGCTGCCAGCGCTCCGGCGGAAGCATCGAAGCAGAGAGAAGAAATCCAGGGCGTGTTCGTGATCCGCAAAAAGAAGGCTGACTTTGTTCCGGTGGAAACCGGCATCAGCGGGACCACCGATATCGAGATCACCAAAGGCTTGCAGGAAGGAGACGAGGTGATCACCGGCAGCTACAAGGTTTTGCGAACCCTGAAGCCGGGAACGAGTGTCAAAATAGATAATTCTGCCCCGAAGAAGGAAGACGAAAGCAGTTAGCTGTGAAGTTGGTACAGATAACATTAAGGGCGGTGGACAAGAGACCCTGCCCCATACGACAGGAAGGCGTCTAACCTCTGCCCGGTTGGAACGTCCAATTAGAACGGCCACTTAGGAGCGTGCGTGCCAGAGCCCGATTCCGAGAAAGAGAGCAAGATGGCAACTGCCGAGGTACTGCCAATCGATCGACCTGCGAATTGGGTTGCGCCCAACTCCTACATGATCTCAACCGAAGATCTGTGGAAGAGTTACGACATGGGATCGGAACAGGTGCACGCCTTGCGCGGCATCAACCTCCGCATCCAGCGGAACGAATATGTCGCTATCATGGGACCGTCGGGCTCCGGCAAATCGACGTTGATGAACCTGATCGGTTGCCTGGATTCGCCGACCAAAGGCCAGTACTGGCTCAACGGACAACTCGTCAGCGAACTCGATGACGACGAACTGGCCCGCATTCGCAATAAGGAAATCGGCTTTGTCTTTCAGACCTTCAATCTGCTGGCACGTGCCACGTCGCTGCACAACGTGGAGCTGCCGCTGATCTATGCCGGAGTTTCATCCGAAGAACGCACAGAACGCGCCAAGGCGGCGCTGACCTCGGTCGGCATGGAATCGCGCATGAGCCACAAGCCCAATGAACTCTCCGGCGGTCAACGCCAGCGCGTGGCGATTGCCCGGGCCCTGGTCAATAAACCGGCGATCATTCTGGCCGATGAACCGACCGGCAATCTCGACTCGCAAACCGGCAACGAGATCATGGCGCTGTTTGATCGCCTGCACGCCGAAGGGAATACGATCGTTCTGGTGACACACGAGCACGACATTGCCGAATACGCACACCGCATCGTTTATATCAAAGACGGAGTGGTGGCAAGGGACGAGGTAAAAAGCTAGCGCGGCTTTATTGTTGTTGCTGCGTTAAGCTGCTCGCCTTTTGAATCGGCTCGGCTGCCGTGAATCCCGCTGTCCCCGCTACAAAAAAATTGTGGTCGTAGAGATTGCGGTACATGCGGCCGGCGATTTCTGCGGCTTTGGGGCCGAACGTGGGACGTCCGCCTTGCAGAAAGACTACCGTTACTATGCGTCCGACGTCGGTGTTTGCGTAGGATGCGAACCAGCCGAAGCGGGTGCCTGCGTGGGAACAAGTGCCGGTCTTGCCTAGAATCGATTCTTCATTAAAATTCAAACGCACGCTGCGAGCCGTACCATATTCAACGGCTCCAGCCATGCCGTCGGAGAGCTCGGGAATGACCGGCTCGATATCGAGATGGCGTTTGATGCGCGGCTGGAAGTTGGCGACCGCTTCAGGAGTGGTGGGATGTTGCAGGTAGTAAAGAGTTCCGCCATTCGAGATTGCAGTGACCAGCGCCCCTAGTTGCAAGGGAGTCATCGAAATGCCTTCGCCGAAAGAACACATCTTGCTCACGCCGCCGAGTTTTGCGGGGATCTCTTCTTCCGGATACGTACCCAACTGTTCGCCGGGGATGTGGTAGCCGGCGAGTTCGCCGAGTCCAAATTGGTGGGCGTAGTTCTGTACTTTTTCGAAACCGAGCTTGCGTCCCACGGCTTCGAAGTACGCGTTGTTCGAGTGCGCCAGCGCTTCGGTGAGATTCATACGGCTACGGCCACCCAGCGAAACTGGCGTTTGCTCGTCGATGACGCCTTCACTCAGCGCGGCCAGAGCCACGGAAAGCTTAATAGTGGAGCAGGGTTGCGCACCGCTGGAGAGCGCGAGTCTCTGGTTGACCATAGCGAGCACGCGTCCGCTGGTTGGTTCGATTGCTACGACGGTGCCATTCATGTTGCCGAGAGCGTCGATCGCGGCCTGACGAACAACGGGGTCTTCACCGGCGGTGATATCGCCTTCGGTGATATCGGATGCGAACGAACTAGTGTAGAAGCGTTCGTAATAATGATGGCGCGACGAACTGGAATAACGCGCGGCCACAGAGTGTGTGCCGGCACTTGCAGAATGCGGAGCGCGGCTGCGCGCCAGAGTGCGCATGCGCCTTTTTGTGCGCTGACTTTCTGTGACGCGGGTCTTCTTGTGCGGTGGAGTGAGCGTGCTGGGGTTAACGCTGGCGGCGATTCCAGTCGCTTCCAGCAACATTGCCAATCCTAAGAAAAACGCGAGACGAAGAAAGCAGGCCCTAAACTTCACGTTACCATCCCCAGAGATACTCAGCCAATTTGAAGCAGGTCAATCCTTAAGCTATCTATCGGCTTGATGATTAAGATGCAAGAGTCTCGCCAATTCACGTGCCTTTGGCGCCCATTTCGTGCAACTGTCCGATAGTAGGCGATTTACGCTATTTGACGCAACCGGAAAGTGTCAGCCCCTGTTGCCCGGAATCTCGCCGATAACTAGATGAATAATTTGCAGTTAGCGGGACTCGGCGAAGGGGTCACACACCTTGGTAATGCAGCGACTCATTACCCGTCGGAGCACCGGCATCGTGCAGCATTTTGCATAGTCATCGGCACTCTGCGACTCCTGCATGCCGACCGGTCTACTGTAGAATCCGTGAGTCCAGCAATCATGCTAACGGAGGTTCGAATCTTGCGAACGTCGCTCGTAATCGTTTCTCTTGCAGTTGCCGTCTTCGTCCCCTGTCTCGCTCACGCCGCAGAACAGACTCTGGAGACGCGACGCGCCGAATTGAATCGCCTGCTCGCCGATGAGTGGGAGTACACGCTCCGCACACAACCGGAATTTGCCACTCAAGTCGGCGATAACCGCTACAACGACCGACTGAGCGATTTCTCGGACAAGGCAATTGCCGATGATGTCGAACATACGCGCCAGGCACTCGCGCGTTTTGAGGCGATCGATGTTACGGGGTTCCCTGAGCAGGAAAAGCTGAATTGCGCGCTGATGATTCGCGGTCTGCGCGAAGGGGTTGATGGCGCCCGGTTCAAAGATTACGAGATGCCGGCCACGCAGTTTGGCGGAATTCACCTCGGCTATGCATCGCTCGCCTTCGATTCGCCGTTCCGCAACGTGAAAGACTACGAAGATTATTTGTCGCGCTTGCACCAGATTCCGCGGGTGCTCGATGAAGCGATGGGACACATGCGCGACGGATTGCGCGACCACCTCATGCCTCCGAAGTATCTGCTCGAAAAAGTATCGAGCCAGGCGCAGGGGATTGCAGACGATTCGCTCGACAAGAGCCCGTTTACGAATCCATTGCAGAAGTTTCCCGATTCAGTTTCAGAGACGGATCGGACTCGTCTGCGCGCCGCGATTGAAGCCGCAGTGAAGAATGAAGTCGCGCCTGCCTATGCAAAATTTGCCAAGTTCGTGCGTGACGACTACGCACCGCACGGACGTGTCGATCCTGGCGAGTGGGCGTTGCCTGATGGGGAAGCGCGCTACCGCTTCGCCGTGCAGCACCAGACGACAACAGATTTCACTCCCGATCAGATTCATCAACTGGGCGTAAAGAGCGTAGCGGAAATCGAGACCCAGATGCTCGCCTTGGCCAAAGCCCAGGGCTTCAGCGATCTGAAATCGTTCAATGAGCACATTCGGCTGGATCCGAATTTGCACGCTAAATCGGGGCAGCAGTTGTTTGATCTCTACTCGCACTACCGCGACCAGATGTATACGAAGCTGCCGGAACTCTTCGGGCGACTGCCGAAAAATAAGCTCGACGTGGTGAAGATGGAGGAGTTCCGTGCCGCGTCCGCGCCGCCGGCCGATTATTCGATCGGCGCGGGCGATGGGTCTCGTCCTGGACGCATCAACGTCAATGAATATGCCCCGGAGAAGCGGTTGCTATTGAATGTAGAGGCGATCGCCTATCACGAGGGGGTTCCGGGACATCACTTGCAATTTTCGATTGCGCAGGAACTCACCGGATTGCCGCCGTTCCGCAAGTTCAGCCTCGATCTGAATGCGTACACCGAGGGCTGGGCCTTTTACTCCGAGCGCTTGGGAAAAGAAGTGGGCTTCTACCAGGACCCATACAGCGAATACGGACGGTTGCAGAATGAAATCTGGCGGGCGGTGCGCTGGGTGGTGGACACTGGTGTGCACTCGCAGCACTGGACACGGCAGCAGATGGTCGATTACTTCCACGAGCACACGGCGATGGACGACGAGAATATCAATACCGAAGTGGACCGCTACATAGCGTGGCCGGCGCAAGCGCTCTCCTACAAAATGGGGCAGACGAAAATTCTGGAGCTGCGTGCGCGAGCGCAAAAAGAGTTGGGAGCAAAATTCGACATTCGCGCCTTTCATGACGCGGTGCTTGATCAAGGCCCGCTGCCGCTGGATTTGTTGGAAGCGAAGATCGATGAGTGGATCGCCACGCAGCGATAATCACTTCGGCACGCGTGGCGCGAGGGCGTAATAGAGCTGCACCACGACGATGAAGGCGATGCTCCAATGCGTGCTGATGACGCAGAGCAGAGCGCCAAAGGCATAGAGCGCCTGGGCGATCAAGATGCGGCGGCAGACCGCCCCCGGTACCTCGGGGGGAATGTCATCCTTCACCAGCCCCAATCGCGTGGCGCATCCCCAGCTGAGGTAAAGCGCGGAACCGAGGCACAGAACGTTCAACCAGTAGGCAACCAGGGCGATCCGATATGTGGTGTACTCCGCGAGTAACGCGGTTGAAAATGGCGTGATCGTAACGAAAAACAAGAACCCAAGGTGGATCCATGAAAGCCGGACGCTCGAACGCTCGAGATGATTGAGCTGCGTCTGCTGGCCAACCCAAAAGATTCCCAGCGTCATGAAGCTCATCAGGTACATGATGACCCGCGGGGCCAGGGCCGTTAGTCCGCGCCAAAGATCGTGCTCGCTGTGAACCGCTTCCATAGCTGGCACGCGCAGGTCGAGCACGAGTAGCGTCATCGCAAAGGCGAAAATGCCATCGCTGAGTGCGGCGAGGCGCTCGACGCTCTGTCCTGCGATCCGGTTGTAGGCTGTGGTCATGAATTCGTATCCCGCCGGTGGAGGCTTGCCCCGCCACCGCTTCACGGCGGAGACGCAGCAAGTCGCGTTCTACAGGAACGAAATTCGTCCTCTACATCACTTCGCTGCGTTTACGCAAAAACGCCGGGACGTCGAGGTCCTCCGTCTGATAACTGGGCGCGCTCGATCGCATGCCGTCGAGCGAGATCACTTCGGCCGCGTGAGAGGCACCAGTCATAGAAAATTCCTGAAATGCCACTGGCGCAGGATCGGGTTGGAAGGAAGGCTCCGGCTCGAACACCGGCTCGGGTTCCGCTGCCGGTTGGGGATCATTAAAGGAATCGTGTGACACGTCGTAGGCATGTTGCCGCGAAGCTTCCCGCGAAATTATTACCGGATCGAAACCTTCATGCCGGCGCGAACGACGCATCTCGGCTTCTTTAAATCCGGTGGCGATCACCGTGATCTTGACCGAGTCTTTCATCTTCTCGTCCATGACTGCGCCAAAAATAATATTGGCGTCTTCATGGGCTGCGCCTTGAATGATGGTGCAAGCCTGTTGCACTTCGGCCAACTTCAGCGAATTCGATCCTGTAATGTTGATGAGAATACCGCGTGCGCCGTCGATGGCCCCCGCTTCGAGCAGCGGTGAAGCAATCGCGCGTTGCGCAGCTTCCACGGTGCGATGCTCACCGGAAGCAGTAGCAGTGCCCATGACGGCATAACCCATGCCCGCCATAATGGCCTTCACGTCAGCGAAGTCGCGATTGATAATGCCGGGGATCGTGATGATGTCGGAGATTCCCTGGACACCCTGGCGCAGAATGTCATCGGCGATGCGGAAGGACTCGAAGAAGCCGGCGTTTTCGGCGACAGCCAGCAATTTTTCGTTGGGAATTACGATGGTGGTATCGACGGACTCCATAAGCTCAGCGATACCGCGCTCGGCTTGCTGCATGCGGCGTTTCCCTTCAAAAGCGAAAGGCTTGGTAACCACGGCGACAGTGAGCGCTCCCATTTCACTGGCGAGCGAAGCGATAATGGGTGCGGCGCCGGTGCCGGTGCCGCCGCCGAGGCCGGCGGTGACGAAGATCATATCCGCGCCTTCGAGGACTTCGATGATTTTGTCGGAATCCTCAAGCGCGGCTTTGCGGCCAATTTCAGGATTGGCGCCGGCGCCGAGTCCGTTGGTCAGCTTGACTCCAAGCTGAATCTTGGTCGCGGCGCGCGACATGCGCAGAGCCTGCAAGTCGGTGTTAGCGACAATAAATTCGATGTGCTCCATGCCCGAGTCAATCATGCGATTAACCGCGTTGTTGCCGCCGCCGCCCACGCCGATCACCTTGATGCGAGCGTCGTTGCGCGCTTCTTCGTTGAAGCAAATTCGGAGTCCGTTGTCTTCAGTCATAACTCACCTCGCAAAATCACCTGTTAGTTTTCCGTAGATACAAAACCTTCGAACAAAATCTGTTCCGTAAACTAGGCGCCCTTTCTTGCAAACAGCGCTTTCATGCGTGATCCGAAGCCGGGTTCCTGGAGGCCGCGAGCGATGCGTGCACGGTGGCCGTAATACGCCATCCCCAGCACCGTCGCGAACTCGGGCTCGGCGAGAAATGACGGCATCTTCGCCATCGGAGCCGGCCACGCCAAGCGCGCTGCTTTTCGCAGCACGGATTCCGCTACGTCGAGAATTCCCGAAAGACGCGATGCTCCTCCGCTGAGCACGAATCCGGCGATGCAGTGTTCGAGAACGCCCGCATGGCGCAGGTTTTCACGCAGCAACTCGAAAAGCTCGCGGGCGCGCGGCTCAAGAATTTCGCCAGCCAAGCGCTGCGGCAACATGCGCGAGGGCCGGTCTCCGACCGACGGGACTTCGACTTCGTTGCCTTCCGGAATCAATGTTGGCACCGCGTTGCCAAAGTTCTTCTTGAGCGTCTCCGCATCCGACAAGCCGGTACACATGCCGACCGAGAGATCGCTGGTAAAGTGGTCACCGCCGATGGGGATGACCGCTGTGTGCGCGACGGCTCCCTGCTGAAACACGATCAGGTCGCACGAGCCCGCGCCGAGATCGACGTAGCAGACGCCGAGTTCGCGTTCGTCCGAGCGCAACACAGAATCCGCGCCAGCCAGCGGCTCAAAAATCGTATCGTCGACATGAACGCCAGCGCGATTCACCGCTGTGACCAGATTTTGCGTCGCCCCCGACGCGGCGGTCACAATGTGGACACGCACTTCGAGGCGGGTGGCCATCATTCCTGTAGGATCCTTCACGCCTGGCTGACCGTCGAGGATGAACTCCTGCGGCAGCAAGTGGAGAATTTCGCGATCGGCGGGCAACGGCATGGTCCGCGCCTTATCCACCGCCTGGCGGATTTCGTCGCGGCCGATTTCGCGCGACCGCGTGCCGAAGGTAATGCCACCGTGACTGTTCATTCCGCGAATGTGCGCGCCGGCAATGCCAATCAGGGCATGTTCGATGGGGATGCCAGCGACGTCCTCCGCATGCTCAACCGCCTTTTGAACGCTGCTGACGGCTTTATCGAGTTCGGTAATCACGCCCTTGCGCAGGCCGCGGGATTCGCTGATGCCGTGGCCGCGATACCGCAACCCGCTCTCGCCTATCTCGGCTACCAGGACGCTGGTCTTGGCACTGCCTACGTCAATGGCGGTTATGAAATTCGGTTCATGATTCGGCATAAATTAAGATACGTAATAATCATTACTTTCTATCAGTGCTAATTCGGTGATGACTCCTTCGGTATAACAGCACTGGGTTTTTTCTGTCCCGTTGTCGCCGTGGGCTGCGCCAGCGAAACCGCTGGAGGTGTCCCGGCATTTTTTGCCGTCGCCACAGACGAGGTGCTTCCGTTCGGTTTAGGCGGCGTTTGGCTGACCGCGTTCGGTTTGGCCGGGCCTGACTTAGCCGCAACCGGCTTCGCCGAAATCGACTTGGCCGAAACATGACGAATGCCTGGTTTCGTCCCGGCTTTTACTTTGGCCTTAGAGTCCTTCTTTGTCGCAATCGGTTTCGAGGGAGACGCTGACACTGGATGTGTTACGTATTTTTCGTAATTCACGATCGCGGCGGTTTTCACTCCCGCCGCAACCGCCGCTTTCGCTGCTGCCGGCGTCAAAGACGGCTGGCGTGCCATCCCTTCCAGGTCCGGATTCACGATAATCTGACCGTCGTAGCGCAAGTCCACTGAGTCAAGTTTTTCGAACTGCTGCCGCCATTGTTGGGCGTGCGTCACGTAAGTTCGGTAACGCTGCAGGTAATTCCCCGATCCGAGATGGACCAGCACCTGACCGTTCGAATCGGCGGCAAGCACCTTCACATCCTCAGGATCGCTCAGGTCCACCTCACTCAGTTCCTGCGAATAGCGCGCGCCGCTCGAATCGAGCTCGCGAACTAATTGGTTGTAATTCTTCATCCGCGCCGCGCGCGTGGAGAGCGGTTCGCTTCCACTCATACCCGTGATCACGGCAAACGAATACCTATGCTTGCCACCTGGGCTCAGTTCCATCAACGTGCCGCCGGCGTCGATCAGCGAAACGTGGGAGCCGATGCGGGCAAAAGCCACGGGCGTGCGTTCATGAATCTCGATGCGCAAGCGATTGGGCACAAAGCGCATTACGCTCGCCGATTCCACCCATGGGATCTGCTCCAACTGCTGTTTACGCTGGGCGAGCGGAACGAAGAAGATATTACGGCCAATGTCTCCGCCCATGACTTCCATGATTTGCGCGTGCGGGACGTGTTCGGCGCCAGCAACTTCAATCTGATCGCTTGAATCGATGCGGAAGCGCCATGAGTGCTTGCCGTAGCGGTAGATGCTCAAGCCAGCAACTCCAACCAGCGCCAAAGCAGCAAGGGCGATTACGCTCCACAGCAGCCGGTTGGCAGTTTTCTTGGGAAGGGATCCACGGCGAACGGAGACGCGCTTTTGTCCGCGCAGAAACGGCGATTCCTGCTCCGCTTCCAGATCGACGAGGCGTGAATCGTCGAAAGAGCCGCGCTCGGGAGCGCGACGCTCAGCAATCCGGTGGTCAGAATCGTCAGAAAGAGGATACAACTCTTCCTGCACGGCGGTAGAACCTGATTTCCGCGCCACTCGTTCGAGTCAGTTGTCGACAGAAAACCGCTGAGCAGAAATACTATAACCGGTTTTCGCGAATTGAGACAGTGCGAAGTTGGTTCGGAGAGCGATTACATTTTTGGGCAAATTATCGTGACGCTGCGGTTGCGGATTGCGGCCGATCCATTCTGTGATCGAACGCTCCACCGGATTTGCTCGATTTCCGCGCGCCGAATTTCAGCTTGGGCGCGGAGTACATCGGCCCGAGCGCGGGCTTGATCCCGAATCTGGTCGCGGACGAGCGTGGCTTGCATGCGTGCCTGGTCTCTTTGCGTCTCATCCTGGATGCGCGCGGAGTTGGCTTCGTCGATAGAGGCCACCAGATTGCGCGCTGCGGCGCCGTCGGAGCTCATCAAAACTCTTGCGAACGCCAGAGTCCGCTGCGCCTGCGTTGCAATCCTGCATGCGATCGAACCGCCGCGATCAGCAAGCCGATGCAGGGAAGCAAAATTTCCGTGTTGGTACTCGCCGGTGAATCCGAGCGCCAGAGTTCCAAGAGCGATCCAATAAGCGGCTTTGTTCGTGTTCATGACCAATCCTCGCGGTATGAACGTTTGACGAGGGGCATCCAAAAAGGTCAACGACAAAAAGTGTCTTGTACAACGCGGCGACGATCTGTCATTCGGCCAGCAGTTTCTGGAGAATCATCGGGCCCAACTGCGATACGCTCCCGGCACCAAGGGTCAGCACCATGTCGCCTGCTTGTGCCTGTGCTGCCACCGAAGCGACCGCGTCTGAAAACGATGGAGCATACTCGACGACCGGCTTCCCTGCTTTGATAATGCGGCTGGCGAGCGCCTGCGCCGTGATGCCGTCGATCGGCTTCTCGCTGGCCGGATAGATGTCGAGCAGGCAGAGGGTGTCGGCGTCGGTGAATGCAGTAGCAAATTCATCCATCAGATCGCGGGTGCGGCTGAAACGGTGCGGCTGAAAGATCACATGCACACGGCGAAATCCGCACTGGCGGGCAGCGGCGAGGGTGGCGCGGATTTCCGTCGGATGGTGGCCGTAATCGTCGATCACACCGACACCGGCGGCATTGCCCTTGAGCTGGAAGCGGCGGTCGACGCCGCGAAAAGAATCGAGGCCGGAACGAATCTGATTGACGGGAATGTCGAGCGCTGTGCCTACAGCAATTGCCGCCGTCGCATTCAGGACGTTGTGCGCACCGGGCACATGCAGGGTGAACTCGCCGAGGGTCTTTTCTTTGTAAGCAACTTGAAAGCGAACGATGGGACTGTGTTTTCCACCTGCCGAAACCGAGCCTGGCTGGATGAGGAAATCCGACCCGGTGCAGGTTCCGTAGGTCGTGACTCTCCGATGAACGCGCGGCAACAAGCGGCGCAGCACCGGGTCATCATTGCACCCGACGACAACACCGTAAAACGGAACACGCTCCATGAATTCGAGAAACGTGCGACGAACGTCGCGCATATCGCGATAGCAATCCATGTGCTCGCGGTCGATGTTCGTGACCACGGAGAGGATGGGCGAAAGCTTCAGGAATGAACGGTCGCTTTCATCCGCTTCAGCGACCAGGTATTGCGACTTGCCGAGACGCGCGTTCGAACCCATCGCGTCGACGCGGCCTCCGACGACGACCGTGGGATCGAGGCCGCCAGCGGCGAGCACGGACGCGACCATCGAGGTGGTGGTGGTTTTGCCGTGCATGCCGGCGATGGCGATGCCATATTTGAGCCGCATCAGTTCGGCGAGCATCTCGGCGCGCTGAATCACGGGAACGTGCAATCGGCGCGCTTCGGAAACCTCCGGATTTTCGACTGCGATGGCGGAACTGGTGACAACGACATCTGCGCCGTGAATGTTCGCAGCAGCGTGGCCTTCGAAAACCGTCGCTCCTAACGTGGCCAGACGCTGGGTGACTGCGGAGTTTCTCAAGTCAGAGCCGGAAATCCGGTAGCCGAGATTCAGCAACACCTCGGCGATGCCGCTCATGCCGATGCCACCGATACCTACGAAATGAATGCGCTGAATTTTGGCAAACATATTTTGGCTAACATGAAAACTGATGATAGACGATCTCAACGCCGAGACCCAGAGAGCGCCGAGAAAGCCTTAACCGGATCTTCTGAATTTCTTGGCGCGGCTAGCGCTCTTTGCGGGTTGCGATCTCATTCCGGATTAGCGAGCTTTCTGATCATCCCGGCAATCTCTTCGACGGCTCGCGGGTGCGCCAGGGATCTGGCCGCAGCTGACATATTCTGCAGCCGCGATGCGTCACCCATCAACGCGGCGATGGTTTCGACGAGGTAGGTTGCTCCGAGATTGCTTTCCTCGACGACGACGGCGGCTCCTGCGCGTTCCAAAGCACGGGCATTCACATTCTGGTGATCGTCGGCGGCAGCGGGAAACGGCACGAAGATTGCCGGCTTGCCGGCAGCGGTGATCTCGCCTACGGTGCTCGCGCCCGATCGGCAAACCAGCAAATCGGCGCGCGCGAATGTGGCTGGCATATCGTCTATGAACTTGTGGACTTCGCCCGAGATTCCCGACTGCTGATAGGCGGAGAGGACGTAGTCGTAATCACGCTGTCCGGTTTGGTGGATGATGTGGATGCCGGGAAGCTTGGCGCGCAATCCGGGCAGCGACTCAATCATCGCCTGATTGATGGCGCGCGCTCCTTGACTGCCTCCGAAAACCAGCAGCGTTGGCGAACCGCCAGTCTTGGCGGCAATTGAAAAGAACGCTGCGCGCACGGGAACGCCTGTCACTTTGCAGTGCGGGAAATACTCGCAGGTCTCTTCGAAGTGGACAGCGGCGGCGGAAACCCAGCGGGCAATCATCCGGTTAGCGAAGCCTGGAACGACGTTGGGTTCGAAGGCGAGGGTCGGAAGACGACGGCGAATCGCGGCGACCATGGCTGGTCCGGAAGCGTAGCCTCCGACACCGATCACAACCTCGGGGTCGAAGGCGGTAAGCATCCGCGACGACGCGACGATGGCGCGCGGCAAATCGAGCATAGTTTTGGCGCGTGTGAACAGGCTGACATTCTTCAGCGCGCCAACCTGAATGAGTTCGAGTGGAAATCTCGCTTGGGGAACAAGACGCGTCTCGATGCCGCGAGCGGTGCCGATGAAAAGAACTTCGGCGGCGAATTGTTTTTTTAGTTGTTGAGCTATGGCGAGAGCGGGGATAACGTGTCCGCCGGTGCCGCCGCCCGCGATGATTACGCGCATGAAGTTCGTTGCAACGGTTGTCAGCTGCTCGAATGCTGAAACTTAGGAATGCGGGAAGTCAGAATCGTTAACCAGAAATTTGATCGGCCGAAATTTGATTGGATCGAAATTCTCAGGCTAGTTGCTGCGAAGAATTCGGTATTGTGGCTGGAATTGCCCTGTGGGGGGTACCCCCCCTCCCTGTTTTTGGATAATGCATTCATTTAAAATGACTTATCGTAATATATACAATTTAAAGCAGTTATCGGCAACACTTTAGAGATAACTCTTTAGAATCAACGGCTTGGATCGATCACTGGCGCGAAGTATAAATTGACTTAAGAGCCAAGTCGCGCCAGCTAAGACCTCAAAGTACATTATAGGCCGAGTGTCAAATGATGAGAGGATTGGCTAGTGGACTTGGCGATTTTCAATTGCCCGCTTGCTTGGTGAACTTCTAACCTCAAGGACACTGGGAATGATCCCCGAATCTCGATTCCTCCCACCGCATTACCTTGTCAGCGACCTTTCGGTTCAGATCGGTTCGACGCGCTAGCCACGCCGCCAGGCCGTAGCCGACGCCACCATAAAAGGGAGCCGTGAATTTCAATTGGGCCATACCCCGTAGCATGCCAGGGTTTGAGCCAACAATCGACCAAAAGTCGCGCCAGTCAGGAAATTCAGGAATGATGAATCCACCACCAAAGTATTGATGGAATGCCGCAGAAAATTGACTTTGCAAGACAGATGGGGCCGAGAACGTTGCAAGCTTGTAGGCTAGAATCACGGCGGGTACGAGCCATACAAATTGGGCGGCTTTGTGCTTGAACCTGGCATTCAGTAATCCCGCGGCGAAACCCGGAATGAAGCTAAACGCAAAAAGGTGCGAGTAGAAATATTCAAATCGGCCCGAAGAACTAGGATGGTGTAAGAGTGGCAGTAGGACACCGTGTGTCCACCCAGCGAGCCACGGTGTGCAGAATTCTACGATCGCATAGACCGCAGCCAGATGGAGAAAGTACCAAAGAATCTGCCAGCCAGCCGCAGAATGTAGTGCGGGTTTCTCGTGCGCCGGAAAGTTTTCTTCCGTTACTTCTCGCATCGTTGTCGTAGTTTACATTCAGAGTATTCATTCTAAGCAATGTTTCTGAAAACCG